>Ga0209544_1001729_pt1 | contig 22315 bp, 11 predicted proteins | sample MesohylPK_FD_187297 | JGI IMG/M metagenome (GOLD analysis project Ga0209544, IMG submission 187297) | Host-associated microbial community of the marine sponge Aplysina aerophoba from Gulf of Piran - sponge mesohyl, lysed by proteinase K... | ecosystem: Host-associated > Porifera > Sponge >...
CCGCATCGCGCTTGCCACCGCTTCCAACCTTCGTTGCTGTTGGTCCCATGACCTCCTCCTTTTGGTGCAAAGGGGCACGGGAAGAAGGTTGAGAGGACAGGTATAGAAACTGGATTACCTCTCCAATGTGTCTCCACATACGTTAGTATCTTACAAATTACCCCGTTTGCTACCTGAATAGCACCCCCGAGTAGAGCAGGTTGAAGGCTGCGATCTTGAGGTTTACCCTTGTCCAAAGTCGGACCCAAGGGCGGACAAGGACGGCTTCGTCGGAGCTCCGGGTACGGGTGAGCGATAGAAACGTCTTCACCTGAGTTGCATGAAGGGTCAGTGACCGTACCAGAGTACTGAAACTCGCTTCGATTCGCTAAGGACGGGGTCCCCCAAAGACAGGTTCGCCGGACCTGGGGGTACGGACTCTTCGGGTCCGCTACCGGCAGTGGTTTGCTGTCGATCAGGTGGATCCGGCTGTCCCCCAGTACGGAGAGAGCAAGTTCAGTCACTAGCCTCTCGGCATTCCGCAAGATCCGGTGATGGCGGCTGTAGTGGGGTAGTCTTGGGACCCGAAGAGTCCGTCCTTACAGTTCACTGAAGAGTTGGTTGACGATCCAGTACCAGTTGCTCTCGTATCCAGCGAATCCGACCTTGGGTTGAGCGAGGATCTCTCCTACCACTGCAATAGTCACCCGAAGCTCCAGTCCGAAGAACTCGTCCTTCGAAGCCGTCCTTGTCCGTCCTTGGAGTTCGCTGTAGCTCGCTTTCTGGGCAGGTTGCTGACCCGGACCCAACGAGTCCGCTTGTGAGTCCGTACCCCCAGCGGGGGACCCCAGCCTTGGGAGTAGGCTCTGATAGGGTTTGAGCCAGTCGTCTAGGTAAACGAATACGGTGACCCGAAGCGAAACCAGCCAAAAACGAACTCTACGGGTCTACGGGCCCAACGAAGCCACAAAGGCGGACTCTACGGGTCTTGTCCGTCTGGAACAGCTCTTCTGGCTTATACTGGTAGCGGGGATGGATAGTCATGGAAACCACCATCCCCCTTCCCTTGCCTGCAGATCAAGTAGCAAACGACGTGATTGGGCGGTGTCATACAGGGAAACTGGCGTGAGCTTGATGATGGCGATCAGTCTCGCCTGCTCGGTTTGAGAAAGGATCACTGGGCATTGCTCGGCAGGATCGGTCTGGGGCTCAGCAAGCAGATCGTATTTCATGGTTATCGAGAGAAGATACAGAAGACCGTTCTACGCACAGTCGCCGCCAACGATGCTGATTTTCCCGACGTGGCGATTGAAGCCTACAAGACCCTCCTCGATCTCGATGATGTCGGTCCAGCCACTGCGACCAGATTGCTAACACTTGCCAGACCAGACCGCTTCGTATCTTTGAATGGTGGATCGAGAGAGGGGCTGGCAAAGTGTTTTGACTTTCAGCATCCAACCGCACTAGAGAAACCGGACAATTACCGCAGTCTCCTGGAACGAATATACGATCAAGCCTGGTTTCGCGAACCGGCTCCACAGGATGCGCTCGAACAAGAGATTTCCTCAATGCGGGCTGCTTTGTTGGACTGTTTCGTTTACGAGGCCATGGGAGCATAAAAAGCGTGCAGCGGCCCAGGCATAGTGGTCGACACTGACCAGTGCGTTGTCCGCCAGCCGGTTGCGGAATCGGGACCGCGCACCAAGTCCACCGTACGGGACCAGACACTTTCTAGCTTTCCGGCTCCGCCGCAAGGCGCTGACGGAGAATGGACGACGCTCAGGGGCCTATTCCTAACCTTCGGCCGTCCTCGCCAAGTCAACACAGGTCCTCTGAGCGCGTCTTTTTTCTCCGGATCTTCCGAAAATCGCTCGATCCGGCGAAAATCGGACCCACCCGACGCAACCGATCCAGCCGCCAGCGCGACAGAGGCCGCCTACGAGGCCGGGTAGAATTAAGGAGTTCTAAAGCAGACGAATTGGCACCGGGGTTCGACTGAGGGTTTCGCTCATCAACTGATCCGACCGGTGAGTTGAAACGGCGAATGTTATCCGGAGGGGGCGTGTTGGTCCGCCAGCGTGACACCTACCACGGTTGTGGCGTGAAGGAACAAACGCCATGATGATCGGAAGGCTGGTCGCACTGATCTAGGTGCCCACCGGAAGGTTCCTCAACGATGCCGGCTCGGCCCAGTATCTAGGCAAGGCCATCGGCACGATTCGCAAACTGACTGATCTGAACGTCCTCCAAGCCAGAGCCGAACTGAACACTTCCGGCCAGCTTCGCGCTGGAGGACCTGAACGCCTACGCTGATTCTCCGGAGCCGTGGGACGATTCCCCGCACGCCGAAGAACCCGGATCCAGAAAGGAGGAGATGCATGGGCATCTATAAGGTGAAAGATCGCCGGGGGAGGAGACGATACGTCGTCAGCAAGTACTGGCCGAACGGACCCGGTCGGCTTCGAATGTACGCCCCCAATTACCGAAGCGCACAGGCGCTCCAAACTCGGGTGGAGTCCAGCATCCTGGACGGCACCTGGAACACGCCGGGAGCAGGGCCATCCGCCCAACAAGGCAAGTAGACAGCGACCGGTGCGATGCTCGAACAAGCGAGTGCTACATGGGCATTCGCCGGTGGCGCTTCACCGACACCCACGCTAGGCGGCTGAGTCCACGGACCTCCAATACGGTCGAATGGATTCCCGTTTAGAACGTGGGATTCAATGGGGGAACCAGTTCGGTCGAATAGATCATAACTCGCTTAATGTCAGTTACTTACGAGATTTCTTCCGTAATCCCTGCGGAACCGTCCACCGGGGGAAGTGTTTCGTCCACCCAAATCGGGAGCATTCCGGGAGGTGACTACACCTGGCTACGGGGTGCGATCGACTGGTATCATGGGGTCACAGCAGGATGAGCAACCCAAAAGCGTGCGCCCGTTCGCTGCTGGAGGCGAGAGAACGATGCTCACAAGACGAGATGTGAAGACCCTCGGCATGGTCCTGGCAGGCGGAAAGGGCACCCGGCTCCACCCCCTGACCGCTAAGCGCACGAAGCCCGCCGTGCCGTTCGGTGGCAAGTATAGGATCATTGACTTTGCTCTGAACAACATGGTCAACTCCCGCATCTACGGGATGTATGTGCTCACTCAGTTCAAGGCTCAGAGCCTCACTGAGCACATTCAGCGGTACTGGCGCTTCGGAAACTTCCTTTCGGATTACTTCATCTCCTTAGCCCCCGCCCAGATGTACCGGTACGAGGAGCTAGGCACGGAGTGGTACCGTGGGACCGCTGACGCGATCTATCAGAACATGCACCTAATTCGGAACAATAAACCCGATCTAGTGGCGATCTTCAGCGGCGATCACATCTACAAGATGGACATCAGCCACATGATCGACTACCACCTCGAGAAAGGGGCTGATATCACCATTGCCGCTTACCCGACCCCTATCGAGGAGGCCACCCGCTTCGGGGTCCTGCAGGTCGACAGGAACTACACCATCACAGACTTCCAAGAGAAGCCTGCAAAGCCCAAAACCATCCCAGGGAGAGAAGATTACGCCCTCTGCTCCATGGGCAACTATATCTTCTCCACCAATCCCCTCGTTACCCTGCTCAACCGCGACGCCTCTCAGGAGGGGAGTGAGCACGATTTTGGCAAGGATGTCCTCCCTGAAGCCCTCGGAGAGGGGTATCATATCCAGGCTTACGACTTCGCCCGCAACCCCATCCCCGGTCAGATGGGAGCCAACACCTACTGGCGGGACGTGGGGACCCTCGATAGCTATTGGGAGGCCAGCATGGACCTAGTGGCGGTCGAGCCCGAGTTCGACCTGCACAATCCCGCCTGGCCGCTGCGGACGGCAACCGAGTTCTCAGCGCCGGCTAAGTTCGTGCACGAAGAGGAGAGTCGACGCGGCCAAGCGTTCAACAGCCTAGTCGCAGGGGGCGTAATCACCTCCGGCAGCACGATTCGCGAGTCGGTCCTCTCGCGACGAGTGCGGGTGAATAGTTATAGCCTCGTGGAGCGTTCAGTCCTCTTCGATGATGTCGAAATCGGCCGCCACTGCCTGATCCGCAATGCTATCATCGATAAGAATATCGCCGTTCCGAGCAATACCGAGATCGGGGTTGATCCTGAGGCAGACTACGCCCGTGGGTACACCATAACCGACCAGGGGGTGGTGGCCATTCCCAAGGATTACGTCTTCACCTGAGGCTGTGCCCAGACCGGCGGATAGGGTGCCTCGAGCCACGAGTGAACGGAGTCCGAGTTGCGAGGGTCCTCGCAATCCCGAGATGAGCCTTGAGGTGGGGCGGGAAAGTCCCACACCTTACAGCAAGCTCGCGTCCGGAGATGCTACCCTACCCCTACTAGTTGCGAGGCTCGCGCCTACAGGCGGCCGGGCCCTTAAGTGTCCGCAGGGAGGCTTATTTTGAGACGATCTTTCAACCCGTGGTTGCTGGTGATGCTCATCATCCTGGCGATCTTCGTGGTCAATCAATTCACTTCGGGAAACTCCAATCGGGACGTCAACCTCTCCACCTTCACCCGACTCGTCGACGAGGGCCGGGTCGAGGCGGTAGTGGTTGAGCGCAATAACGGCAACATCGAGGGGCAACTTAGGGAGCCGACGCAGGTCGAAATCAGAGGCGAGCCGCGCACTATTCGCTCGTTCCGGACCACCGCAGTGATCACCGATTCACTGCTCCAGCGTCTCGAGGGCAACGTCCCCTCGGTCTCGATTCGCAACCCCCCGCAGTGGATCGGGTTTGCTATCTCCATTCTGCCGATCATCATCCTGATCGGGTTCTTCTGGTTCATCTTCATGCGGGCCCAAGGTGGCCCCAACCAGGTGATGCAGTTCGGCCAGTCCCGAGCCAAGACCTACGGCCGCGAGAATAAGGTGCAGACCTCGTTCAAAGATGTGGCTGGCCATAAGGAGGCCAAGCAGGAGCTCAGGGAGATTGTCGACTTCCTCAAGAACCCTCAGAAGTACCTCAGGATCGGTGCGGAGATTCCCAAGGGAGTGTTGCTGGTAGGCCCCCCCGGAACCGGTAAGACCCTGCTGGCACGTGCCGTCTCGGGTGAGGCCGGCGTTCCCTTCTTCTCAGTCAGCGCCTCCGAGTTCATGGAGATGTTCGTCGGCGTCGGAGCGAGCCGGGTTCGCAATCTGTTCGAAGACGCCCGCAAGTCGAACCCCGCCATTATCTTTATCGACGAACTCGATTCGATCGGGCGCCGCCGCGGCACCGGAATCGGTGGGGGCCACGACGAGCGTGAGCAGACGCTGAATCAGATTCTTTCGGAGATGGACGGTTTCGAGAAGGATACCTCGGTCATCATCATCGCTGCCACCAACCGCCCAGACATCCTCGATCCTGCGCTGCTACGTCCCGGCCGCTTCGACCGGCAGGTGACTATCGGCTTGCCGACCCAGAGCGAGCGCCGGGAGATCCTCGAGGTTCACGTGCACAACAAACCGGTCGGCGAGGATGTCGACCTGACGCGGCTCGCGGAGGCGACCCCGATGTTCTCTGGAGCCGACCTCGAGAACCTGACCAACGAAGCCGCTCTGGTGGCAGCCCGCGCTGGCATGCAGATCATCTCCTGGACCGACTTCAACGAAGCACTCGACCGAATTACGTTGGGCCTCCGCAGAGGCAGCCTAGTGCCCAGCGAGGAGGAGCGCAAAATTCTCGCCTACCACGAGGCGGGCCACGCCATCGCCTTCGCCGCCCACCCCGATCTAGGCAACATCCGCAAGGTCACCATCATGCCCCGTGGCAGTGCTGGCGGGTTCATGGCACCGCTGTCGCGGGAGCAGATGGTGCAGGACATCAAGAAATTCAGGGAGCAACTGGTGGTCGCCTTCGGCGGTCGGGTCGCGGAGAAGCGCATCACCGGCACCATCTCCAGCGGTGCCTCGAACGATCTGAGGCAGGCCACCGAACTGGCCAAGCAGATGGTGCTCGATCTGGGCATGGGGGGACAGGAGTTCGTCGCCTGGGGTTCCGACCAAGGCCCGGTGTTCCTGGGTGGGGAGATATCGAGACGCAAGGACTTTAGCGAGGAGACCGCCCGCGAACTTGAAGAACAGGTCACGGAGATCCTCAAGACGGCGTACAAGCGGACCGAGCAGCTCCTTGACGAGCATTGGGTAGCAGTGGAGACCATCGCCAATGCCCTCTTAAAGCGTGAAACCATTGAGGGCTCTCTCATCGAGACGTCCTTCCAGAAGGCGACGGAGGGCGCAAGTGCCGAAGAGATTACCGACTGGCTCATCGCCGAGGCAGACGAGCGCGAGCGGCAGGCCCAAGCCTCGGCCGAGCGCGAACGCCTCCGGTCTGAAGAGGAGCGCAAGCGCCGCGAGGAGGCGGAGCAGGAGCGACCCGCTCCACAGATCGATGCACGCCCCGCCCCAGAGGGCTCCGGCAGCTAGAGACTCCTGTGGGTGGAGTCGGTGCACACGTGCGGGTGCGCGCCGTTTCTCATGGCGACCGCGATATCATGAACTCGTAACCGCCATCCGTAGTTAGGTGAAGCGACCGTGGCCCTTCTCGACGGCACATATGAAGTCACCAGCCAACAGGCACCCGAGGGAATACAGACCCTGTTTGAAGCAACTGCTTCCGATGGAACCCCGGTCCACATCGTCTGGTACGACCTGAGCCCACACCACGAAGCACGTTTCGAACACTACCGCCGAATCCTAAAGAGGATGAAGCGATCTGGACTCGCCGCTCTGCACGACGTGGTGTCCCGGCCGGGTGCCCACTATGTGGCCTGGGAGCTTCCGAGGGGCCACCGGGTCCCTCCGAACGAGGCGCTCACGGAGGCGCTGGCCGAGGCGGGCTACCCTTCAGAGATCGCCGACATCCACGAGGATGGTGACCGCCTCAGGATCTACGGCCTCGCCTTCGGCAGTGAACTAGCCCCCAGCGAACCGGTCTCTCTCGATTGGTCGAACCTCCCCCCTGAGAAGACTGTACCCCCTTGGTTGGTGAGTTGGTCGCTCAGCGCAGCGCTCATCCTCGTCGCAGCACTCACTCTGTTGGTCGGATTCAATCTCCGCATCAACAACCCTGTCGTGGTCGTGCCGGACCTCCGAGGGTGGTCCCTCGATCAGGCTGTCGAACTCTTAGATGAACGCGACCTCGGCCTCGAAGCGACCCCCATCGCCTCCCCAGCTCCCGCCAACACCATCCTCAAGAGCGACCCCCCGGCTGGAACCCAACTCCGGCCCGGCCGCCTGATTCGCGTCTCCTTTTCCCTCCCGGCCAACCGCATCGCACCGACTGAGGTCCCCCAGCTGGTGGGGCTCAAGTTTCCCGACCAAGTGGAGTCGCGGCTCCGAGAAGCTGGACTCTCGCTGGGTTCGGTGGCACGAATCCCCGCAGACACCGATGCAGGCATGGTCATCTCCCAGCGCATCCCGGCGGGCGAACGGCTTGGCCAAAATCAGGCCATAGACGTGCTGGTCAGCCTAGGACCGTTGCGGGGATCTACCTTCCTGCCAGACCTGGTTGGGCTCGATCTCGAGGATGCCCGCTTCCTAGCCCACACCGCCGGTCTTAGCCCCGACAGTGTAATCGTGGAGCGCGTGCCCGCAGCACGAGAACTGGTCGGCCGCGTGCTGAATCAGTCTCTCCCCCCACACCTACCCGTTCCCATAGAAACGGCTGTCTTGCGCCTCATGGTGGCCGACCCGCCGACCGCCACCAGCGCCGAGGCAAAGACCCCGAACCTGATCGGGTTAGCCGAGAGCGGGGCCCGCGAGGCGGCGCGCAACTACCAGCTCTCACTCGAGGTGATCGAGGTGCCCGACCTCCCCGAGGGCGTGATCGATCAGACCCCATCTCCCGGCTCGGTGAGTGACGGATCGCTCAGACTCCAGATGAATATCCACCCAGTGGCTATACCGGTACCTCGAGTCCTGGGCCAAGTTCTGACGTCGGAACTCCGGGTGCTGCACTACACCTTCTTTATTGAGCCAGGCATCCCTGAACAACAGGCCGAGGTCCTAGCGCTCCCGCTAGAGGGGGAGCCCATTCTGGTGATCCGCTCCCAGGTCAAGGGAGGCGACCTGCTCCAAGGGGACTGGCAATCGCCGGTCGCCGGACCCATCACCTTCCGCCTGCTGCTCAACGGCGAATTCTACAACGAGCAACGGATCAACAACCCCTGACCAGGGCCGAAGGTAGGTCGCAGGAACCACGGTGTAGCGGCCCACGCCCGGCCCGACGGAATGCCGGGTTATAGTGATGCCCGGCAATCTCCTCTGTGCGATCCAGAGATCGATTGCCCGTAGTTCCGATTAGCCTGTCACGAGGTGTTCCGGAGGGGGCACCTCGTGCATCTGCCAAGGTGGGAGGCACGTTGCAGCAAGCCCTCAGAGATCTCTTCAGGTACGCAAGGCGGTACCCTCGCCCCTACCTCATCGGGATCGTTGCTCTCGTACTGTCGAGTTTCTTCACGACTCTCGGCCCCATCATCATCGGCAATGCCATCGATGCCCTCCGCGACAGCGCCATGACGATGGCCTCGGTCTGGCTGTTCCTCGGTGCCCTGATGGGTGCCGTTACCCTTGGAGCCCTCGGCTCCCTGGTGGTCCGCCGGAACATCATGAACGCGAGCTGGGAGATCCAGTTCGATATCCGACGCGATCTGTTCCACCACTTCACCCGGCTCGACGGCGACTACTTCGACAACAACCGGGTCGGCGACCTGATGGCGAGGCTCACCGCCGACCTCAACGCCGTCCGAATGATGGTCGGCATGGTAGTGCACCAAGGCGCCAACGTCAGCCTGCTCCTCATCTTCACCCTGTGGCGCATGTTCAGCCTCAATGTGCAACTCGCACTTTTCACGCTGCTTCTGATCCCGGTGATCTCGCTCTCCTTCTGGCTCCTGCTCCGAATCGCGCATCGGCGTTACCGGCAGGTGCAACAGCAGTTCGGGAGCGTCACAGCGATGGCCCAAGAGAACTTCAGCGGGATCCGGGTGGTGAAGGGCTTCGGCATTGAGGATCGTGAGATCGGTATTTTCGGGAGGCTCAACGATGAGTTCATTCGCCGTAATCTCAAGCTGACCCGGGTGGACGGTCCGCTTTTCCCGCTCATGGAACTGCTGTTTGGGGTGTCGATCTCGCTGCTGCTCCTCCTTGGCGGCCGTGCCGTCCTCAACGTGCAGATGAGCATCGGCGAATTCTCCAGCTTCGTGTTCCTGTTCCAGGGCGTCCAGTGGCCGCTCATCGGGCTCGGCTTCATCGCTAACACCATGCAGCGTGGCGTCACCTCGTGGGAGCGCCTCAAGGAGATCCTCGACACCGAACCCGCGATCCGAGACGGTCCCGAAACCGACTACGGCTTGCGCACCATTAAGGGCGAGATCGAGTTTCGGAATGTCACCCTCGAGTACGACGGGATCCGGGTCCTGGACAACGTATCATTCCATTTGCTTCCAGGAGAGAACCTCGGCATCACCGGACGAACAGGGGCCGGTAAGACACTGATCGTCAACCTCATCGCGCGCCTGAGCGAACCCGACAGCGGGCAGATCCTCATCGACGGTATCGACATCCGTCGCTACCCCCTGGCAGTGCTCAGGCGCCACATCGGACTGGTGCCGCAGGAACCGTACCTGTTCGGTGACACCATCGCGGAGAATATCGGCTATGGGATCCCCCAGGAGCTAGCCACGCCGGAACGAGTCAGGGAGGTGGCCACCTTCGCCCAACTGGCCAGCGACGTCGAAGAATTTCCCCAGGGGTACGACACCCGGATCGGCGAGCGTGGCGTGACCCTTTCGGGCGGGCAGCGCCAGCGGACCGCGATCGCCCGCGCCATCATCCGCGATCCCGCCATCCTTATCCTGGACGACTCCCTCTCAGCCGTCGACACCCAGACTGAAGCGAGGATCTTGGCAGACCTCGAGCAGGTCATGGCGAATCGCAGCAGCATCGTCGTTGCCCACCGGCTGAGCGCCTTCCAGGCCACGGACCGGATCCTGGTGTTTGAGGAAGGTCGCATTGCCGAGCAGGGAACCCATGGGGAGCTGGTCGCTCAGAACGGATGGTACGCCGACATCGACCGGCGGCAGCAGCTCGAGGCCGCTCTGGAGACCGCCTGAGGTGGACCGGCGCAGGCACCTCACCGACATGAGCGACGCCGAGTACAGCATCGACGCCGCCAAGGCCGAGTTCCGCACTCAGCGCCGCAGCAAGAGGCTAGCCCTGCGGCGGGAGGCGAATTTCGACGAGGACGGAGAGCCCCTCAAAAAGGCCTTCGATTGGCAGATCATGCGCCGCCTGCTGAGCTACCTCGGGCGCTACCGGCGGCAGCTCGTAGCCGGCGTCGTCCTCCTGCTCGGCTACAGCGCCGTGGCCCCCGTCTTCCCCAACCTCATCGCTCGGGCGGTCGACAACTACATCGTCGCGGCAAAGCCTCCGTTCGACGCGCTCTCCGACGAGGCGCGCTTCAACGGGCTCTTGACCATCGTCCTGATCTATCTCGGCCTCAGGCTAGTGAATTTCGGGCTTCGCTACGGCTACACCTACCTGATCTCGTGGCTGGGCCAGCACATCATCTACGATCTCCGCCGGGAGATGTTCACCAAGATCCAGCGGCTCCACCTAGGCTTCTTCGACCGAACCCCGGTCGGCCGCCTTATCACCCGTATCACCAGCGACGTCGACGCCATCCAGATGATGATGACCAACGGCGTCATCGGCCTAGTCGCCGATGTCGGTCTCCTAATGGGGCTGACTATCTTCATGTTCACCATCAACTGGCAGCTCGCCCTCGTCACCCTGGCGGTGATGCCCCTGCTCTTCTGGACCCTCAACGCGCTTCGCACCCGGATCCGCGACGCGCACCGGGTAGTCCGGCTCCGAGTCTCGCGCTCGACCGCCTACCTGGCAGAGAACCTAAACGGCATGAAGACCGTGCAGCTATTCAACCGACAGGGGCGGAACCAGCAGCGCTTCGATCACCTCAACCTCGACCTCCTTGACGCCCGGGTCGAACAGATCCGCTGGTACAGCCTGTTCTGGCCAGCAGTCCAGATTGCCGGCGGAATAGCCACCGCTCTCATCCTCTACTACAGCGCCCTCAACCTGATCGGGCCCGCCTTCACAGACACCGTGACGCTCGGCGTCCTGATCGCCTTCATCCAGTACAGCGCCATGTTCTTCCGCCCTCTTCAGGATCTATCGGACAAGTACAACATCATGCAGGCAGCCATGGCCTCCTCCGAGCGGATCTTCAGCCTGCTGGATACGCCCGAGATCATCACCAACCGCCCAGACCCGGAGAGATTCACGACCGAGTTCCGGGGCGAGGTCAGTTTCGACAGAGTATGGTTCTCCTACCAGGACGAGGCGTGGGTGCTGCACGACCTCTCCTTCGCGATTCGCCCGGGCGAGTCCGTCGCCTTCGTGGGTCATACCGGCGCCGGCAAGACGACGATCATCAGCCTAGTGTCGCGCTTCTACGATGTGCAGAAGGGTGTCGTCAAGATCGATGGCAAGGATGTCCGCGACTACGACCAGATCGAGTTGCGACGCCACATCGGCATCGTCCTCCAAGACCCGTTCCTGTTCAGCGGCACGATCCTCAGTAACATCACTCTGAACGACGATACGATCCCCCTCGAGCAGGTGATGGAAGCGGCCAAATTCATCAACGCTCATGGATTCATATCGAGGCTGCCCCAGGGTTACAACACCCCTGTCCGAGAGCGGGGGGCCGGATTCTCCACCGGTCAAAAGCAACTCCTCGCTTTCGCCCGGGCGCTGGTCCAGAATCCGGACATCCTGCTCGTCCTCGACGAGGCCACCGCCAATATCGATACCGAGACCGAAGAGCTGATTCAGGACGCCCTCAAGAAACTCATGCAGGGCCGCACCTCCATCATCATCGCCCACCGCCTCTCTACTATCCAGAACGCTGACCGCATCATGGTGATGCGTAAGGGTAGGCTGATCGAGCAGGGTAACCACTTCGAACTGCTCGAACAGAAGGGTTACTACCGCAGACTGTACGAGTTGCAATACCAGGAGGGGGTCCGGTCAGGCTAGCAGAACCGCAGCGGACGCGCAGCCCTCACGGCACATCTGTACATCACTCTGCGACATCTCCCCTCAAGCCCCCACAGAATAGGGGCTTCAGTGCGCCACGGGGGCCAGCGGAGCGGCACGCCGCCAGCCCGTTGCCACCTAACATGTCCACCAAAGCAGAGGCCCTAGGAACTGGTTTGGTTGCGGACTAGACTAACCGATCACGGACCAGTCACGGTCCCAGTGGGGAGGGTTCCGAGGCAGATCTCACGTAAACGGGGGTGGTTCTCGGTCCCGCCAACGACCCTGCGGGCAGGGAGTCGGAGCCTAGTCGGCCGCGTTGCTCTGGAGATGTCTAGGTCAGAGATTCCGAGAGATCGGTTACATTACGCCTCCCGCGGACCAGAGGGCGCCTCCAGACGAGATCCCGCTGCCGGACTAGGGATGGCGAGCAGGGTAAGTGGCACGCTCCACCACGGCGGCACCCGGAGGTCGTCTCCACTCACAGATCTCATAGCTGCCTACTTCTGGCCTCAGAGCCCCACTCTATAGTGAGGGGGTAGGGCAGAGCAACACCTCCTAAGAGACAAGTGATCCCTCCATGAGAGGCCGGGATGCCCTCCCCGGCCTTTCGACTTTCAGCGCAGGCGGCCTGCTCCAGTCGCAGGCGGATCCTGGGTCGGCAGCCCGCTACCGGTCCATGATAACAACGCGGTAGCGGAGGACCTCCTCCGCACCGGGCTCTAGGGGCATCAGCAGGGTCCAGCGAACTGCGGTGTAGTCTTCGGCCTCTACCAGGACGGGGACATCGTTCCGGGTCACCAGCACCGGCGGCTCGGAGTAGGTGACACCTTCATCGCCCGAGTACTCTGTTAGTACCCGATCCGAAGTGGGGGTGGCCGAGCCCTCGACGAACGTCGTTCCCTCCGGCACCGGACCGATGATGCGCACTTGGCCGGCCGGGAGGGTAGTCTCACCGACATTGACGGCGAACAGGCGGTACTCTACAACCTGACCCGGTCGGGCCCTAGTCGCCTCACTGAACCGCTCCTCAACGACCCCACCATCGGTCGTGACCTCGCTCACCACATAGATCTGGGACCGTACTTCGACGGGGGTATCCTGCGCATAGGCTGCAGCTAGAATGACCGCTACCAGAAAGAAACTTAGGTGCCTCATCCCCACAACCATATCGCACACCGAAGACTGGGGCTACCGAAGTAGCTCGAAGCTCAGGGCATCTGAAGCAGACCGAACAGGTCGAGGTACGATTCAGCCTCCGCAACCCCATTCTCGGCAGCCCGGGCGAACCAGTGCAGGGAGAGTTCGAGAGCCCTAGGCACCCCGCGACCGTGCATAAGGGCCAGCGCAAATCTGTACTGCCCCTGCGGTTCTCCAGCCTCAGCAGCCTGCCTGAACCAGTAGGCTGCGGCCGCCTCGCTCCGAGGAACCCCCACCCCTCGAGCGTAGAGGTCGCCCAGCCGGAACTGAGCTTTAGAGTGGCCCTGCTCGGCCGCCGCGGCGTACCAGCCCGCTGCCCTGGCACCGCTCCACGGCTCCCCAAGGCCTGTCTCACTCAGGTACCCGAGCATGAACTGCGCCTGCGCGTGTCCGTCGGCTGCGACCTTCCCCCACGCCCTCCTGGCCTCCACGAAGCGGCCCTCCCGGTAGGCAGCCAGCCCCACCCCGTACTGGACCACCGGATCCACCTCCGGCTCGCCCCCACTGCCCAGGATCGGACCGGACTGCAGCACTACCAACACTACGAGGAGCGCGACCAGAGCGATCAACAGGGCCAGCCGCCGGCCCCACACCCGTGGCCGGACCCCTGACACGGGAAAGTCCTCTTCTTCTGGGACAAACCCCGGCCCCAGCCATTCACGTTCCGACTCCTCCTCGGCTGATCCGTCCCAGGCCCGGTGCGGGAATTGGGGCCACCGCGCCGACCGAGTGCGCGCCGGATCCCCCACGATAGGCCTGACCGCAACCTGAACCCCTGCGTCGCGCAGTACTCCGGCGATCTCCTCCGCATTGTCCCGGCTGATCGGGCGCGTGATCGGGCTGAGTCGCTGCGACAGCAGCTGCTCAAGTTTCACCGTGGGAATGCCGAGCTCTTTCGAGGTGCGGGCGACCACCTCCGGCAGTTCTGCCCCGGTAACCGGCGTCTGCACCTCCACAACGAACTGTTGCTCCACCCGCGGCCCTAAAGCCATATGCGCCTCGCTACCCCTCAACAGATCATTCTACCGTAGTGTCTACGGCGGGTTACCAACTTGACACCCAGCCGAACAGCTGTGCTAGACTCTCGTGGCGAACTCGGGGCCGTGGCGCAGTTGGGAGCGCGCCTGAATCGCACTCAGGAGGTCAGGGGTTCGAATCCCCTCGGCTCCACCAAACTGGACAAAATCAAGAACCTTCATGTTGAGGTTCGGGTCATCAGTCTAACGGGCGTAAGGAGATGGAACTTAGCCACTTCAGCAGGAGGAGTCTACATAGGGGGAAGCTTAAACCACCCGGCCTTATGACAGTGGGGCGGTAGAATTTGGATCGCATACAAGGCAGGGAGTACACCAAGCATCAACGGTACACAGAATGACACTCGACGACGATTATGACAGGCTGAGCGACGAGGAATTCGAGGATTCCTGCGGCTCGAACCGCGCGGATGCCAACATCCCACCAACCTCCGACGACGAGGACACAGGTGACTCGATCATCGGAAAGATTGAAGCATCGAGGACGGAACTTCTGGACCTGAGCCTCCGCAATCCGTTGCTGAACTACCGCACGCTCAAGTCTAGGGGAGTGGAAGTCGTTGATGAAATTCCATCTGCCGTGTTCGGCATCTTGGTGAATAAAGCTCGCCCGATGTCGTTCCTGCCCCACCGGGATGACGACAAGCAGGTATCCCTTGATCTCACGACAATCTCGGATGAAGACCAAGACGACGAGTTGGGTCAGCCCAAAGAAGATGACAGTAGCCCGGATGGCCTAGCCCCACGGTACACAGATAACCGTCTGCACACCAACGAATCAGCCAGCCAGCTGCAATCTCGCCTTCTCAAGACCCACCACGCTGTAAACACCCTGATACAAGAACAGGGCGTGAACACCCTTTTCATTGCCCTCGGCATGGTCGAGTGGTACGCATCAGATACTAGCGACATCACGCGTAGAGCACCCCTGGTATTGGTCCCAGTCAAGATAACCCGGTCTGATGTCCGGGGCAGATTTTACATCAGTTACACCTTCGAGGAGCTGGGGGCCAATCTCTCGTTCATCGAAAAGGTGCGGAACGACTTCGGTATAGAGATTCCTGGCCTGCCCAACGATGAAGACCTCGACATAGACGGGTACTTTGCGGAGGTTTCGACCCGCATTGAAGACTTGGATCGCTGGTCTGTAGACCGCAGGAGTGTGGTGCTCGGTTTCTTCTCGTTCGGCAAGTTCCTCATGTACAGAGACCTCGAGCCAGATACTTGGCCCGAGGGAACTGGGTACGGCCCCCGCGAAAGCAGCATCATACGCGGCCTGTTCGGAGGGGGATTCGCGGAGCCTGATCCAGAGATTCAGGAAGAAGACCATTTGGATGATCATCTGAACCCGGAGGACATTCACCATGTCGTGGACGCCGACTCATCGCAGGCACTGGCTATATTCGACGTCAACCAAGGGCGCAACCTCGTAATCCAGGGCCCGCCAGGAACAGGCAAGTCTCAGACGATCATGAACATCATCGCGGAGGCCGTAGGTAATGGTAGGACGGTTCTGTTTATCTCCGAGAAGATGGCCGCCCTTGAGGTAGTGAAACGCCGGATGGACGCCATCGGCCTGGGTGTCGCCTGCCTTGAACTGCACAGTCACAAGACGACCAAGCGAGCCGTCCTAGATGAGTTGAAGAAAACGTTGGAACTGGGTCCACTGAGTGTCGATGGGATAGAAGACGATTTCAGAAAGCTTGCCAGCGTCCAGAGCAGGCTGAACAAGTATGCCAAGGCGGTCAATTCTTCTGTCGGTGACACTGGAGTTACTCCGTACAGGGCCTACGGTGAGCTCATTCGGATTCGCGACCTGGAACGCGGGGGATCACCACTGCAGCGAGTGGAATTAGCAGGCATCGACTCTTGGTCTGGCGCCGATTTCGATTCAAAGCTGGAGGTCGTCTCCAAATTGCAGACTAGGCTTGCACGAGTCGGAGTCCCCAAGAGTCACCTCTTCTGGGGGTCGAGGCGGCGGATGCTCTTGCCGAGCGATCAAGCGGCCCTGGAGGAGAGAATCGATAGGGCGGTCGAGTCGTTGGAAATACTCGAAAGGAACATACGCGGCCTCACTGACGCCTTGGGGCTGAATCAACCTGAAGGTGCGACACAAACCCAGGCCTTGATATCCGTTGCTGAACGAGCGGCAGAAGTTCCCAACATCCAGGGAGTTGATCTATCTGGATTCGAGCAGCACTCTCAACGTGACGCGATGAAGCTCCTAGTGAACGTTGGCAACTCATGGGTCAAGCTGCATTCCGACTATGACGACATCCTGGAGCCAAGCGCGTGGGGTGCTGACGCACGGAAGACGCGCGACACTCTGTCTACAGTAGGACGCAAGTTCCAATCACGCGTGTATCCCCAATTCTACATCTCGCCCAATAACCCAAGCATACCTCAGGAATGGATAGACACGGCGCTAGGGTCGCTGGAAGCACAGACGGAAGCGGCTCACAAGCTCAGCGACGCCCTAGGATTGAGCCCGCCGGAGAATGCGGCCCAAACCAGAGAGCTTATGCGCATTGCGAAACACGCGGCGGACGCCCCCGACATCACAAGGCTACAAGGCGTGGGGCTATCCGCATTCGAGACGCACTCTCGGCGCGACACAATGAAGCGCCTCGTGGACGCAGGCAACTCATGGGTGAGGTTGCACTCTAGATATGACGACATCTTGGAGCAGAGCGCGTGGTATGCCGACGTGCGAGAAGCGCACGACACCCTCTCCACAGTCGGACGCAAGTTCTGGCGATTCCTGTCCCCAAGATACCGTCGAGCCCAGAAGAACCTCGCAGAAATGTGCCTCACCGCCCGGCCCGAGAGCACTCAGGGCCAGATAGATATCGTGGATACGATACTACAGGAGCAGGAGCATCGGCGGACGTTTGAGCGGCTGTCCACGACTGCCGGGGCTACGCTGGGACCAAAGTGGCAGGGTGAAGATTCCGATTGGGAGGCCATCAGCAGGATAGTAGAGTGGGCGCTTACCTTGTTTAGAGATGTCGACAACGGCGTGATAGCGCTGGATGCCGTCAGGTCCCTGCGTGACGACATGGACGCATCACAACTGCGTGATCTGTTGGTCCAAGTCAAAACGTCCTCAGAATTCCACGCGGAGCGAGTCGCCAAGCTTTACGCCGTCATCGACATGGGTATTGAGGGTAGTACAACCGAATTCCTCTCCCTACGCTATATAGAGCAACGGGACATCCTAGCCAAATTGTCCAAGGAAAACATCGAACTCAGCCAAGCCAACGTCTATCTCTCGAACCTGTGCCGAGCCGAGCCGCCTCGCAGAGTCGAGCGGCAGATGGAGGTCGTGGACGCGATACTACAGGAGCAGGAGCATCGGCGGACGTTTGAGCGGCTGTCCACGACTGCCGGGGCTACGCTGGGACCAAAGTGGCAGGGTGAAGATTCCGATTGGGAGGTGGTGGACCGCATCGTAGCATGGGTGCTTGCCCTGTTCCGCGACGTTGACGGCGGTGTGATCCCGCTGGGCGTCGTCAGGTCCCTCCGCGACGACATGGACGCAGTGCAAGTGAGCGGTCTGCTGGGTCAAGTCAGGGTAGCGTTGGACTCTCACTCCAAGTGTTTGAAAGCGCTTCAGTCCTTCTTAGAGATCGACGACTCGAGGCGATTCAAGAGTTCCACGAGTATCAGTCTGGACGATAGAGGCGAGGTGGGGCTAGAAGGGCTGGAGGCCCTGTCCTTCGTGGAACAGGGCGACATCCTGATGGATTGGTCGAAAGGGATAGAAAGTATCCATGACCTCGTGGGGTTCAACAGCGCGGCTGACGTCGCCGAGGCAGAAGGATTGGTACCAGTTGTAAAGCTTGGGGAGGAATGGCCAGAAGCGGTCCATCATCTGAGAAGTGTATTGGACCGAGCGTGGTATGAGTACATTCTATCACGTGCCCTGAGGGAGCGGCCTGCTCTGAGAGACTTCGCCGGGAACATCCACGAAGAGTTGATAGGACAGTTCTGTTCGATGGACGAACTGGCACTCGACCACAACCGCTCCAGGGTAGCCCATTCCCATTGGGCCGGGCTTCCCAAGCACAACGCAGGTGGGCAGTTGCGAACTCTGAGAAGGGAGTTCGAGAAGAAACGCAAGCATCTTCCAATCCGACGATTGATGGCCGAAGCCGGGAATGCCATCCAGGCCATTAAACCCGTGTTCATGATGAGTCCGATGTCCATAGCAACCTATCTGCCCCCTGGCAGCGTCGACTTCGATCTCGTGGTATTCGACGAGGCCAGCCAAGTGAGGCCGGTGGATGCGCTGGGTGCCCTTATGCGCGCCGACCAGTCGGTCGTCGTAGGCGACAGCAGACAACTACCTCCGACAAGGTTTTTCGATGCCGTCACCCAATCCGACGACGACCAGGATGGCAGCGTGGTCGCGGACATGGAGAGCATCTTGGGCTTGTTCCGCGCCCAAGGCGCTCCAGGCAGGATGCTGAGATGGCACTACCGGAGCCGGCACGAGTCCTTAATTGCGGTATCGAACCGGGAGTTCTACGAAAACGGACTAGTGGTCTTCCCAAGCCCCGATTCCAGTAGGGAGAATATTGGACTCAGGTATCACTACCTCCCAGATACTCAATATGACCGAGGTAGGAGCAGCACAAATCGAAAAGAGGCCGCCAGAGTGGCCATGCATGTCATGGAACATGCCAGGTATAGTCCAGAATTGACTCTCGGTGTAACCGCTTTCAGTTCCGCCCAGAGGGAGGCTATCCAAGACGAGTTGGAGAGGCTCCGACGACAGGATCCCTCCTGTGAGACGTTCTTCAATGACCATCCCGAGGAGCCGTTCTTCGTGAAGAACCTTGAGAACATTCAGGGCGACGAAAGAGATGTCATTTTCATAAGCATCGGCTACGGCCGGGACGCCAGTGGGCAGGTTGCCATGAACTTTGGGCCTCTGACAGCAGACGGCGGCGAAAGGCGTCTGAACGTCCTCATCACGAGGGCAAAACTACGGTGCGACGTCTTCACGAATCTGCGTGCCGCCGACATTGACCTAAATCGTACCAGTTCCCGCGGCGTGCGAGCGCTGAAGACGTTCTTGGCTTACGCAGAGACCGGCATCCTTGAGGATGCAGTGGGGGAGTCGGGGCGCGAGATAGACTCACCGTTTCAGAAGGCCGTCGCGGCCGAGCTCCGTTCCCTTGGCTACGACATCCACGAAGAGGTAGCTACAGGCGGCAAGTTCATAGACCTTGCAGTTGTTGACTCGCAACATCCTGGCAGATACATCCTCGGAATCGAATGCGACGGGGCTTCGTACCACAGCTCTAGGTGGGCGAGAGATAGGGACAGGCTTAGAGAACAGCACCTGCGGAACCTGAACTGGAGGCTTTACCGGATTTGGAGCACTGACTGGTTCCGCAATCCAGAGCGGGAGTTGAACCGCGCCGTCGAGGCCATCGAGCAGGCGAAGGTCGCCGAGCCCGGCAGTCATCCATTGCAACAGAGGGATAGATGCCAGATCGAGCGTTTTGACAATGAGGAGGTGACAAACGATTTGGTCGCCCAGAGATATGAACTGGCCCGACCCAGCATAGATACTCATTACATTATTTATGAGCCTCACGAGATTCCCCTATCTCTCCTGCTCAACCCGATCATCCAGGTTGTCCGAGTCGAAGGCCCTGTGCATGTGGGCGAGGTGCAGCGCCGTATTGCGGACGCCGTGGGCGTTGCGAGAATCGGCCACAGAATTAAGCAGAATCTCAACTGGGCCATCGACAACACAGTGCGGCGAAGAGCCGTGGTAAGAAAGGATGATTTCCTGTGGAGCACCGACATGGACGTACCGGTCGTACGCGACCGGAAGGATCTGCAAGGGAAGAGCATCGAGATGGTGGCGCTGGAAGAAATAGCCCAAGCCCTCAAGGTGATTGTGAAGCACTCCTACGGGATTGACCGTAAGGAGGCGGCGACCGAGACGGCTAGACTTCTGGGGTTTAGGAACGTGTCTAAGAACACTGGGAACCGGATTTGTCATGTCATGGATAAGTTGATTGGAAATGGCGACTTGATGGCCGTCGGTGCCCAAGTCATAATAGCCAACGAGCCTGGGCAAGAGTAGAGCGCTTTCAAAAAGACCCGTCACAGTCGGGATTCATCTCAATGAAATCGAGTATATGCTGGTCACCATCGCATTTTCTCTTAAGCTACGTCCGCCACGCGCATCCCTCGCACTCGCACGAACTAAGACACGGAGTAGCCTCGAGAATGTCCGAGTGTGCAAGGGGAGAATACCTGCACCGGAGGGGTCTGAGGCACCGCGAGGAGCAACTGGCGGCAGCCAGAGAGGACGCCGCCAGTCAGGTAGATGGTCTTGGTGTTCCTGCTTATGCGCTTCCCAGTCATAGCCCGTCCTGCTACACGTCATGTGACAACCTGTCTTCCAGTGTTGAGAATAAGCCTGTCCGGACGGCCCGGTCTCAGCTAGGGAACAGCACGGCTCTGGTAAAATGAGGACGCAGCAAAGCCGCTTTACGGGAGGAGGCAACCATGAAGGAGGGCGAGCCTGAGCCCACCTCGACACCTACCCAAGCCGGTTCCGACCCAGCACCCGACTTCCCATGGTTCAAGGACCCCGGGCCGTTCATTCAACACGACGACAACAGTCTGGAGGCCCGGCTGGAAAACATGCAGGGCCTCATTACCCCGAACCACCTTTTCTTTGTCCGCAATAACTCCTCCAGTCTGAGCTTGAACGCCTCAGAGTGGCGGCTCTACCTGGAGGGAGACGCGGTGACGGAGCCGCTGGAGTTAAGCTACAACGACATCAGAAGCCTCCCGAGTCGCATGCTGACCTCTTACCTGGAGTGCGCTGGCAATCACCGCGCTATGTTCGATCTCCTGAAGGGGCAGAAGGCGTCAGGCGAGCAGTGGATGACGGGTGGGATCGGCAATGGCGCATGGGTAGGCGTTGCGCTGAGTGATGTGCTGACGCTCGCAGGTATTCACGCCAGCGCCGTCAGCGTGCTGCTGGTGGGGCTGGATGTCGAATCGCCGGAGGAGGGTTTTCGCTACGTCCTGCCAGTGGAGAAGGCGATGCACCCGGATACGCTGCTAGCCTACGAACTCAACGGCGAGACGCTGCCCAGCGACCACGGCTTCCCCCTGCGCGCGCTCGTGCCGGGCTGGGTCGGCAGCGCGAGCATCAAGTGGCTAGGGCGCATCGTCGTCTCCTCCGAGCAGCTGTGGACGCGCAACAACACCAACTCCTACGTGCTCATCGGTGACCAGTACCCGCCGGAGGGCGAGTCGCGGGGCAAGCCTGTGACCATACAGGTGATCAAGAGCGCGCTCGCTCTGCCTTGGCCAGCGGAGCTTTCGGCGGGGCGCCACCGCATCCACGGCTACGCTCACTCCCCGGCGGGGTCGGTCTCGCGGGTGGAGTGGAGCGCTGACTCCGGGAGCACCTGGGCCGACGCAAACCTGTCGGGGCAGCATCTAGACTACTCTTGGGCGCGGTTCGAGTTCGTCTGGGACGCGGAGCCGGGGCAGCGCATGATCATGACACGTGCCACCGACATCGCGGGCAATACCCAGCCCGATCAGGTGCCCTTCAACGAGCAGGGCTACCTGTTCAATCAGCCTCTGCCCCACCCGATACGCGTAACATAGGCCATATCGCCAGCCTGCAGCAGAGGACGTATAAAGCATCCCTTAGGTATTCGTGCCGTTCCTAGTGCCGTCGCCACTCGTGCTGCCTCACAGCAGCAGTTGGAAGTGCGACTTGAAGGTTCTCGATTGTGTCCGGTTTGTGGACGCGTCGCACCTCAGCGTCCTCCGACCAGACATTCCCCCCCTCACAGGGCACGAGAATCATGGGGCCGTTGGTGACGTCATAGCCGTGTACAGCCAAACTTACGGGCTGGACCGCAATCTGGCGATCCCTTTAGCTCCTCCCACCCGTAGGTAGTGGCGTGAGATTGTCCCGCACCCCACCAGATCCAGCGAATCCGTCCTTGGAGATGCGTGCCAGAC
>Ga0209544_1001731_pt1 | contig 22245 bp, 19 predicted proteins | sample MesohylPK_FD_187297 | JGI IMG/M metagenome (GOLD analysis project Ga0209544, IMG submission 187297) | Host-associated microbial community of the marine sponge Aplysina aerophoba from Gulf of Piran - sponge mesohyl, lysed by proteinase K... | ecosystem: Host-associated > Porifera > Sponge >...
CGTATACCCGCCGCGAGTGCCGGCCGTTTTTCGGCGGCCTCCTGCCGGAGGAAGGCCAACGGAAGGCCGCGGCTCAAGCGCTGGGAGTTTCCAGTGGCAACGATTTCGCCCTTCTCGACAAGCTTGGGGGCGATGTCGCTGGCGCGCTTCAGCTTCTGCCTCCGGGAGAACCGCCACAGGATCCCCATTCGGCTCAGCCGAAGTTGCTCGACGAAGCCGACCTGATCCGCGTGCTCGATTCGCTGCCGATCCGTCCACTGCTGGCGGGTGAAGAGGGACTGCGACTCTCGCTGGCCGGCTCCCAGTCAAAAGTACCGGTGGTCCTGGTTGAAGGGGAGGTGGCGTTACCCTCCCCCCGACAACCGACCACTCACATCCTCAAGCCTGCGATCGTGCGTTTTCCCGGCACCACCGAGAACGAAGCCTTCGTGATGCGCCTCGCAGCGGCAACCGGGCTCGATGCTGCATGGGTGGAACCCCGGGTGGTGCGGGATCGGACGTTTCTGCTGGTTGCTCGGTACGATCGCTCGACGGATTCCGAAGGCCATGTGCGCCGCATCCATCAGGAAGACTTCTGCCAAGCTCTCGGAATAAACCCGGAACGGAAGTACGCCGGTGAAGGAGGCCCAAGCTTCAAGGATTGCTTCGCGCTGCTCCGTCGGGTATCGCTGCGGCCCGCGGTGGAAGTTCTGAAACTGCTCGACGCCGTGATCTTCAATCTGATCGTGGGGAACGCCGACGCTCACGGCAAGAACTTCTCAATCCTATACGAAGAAGGCCGCCCACGCCTCGCGCCCCTCTATGACCTGTTGGCGACAGTCGCGTATCCGGAGCTCTCGCCACGGCTGGCCATGAAGATCGGCAGACGCTCGACGCTGGCCGAAATGGACGCCAGGGGTTGGGAGGCGTTCGCCAAGGACACGGTCCTCGGACTGTCCCTGGTGCGCCGCCGTGTCGCCGAGATCAGCGTGGCCGTAAAGGACCAGACCGAGGGAGTCGCCGTGAGACTGATCCAATCCGGACTCGATGGACAGGTACTCTCACGGATTGCCGAGATGGTTGCGAGCCGGGCGGAACGATGTGTCCTGACGGTCCGGGACTGACACCCATGGCACAAGAAAACAACGATCGTGTCATCCGTCTCGGTTTGTCCGTACCCGGCGGGCGAATCTCTCGAACAATCCCTCCAACCGCGACAGACGCTCCTCCACGCGCACCATGCGCTCCTCCAATCTCACGATGCGCTCCACCAATCCTGCGACGCGTTCCTCCAGCCGCGCGACGCGCTCTTGCAGGCCCGCCACGTCGCGGTGGAGTGCCCACAGGAAGGCAAGCGACGCGGCGTTGGTCAGGCCGACGATGATGATCCCGATGAGTTCTGGGGACATGACAACTCCTGGCGGCAACAAGATAGCGCATTGCGGACCTGGCGTTCAAGTTATTTGGTAGTGTCTCAGTTTGAATCCTCTTCGATCAACTCGACGATCCAGTCCATATCCTTCGTAGTGTCCGTCAGTCCCGCCTCCATTGCCGGGGTCACGCGCAGAGTCTTGTGAATCCTCACCCAATTGTACCAAGTGAAATAGAGGGAGAGCATATGGTAGTGGTTCTCGACCTTCTTTGAGAAAGCGTTGGTGAGCCTGGTGAAGCGCCGCATGGACATATGCACGGGAAGGATGGCTCCGGCGGTCCACGCATCAGCAGTTCAGGCAACAGATGCAGCGGGAGCGGGACATCTACATCCGACACGAGCAGCAGTTGGAACAGCAACGGCAGCTCGAGCGGACCATCCGCTGCAACCGCTACGGATCGAGGGAGGTCTACGGTGACTGCTTCAACTGGTAAGCGGTGGCCACGATGACACGAGAAAAGGGAATGCCCCCGAAGGTCGAGGGCAAGCCGAAGACGCAGACCAAGGGCTTCTACGACAAGAACAAGATCGTCACGGCGGAGCGCGTCAAGGAAATCGACAAGGAACTGTCCGAACTTCTCGGCCGCCTCGGGGATGACGACCACATCACCCCCGGTCACCCCGCGAAGAGTTCTTCCGGGAACAAAAGGTAGCTGCTACGGTGGGCTGAAAAGGTGGGGCGGCCGGGGTTCAGCCGGCCGCCCCACCTTTTTGCCTCCCAAATCGAGAGAAAGGAAAATACCTGCCATGGAGAAAAATCAGAAAGTTCGGTGGTTGACCTATGATTTTAATGTGTATCCCCCGAAGACCAAGTGGAACGAAGTAGGGGGAATATACATTTTCTGTGGGCTCAACAAGAACAACGAATGGGTCGCCATCTACATCGGTGAAACAGGCGAAGGGCCTACGGGCAATTTCCGCAGCCGCATGTCAGGGCATGAGAAATGCGAAAAGGCGAAGTCCCTTGGGGCCACCCATATTCATGCTCTGATGGAAGAGGACAAAGATCTTCGGAAGGCAATGGAGGAGCAATTGATTGCCTACTATGAGCCTCCCCTGAACAAGGAGCATCGGAACGGGTGAGCCTTCGAAAGGATGGATTTCGCTCTTCGCGAGGGCCTTGAGGCTGTCCTGTTCCCGGATAGGGGTTCGACTTCGAACTCATGATTCACTCCTTGTCAACTCCAAACTGAGACACTGCCCAGTTATTTCGATCTTTCCCCAGTGGGGCTAAAAGACCGACCCGTCCCTACGGCGCGCACCTCACCAGGGCCACCTGGCCGGTGGCCTGGTCGTAGGTGGCGACGCCCGTGCCGGCACCGCAGCCATCCGTGACCGTGGCGGTGACCACGAACGTGGCGTCGTCAGCGGCGGTGACGGCCGGGGTGATGTTGGCGCTCTGGGAGTAGCCGAAGGCCGTCAGGTCCGCGGGGTCGTCCGTATAGGTATTATTTTCCAGGAAGTAGCCCTCCTGGGCCAGCGCCATGTTCCTTACGTTGGCCTGGGCATCCGCGTCAAAGCCCTTGCGACGATAACCGCCGAACTGTGGGATCGCCACCGCGGCCAGAATCCCGATGATGGCGATGACCACGAGGAGCTCGATCAGGGTGAATCCGGCGACCCTCGCGGACCCGGCGCGGTTCCGCAGCCCTGCCATTGCCCGACCCGCGCCGGCACCGGCGCCGTCCATGGTCCCGTTCCTGTCCTCAGTCATCCCGTTCATGTCGCCAGTCAACTTCATCCGCAAGACTCCTATTGAACCATGCCGCCCATCTGAAAGATCGGCAGATACATGGAGATGACGATGCCTCCGAGCACCACTCCCAGGACGATCATCAGCGCCGGTTCCATCAGCGTCGTGAGCCGCGTCACCGCCCGATCCACCTCCTCTTCGTAGAACGCCGCCACCCGGTTGAGCATCGCGTCGAGAGCGCCGACGTTCTCTCCCACGGCGACCATGTGGCAGACCAGCGCGGGGAAGAGCCCGCTGGCCGCAAGCAGCTCCGCCAGAGTCCGGCCCCGCTCCAAACCGTCGCGGGTCTCCAGGATCGCCTGCTCCAGGACCTTGTTGCCGGTGGTTCCAGCGGTGACGGTCAGACTGTCCAGCAGCACGACGCCGGACTGGAGCAGAAGTCCCGTGTTGTGGCTGAAGCGCGCGATCGCCGCCTTGCGCAGCAGATCTCCGATGAGCGGCAGCTTCAGCAGCCATCGGTGGACCGTCCGCAGACCTTCGTCGGTGCGGCAGGCCAGGTGAATCGCCAAGGGAACCGCCGAAAGGCCGAGGAGAAGAAACAGGACGTAGTCGTACATCCAGCGGCTCAGCGCGATGGTCAGCTCCGTCAGGGGAGGAAGGGCCTGTCCCATGCCCTGGTAGACTTCCGCGAATACCGGGATCACATGGAGCAGCAGAACGGCCACCACCACCGCGGCCACGGCGACGATGGCGGCGGGATAGACCATGGCGGTCTTGACCTTGCGCTTGAGCCGCGCGGTCCGCTCGATGAACAGCGCCAGGCGGGCGAGGACCTCGGGCAGGACGCCGCCGTGCTCCCCGGCGGCCACCATGCGCACGAACAGGGTGTCGAAAAGGCGCGGGTGCCTGGACATGGCGTCGGTCAGCGTCATGCCGTTGGACACATCGAGCCGCACGGCCTGAAGCGCCTTCCGGACGACGCCGTTCTCGGTCTGGTCCGCGAGCACCTGAAGACATTCAACGATGGGCACGCCGGCCTCGATCATCACCGCGAAGTTCCGCGCCAGCATGACGATGTCGTCGGCGCCGACCCTGGGCGCGAATCCCGGAACGTTGATCCCCCGCGTCCATCCCGAGCCCTTTTCCCGGATGCCGGACGGCAGCGGCCGGATCCGCCGGCGGCGGAGCTCGGCCATGACCTCGGCGCGGCCGGCTGCCTCCAGCTCCCCCCGCACGAGCCTTCCCTCGCGGTTCCTGCCCTGCCACCGGTAAACCGCCATGCAATCACCCGGCCGTCGACGGTTGGGGAACGGCGTCCCCGGCGCCGCCGGAATCCGGCTCCGTCACCCGCAGGGCCTCCTCGACGGTGGTGACCCCCTGCCGGACTTTTCGGACGGCGGCCTGGCGCAGCGTCCGCATGCCCCGGTCCACGGCCGCGGCCTTGAGCTCTCCCGCGGACCCGCCGCCGAGTATCATTTTCCGGAGATCATCGGTCAGGGTCATGACCTCATACACCGCCACCCGTCCGCGGTAGCCCGTGCCGTGGCATTCAGGACATCCCGCGCCGTGAAAGGCTTCGACGTCGCGTACCTCTTCCGCCTGCCGCTTCGCCGCCGTGAGCATGCCTGCCTCCAGCGCCGCCCGCGCCTTGCAAGAGGCGCACACCCGGCGCAGCAGCCGCTGGGCCGCCACCATGGTGATGGCGGAGGCGATGAGGTAGGGCTCCACGCCCATATCCCTGAGCCGGTAGACACTGGAAGGTGCATCGTTGGTGTGAAGCGTGGTGAGCACGAGGTGACCGGTGAGCGCGGCGTTGATGGCGATGCGGGCGGTGTCGGCGTCGCGGATCTCGCCGACCATGAGGATATCGGGATCCTGGCGCAGGAACGCCCGCAGGCAGGCGGCAAACGTGAGGCCGATCTCGGCGTGGGTCTGGACCTGGTTGATGCCCGCGAGATGGTATTCCACGGGATCCTCGGCCGTCGAGATATTGACACCCGGCTGGTTGAGCTCCGACAGCATGCCGTAAAGGGTGGTGGACTTGCCGCTTCCGGTGGGCCCGGTGAGCAGGATCATACCGGAGGGCTTGCTCATGGCCCGGTCGAAGTGTTCCCGGTCGTGGGCTTCCAGACCCAGGCGGTCGAGGCTGGTCACCAGGTCGGATCGCCGCAGCAACCGCAGCACCGCCTTCTCACCGAAACGCGTGGGCAACACGGAAACCCGAACGTCCACCTCGCCCCCGGCGGCCGCCAGCTTCAGGCGTCCATCCTGGGGCAACCGGTGTTCGGCGATGTCGAGACCCGCCAGCACCTTGATACGGGAGGTCAACGCCAGCTTCATCTCGTAAGGCGGCGTCAGGATCTCCCGGAGCAACCCGTCGATGCGAAAGCGGATTCGGACACTCTCTTCGTACGGCTCGATATGGATGTCGCTGGCGCCACGGACCACCGCATCCTTCATCAGGGAATCCACCAGCGCCACCACCGGCGCATCGCCGGCGGGCTCCGTCGCCGCCGGGCGGCGCGCGGGCGCGGCGCCGGCCTTGGCAGGGGCCTTCTCCGACACCTCGTTGCTCAACCCCGCGTCGCGGCCCGGCGAGTCGTGACGACGGTCGAGGATCCGCCCGATGGCGGACGGGCGCACCAGCACCGTCCTCACGTCATCTCCCGTCATGAAACGGACCTCGTCGATGGCCGCCAGGTCCGTGGGGTCGCTCATGGCCACATCCAGCACCGAGCCCGTGCGCGCGAACGGCAGCAAGTAGCGTTTCTTCAACAGCGGCAAGGGGATCAGGCCGAAGGCGGCCTCGTCGACGTCGGCGGGTGCCAGGTCCGATTCTTCCAGGCCGAACCGCTCGGCCACGAACGCCATCACCCGGTCCTCGTCGGCAACGCCGTCCTGAACCAGGGCCGCCACCAGATTCACGCCCGTGCGCCGTTGGTTCGCCACGGCCCGGTCGGTCTCCTCGCGGCTCACGACCCCGGCCCGCACCATCATCTCACCCAAGGACAGTTCCATAGGAGACATGGATCGGCGCGCTCGCCGAAAACTATAGCGAAGAACTGTGAGGGTATGCGGGTTGGCCCGGCGCTATCGCCCGCTCTTCTTCCGGATCGCCGCCTGGGCGGCTGCCAGCTTGGCGATGGGCACGCGGTAGGGGGAGCAACTGACGTAGTCGAGGCCCAGGTCGTGGCAGAAGACCACCGACTTGGGGTCGCCGCCATGCTCGCCGCAGATGCCGACGTCGAGGTCTTCGCGGGTGCTTCGGCCCTTTTGAACCCCCAGCGCCATCAATGCGCCGACCCCCGGCTCGTCGATGCTCACGAAGGGGTCCTCGGGCAACAGGCCCTGGGCGACGTAGCGGGGCAGAAACCTGCCGGCGTCGTCCCGGGACAGGCCCAGGCAGGTTTGGGTGAGGTCATTGGTGCCGAAGGAGAAGAACTGGGCTTCCCGGGCGATCTCGTCGGCCACCAGACAGGCCCGGGGCAGCTCGATCATGGTGCCCACGGCGTAACGAACCTCGACCCCGCATCCCAGCATGGTTTCCCGGGCCACCCGCTCCACGATCTCTCGCTGGGCACGGAATTCCTCCAGGCTGCCCACCAGCGGGATCATGACCTCGGGGCGCGGGTCCTTGCGCTCCTTTCGCAGCTCGCACGCCGCCTGGAAGATGGCCTCGGTCTGCATCTCGGTGATTTCCGGGAACGAGATGGCCAGCCGGCACCCACGATGCCCGAGCATCGGGTTGAACTCCTTGAGCGCTTCCACCTTTTCGCGCACGGTCTTCGGGCTGATGGAGAGGACCTTGGCCATGCTGGCGACGTCGGCGTCGGTGTGAGGCAGGAACTCGTGCAGCGGCGGGTCCAGCAGGCGGATGGTCACGGGCAGCTTGTCCATGATCCCCAAGATCGCCTTGAAATCGCCCTTCTGCATCGGCAACAGCTTGGCCAGGGCCTTGCGCCGGCCTTCCTCGTCGTCGGCCAGGATCATCTCGCGCACGCTGTCAATGCGCTGCTCCTGGAAGAACATGTGCTCGGTGCGGCACAGGCCGATACCGCCGGCGCCGAAGTCGCGGCTGATGCGGGCCTGCTCCGGCAGGTCGGCGTTGGTCTTGACGCCGAGCCGGCGGGTGGCGTCCACCCAGCGCATGAGCTTGGCGAAGCGCCGGTAATTGGCCGAGCCGGCGGCCTTCCGGTTCCGGTCCAGCAACACCCGCAGCACGTCCGAGGGATGGGTCAGGAGTTGTCCCCGGATCACTTCGCCGGTGCTGCCGTCCAGGGACAGCCACTCCCCCTCCTTGAGCACGGCGCCGCCGATGCGGGCCTCGCCGGCGCGGTAGTCCACCGACAGCGCCTCGCAGCCCACCACGCACACGGTGCCGAGCTGCCGCGCCACCAGCGCCGCGTGGGAGGTCATGCCGCCCCGGGCCGTGAGAATGCCCTCGGCCGCCTCGATGCCGCGGATGTCTTCCGGGCTGGTCTCCACCCGGCACAGGATCACCTTGTCCCCGCGCCGGCGCCATTCCTCGGCGTCGGCGGCGTGAAACACGATCCGTCCCGTGGCCGCCCCCGGACCGGCGGGCAGTCCCCGGGCCAGCACCCGGCCCTCCCTGGCCGCCCCCTCCTTCACCGCCTGGTCGAACACCGGACGCAGGACCTGGCTGAGATGGTCGGGCTCGATGCGCTGCAGCGCCTCTTCGCGGGAGATAACGCCGGCATCGGCCATGTCCACGGCGATGCGCACCGCGGCAAAGCCCGTCCTCTTGCCGGTGCGGGTCTGCAGCACCCAGAGCCTGCCATCCTCGATGGTGAACTCCATGTCCTGCATGTCGCGGTAGCGCTCCTCGAGCACACGGCCGATGCGCTGCAGCTCGCGGTACGCGCTCCGCTGGACCTTGGCCAGCGCCTCGATGGGCTGCGGCGTGCGGATCCCGGCCACCACGTCCTCGCCCTGGGCGTTCATCAGGAACTCGCCGTAGAACCGCCGCTCGCCCGACGCCGGGTCACGGGTGAAGGCGACGCCGGTGCCGGAGGTTTCGCCCATGTTGCCGAACACCATGGTCTGAACGTTGACGGCGGTGCCCCAACCGTCCGGGATGCCGTACATTTTCCGGTACGCCACGGCGCGGTCGTTGTTCCACGATCCGAACACCGCGCCGATGGCGCCCCAGAGCTGCTCCAACGGGTCCTCGGGAAACGGAACCCCCCGCTGCAGCCGTACCTCGTCCTTGAACTGCGTCACCAGGTCCTGCAGGTCCTCGGCCGCGAGTCCGGTGTCGTCGCGGACGTCCCGGGCGCGCTTCTTGCGCTCCAGCAGCGTCTCGAACACGTCGTGGGCGTCGGCCTTGTCGGGCTTCATGCCCAGCACCACGTCGCCGTACATCTGCACGAAGCGGCGATAGGAATCGTACACCAGCCGCGGATTGCCGGTGCGCCGGATCATGCCGGCCACGGTCCGGTCGTTGAGGCCGAGATTCAGCACCGTGTCCATCATCCCGGGCATGGATTCCCGCGCCCCGGAGCGGACCGAGACCAGCAGCGGATTGTCGCCGTCGCCGAAGCGGCGGCCCATGGTCTTCTCGACCCGGACCATGGCGCGGGCGACTTCCGCCTCCAGACCCTCGGGGTAACTCCCCTGATGATCGTAGAAATGGCTGCAGACGGCGGTGGAGATGGTAAAGCCCGGCGGCACCGGAACGCCCATGCGCGTCATCTCGTGGAGGCCCGCGCCCTTGCCCCCCAGGACTTCGCGCATGTTGGCCCGGCCCGTGGCCTTGCCCGCGCCGAACGAGTAGACGTGGCGCGCCATCAACGATCCCTCGTGCGCGGGTCCATGCGGCGGCGGATCTCATCCACCAGGCGGTCCACCGGAATCCTCACCTGGGTCATGGCGTCGCGGTCCCGCAGCGTCACCGTCTGGTCCTTCAGGGTCTCGTGGTCCACGGTGATGCCGAAGGGCGTGCCGATCTCGTCCTGCCGGCGGTAGCGCCGGCCGATGGAGCCGGCCTGGTCATAGACCACCGGGAAATGCTCCTTCAGGATGTCGCGGATCTCCTGGGCCCGCTCCGGGTGGCCCTCCTTCCGGAGCAGCGGGTAGACGCCCGCCTTGAACGGCGCCAGGCGCGGGTCGAGGCGCAGCACGATGCGCCGGTCGCCCTCCACCTCCTCCTCGTCGTAGGCGTCCACCAGAAACGCCAGCAACGGCCGGTCCACCCCGGCCGAGGGCTCGATGACGTAAGGGACATAGCGGCTGCGGCTGGCCTCGTCGAAGTAGCTCAGGTCCTTGCCGCTGTACTCCATGTGGCGGCTCAAGTCGAAGTCGCCGCGGTTGGCGATGCCCTCGAGCTCCGACCAGCCGAACGGGAACTCGTACTCCACGTCCACGCAGGCCTTGGCGTAGTGCGCCAGCTCGTCGCTGCCGTGGGGGCGGATGCGCAGGTTCTCGGCGCGGACGCCGTTGTCCACGTACCACTGGAAACGCGCTTCCTGCCAGGACTGGAACGCCTCCTCGTCCTCGCCGGGCTTGACGAAGTACTCGATCTCCATCTGCTCGAACTCGCGGGTGCGGAAGATGAAGTTGCCGGGGGTGATCTCGTTGCGGAAGCTCTTGCCGATCTGCGCGATGCCGAAAGGGAGCTTCTGGCGCGCGGTGTCGAGGACGTTGTTGAAGTTGACGAAGATGCCCTGGGCGGTCTCGGGCCGCAGGAACACCGTACTCGCGGTGTCCTCCACCGGCCCCATGAAAGTCTTGAACATGAGATTGAACTGCCGCGCCTCGGTGAGCTCGCCGCCACAGTCCGGGCACCCCTGCCCGTCCACGTGGTCCTCCCGGAAACGGTGATGGCAGACCTTGCACTCCACCAGCGGATCCGAGAACCCGGCAACGTGGCCCGAAGCCTCCCACACCCTCGGGTGCATCAGGATCGAGGCGTCCAGGCCCACGGTGTCGTTGCGGCCGGTCACCACCGCCTTCCACCACGCCTCCTTGACGTTGCGCTTGAGCTCCACTCCGACGGGGCCGTAGTCCCAGGTGCTGCCGATTCCTCCGTAAATCTCACTGGACGGAAAGATGAACCCTCTCCGCTTGCAAAGATTGACGACTTTTTCCATCGTCGCGTGTTCATTCATGGGTGCGCTGGTTCTCCTGTCTGCTGTCGGAATAGGCGTCCTTCGAAATGGCGCCCTTCGACTTCGCGCCGCTGACGCGGCGCTACGCTCAGGACGAACGGCAATTGAACCTTATGCCCTTCGTCCTGAACTTAGCAAAGCATTGCCGTTCGCCCCACGGGTAGCGAAGCATTTCCGTTCGTCCTGAGCGTGGCAAAGCATTGCCGTTCGCCCCGCGGGTAGCAAAGCACTTCCGTTCGTCCTGAGCGTAGCGAAGCATTGCCGTTCGCCCCGCGGGTAGCGAAGCATTTCCGTTCGTCCTGAGCGTGGCAAAGCATTGCCGTTCGCCCCGCGGGTAGCGAAGCATTTCCGTTCGTCCTGAACTTAGCAAAGCATTGCCGTTCGCCCCGCGGGTAGCGAAGCATTTCCGTTTGTCCTGAGCGTAGCGAAGCATTGCCGGCTGTCCTGAGTGTAGCCAAAGATTACCGTTCGTCCTGAGCGTAGCGCCGCGCCAGCGGCGCGAAGTCGAAGGGCGCCATTCTCCTAGCCAAACGCTCCGTTCAGGAAGGCCGCGGACTTGAGCTTCTTACTAATCTGGTACTGGATAAACAAGGGCAGCACCTCCCGCGTCTCCCCGAGGGCCGGACGGGAGAACGGCGGCATCTCCCCTTGCACCCACCCGTGCCGCTGAAAATGCGCCAGGATGCCCAGCGCCTCGACCGACAGGGGCACCGCCTCCCGGCGGAGGCCGCAGCAGCTCCGGCACAGGACCCCTCCGTCCCGCGGGCTGAACCCCCACCGGCCGTTGCCCTGCCCGTTGCCGGGCGGCCGGTCGCCGCAACGCTGGCAATGCTCCAGGGTGGGCTGGAACCCGGCCAGCCGCAGCAGCGTCAGCTCGAAGGCGGTGAGGAACTCCGACGAGGCCTCGTTCTCTTCCAGAAACCGCAAGCCGTCCCGCAAATGGTCGAACAGCGTCCGGCTATCGTCGCCGTCGCGCGTCAATTCATCAGTAATTTCGACTAGATAGGACGCGTGCACGATCTTGGCCAGGGTCCGGGTGATGGCCCGGAACACGTAGACCCAGTCGCACGCGTGGATGAAAGCCAGCGGGCTGTTCGGCCGCTCGTGAAAACGCAACTGAACGAGCGTGAAGGGCTCAAGAACATTGAGGAATCGTTTGCGGGAGCGCTTGGCCCCCTTGGCGATTCCCCTGATCTTGCCGAAGTCCCGCGTGAGGATAGAGACGATCTTGTCCGATTCGCCGTAGGCCCAGGATCGCAACACGATGGCCGGGCTCGACCGTATCGCCGGCAACTAAGTCCCCCCCGACATGAACGGCGCTGGTGGCCTCCCGCCCGGTCCCGCCGTGCAATCGCCGATAACTTGTCACCTATACACCAAGCCGCCGAAAAAGTCGCGCGGAAACATCAACTTCCGGGATTCCGGCTACCTTGACAAGGCCCGATCCGGTGATTACCTTCTGTCGGCCATTGCGGGGGCAGTCGTCTATTCTTGCCCGCGGGACCAGACAGGACATCAAAGGCACAGACATCATGGCGGAAGAGAGCAGAGATCAGGCCGAGACGGCCGTGGAGCAGGAAGAGGCGGCCACCGGACCCGAGGCCGACGAGGCGGCGGACGAGGCGCAGGCGCCGTCGGAGGTCGACGAGCTCAGGGCGGAGCTCGAGGCGGCCCGGGAGGAAGCCCGGCGCCACCAGGACCTCCTGCTTCGGGAAGCGGCCGAGACGGAGAACTACAAGAAACGCGCAACCCGTGAGAAACACGACGCTATCCGGTACGCCAACGAATCCCTGGTGCGGGATCTCCTGCCCGTGATCGACGACCTCGAACGGGCGGCCGAGCACGCCCGCGCCGACGGCAATCCGCAGTCCCTGCTGGACGGCATCGAGCTGGTGCTCAAGAGCTGTCTCGAAGCGCTCCAGAAACACGCGGTCACGCGGATCACGGCCAAGGGAGAACCCTTCGATCCGGAGAAGCACGAGGCCTACGCCCAGGTGGAAACCGACGAATACGCGGCCAACACGGTGGTGGACGAGGTCCACCGGGGTTACTACCTCGCCGACCGGCTGTTGCGGCCATCCCTGGTGAGCGTGGCTAAAGCCGCGACTTTACAGGAGAAATCCGTGACGGAAAAAGACGGACCGGCGGTTGAAAACGACCGGACCGATGATTAAATTCACAGTGCAATCGCAATGAATGACAAGGAGACAAAGAGATGGCAAAGGTCATAGGCATTGATCTTGGGACGACCAACTCCTGCGTGGCGATCATGGAGGGTAGCGACCCCAAGGTTCTGACCAATGCTGAAGGAAGTCGCACCACTCCTTCCGTAGTGGCGTTTTCGGAGAGCGGCGAGCGTCTTCTGGGTCAGATCGCGCGCCGGCAGGCCATCACCAACCCCCAGAACACCGTTTTCGCGGTCAAGCGGCTGATCGGCCGCGTGTTCGGCGACGCCATGGTGCAGAAGGCCGTGTCCCTCCTGCCCTACAAGATCGCCAGGTCGGACAAGGGCGACGCCTGGGTGGAGAGCCGGGGCAAGACCTACAGCCCGGCCGAGATTTCGGCCTTCATCCTGCAGAAGATGAAGCAGACCGCCGAGGACTATCTGGGCGAGCCGGTGACCGAGGCGGTCATCACCGTGCCGGCCTACTTCAACGACAGCCAGCGCCAGGCCACCAAGGACGCCGGGCGCATCGCCGGACTCGACGTGCTGCGCATCATCAACGAGCCCACCGCGGCTTCCCTGTCCTACGGCCTGGACAAGCAGCAGGACGAGAAGATCGCGGTATTCGACCTGGGCGGCGGCACCTTCGACATTTCCATTCTGGAGCTGGGCGACGGCGTCTTCGAGGTCAAGGCCACCAACGGCGACACCTTCCTGGGGGGCGAGGACTTCGACCAGAAGATCATCGACTACCTCGCGGACGAGTTCAAGAAGGACCAGGGCATCGACCTGCGCGGCGACCAGATGGCCCTGCAGCGTCTCAAGGAGGCCGCGGAAAAGGCCAAGTGCGAGCTGTCCACGTCGGTCGAGACGGACATCAACCTGCCGTTCATCACCGCCGACCAGACCGGCCCCAAGCACATGAGTATCAAGCTCTCCCGCTCGAAGCTCGAGGCGCTGTGCGCCGACCTCATCGAGCGCACCGAGGAGCCCTGCCGCCAGGCCCTGTCGGACGCCGGCTTCTCGGCCGGGGAGATCAACGAGGTGATCCTGGTGGGCGGCATGACCCGCATGCCGGCGGTGCAGGAGCGGGTCAAGAAGATCTTCGGGAAGGAACCCCACAAGGGCGTCAACCCGGACGAGGTGGTGGCCATCGGCGCCGCCATCCAGGCGGGGGTGCTCACGGGCGACGTCAAGGACGTGCTGCTGCTCGACGTGACGCCGCTGTCCCTGGGCATCGAGACCCTGGGCGGCGTCTTCACCAAGCTGATCGAGCGCAACACCACGATCCCGACCAAGAAGAACCAGGTCTTCTCCACCGCCGCCGACAATCAGCCCTCGGTGACCATCAGCGTGCACCAGGGCGAGCGGGAGATGGCCCAGTACAACAAGCTGTTGGGCCAGTTCAACCTCGAGGGGATCCCGCCGGCGCCGCGCGGCATGCCGCAGATCGACGTGACCTTCGACATCGACGCCAACGGCATCGTGCACGTCTCGGCCAAGGATCTGGGGACCGGCAAGGAGCAGTCCATCAAGATCACCGCCTCCAGCGGCCTCAGCGAGGACGAGATCAAGAACATGGTCAAGGACGCGGAGGTCCACGCCGAGGAGGACAAGAACCGCAAGGAGGCGGCCGAGGCCCGCAACCAGCTCGACTCCCTGGTGTACTCGACGGAGAAATCGCTGAAGGAATACGGCGACGACCTCGATGACGAGGTCAAGACGGGCATCGAAGCGGCCCTGGAGAAGGCGAAAAAGGCGCTGGAGGGCGATGACGCCGCGGCCATGCGAGCGGCGGCGGAGGAGTTGAACCAGGCCTCCCACAAGCTGGCGGAGGCCATGTACGCCAAGGCATCCCAGCAACAGGCGCAGCAGGACCCCACGCAACAGGATCCGACGCAGCAGCCGCCGGGGGCCGGTGACGCCAAGCCCGACGACAACGTGGTGGATGCCGATTTCGAGGAGGTCAAGGAATAGGGGCACGGCATCGGTAGGGGCGACCGGCGGTCGCCCCTGGTTGTAATCAGCACCGGTGTGTCGGTAGGGGCCAGGCGGGACTCATCTTTTGGACAAACGGGACTACTACGAAATCCTCGGCCTGAGCCGCAACGCCGGCGAGGACGAACTCAAGAAAGCGTACCGCAAGCTCGCGCTCCAGTACCACCCCGACCGGAACCCGGGCGACAAGCAGGCAGAGGAGAAGTTCAAGGAGCTGTCCGAAGCCTACTCCGTGCTTTCCGATCAGGAGAAGCGCTCCAAGTACGATCAGTTCGGCCACGCCGCCTTCGGCGAGAGCGGACCGTTCGCCGGCGGCTTCGATTTCTCCCACGGGTTCGAGGACGTTTTCGGGGACATCTTCGGCGAGTTCTTCGGCGGGTCGTCCCGGGGCCGGGCCAGGTCCCGGGCCCAGCGCGGCGACGACCTGCGCTACAACCTCGAGATCAGCTTCGAGCAGGCCGCCTTCGGCACCGAAAAGAAGATCAAGATTCCGCGCCACGGACCCTGCGACGCGTGCGAGGGCAGCGGCGCCGAAGCGGGAACCAACCCCCAGACCTGCCCCGCCTGCAAGGGCACCGGACAGATGGCCTTTCAGCAAGGCTTCTTCACCGTGTCCCGCACCTGCAACCAGTGCGGCGGCCAGGGACGGGTGATCCCCCACCCCTGCCCCTCCTGCAACGGCGTCGGGCTGTCACGCAAGTTCCACACCATCAACGTGAAGATCCCGGCGGGGGTCGACACCGGCTCCCGGCTCAAGCTTCGGGGCGAGGGAGAGAACGGCGCCCGGGGCGGCCCGCCCGGAGACCTGTACGTGGTCATCATCGTCGAGGACCACCCCATCTTTGCCCGGGACGGCACGGACGTGATCTGCGAGATGCCCATCAGCTTCGTCAACGCCACCCTCGGGGCGGAGATCGAAGTGCCCACGCTGGAGGGAAAGGTCAAGATGAAGATCCCCGCGGGGACCCAATCGAACGCCGTCTTCCGCCTGAAGGGCAAGGGGATCAAGGACGTTCACGGAGGCCGCAGGGGCGACGAGCACGTCCGCGTGCTGGTGGAGACCCCGACCCGGCTCAACGCGCGCCAGAAAAGCCTGCTCAAGGAATTCGCCGAAGAAGGGGGCGAGGAAGGCCACCCTATTGCCAAAGGGTTCTTCGAGAAGGTAAAGGAACTGTTCGACTGAGGGTAACGAATGGACGTAACCGACAACGACGCCGCGGAAATCGTCGCCGACCGGCCGGTGGAGGACATCCCTGACGTCATACCCCTCCTGCCGATTCGCGACATCGTCATCTATCCCTACATGATGATCCCCCTGTTCGTGGGGCGCGAGATCTCCATCAACGCGGTGAACGAGGCGCTGGCGCGGGACCGGCACATCTTTCTCGTGGTGCAGAAGGATCCCTCGGAGGACGAGCCCGACGCCGACGACCTGTACCGCGTGGGCACGGTGGCGACCATCCTGCGCATGCTGAAGCTCGACGACGGACGCGTGAAGATCCTGGTCCAGGGGCTGACCAAGGGGGCGCTGGAGGAGTTCGTCCGGGAAGAGCCCTACTTCGAGGCGCGGATCGAGAAGGTCATCGAGCAGCCGGTCATCGAAGTCTCCATCGAGGTCGAGGCGCTCATGCGCAGCGTCAAGGAGAAGATCGAGCAGATCCTCAACCTCAAGAATCTTCCGCCCGAGATCGTCATGGTGACGGACAACGTCGTCGATCCCGGCGTGCTCGCCGACCTGGTGGCCTCCAACCTGCGCCTCAACATAGAGGAAAGCCAGTCCATCCTGGAGATCTACGAACCGGTGGAGCGGCTCAAGAAGATCAACGAGCTGCTCACCCGCGAGCTCGAGCTCGCCACCATGCAGGCGCGCATCCAGAACCAGGCCAAGGACGAGATGAGCAAGACCCAGCGGGAGTACTTCCTGCGGGAACAGCTCAGGCAGATCCACCAGGAGTTGGGGGAGGGCGACGAGAAGACCGAGGAGATGACCGAGATCAAGGCCCAGATCGACAAGGCCGGCATGCCGGCGGAGGTCAAGAAGGAGGCCACCAAGCAACTCAAGCGGCTGGAGCAGATGCACCCCGAGTCCTCGGAGTCTTCGCTGGTGAGGACCTACCTGGACTGGATGGTGGAGCTTCCCTGGAGCGAGCGGACCGAGGACAACCTCGACCTCAAGCAGGCCAAGGCGGTCCTCGACGAGGACCACTTCAATCTGGAGAAGATCAAGGAGCGCTTCCTCGAGTATCTCGCGGTGAACAAGCTCAGGAAAAAGATCCGCGGACCCATCCTGTGCTTCGTCGGTCCTCCGGGCGTCGGCAAGACCTCCCTCGGAAAGTCCATCGCCCGCGCCCTGGGAAGAAACTTCGTCCGCATCTCGCTGGGGGGGATCCGGGACGAGGCGGAAATCCGCGGACACCGCCGGACCTACGTGGGGGCGCTTCCCGGCCGGATCATACAGGGCATGAAGCAGGCCGCGTCGAGCAACCCGGTCTTCATGCTGGACGAGCTCGACAAGCTCGGCAACGACTTTCGCGGCGATCCGTCCGCGGCCCTGCTGGAAGTGCTCGACCCGGAGCAGAACCACGCGTTCAGCGACCACTACCTGAATGTCCCGTTCGATCTTTCCAGCGTTTTGTTCATCTGCACCGCCAACCTTCTCGATACCATTCCGCCGGCGCTGCGGGACCGCATGGAGGTCATCAACCTCTCCGGCTACACCAACGAGGAGAAACTGGAGATCGCGCGGCGGTTCCTGATCCCGCGGCAATTGCAGGAGGCGGGGATTTCCGGCGACCTGCTGGACTTCTCCAATGACGCGGTGCTGCGGATCATCGAACAGTACACGCGGGAAGCGGGCCTCCGGAATCTCGAGCGGGAGATGGCGGCCATCTGCCGGAAGGTGGCGCGCAAGGTCGCCGACGGCCGCACCACCCGGTCCCGGATCACCCGCAGGAACCTCCAGCAGTTCCTCGGACCCGCCAGGTTCCTGGCGGAAGAGACCCAGGAACAGAACGAGATCGGCGTCGCCACGGGCCTGGCGTGGACCAGCGCCGGCGGCGAGGTGCTGCACGTCGAGGCCTCGCTGTCCAAGGGCCGCGGCAACCTGACCTTGACCGGCCAGTTGGGCGACGTCATGCGGGAATCGGCCCAGGCCGCCGTCAGCTACGCCCGGGCCCAGGCCAAGAAGCTGGGCCTCGAGGAGAACTTCTACCAGAAGCAGGACATCCACATACACGTGCCGTCGGGCTCCATCCCCAAGGACGGCCCCTCCGCGGGCATCACCATGGGGACCGCCCTTATCTCCGCGCTGACCCGGCGCCCGGTGAGCCGGAACGTGGCCATGACCGGGGAGATCACGCTCCGGGGCCGCGTTCTGCCCGTGGGCGGCCTGAAGGAGAAGTGCCTGGCGGCCTTTCGTTCCGGGTTCGAGACGGTGGCGATCCCGTTCCAGAACCGGAAGGACCTCGAAGAGATCCCCCGTCCCTTGCGGAACAAGCTGCACTTCATCCTGGCGCGGGACATGAACGACGTGCTCGCGGCCGCCCTTGGAGACAAGCAGCCCGCCGCCGCCAGGCCGAAGCCCAGGGCCCCGGCCAAGGCCAAGAAGCCGGCCCGGCGGACCCGCCCCAAGGGCGGAAGGGACACGACGGTGCCCGCCAACGCCTGACGGGACGGCCTTGAGACCCGCCCGTTGCCACGCCACGCGGTAAGGCGCAAAAAGACCGGCACGCCCATGAGACTTCGGGATTTGGGAGAGTTCGGGCTCATCGACCTGATCCAAAGGAAGACCCCGCGAACGCCCGGCGTGCGTCTCGGCATCGGCGACGACGCTGCCTGGGTCTCCACCGCCGACGACTCCCTGCTCTTCACTTCGGATCTTCTCGTCGAAGGCGTCCACTTCAGCCTCGATTGGATCTCGATGCGGGATCTCGGGCACAAGTCACTCACCGCGAGCCTCAGCGACATCGCCGCCATGGGCGGGCGGCCGGCCTATTTCCTGCTCTCGCTGGCACTTCCCGACCTGACCACGCAACGGGCGGCCGCGCTGATTCGCGGCATTCACGCCGTCGCCGCCGAGCACCGGGTGGCGCTCGTGGGCGGCGACACCTGCGCCGCGGACCGCATGATCATCGACGTGTTTCTGGCCGGCTTCGCGCCTTACGGAGCGGTCACCCGGGGCGGCGCCCGGGTGGGCGACGACATCTACGTCACCGGCACCCTGGGGGACTCGGCGCTGGGCTTGGCGCTGCTTTCCAAGCCCCGTGCCCAGGTCTCGGCAAGGGACCGGAACTACCTGATCCGGCGGCACCACCACCCCACGGCCCGGGTCAAGACCGGCATGCAACTGGCCCGGGAGGGGCTGGCCCGGGCCATGATGGACGTGAGCGACGGGCTGGCCCAGGACCTTGGCCACATCTGCCGGGCCAGCGGCACCGGCGCCGTGGTGCGCCAGGAGCTGGTGCCGCTATCGCCCGCCTTCGCCCGCGTGGCCGGGCCCGGCGATCTCGCCTGCGCGCTGGCCGGAGGCGAAGACTACGAACTGCTCTTCACCGCCGCGAGCGGCGACCGCAAGAGCGTGGAGCGCGTGGCCCGCCGCACCGGCGTCGCCATTGCCCGCATCGGAGAATGCGTACCCAAGAAGCACGGCGTCACACTGGTGGACCCGCGGGGCGAGAGCGTGCCGCTGGCGGCGCCGGGATACGACCACTTCAAGGGGGCATGCTAGAATGGCGTCCTTCGAGTTGGTCGCCCTTCGACTTCGCTACGCTACGCTCAGGACGAACGGTTGGAAAATACTTCGGAGTGGACGGTTGGGAAATTCATACTTTTGCGCGGAGCGCCCATCCACCGTTCGTCCTGAGCGTAGCGTAGCGAAGTCGAAGGGCGACCAACTCGAACACTAGACCGACATGGACGAAGAAAAGCTGACAGAGCTCCTGGAGGCCGTTCGGCGCGGCGAGGTGGCGGTGGACGAGGCGCTGAAACGGCTGCAGCACCTTCCCTTCGAAGACCTCGGGTTTGCCAAGGTGGACCACCACCGGGCCTTGCGGCAGGGGTTTCCCGAGGTCATCATGGGCGAGGGCAAGGAAGTCCCGGACATCGCCGACATCGCCCGGGCGATCCGGAGACGCGGGGCCAACGTGCTCATCACCCGGCTGTCCGAGGAGAAGATGGACGCCCTGAAAAAGCGCCTGCGGGGATTCCGCTTCCACCGGCAGGCCCGGTGCGCCACCTGGCGCGCCAAGGACGCCCCCCTCAAGGGGAAGGGGACCATCGCCGTGGTGTGCGCCGGCACCTCCGACATACCGGTGGCCGAGGAAGCCGCGGTGACCAGCGAGATCATGGGCAACCGGGTGGAGCGGGTCTACGACGTGGGCGTCGCCGGCCTGCACCGGCTACTGGGCCACCACCGCCAGCTCACCGACGCGGCGCTGCTCATCGTGGTGGCGGGCATGGAGGGGGCCCTGCCCAGCGTCGTCGCCGGTCTGGTGCGGCGGCCGGTCATCGCCGTGCCCACCAGCGTCGGCTACGGCGCCAGCTTCCAGGGCCTGTCGGCGTTGCTGGCAATGCTGAACTCCTGCGCCGCCGGAGTCACGGTGGTGAACATCGACAACGGCTTCGGCGCCGGCTTCGCGGCCTCGCTCATCAACAGGGATTGACATGTTGGCCCGGTATATGGGCAAATTTCTCTAGCAGGAACACGAAAATGGCCGATGAGGACAAGAAATACAAGCTGATCCGACGGTCGTCGGAGTTGAGCATCCGGCTCTCCGGCGATTCGCTGCCGGGGATTCTGGCGGAAGCCGGGGCCGCGCTGTTCGACCTGCTGGTGGACCTGTCTTCCGTGGAAGTACGGGAGACCGTCACCCTCGAGGTGGAAGGGGTGGACCACGACGACTTGATCGTCAACTGGTTGCGGGAGCTGCTCTACGAGTACCAGGCCAGCGGCTACGTGTTGAAGGAGTTCGATATACGCGAGGCGGGGGAGTTCTTCGTGCGCGCCGAGGCCCGGGGAGAGAAATTCGATCCGGACCGCCATGAGGAGCGTGAAGCCATCGGCGCGGTGGCCGAACGCGTCAGCCACCTGGGGAAAATGGGCTCCCAGTGGACCGCCCAGGTAGGCTTCGAACTGTGACCGCGGACGGGGCGCTCCATGCGTGACGAGTACACCGGGTGCTCCCTCATCGCCGACCCCATCCACCGCTACATCCCCTTCACGGTCCCCCACGACGCCGACGAGGTCACCGAAAAGCATCTGATCGATTCCCCCTGGTTCCAGCGCCTCCGCTACATCTTCCAGCTCCAGAGCGCCCGCTGGGTCTATCCTTCGGCGGAGCACAGCCGCTTCCAGCACTGTCTGGGGGCCATGCACCTGGCCGGCGCCTTCGGCCGGGGACTCTACCCTTCCTTGCGCAAGGTGCTGGGCGAGGAGTGCCCTTCAGCCAACTACGTGGAAGAGTACATGCGGGTCACCGGCCTGCTGCACGATGTCGGCCACGGCCCGTTCTGTCATTTTTTTGACAATCACTTCCTCAGCCAGCACGGCCTGATCCACGAAGACATCTCCCAGGTGATCATCCGCGAGCACCTCGGCGACCTCATCCGGGGCATCCGCCGCAGCCCCACGGGCCCCTTCGCGGACGGAGAGGCGCTCGACCCCGACGACATCGCCTTCCCCATCAAGAAGGATTCCGAGGACGACCCCGCCAAACCCCTGTGGCTCCGGTTCCTCCAGCCCCTGACCAACGGCATCTTCACCTTCGACAACCTCGACTACGTATCGCGGGACTCGTACATGTGCGGCGTGGCGGTGGGACCCATCGACCGGGAAAGGCTCATCTACTACAGCTTCATCTCGCCCAAGGGACTGACCCTGCACCGTTCCGGCGAGGGCGCCCTCACCATGTTCCTGAACGCGCGCAAGTACCTCTACGAGAACGTCTACTTCCACCGCACCACCCGGGCCATCGACGCGCACCTCCAGGAGCTGTTCCCGGAGACCATGGCCCGCATCGCGCCGGGAAACCCCCTGGACCACATGGAACGGTACCTGCACCTGACCGACTGGTCGCTGCTGCAGGAGGTGTCCCGCTGGCGCCGGCTCGACACCCCGCTGGGGCGCGAGTGGGGCCGCGTCCTTGACCGCGATCTCAAATGGCGGCTGGCCTACGAGCGGACCCTGTCGGCGGCGGAGATGGCGAGCGGGCTCGACCTCATCGAGGTCCACGAATGGGAGGTGCTGATCCGGGCGGCCCTGCCCCCGGAACACCGGGACCTGGTGTATCACGTGGACATCGCCAGCCAGGACTCGCGGCCGGAAAACCCCATGGCCATGGGCAAGAAGCAGATCCACACCTACGATCCCTCCACCGGCCTCATCACCAAGGAGTCGATGGCCGAGCTGTTCGCCTACATCCCTTCCAAGATCGTCAAGTTCCGCGTCTTCTCCCTGGACCACGCCCACGACCGGCTGCTGGCCTCCTGCACCGAGGAGGTGTTCCAGGGCGCCGGGAAGTGAGCGGGATATTCGGGACACCACACCGGGGGCCTGTCGGGGTTTTGCGTCCTTCGAAATGGCGCCCTTCGACTTCGCTACGCGAAGCCTGTCCTGAGCGTAGCGAAGCGAAGTCGAAGGGCTCAGGACGAACGGTTGTGAAAGCCTCTCTCCGTTCGTCCTGAGCCCTTCGACAAGGCTCGGGACAGGCCGCGCGTAGCGAAGTCGAAGGACGCCAAACAGCGTATGAAAACAGTGTACGAAACGGTGTATGAATTCCCCAACCGTTCGTCCTGAGCGTAGCGGAGCGTCAGCGTAGCGAAGTCGAAGGGCGCTACCTACCTGCCGGCCTTCACC
>Ga0209544_1001737_pt1 | contig 22213 bp, 16 predicted proteins | sample MesohylPK_FD_187297 | JGI IMG/M metagenome (GOLD analysis project Ga0209544, IMG submission 187297) | Host-associated microbial community of the marine sponge Aplysina aerophoba from Gulf of Piran - sponge mesohyl, lysed by proteinase K... | ecosystem: Host-associated > Porifera > Sponge >...
TCGGACGGTCGCACTGGGGGTCGTGGCCGCGAATGTACACCGGTTGGGTCAGATCGTTAAGAAGCAGCGGAGGCAATACGACCGGTGGCATAAGGCGCGCCGAAAGGCGGCGTGAAGCCCCCCTGGTTGTACGGATACGATCAAACAAGGCGTGCAGAACAACAGAACTGGCCCGAGGTCTGTCCGCTGGGCAGATCAGATCCCGAAAAAATTGCGGAAACCGGCGTAAATCCGACTTTTAGCAGAGACGCTAACCCAAATACGACGTGACCAAGCCACCACCCCCTCGAATTGATACCTCAGACGTACGCAAACCAGGGCCATGACGCCCTTAACTCAGCCGAAATAGGTGTTTTCTGGCAGACACTAGATATTCGGATACACACAGAATCCGGCATAAAGGAAGAACGTATCTGGCTATTGGAGAGAAGTAACACTTTTGAATTCCATGTAGACAGTCGACCACGCTTGGTTCGCTTTGATGCGCGTGGTACACTGTTGGCCAATTGGTCATTTGAGAAGGACGCATCTGAGCTGCGGTATCAGCTCGTTCATGAAGATGCTGCTGGGCGCCGACGAGCGGCAATTGACCTTGAAGCCCATGCGGCCGAAACTGAAGTGCGCAGCGGACTCTCAGACTGCGCAGTGTCTGATCCTTTGTGGAACGTCCGCATGACCTGTTTAGATGTGTTGTCCAGAAGTATAGCCGATAGTGATGCGGGATTATTTTCTGAGTCTACTCAGGATCCGCACTCACGTGTTCGAGCGGCAGCAGTGCGTGGTTTGGGGGAGTTAGGGAGTGAAGAACACAGCGATTTGCTGATTGAATTTTATAGAAACGATACCAGCTACTTTGCTCGTGCCGAGGCGCTCAGGAGTCTTGGGAAGATAGGGGATTCTACGATCGTTCAGTTTTTGGAAGAGGCGGTACAAGACAGCTCTCCACGTGACGTGATACGATTGGCAGCGGAGTGGGCACTGGAACAGTTTGACTGATTCTGAACCTCATCCGTCTTTGTCAGGGGAAATGACAAAGATGGGCATTGCGCCGCCCCTCTGACTCAACCACGCTGTTTTCCGCCGCGTCCATTTCAAGTGATTTGTGCTTGCTTTTGATGAGCGCTATTCCCGTATCACCAGATCTTCGGCGGATTTACATGACGTGGATAAGGGCATGATCATCTTCCAGACTCTTTTGGAGGTTTCCGAACACGAATGTCGGCATCTAGTGTCATATGGAGCATGAAGATCGGGATACTGTCCTCAAACTCGAGCTCCCACACGGTGGAGCCTAAGGTCTGACAAGAATAACGAACGGTACAAAGCACATGGCCGTTATTCACTAAACCTCGGAAACACAGATTGTCTATGGTCAAAAAAAGAGTGAGCCAACGGCCGGACTCGAACCGGCGACCTGCTCATTACGAGTGAGCTGCTCTACCAACTGAGCTACGTTGGCCGGGAAGCGGGTTTCACGCGCATTCGGCGTACTGGTTTCTATAAAAATCCAGGAAGGCGACGGTTACATTTTGTGAAAGCAGAGTATATTCACATGAAATTGAGTTTTAATATTCGAGTAATTCAGCGTAGTTTTGGTCAGCGCCGAAAATGTAATGCAATATATTGAGGCGAAGTTCTGGTGTAGTTTACAGCGTTCAGTATGAGTTCAACAACAGGATCTGATTTCCAGGAATTACTGAAAATCATTCGGACAGCATGTGATCTTCAAGCTGCCGCCGCCCTTTTGGAATGGGATCAGGAAACGTATATGCCAGAGGCGGGGACAGAGGCTCGTGCCCGACAGGTAGCCACTCTTCAGTCGACGTCGCATGAGTTGTTTGTTCGAGATCGTACGGGCGAACTACTTGATCGCTTAAAGGACGAGTATGAGGATTCCATGAGTTTTCGGGCCAGTATCGTCCGGGTGGCCGCGAGGGATTTTGCCCGTGCCCACAAATTATCCCCGGAATTGGTTGGCGAGATTGCCCAAACCACGGCTAGAGCTAAGGAATCATGGAGACATGCATACAGCGAAAATAATTTTGACAGATTCGCGGGCGACCTGGAAAAGATTGTAGGGCTCTGTATTCAAAAAGCCGAAGCGGTCGGATACGCAGAGCATCCGTATGATGCACTACTGGACGAGTATGAACCGGGCATCACTGCAGCTCAGGTCAAAGATATTTTTGACGATCTGCGCACATCATTGGTACCTATTGTCCACGCAATCGAATGCGCTTCTCAGCCGAGGAATGCATTCCTTTACTACTCCTACGACTCTGATATTCAATGGGATTTCGGGATGGAGGTCTTGCGGGATATTGGTTTTGATTTTCAGCGAGGGAGGCAGGATATATCATCACATCCTTTTAGCACTTCCTTTTCGACGAATGATGTCCGTCTGACTACACGGATTCATGAGCGTAATCTAATTTCAGGGCTCTTCAGTTCCTTACATGAAGCGGGGCATGGCATGTATGAGCAAGGTATTGATCCAGAACTTGAAGGCACTTCCCTGGCACAGGGGACATCGCTGGGGATGCACGAATCACAGTCCAGACTTTGGGAAAACCAGGTAGGGCGAAGCCGTCCTTTCTGGGCCAGTTATTACCATGACCTACAACAACGTTTTAAGCAGCATCTGGGTTCTGTATCTCTGGACGAGTTCTACAGAGCGATCAACCGGGTACATGCTTCCCCCGTCCGGGTAGAGGCGGATGAAGTAACCTACAACTTGCATATTATGCTTCGATTTGAGCTCGAAATGCTGCTCATAGAGGAGAAAGTTGCCGTTCGAGAATTGCCAGAGCTCTGGTGCGACAGGATGGAGAGTTATCTTGGGATTAGACCAGAGAGCGACACTGATGGCGTGCTTCAGGACATACACTGGGCATTGGGGGCAATCGGGTATTTTCCAACCTATACGCTTGGCAACCTGATGTCGGCTCAGGTATTTGCGTGTGCTAAATCAGAATTGGGTAATCTGGACGAACAAATTGCGACAAGGGAGTTTGCTCCATTGCGTGAATGGTTGCAAGCGAATGTACATCACTGGGGACGCAAGTTGTCCGCCAGTGAAATCATTGAATGGATGACAAAAGGAGGAATCAGCGCGACGCCCTGGCTCGACTATGTACGCCAAAAATACAGCGACATTTACGGGTCCCTCATCCTAGGTTCATAAGTATTCATTAGAACATATCCTGATGGCTTTGAAAGAAAACACCAAGCGAAAAAAATTGCCCGAATTTGCAATCGAATACTACGTAGAGGGTGCACATCTTAGTCAGCGGCAAAAAGATGCCATCGAGGTGCGCCTCAAAAAGTTGGCCTATGGTCACCGTGATATTGCGGGAGCTTCTGTTGCCGTGGAATGTGTGAGTGGTGCTAACAAGCGTGCGGAGTACAAGGTGCGCTTGGTTGTATACTGTAAGCCGTCAAATATCGCGGCAGCACGCACACAGGACTCTGTCCGAGGAGCGATCAGTGAGGCCCTTGAAGCGGTAGCAAGGCAGATTCGTGAACAGCGTGAACGTATGCGTGATCGTCATCGGGCGGCCAGGGCAGTATAGACCACAGTGTGGTTCTTGTTGGTTGCCACAGTTGTGTCAGAGTTGGTCGGTCTGGAGTATATCCAAGGTTATCAACCGCAACTCGGCTGGCAGTTCAGGAGTGTCGGTATTTTGAGGGGAGCGTGTGTTTTAGTTACACGCGTTAAGACGACCGTGCGTGCATTCCTGTGCGTATTCTGCTTGCTGTACTGGTTTCGAACAATTGGTGGCGCCAGCCGAATTAACGCAAGAGGGGTGCCAATCCTATTCTCGGTAGGCTTGGCATCCATAAGTTTTGCTTGAAGACAGGCGATTACTGCCGGATTATGACAATCCTCCCGGTAGGCCATGTGTCAACCAGATTGGTCATATCGTAGGTCGTACCAACCGACTCAGGCGTTTCGGCCACAGTGCCCTCGAAAAGGATCAGTTGTGATCGCTCCGGATCTGGGTCGGGATCAGGCTCAAGTGAAACTGTTACCCGTGCACCCGCGAGGTTGAGAGGAAATGTGAAGGAGGGAGGGGCATTTGTCAAAAAGTCTTCGCCAGGGTAATTATATCCAGGTTGAGGACCGCTGTAAATATTTGAATCGTCGGGCTGGCTGTGGTGTGAGATTACTCCCATGTTGAGTGGAACACCATCTATGTCTACCCATCCCTGGTGCTTCCAGCCGGGGATTGGGGTTGTTATACGCAGTCCGCGTCCAGGAGGGCCACCTGTTAAATTCACAAACCATATACCGCTTTGCTCAAACGAATCAGGTCCATTTGTTGGTGTCTCTAGGATGTAATTGCCGCGTGCTAAAATCAGAGCATCCTCAATGCCCTCTACATCGGTTGTGCGCAGCTCGGCACTTCCTTCAATGAATAATCCGCCCATAAGTCGAGTTGTGGAGGGGGAATCGTCCGTGTCACCAGGCGGTTCAATCGTAATGTAGGCTACGCGGGCACTGTCAATCGGGAATGGGGTTTCCAATCTGCGAGTGACTAATTCTTCGCCGGACAGGTTGAAAAGCCTACCACTTGGACCTATAGTGAATTTCCCAAGTGATAGCGTAGCTAAGTCCGACGTTACAATCCAGCCCTCCAAGTGGTAGTCTCCCGGGAGTGGACGTAAGTTCTGGAATGTCAGAATAGCTGCACCTGTTTCGGGGGAGGTGGTATCCGAATTTCCGGAATCACAACCGAACATGATGAAGACGAGAAGAAAACCAAAGATCAGCAGAGTATTTTGTTCCATTGAATTTACCGTTTTTATTGTCTACGTAATTCTTGCTATATCGTTGCCACAGAAACGATGCAGCGCGTGCTTCGTAGTACGATGTTTCCAAGTTTAACCAGGATGGAGAACACACGACTAGGTTGGAGTCCAGGCTCTTGGCGTACGAAAGAGGCTGCTCAACAAGTAGACTATGCGGATGAAGAACATCTCCAAACAGTCCTTAATGCGATAAGGCGACAGCCTCCGCTGGTTACATCCTGGGAGATTGAGGCTTTGCGCAAACAGCTGAGGGAAGCTGCTGCAGGTCGAAGATTTCTGCTTCAAGGTGGAGATTGTGCAGAGAGCTTTGAGGATTGTCAAGAGGAACTTATCAAGAACCGTCTCAAGATCCTGCTCCAGATGAGCGTGGTGCTCATTTACAGCCTACAGATGCCAGTTGTGCGGGTTGGGCGCTTTGCTGGGCAGTATGCTAAACCCCGGAGTAAATCGCTTGAGACCCGGAATGGTATGTCGCTCCCGTCGTATCGAGGTGATAATATTAATGATCTGGAGTTCACACCAGAGGCAAGAATTCCAGATCCTGAGCGCCTGATGGAGGCTTACCGTTACTCGGCCATTCAGCTGAATTTTGTACGAGCACTGGCTGATGGTAAATTTGCTGATATACATAATGCGGACTACTGGGGTCTTGGCTTTGCTCAACAATCGCCGCATATCAAGAGTTACCAAACTATCATCGGTAAGATTCGTGAGGCGCTACGCTTTGCCGAAACAGTAGCAGACGATCCCATTGGTGGGTTAAACCGAGTGGATTTTTTTACCAGCCACGAGGCGCTACATCTGCCATATGAGGAGGCGTTTACACGGCAAGTTCCCCATTCCGATAGCATTTATAATCTGTCTACACATTTGCCGTGGATTGGTAAGCGAACTTTATTCAAAGGAAGCGCACACATTGAGTATATGCGCGGGATACGCAATCCAATCGGTATAAAAGTCAGCGCCGAAATGGCGCCTAGCGATCTGGTGCCGCTCCTTCGCAACCTGAATCCCCTTAATGATCCCGGACGCATAACCATGATCACGCGGATGGGGGTTGCCAAAATAGAAAATGCATTGCCAGGGCTTATTGATGCAGTACAGCGTGCGGGCCTGAATGCTTTGTGGTGCTGCGACCCGATGCACGGTAATACAGAGACGGCCTCCGGTGGCATAAAAACGCGTCGGTTCGATAATATCCTGGCGGAGCTGGAAACCGCAATGGATATCCATACAAGCATGAAATCCATTCTGGGAGGCGTGCATTTTGAACTCACCGGGGAAGATGTCACCGAGTGTGTTGGAGGTGCCAGTGATGTAGGCGAGGCAGACCTTAATCTTCGGTACCGTTCGACGGTAGATCCCCGGCTGAATGTTGGTCAATCCCTGGAAATGGCGCTTCGTATTGCCCAGAAGTACCAAGCTCTGGAACAGGTCTAGCGGGATGCGGGCGCTAGTATTGCACGCACCGGAGAAATGGGCTTGGGAGGACGTGCCGGAGCCAGACGGCGAGGGAGTCTTGGTTCGCGTGCAGCAGGTGGGTATCTGTGGTACAGACTATCAGGCGATCAGAGGATGTCAGCCGTTCTTTACCTACCCGAGAAGGCTTGGCCACGAAATATCTGTCCAAGTACTGGAGTCCGCGGGTGACCTCGCTCCGGGTACGTATTGTGCGGTTAATCCGTACATGTTCTGTGCAGATTGCCAGGCCTGTAAACGCGGAGATACAAATTGCTGCTGCAAGCTCCGTGTGCTTGGGATTCATCAGGATGGTGCGTTCACGAGGCTTATGAGGTTGCCTGCATCGAGCCTCCATCCAAGCGACTCACTTCCACCCGCTATACTTGCACTTGTTGAACCCCTCGTGGTTGGCTATCATGCAGTAAAACGCGCCCGTATTGGTGCACGGGATCAAGTTCTGGTTGTAGGGCAGGGCCCAATTGGGCTTTCTTGTGCACTAATGGCGAAAGCTCTGGGGGCAAATCTTGCAGTGATGGATATTCGGGAAGATCGTAGGCAATCGGGACGTCGATTGACTAGGCGTGTATTGACTCCCGGCGAAAATTCAGAGATTGTGGTAAGGGAGGCTTTCGACGGTGATTTACCTGTTACCGTGATCGAAGCAACCGGCAATCGTGCTGCCGTGCATCAAAGTTATCAGTTGGTTGCACCTGGTGGGACCCTGGTATTTGTGGGGTTGTATACCGGGAGCTTCGAATTTGATGATCCGGATTTTCATCGAAGGGAATTAACTTTGCGGGCCAGTCGTAATGGTACTCACGATGATTTTTGTGCGGTTATGTCACTGCTGGAAACCGGCGCCATAGATCCAAGTTGGTTCATCACTAATCAGATTCCATTTACTGAGGTACCAGACCGAATTAAGGCACTTGATGGTGCACTAGGCTGTATAAAAGCCATTGTTGATATGAACGCTGCATGCTAGCCATGCGTCCTTTTACAAACCTATAACACATTGATGCAAGCAGAATACACACTTCGCCGGCCGGTTATCGAACTTGATGTCAGCGCGCGGGCGGCATTCATCATGCACACGTACGGACATCTGGCGGGGGCGATCGGCTGCTTCGTTTTGCTGGAGATGTTCTTTTTCCAGAGCGGATTGGCTGCGAGCATTTATCAGGCACTTGCGGGCGTCAATTGGCTTTTTGTGTTGGGTGGCTTTCTTGTCGTTGGATGGCTTGCGAGTCGTGCAGCACACCAGGCTGTGTCAATGGGAGTTCAATATCTGGCATTGGGAGGGTTTGTGTTGGCGGAGGCGATCATATTCGTCCCTTTGCTCTATACGGCACAGGCTGTGGCTCCTGGTGCGATTGAGAGTGCCGCCTCGGTGACCATCATGGGTTTTGTAGGCCTAACGCTTGTGGCGTACTTCTCTCGCAAAGATTTTTCCTTTTTGGGGAGCCTGCTGCGCTGGGGGTTTGTCGTAGCGCTCGTGCTGATTGCTGCCTCTGTATTGTTCGGGTTGCATCTGGGGACGTTTTTCAGCGTTGGGATGATTGCACTTGCAGGTGGTGCCATTTTGTACGACACGTCTAATGTGCTGCACAGGTATCCCGTCGATCGTCATGTAGGGGCGGCGCTCCAGCTGTTTGCTTCTGTTGCACTCCTGTTTTGGTATGTTTTGTCGATTTTTATCGGCGGACGTGACTAAGCTTCCTCATGCAGTATGATCTGATTGCGATGGGCCGTTCGTCCATCGACCTGTACTCGGATGATATCGGGGCGCCGTTCCCGCAGATCACCAGTTTTTCTGCGTACGTGGGAGGGTCACCTACCAATGTATGTGTGGGTGCGGGTCGGCTCGGAATGAAAACCGCACTGCTCACCGCGGTTGGGGAGGATCCAGTTGGAGACTTTGTATTGAATTTTCTCCAGAATGAGAGAGTGGAGACCAAGTATATCTCACGCAAGCCCGACCGGCGGACAAGTGCAGTCATCTTGGGCATCGAACCTCCAGAGCGTTTCCCTCTGGTATACTACAGAGATAACTGCGCTGACAATGCGCTGAGTATTGAAGATGTATTGGCTACTCCAATAAATCAGGCGAAAGTTTTCGAGTTCGCCGGCACTAATCTTGCCCAGGAATCCAGTCGAAGTGCGACGCTATTCGCTGTAGAGCGTGCTGTCCGTTCCGATGTAACTGTCGTTTTTGATCTTGATTTTCGTCCAGATCAATGGCATGATCCCCGCGCATTTGGGGTTACGGTAAGGAACGTTCTTGCCAGCGTTGATATCTTGCTCGGCACTCAGGACGAGATTAATGCCGCAGTCCTCGAGGATCCCGCCCAGATAGAATTGACGCATCAGCAGGTATCGGATGCTCGTGTGGGCGGGAATGTTGATTCAGCCATCCAGACATTATTTGATTGGGGTGTTGAATCTATAGTAGAGAAATGCGGAGCCGAGGGGGTACGTATTCATGAACGAGGAAAGTCTCCGATTCAAGTGCAGGGGTTCCCGGTCGAGGTACGCAATATTCTGGGGGCCGGAGATGCTTTCGCCGCGGGATTCATTTATGGAGTCGTTCATGGTTGGACCTACTATGATGCGGCCCGACTTGGTAATGCCTGCGGTGCTATTGTAGTGACCCGGCACGGATGTGCCAACTTCATGCCCACGTTCGAGGAAGCGACTGCAATGATGGACACGCAAGGTGTGTTGTAGTTGGGTTATAGGGGCAGACTAAGGTGTTGTGGGGAGGTGGTTCAACCAATCGATAGCCGTTATTAATTGGGCCCCATTGGTTGGGGGTAGTGATGATTTTTCTAAGACGGAGAAAGCGCCGGACAAGATCGTGCAGGCCACTCTCGCGCAAATCGACTGTTAAAATGGGAGCAAGATTGCCCTGCGAGTGGGGGAGGTGATCGGATGGTATAAGGTGGCGAAACACTTCACGCTGGAGATCAAGGAAGAACACTTCGCCTACACTCGGGATGAAGACGCGATTGGGAAGGAAGCGAGACGGGACGGCATATATGCAGTCCGTACGAGTTTTGAAGCAAACGCCGGAAGCGGCTGAAGTAGAGTCGAATTACAAGCGGCTTGTTTTTCAAATGAGCTAATCAATGTGCGCAAGTCATTGAGACGAACTGATATTCCGTATACATTGGATGCCAGGCTTTGGCAAGCATTACACGCCAAGTAGGGGCGTAAATGTGCTAATCCGTATTGTAATTCTGAATCGCTTAGGGCCGTTGACCTGCAATTAGATCACCGCATTCCCAAAGTGTGGGGCGGGGATTTGATGTTTTTAACCAGATAGGCATGTGTGGAAAGTATGACCGGCTAAAATCAGCGAAGGCATGGGGGCAATTTCTAGAAAAGGAGCGGGCAGGAAACCGCATCCTCCTGTAAACTGTACTGAGTAAGTCCCTTCGGAATTGGTATATTGGGGCCGTCAATGAACCTAACTCCCGCAAACGCCAATGGATACGCGCGACACCGAACTGGAGACTCTTAAAGCCAATAGTAAAGAGTTTATTGAAGCTCTTGTCAACTTGAATGCCAAATTCTATCAAAAGAATGCTGCTCTGAACATCCAGAGCACACCCCTAGCAGCTAGGGTAACAAAAATAGCCCGAAGTTTATCAGAAGAGATTATATCGTAGCTTAACGACGAACACTATACTGGGCTAATATCGACAGCCTACGAAGTCAGAGAGTCTGCCGAATATATGGCTCTTATTAAGGCTGCTCAAAAACTAAAACGGCCTGGTACCACAAAAATATGATAGCAGATAAATTAGGTGAATTCGTTTGAAAAGAAAGTTTCACACACACACACCTCCCACGCTACAAAATGTGCGAAATTTTGCAGGGCGCACATGGCAAAACCGCTGATCAGGTAGATTTTTGTTGGAGATCCATATTTGTGCGATGTCTCGGTTGTTTGGATGCGGATTAACAAGACGAATGAACAAGGCGTCGATTCAACTGCCATACTCGTTTGTGAGCGTCCCTCAAAATGGGCGCTAATATCTAATGGGGCATGAAGGCCGGGCTACTAGTCTATATATGGAGCTTCCTCAGTGGAGCTAAATTCCCCGTGGAGTATATCCCGGCAACCCAGATCCGCAAGCAACCGTTGCAAGGCACGATGGCATGGCCAAGGTCTACGCGGTCACCGCGGATGCAGGTGGTGAATAAAAAAATTCGAATTGAGGCTCGTATGCTATCTTTTTTTTCCAGATGGTCCAGAGCACGACGAGTACTTTGCGCTGGTCGGTGGCGAACAGTACAGCGAGAAACAGTTTTCAAGGCCGACCAAACATTGGAAATTTTATCAAGGTCTCAAAGTCTTGTCGTCAGATCAAGAATGTAATAATAACAAGTCACCTGCAATCACATTGTGGCAGTTGCGATTCGGAACAAGGGAAACAGATCAACGCTCCATTTGTTGATTGGACCAAGTAGATTAGTGGATGGGCATGAAGTGACCAAGGACGCGTCTAAAGACAGGAAGGCAATACGGTTGATTATAGCCCGAAGTATGATCAAATCCGTGATGTTTTAACCAAATAAGGACGAAAGGCAAGAAGCTTACTCACTGAGGTAGTCTCTGGAGAGGCAATGTGGTGTATGACGGGCCAGTTGTGTGATCCTGACGCGTAATTGGATTCCTGAACCACGTATATAGCAAACCAGTAAGTATTTTGATATCGTAAAAATTCATGGCTGAAATCAATACAGGGATGAGTCCAACTCAGGCGGCTGATTCTGTGGCGAGTCTGCGCGACGCAGACATTGCCCTGTACCATGGCCGCCTCCGTCGGTTTGAGGATCTAAGTGTTATTTCTCAATGCACCAACCGAAACAAACGAGAAAATGTGCTTGTTATTCTTGTAACAGAAGGAGGTGATGCCAATTCTGCATATCGGATAGCACGATGTTTCCAGATGCAGTACAAGAAATTTTCCCTGTATATCCCTGGGCTCTGCAAGAGTGCAGGAACCCTTGTGGCTATTGGTGCACACGAGTTGATAATGTCAGATTATGGAGAACTTGGTCCACTAGATGTGCAGATGCCAAAACAAGATTCCGTATGGGAAATGCAATCTGGCCTCACGGTTATGAGTACTCTAAGCACCCTACAGCACAGGGCAACTAGAACTTTCGAAGACTTTTTGGGGAACCTTGTGCGTGGATCCAGTTCAATTACTCTCAGGACAGCTGCGGAAATTGCTACTAAAATGACAACCGGTTTGTTTTCGCCTCTCTATAGCCAAGTGGATCCACTGCACATTGGAGAGGTTGGCAGAGCTATGTCAGTCGCGTCACATTACGGTAGTCGGCTTCTGGAAAAGGGACAGAACATAACCGAAGAAAATCTTCGGAAAATCATTTCGGAATATCCATCACATGGCTACGTGATAGACCGAACAGAGGCGGAACGGCTCTTTTCTTCCGTAGAGGAACCAAGCAATGAAGAGGTAATTCTTGCCAAATCCTTGGGCAATCTAGCTCTCATTCCGTGGCCACCGGATTTAGGATTCCAATTTCTTTCCACAGAGTTGGCACAGGGACAACAGAAATTATCCCAGGAGGTCAAACAATGAAACGTACTCAAAGTGGGGTTCGTTCACCAAGCCTTCGAGAGTTGCTTAACGCGCAACAGGACAGCTTTCAACGTGCGTTGGGAGGGGACAAGGTGCAACTAGTTCCGCGACCTGCCCATACCTTTCCAAAACAAGAGCCAGTAAAATCTGGGGGTGATAGGGCTTCCAAACCGCCCACCGAGAAACGAGACTGATTCCCCGCCCTCCCAATCCAGCCAAGTCTGTGCTTAGTGTGAATCCGTATTTACTTGGTGGTAGTTCCCGATTTCAGGCCCTGAGGTTCAGCGTCGGCCAGATAAGCGAATGTTGTAAAATCATCAATTTCTGATCTAATCAGCAGTATCACTGTTTTATGGTTTCCAGACACCGATCACCATTGCTAAGGCATTGGAGCACATCCGGTGCAACGACAGTGTTGTTCCCGCCATTCAGTATGAATTTGTTTCAAAACCATCTCAGATCACTGTATTATTCGATCCCCTAATATTGTTAGTTATGGTGTTATTGTTTTGAATTTTATAATTGAATTGGTGAGCCTGTTATGTCAGATTACACACCATTTGGAAAAGACCGAAGATACAAGCACAGATATTCTATGAGCTTGATAGAGTGTGGTGACCGGTTCGAAGCAGTGCCTTCATCGGGCCATTGCAGAAATGCATGGTCTGCATTGCAGCGAATACCAAGATGACGGTCGGGGATACTTCGCAGAAGATTCCGATGAATTATCCTCGTGGACGAAGTACTGCGATGTCCTCATTGATTTCATTATGTCTGGTCTTAATGCGAAACGGGGCATAGAGAATCAAGAACTAGCGACTGTTCTTCGAGAATATATACAGGAGTTCGAGCATTCATTTGCTAGAATGCATTCAATGTTGTACGGCATAGCATATGCCAAGAATGATTCCAGTATTATCGGAGATTTTTTCGCTTGGTAGGAACTAGCGTTCAGAGATTCTATGTACGCAATAATTAGTTTTTGAATTGATGATAAGACCGAGGATGTCCTGCATCGTATTCATATGAAGATGGAGATTAGTGAATATGGATGCAAGACTACAACCACAAGTTGTACCGAAGTCGATAAAATGAAAGTTCCAAAGAAGTACCGGCGTGCCACTAGACGCCTGTAATGGCTACTGTCGTATACAATCCCCCACTTTTGTACTCGGTCTGGCGGCATAAAATAACAGACAATCGTTATGCACACCATAAGTTTTGGGTGCGTGTTGGCTTGCCTTGGATCGACCGCCGTAGTCCAACTACACAATTTCATCCCTGGAATTCTTTCTTCCAAAAATCGCATCCATAACGAGCTTTAGGTAATGGCTTATAGTAGGATCACAGTGCAAATAAATTGATCCGGTAAGCTTCAACAATCGCTCCATTCTCAGTAACCGCGCCGCCATGTAGACGAGATAGGATTTGTCACTGTCGATCATAGCAGCTATGATCACCCGGTGCAGTGCTGGATGCTTGGATTCATCAAATCAAGCCGTTCTGGTCTAAGTCATCCAGCATCCACGGATCCTTAAAGGCAGCACCCGCAGTCTTGCTGCCAATGGGAGTTGCATAGTTGGCTTTGCTATTGGACCGGGGGCAGATAGATCAGATCTATTGTGGCAGGGTTAAGCCTCGCTTATAAGATACAGGGGGTATTGCTTGGAATGTCGAAGGGTTCTTTGATGGATTTGACAACCGTTCCTCTTTTGAGGAGAATCCCGATCTGAAGGATGAGCTCAAGGAGCAGTTTGGCGCGATTGGCGAGGGTGGTTTTGACAACTCTCCATTGACCCATTTGGACTCTCGGATGAGCTAGGTGGGGTGGGGGATTCTGGCAACGTACATGGGTAGGTAAATTTGATCAAAATTCCCCGAAATCCCATGAAAAACGATTCAATCTACGAGCCTTTGGCTCAAAACTGTGGAGATGCCATACCGAAATGGCTGAATCAGGGAAACCTAACGCCAATTAGCCCAGCATAGGAGGTGACTTTCGCTATGATCATCAGCAATAGAATCGGGCAATTCTGTGCAAGGAGTTCGCACTGTTACGCGTGGTCTGAAACTGAGCGACCAATGGCATCCCACGAATCTGGCCAAGCGTACATGCAGATGTACTGAATTATGTGCACCTGCAAAAATGGCTGCAGCGGCATGCGCAGCGTGGCGGGCATTTGCAGGCACATTGATTCCCAGAACACGACCTGAGCTGTGCTTGTTTTCAGAAGTATTGGCGCAATCCCTGTTCTACTTGGGCTGCGGGTCTATTCACGACATCTGATAAGATGTTGTAATGATCCCGCATTGACGACTCAATTCTGAGTATTGAGCTACAGAGTTAGATGGGTTCGACTTCAAGCTTCTCTGGCAGCGATTTCCGTTTGAAGAGCGACAGCATGGCTACTGAGGCAAATGGGGCGAGCAGTGTAGACGCTATAAGTCCACCTGTAACCGTGACTGCCAAGCCTGTCCAGAAATCGTCACTATCGGGAAAGACCAACAACGGCAGCATAGCTGCACAACTGGTCAGTGTTGTTGTCCACATTGGGCGTAGTCGTTCACGAACGGCCAGACGCGCCAGTATAGAAGGTTCTCCATATGGACGATCCAGTCGTAATTGCCGAAAACGATCTGTCAGTAGAATACTGTCGTTAACGGCGATGCCAATCAAAAGGACGGTCCCGATGAAGGCTCCCTCAACAAAGTTGGCTTTTGTGAGCATGAAGCCGATACAAACCCCTACTGCAGCCAATGGGACACTGAGCATGACCACGAGGGGTAGACGCCATGATTCAAATACTGATGCCGTAACCAGGAATACAAGGATAATGGTTGCCACAAAAACCCAACTGAAGGCACGTTTGGTTTCATCAGTGAAAAAGTAGTTGTACCCGTACTCCATTCGATACCCGGGCGGTACAGGGAAAGCCTCGATTGATTCCTCCATAAATCTTCGTGTCATGTCAAACGGGCCACGATAATCAACGCTCAGATGGCGTACATATTGCTGGTCCTCACGCTCAATCTCGGCCGGCATACGGACGATGTTGTAGTCTGCCACACCCGCTAACCTTAGGAATGAGCTGTCAGCGACCATGAGAGGACGCTGGATAACGCGGTCAATATCCATCTCGGTCGCTTTATCAATAATAATCCGAATGGGTACACGAGTATCTCCGGCTATATCGGCCCTCCAGAATACGCGCTCAGTTTCGATGTAGGGGCTCAGTTGATGATTAATCCAACCAGCATCAGCGCCGGTTCTTGCTGTAGCATTACCGGTCCATTCAAGCTGAAGGACCTGGCGGGCCTGATTAGAGATCCATGAATTTCGTGTACCATTCAGGTCCACGCTTTGGACACGGCGGCTTCTTCGCTTAACAAAGTTTGCGTATTGATGTGCCAAGGCGTCGAGATCCTCGTAGTTTGGACCATACATGCGAACCCGTGCGCCACTGGATCCCCCTCCAAGCCCATTGTAATAACTCGTCTGCGGGATTATTCCTCCCACGGATACGGAAATTCCGCCGAGGAGGATGGCTTGTCCTACGAGGCGTCTTTGTAGGATATAGGGGCCAGGTTCCATGAGTGCGCCTTTCTTGAATTCGATAAGCAAATGAGCGCTTCCCTCCCTAATCGTTACATCGGTTCGGTAGACGCTTGCCTCTGCAAGGGCCATCTGCTCAAACCCTGCAATTAGTGAATCGCTCCGCTCGATCGTATTTCCTTTTGGAAATGACAACCTAACAGGGATGGTTTTTCGTTCACGATAGCTCCAAGGTTTGTAGAATGACGTGTTCCTGAAAAAAGGTCGCAGGACTCCACCTGTGAGTGGGTTCAGCCATTCGCGCGCCCTCTGGACTTTTTGTGTTCCTAATGTGACGTTATACACGTTAGCAAAACGTCCCTTAACCTCGCTCGACCATCCTCGCCGAGGCTCATTGATTTCCGTGGGCAGTGTCCATATGGGGACGCCGAGCACAAGAAACAGTGCGACCAGGGTAAGTTTTGGGAATCGGGCAACCACGCGGTAGGGTCCGGCAACTGCCCGTCTAAGCCAGCGGCGTTCCAGCTTTTCGGCTTTGGGAGGTAGAAAGCGCACAACCACTGGCACGAAAATGACCGCGCTTGCCAAAGAAATAAGAAGGGTAAGGCTCACCAAAATCCCGAACGGTAAAAACAAATCACGCAAATCCCCACTCAGGTAAACTAGGGGAAGCATGACCGCCATGGTGCTTAAAGTTCCTCCCATTAGCGGCAGCCAGACTGCTTTCAGGGCGGCTCTTGTGCGCACTATTTGCAATTCAAGCCCCTTCATTCCGCGTGCCATCAGTTTTTGTTGCTGCAAGAGCAGCTGTTCAACAATGACAACACTGTTGTCGACTAGAAGGCCGAAGACAAGAACCAGCCCGGCGAGGGTAATAACATTCAGGGAAAGGTCGAAAAATCTGAACAGGGCCAGTGCAGGCGCCAGCGCCAGGGCAACACTGAACAACACAATAACAGTAGCCCTTACGCTCTTGAGCATAAAGAGCAGTACGAACGTAACCAGAATTAATCCAATACCACCGCGCAAGGCCAGATCATCAAGCAGCTCGCGGACATCTTCAGTACGATCCAGTACGATCAGGAGCCGCGCACCTTCTGGTAGGGAATCCCGAATATCCTCAATACGATTATTGACGGTTTTGGCGACATTGATCATATGCGAACCCCGTGTACGCTCCAGATCCAATGCCACGGCATTAAGCCCGTCGATACGCCGAATACTTCGTCGTGGGGCTGGGCCCAGGTTCAAGTCAGCTACCTGATCAAGGCGAATCGGAAGTCCCTCTGGGGTGCTTTGGCTAACTATGATGGCTGACAGACGGTTTATATCAAGCTCAGGGCGGCTAATCATCAGATGGCCCCGTCCCTTGGCATCCATGCGTCCGTAGACGTGATCCCGTAATGCCGACCCTATTTGCCCCATCACTTCGGAATTGTCAATTCCATAGGCATCCAGTCGGCTTGGATTCAGTGTAATCAGAAGCTCCCGGTTACTCCCGCCGGTAACCTCAACCAAGTCAATACCGGGCAGACTTTCGAATTGGGGCTTGAGGTGTTCGTCAGCCAGCTTCCTAAGCTCATCCGGGTTGTATGGGCCGATTAACCTTAGCGTCATAAAGCCCTGTACGTCACGAAATGCTTCCGGGATCTGCTTTGTCAATTGAGGCGAGACACCATCGGGCAATTGATCTCTAAGCAGGGTCAATCTCTCCCCGATCTGAGTGGCAAAAGTGCTCAGATCAATTTCCTCATCCACTTGGATCTGTACATGTGAGCGCCCTTCAGAAGAAAGACTGTTTATTTCGACAATGCCGGGAACGGTCTGGATTTCACGTTCAATCGGGGCGGTCACATACCGCTCGACCTGTCGAGGGGATGCACCGTACCAAGTTGCCGAAACACTCACGCGTGGCAGCTCGGTGTTCGGTGAATATTCTATTGGAATATCAATGGCAGCCCAGATGCCGGCGAGAACTACAGCAACACACCAAGACATCACAGAGATGGGCCTTTTAAGGAGTCCGGCCCCCTTACTGAACATAGTAGTTACGTGAAGAGTATTCGGTGGACAAATTTGTAGCGTGCACAACGGAACTGAACTCAAAGTCGACAGCATAGTTCGGTGAGCTTTCGCGAAGGAGGGGATACCGCTTAACGTGCGTTAGCCCAGTTTGGCGCGTTTCTTGCTGTGGGGACGTTAAAATCGACACTCTGTAGGAGGACTACTTAGGAAGCCTATAAATACATGGCAGGTAAATCGCGTTCGTCAAGGAGGATTCGTCCTTGGCAGGTATTTGGTTTGATTTTAGCTCTGGCTACGGCAGGTCTGGTCCTGTACGGAGTCTGGCCTGCTATAACCGGAGAGGATGCGGAGGAAGATCGGGAAGTGCCTGAAGAGCCGGAGGCGGCACGTGCTCCTGTTGAAGTTATGGTTATAGAGCGGGGAGAATTTCCACTTCGCGCTGAAGCGACAGGGCACTTGGCGCCGTGGCGAAAAACCGAGATAAGCGCAGAGATCGGTGGTCTCATCCTGGAACGACCGATAGAAGAAGGGCAGCGTGTGCAGGCAGGTCAGGTGCTGATGCGACTGGATGATCGCGAACTGCTCATACGGCTGAGGGAAGCAGAAGGAGCCCTACTCAGGGCAATGGCGGATTACTCGGTACAACTCAGCAATACCGGAGAGCTGACAGAAACCGACACCACGAAACTTGCCGAAGCCAGAGTCCAGCTGAAGACAGCCGAAGAAGCATTTGCGGCAGGTAATCTTACACAGACAGAACTGGATGATGCCCGCCGTCGTTTTGAAGCTATGAATCTACTCGTTGGTAATCAGCGCGAGGATGTAGCAGCAGTATACACCGATCTTACGCAGCGCGAACAGCAGGTAGAGCTGGCACGCCTGCAATTAGAGCGCACACGAGTGGTGGCTCCATTCAATGGGCGAATAGCAGACCTTGAGGTGGAAGCGGGTCAGAACGTTGGGGCTGGTACGACGCTGCTAACACTGCTCAGCGATAATCGAATGAAGGTGGAAGTAGATGTCCTAGAGGGCGACCTGGTGCATATTCGTAAAGGGGCATCGGCCAATGTAAACGTACCGAGTTACAGCGATGAGGTGTTTCAAGGTTACGTGCATGCAGTCAACCCCTCTGTTGACGCAAAGACTGGCGCAGGGCGTGTTACTGTAGCCTTACAGAATCCTGGTGGACGGCTCGTATCCGGGCTTTATGCAGACGTAGCGTTGGAAAAGAATCGCCTACAGGATCGAATGGTTGTCCCGTCTGACGCCGTAGTCGTCCGGCAGGGTAGAGATGTCGTTTTCCTGGTCATAGAGGGTAGATCCTACTGGATGTACGTGATTACAGGTGAGCGCTCCGGTGATTTCACGGAAATCATTAGTGGTGATCCCCCGGCCGTTGTTGAGCCGGGTGATTCCCTTGTCGTTCTGGGTAATTATGCGCTGGCTCATGACGTTCCTGTGGAGGTGACCGCTGTTGTAGAATTGGGATTAAAGTAGGTATTGTGTTGCCTGAGTCGACCTCCAGTAAGGCATGAAAACCTTTATTGCTGCCTGCCTTAATCGTCCGGTTGCAGTCACGGCATTCTATTTGCTGTTGATGGTCTTGGCAGTCGTAGCCTATGTACGATTGCCAGTTGCTTTGCTCCCTGACTTGCGATATCCAGGGCTCGTGGTATGGACCAGTTATCCTGATGTGCCTCCAGAAAGAGTCGAGCGGGCGGTAACCGAACGGGTGGAACAAGCTGTTGCCGGCACGGCAGGGCTCACACGCGTGACTTCGCGTACGCTTCTTGGCGGGAGTCTCGTGCATATGCAGTTCGGATGGAATGCAGATCTGGATCTGGCACTACTGGATGTAAGAGATAAACTTGATCGCCTAGGTGACAGCTTTCCGCGGGAAGCATCAAGGCCAGCTGTGCTTCACCTTAATCCGGGTGATCGCCCCATAATGGTCATAGCACTGCGCTATGAAGGAGAACTCGAAGAGGGGCGCTCGGACGATCTGGTAGAGCTCAAGCGTGTCGGCCGGGATATTATTGCACGGCGACTGGAGCAACTTGGCGATGTGGCACGTGTGCAGGTTACGGGCGGATTTGAGCGTCAAATCGAAATTGAGGTCGATCCAAACCAGGCCTTGGCGTACGGGATCAGCTTAAATCAGATCGCGGGCGAATTGCGAGGGGCAAACGTAGCATTGCAGGGAGGGGTAATTCGTCGGGGGCCGTTTAGATATCCCGTTGAGGTCAGTGGAGAGTTTAAGGACACCGAGGATATTGCAGAAACGGTTATCTCCATTCGCAACAATACGCCAATTCGATTAAGGGATGTCGCTCAGGTGCGTGATGGAGTTGCGGACCGTCGTGGGTTAGTGCGCTTGGACGGAGTAGAGACACTCCTGCTGCTCGTTGAGCGTAAGGCAGACGCAAATGTTGTTCGGGCAGTGGAAGAAATTCGCACAGTTCTGACTGAGCTGGAAGAAGAACACGAGCGGATCACGCTGGATGTAGTTGTGGATGAGAGCGAGTTCATTAGGGCTGCGATCGGCGGGGTTACACAGGCCGTGATGCTGGGAGGCATACTGGCCATCCTGGTTTTGCTTGCTTTTCTGAAGCGTGTGCGTGTTCTTTTGGCGGCTGCGGTGGCTGTACCGCTTTCAGTTGCTGTGACGTTGGTGTTGTTTGAACCACTGAACGTTACGTTCAACTTGATTTCGTTGAGTGGTCTCGCACTGGGTGCAGGGATGCTCGTTGATAATGCGATTGTTGTTATTGAGAACATTTCCCGGTTGCGGGAGCAGGGGCAGGGGGCGTTGGAAGCTGCACGCAACGGTGTATCCGAGGTGGCAGGGGCCATAACGGCAAGCACACTGACCACGATTGCCGTTTTCTTGCCGATCACCTTGGTAGAGGGGCTGGCAGGTCGTCTCTTCCGGGACCAGTCGTTGGCAGTCGTATGTTCACTGCTGGCTTCGTTGCTCGTGGCACTGACAGTAGTGCCACTCATCGTATCCCGTGAAAAGAAAACCGCTGGTCGTACGGAGCGCGAATCTCGTATGGGATCGAGATTATTGACTGGTTATGAACGTGCTCTTTCCTGGAGTTTGGATCACCGTTGGACGGTGGTGATGCTCTGTACGCTGGTGCTCATGGGTGCTGGGCTGGTAATCACGAACCTGCCTCGCGAAGTGATCCCCAAGACGGAGCAGGGGCGTATTGATGTGCGGATTACGCTACCTACTGATGCTGACTTAACAATGGTTGCAGCACGTGCATCAGAGATTGAGTCTCAAGCTAAATCTCGAGGATGGGCTGAAAGAGTACTTGCAGACTTGGGGGAACGGGATCAGGCCCGCTTGGATCTGGATCCACGCCCACCCTATGAAGGTGATATTACCTTATTGTTACCGCCTGGGCAGCGTGCTGATGAAATATTGCTAGACGTACAGTCGCTTGATCTGCCTGACGATGTCTCAATCAAGGTTCAGCGCGTAGAAACCCAACTTGAGCAATTGCTGACTACAAGTGATGCCGACATATTAATTGATCTTGTGAGCGAAGAGCGGCGTGAGGCAGAAAATGTCGTAGAGCGCGTACAACAACTGTTGGAGGTAAGACCGGAATTAGCCAATGTGCGTCGTACGGATGCGGCGTCGGTTCCTACGTATCAACTTGGCTTCAATCGGGATGTAATGAACCGCTTTGGCGTTACTGCCGGAGCATTGACGGCATACCTGGAGGCCGGTGCACGCGGGAGTGAAGCTACCACGCTTAAGACCGTTAACGAGGAAGTGCCTATCGTGATACGGTCGCGTCATATTGATTCTATTGAGCGGCTTTTAGCTGAACAGATCCCTGCACGTGATGGATTGATGCCCATCGGGGCATTCGTAACCGCGACATCAGTACCATTACCTGCTGCACTCATTCGAGTAGAGCAGGCTTCTGTAGTTCGATTGACAGCGGATGTTGCACAGGGATATGATCTTGGAAGGGCGATAAGCGCGGTGAACGATGTAACCAGACGCACCTTGCCGATTGCCGTACGCAGTCGTGTGGGTGGAGCAGCCGAGGTATTTCAGCAGAGTTTATTGGGGGTGGGTCTCAGTTTGGCGTTAAGCTTATTGCTCGTGTATCTAATTTTGGCTGCTCAGTTCGAAAATCTGGTTCAACCACTTATCATCCTGGTATCGGTGCCCTTGGCAGCAGCAGGCGTTTCTTTTGTGCTTGGTCTTACAGGCCAGTCCATTAACCTGATGAGCCTTATGGGGGCTGTGGTACTTGTTGGGATTGTGGTTAATGATGCTATCATAAAGACTGATTTCATTAATCAAAGGCGTGCAGCGGGTATGCCGATACGCGAGGCTATTCTGGCGGCGGGACGCGATCGTGTGCGGCCGATTCTTATGACCACGATCACGACTGTTCTTGGACTTTTGCCCTTGGCGATGGGCTTTGGTCAGGGGGCTGAGTTACGTGCACCGCTGGCCATTGCCATAGTTGGTGGCTTAACCAGTGCGACCGTACTTACACTTTTCATAGTCCCGGTGTTGTACAGCATAGTTGTTCGCATGCAGCCCCGGCCTGACTCCATCTGAGGGTTAGACACGCCTAACCTTTCGGTTCTATCACGAATATTGTGGATAGAGTTCAAGCCCTCCACAGAAGAAGAGAATTGCAACCCTGAAGTTTTCAAATCTTCTGTATCCTCTGCCGATGGTTTTGACTTCCTGGATTTTGCCGTTGAT
>Ga0209544_1001749_pt1 | contig 22095 bp, 22 predicted proteins | sample MesohylPK_FD_187297 | JGI IMG/M metagenome (GOLD analysis project Ga0209544, IMG submission 187297) | Host-associated microbial community of the marine sponge Aplysina aerophoba from Gulf of Piran - sponge mesohyl, lysed by proteinase K... | ecosystem: Host-associated > Porifera > Sponge >...
ATGCCTTTCCCGCCAAGGGACCCGCGTTGATCTTCGGCTACAGGCCCTTCCCGCTGACGATCGTCAACAACGGGCACACCGTCCAGGTGGCCTCCGCACCCGACAGCTCACTGACGATCGGGGGCGAGGCCTACGAGCTGCTCCAACTCCACTTTCATGCGCCGAGCGAGCACGCGGTTGCCGGTTCGCGGGCGCCCATGGAGGCGCATTTCGTTCACCGAAACACGTCCGGCGCGCTGGCGGTGGTCGGTGTGATGATTCAGGTGGGAAGGCGCAACGAGTCGCTGGCCGCGGTGCTCGCAAACATGCCGGGCGAGGCAGAGCCGGAAGCCGCGGTTGCCGGCACGACGGCCGACGCGCTTGCATTGTTGCTGCCGCAGGACCTGGCGTATTTCCACTACAAAGGCTCCCTCACCACACCGCCCTGCACCGAGGGGGTGCACTGGTTCGTAATGGCCAAGCCGGTCGTGGCGAGCGAAGAACAGGTCGCCGCCTTCCAGCGCATTATGGGGTCGAACGCGAGACCGCTGCGGGAACTGAACAACCGCTTGCTCATCGCGTCTCCTTGATCTCCCGGGACGGGTTGCCGAAATGGGACTCGGTCATGGCGCAACGGACGTCGCCTCACCAAAGCTTCGCCCGTGGTCGGGGCATGATCGATCGCCCTCAGAATATGCCCTATTTCTGCGCTTTTCTGTCCTACAAGACAGGACCGCCTCAGTCGTCTAGCAGGGGTCCTACAGTCCAAGGTTTATAATCCGTGATCAACGGGCGAGCCGGCTGTAGATCTCCGCCATGCCGCGTACGAGATGGTCCGGATGGGGCAGGATCTGGAAAAACCCGCTACCGAACATCTGGGGCAGGTACAACTTGGCCTGGACGTCGATCGCCAGAGCATAGGAATGGATGTGGGCCTGGTGAGCTTCCCTGATGGCCTGACGCACATCCGCGATGCCGTAACGTCCCTCATAACGGTCGTAGTCGACGGGCTTGCCGTCGCTGAGCACGAGCAGGAGCTTCCTGGCTGCCCTTTGACGTTCCAGGAGAGCGATGCCGTGGCGCAAGGCGGGTCCAATGCGCGTATAGCCGGTGGGCTCGAGACCCATAAGAGCGGCCCGGGAGCGTTGCCAGTCCCCGTCGAATGGTTTGACCACCACGAAACGGCAGTCACGCCGGGTATGGCTGTAGAATCCGGCCATGCCCACCCGGTCGTTCCACTGGGCCAGGACCTCGCCAAGGACGAGCGCGGATTCCCTGGCCACATCCAGGACGCGCACGCCCTGTATCCAGGCGTCGGCGGAAGAGCTCATATCGATCAGGAGAAGGGTCACCCAATCACGCGTATGGCGACGGCGCGCCAGATACAGCCGGTCGTCGGGCTGCCGGCCGCTACGCGCGGTGGCGTAGCGGTCCACCACCGCGTCGATGTCTATATCTGCGCCATCGGGCTGTCGATTCCTGAGAACCCGGGTGAAACGCACCTTGTCGAGCAGCAGGCGCACCTCTCCCACCACCCGGGCATGCTTCCTGAGTATGGCGGCCGCGGCGGCGTCTTGGCCCGGGGCGGTCGGCGCGCGGTTGACGTAGACCCGGCACCAGCCGGACTTGTACCGGCGGGTCCTGCCTTCCCATTCATCGTAAAGGAAGGCGGCGCCCGGCGACGGCGCGGACGTGTCCATGTCGCCCAAGTCCGCGCCGAGCATCAAGTCGGTCTTGTAGATGGAATGGGCCGGCGTGGCGCTCCGGACCACATGACGCAGGTCGAGCTCTTCCAGGGCCTCGGCGTGGTCGGCGAGTTCGTCCGCGCCGTCCGGGGTGCGGGTGATTCCGCTGAATTCCTCGGCCGTATCCACCTTGTCGAAAGGCTGGACCAGGGAGTCGTTGTCGATATCGCGTTGATACAGGGAGATGCGCTGGACCTGCTCCTTGGGTCTTCCGGGCAGCTCCGTGCCGCTTGGATGGGATCGGGAGCCAGGGTCTTGCCAGTCTCCGGGGGCGAGGTGGTCAGGGACGCCCTGCGCCGGCATGAGCTGACCCCACACCACCACCGGGGGCGGCGGGTCGCCCGGCGAACGCCGCGCGCCGTGACGAAACCCGCGCCAAAGGTCGTGCAACTCGTGCCCGTTCCAGCGCCGGGGAACGGGCACGACGCCGCCCTGTTCTTCGTCCGCCGGGACCGTCCCGGAGGACCCGTGCGCCAGCAGCGTCCGGGTCAACGCCTCCAGGCGGGCCGGGACGCTGTCGTGCGTGGCGGAGGAGGAACGGGCTTGCAACAGCAGCGGGTAGAACCGCTCGCGCAAGGCTACAGTCATGGGCAGCGCCGCTTCCAACCGGCGCAGTGTCCGCGGAACCGCCACCAACGTGCAAAAGGCGCGGAAGTCCGCGGGCAGCCCGTCGCCCGCCGGCAGCGTCAGCCCAAGCCGGCGCGAGGTCACGGTATAGGCGAGCCGGTAGAGGTAGACGAGCGCATTGTCCCGCGGCGTCTCGGCGACGTGGATGCGGCAAGGCAGGTAGAGGATGTCGCCGGCAAAACCCCCGGCCTCCTCGGCCTCCCGGATCTCCAGCGCCTCGCCGCTCAAGGCCCGGGCCACGAGAGTCAGCGATGTCTGGACGTCGGCAAGCCTGGCTTCGCGGCCGCCCTCGGCCTCCTGCGCCCGATGGCGGCGGACGGCGTTCCCGATGCGGCGCCAGACGAGCTTGAAGAGTGCTTCGTCCAGACTCACAGGATCAGATCGGCGGTGTCCTGGAGCGCCGCGCGAATGTCGGCGTCGTCGGTCAAGGGCTCGATCACGCCCACGCGGCAGGCGAGCCGCGCCGGCATCCCGGTCCGGATCAACCGGCCCGCGTGCGCCAGCAGACGCGTGGAGGCGGTGGCGTTGAGGCCGAACTCTTCCAGGTTCCGTGCCTTGGTGACGAACGTGACCAGGCGCCGCGCCATGGCCGGCTCGACCCCGCTCTCTTGGGCCACGATCTCGGCTTCGACCGCGGGCTCCGGGTACTGGAAGCTCAGGCCCACGAAGCGCTGGCGGGTCGACGGCTTGAGTTCCTTGAAGCCGCGTTGATAGCCGGGGTTGAAACTGATCGCCAGCATGAACTCCGGCGGCGCCGTCAGCGTCTCGTTCAGGCGGTCGAGGAAAATCTGGCGGCGGTGGTCGGTGAGCGAGTGGAGCACCACCACGACGTCCTCCCGCGCTTCCACGATCTCGTCCAGGTAGAGGATCGCGCCCTGCCGGACGGCGCGGGTCAGCGGGCCGTCCTGCCACACGGTATCGCCGCCCTGGACCAGATAGCGCCCCAGGAGGTCCGTAGCCGATGTATCATCGTGACAGGCCACGGTCACCAGAGGGCGCTCGACCGTCGCCGCCATGGCCTCCACGAAGCGGGACTTCCCGCAGCCCGTGGGGCCCTTGATCATCAAGGCGAGTTGATTCCGAAAAGCGTGGTCGAAGACCTCGACCTCGCGGTGGATGGGCCTGTAGTAGGGGACCTTGGGACCTTCGTCCGTGCTCAGGGCCGCGCCCGCCAATGTCAACCCACTCCCGAGGGATCGACTTCACCGACGGGCCGGCCCGCCTTGGCGAAGTTGTAGACAAAGGCAAGGATCCCCAGCGCGAACAAGGCGCCAGCCAGGATGACGCCGACGAAATGCACGGCCAGTTCCTGTTGCACGGCGAGAAAATCCATGCCGACCCGGCGTTCGAGATAGACCTGCGTGACGCCGGCCACGGCCATGGCCGCGGTCATGCACACCATGCCGATATTGGAGGTCCAGAAGGCGAACGTCGCCACGCCCGAATTGTAGACCTTGCGCCCCGTCAGAAAGGGCAAGGCATAAGTGATCATTCCCAGCACGAGCATCGCGTAGGCGCCCCAGAAAGCCAGGTGTCCGTGCATGGCCGTCACCAGGGTGCCGTGGGTCCAGAGGTTGACCTGCGGCAGGGTGTGGGCAAAGCCCAGCACGCCGGCGCCTACGAACGCCATGATGGCGCATCCAACCGTCCAGGACAGCGCCAGCGAGTTGGGGTGCTGCCGCCCGCCACGCCGCGCCACGGCAAGCGCGTACACCGCCATGCCGAAGAACGCCAGGGGCTCCAGGGCGCTGAAGATGCCGCCGATCCACAGCCAGTAGCTCGGCGTGCCGATGTAGTAGTAGTGGTGCCCGGTGCCGAGGATCCCGGAAAGGAACGTGAGGCCGACGATCACATAGAGCCATTTCTCGATCACTTCCCGGTCCACGCCGGTCAGCTTGATGAGGAGATACGCCAGGATCGCCCCCATGATCAGCTCCCACACCCCCTCGACCCACAGATGCACCACCCACCAGCGCCAGAAGGCGTCCATGGTCTGATGGTCGGTGTCGATCATGCCGGGCAGGTAGAGCAGGGCCGCGGCCAACAGGCCCATGAACAGGACGATGCTCGTGGTGGTGCGGCGCGCGCTGCGCCAAAGGGTCATGCCGATGTTCCAGATGAACATCAGCACGTTGATCACCACGAGGTAGTCCAGCGGGCGCGGGATTTCGAGGAACTTGCGCCCTTCCCACCAGTTGAAGTGGAACCCGATGACCGCCACGACGCCGACGATGACCATGGTGACAAGCTGCACCTTGGCCAAGGGCAGTGAATACAGATCCTCGCCCGTTTCGTCGGGGATGATGAAATGCGCCGCGCCCATGAAGCCCATCAGCAGCCACACCACCAGGAGATTGATATGCACCGCGCGGGCGGCGTTGAACGGGATCACGTTGTGCAGGACGTCGTATCCCGTGTGCGCGAAAGCCATGATGAACCCGTAGAGGATCTGCAGGCAGAACAGCGCCATCGCCACCGCGAAGAAATAGTAGGCGATTCTCTGTGATTCGCGCTTCATTGTTTCGCCCCCTTCCCGGCGCTGCCCGGCGGTTCCTTCAACTGGGAAAGAAAGGAAGCCAGCTCCGCCACGTCGGCCTTGGACAAGGGCAGTTTCGGCATCTTCGTACCGGGTTTGAGCTTGCTCGGGTTCGTGATCCAGGCGATGAGGTTCTCATAGTCACGGCGGCTGCCGACGCCGTCGAGAGCGGGGCCGATGTTGCCTCCACGCTTGCCGAGGCTGTGGCAGACGACACACATCTGGTTGAAGATCTTGGGACGCTTGATGGACGCGACCACCTCCTCGCCCACGGGCTCCGGCACGGCCACCCGAAGCAGTCGGGGCTCGGGAGGAAAGCCGTTGAGGTCCATCTCCCCTACCCATTTGAAGAAGGCCACCAGAGCTTCCCTCTGTTCGGGAGTGAAATCATATTGGACCATGCGGCGCTGTCCGGGGTACATGGCCTCGGGGTCCCGCAACATGGCCTTGATGAAGTCCGGTCCGCGGCGTTCGTAGACCTTGGTCAGTTCCGGCGCGTAGTAGGCGCCCTCCCCCAGGAGCGTGTGGCAGCCCATGCAGTTGTTGGTCTCCCACAGGTGCTTGCCCTGTATCGCCTGGGGCGTGAGTTTGTCCGAGTTGGTCTGCTCCGGGACACGGCGGATGGTGTCCACGGTCAACGCCAGAAAAATGACCGAGAACCCGACGGTGCCAGTCAGAAAGAAAGCCCGCGCTGCCGATTTCGAAAGCATGGCACCCCCTCCCTCACGCGCCCTACACGGCCATCAATCTCCCGGCCGCATCGCCGCTCAACCGCGTAGCGCGTCGATGGTCATCTGGCAGACGTGAGAAGACGTCGCCGGGCTGCCCTCTGAGCCGGTCAGTTCAGACACTCCACAACCTTTCAATATGTGTCCGGCGCCACGTAGACAGCACGAACTTTCCACGCCCAACAGGTTCAACCTCGCAACGACACCGCCGCGCCTCGTGCCATTGACCAGCTCGGTAGCCGCGTATCGGGCCGTGGACGCAATCATAAACCCTAATGTGCAAGCTGTGCGTGTAAATATTGACTAATCTGATGTTGTTTCGATAAAATCTGATAGTTTGTGGCCCAACCGGAGGCGGACGAGCGGTCTTGCATGAGGTGATTTCCTCGTCATTTCGGTGCACTCATTATGGATCGTGCATACGGTAGCCGACGCCGTGCTCGTTGAGGACGTAGCTGGGGCGCTCCGCGTCGTCGCGGAGCTTGCGCGGGTCGTCGTCGACCACCAGATCCTCGCCCGCTCCACCAGCTCGGCCACCTCCGAGGGCTCGGGCGCTACCGACAGCGTGCCCGAGTTGATGCGCCCCGCATCGAGCAGGTCGCCGATGAGGGCCGCGCATGTGGTCGGCCTGCTCGACGATGATGCGGTGGAACTCGCGCATCTCGGCCGGGTCGAGCGCCTCCTCCTCCAGAAGCGTCGCCGCCGAGCCCTGATGGCGGCCAGCGGCTCGCGCAGCTCGTGGCTCATCAGTCCCAGGAACTCGGTCCGCAGCCGCTCGATCTCGTCGAGCGGGGCGAGGTCCTGCAGGGTCACCACCACCAAGGCGATGGCGCCGCCTCGGGCGGGTGGCCGGGCCTGCGCAGGCGCTCCGCGATGCGCCGCGCCTCGCGGTTGAGCGACACCGCCCGTCCGTTCCCCGCATCGAACACCATCACCCCGGCCGGCGAGGTGTCGACCAGGGCCTCAAGGTCGGCCCGCGCTCGGCGCGTGCGCGTTGGCGATGGCCGCCTGCGAGGCGAACAGCACCAGGACCCCTTCGTCTTTGTCTGCGAACTCCCCGCCGCCATCTTTCCCGGCGAGGAAGAAGTTGCCGACGTGCTCGCCGCCATGGCGCATCGGCGTCGCCAGCAGGGTCTGCGACCAGACCAGGTCGGGGGAGTAGCCGAGCGAGCGGACAAAGCCGGGCAGGTCGCGTAGCCGCAGCGGTCCCGGCACGTCGCGCAGGTGCTCGAACACCCGCGGCCCGTCGGGCCAGTCCAGAACCCGGCGGTGTTCGTCCGGCGTGAGACCCGAGGTGACGACGTCCTGGGGCGGCCCCGATTCGTCGACGGTCGCGATGAGGCCGTAACGCGCGCCGGTGAGCGCGCAGGCGCTCTCGACGACCTCACGCAGGACGGTGTCGAGGTCGAGGGTTGCGCTGATGCGCAGGATGGCCGCGTTGAGGGTGGCGGCGCGCGCCCGCAACGCCTCGTTTTCCCGCCTCAGATCGTCGGACTGCGTCAAGGGCTCCTCCTTGCCGGATCGGCTCACACTCCGGCCCGCCGGGGCGCTTGAATCGCGGAACATCCCGCCGCCTGCGGCGTCCGGCAGAGCCACTAGCTACATATTTTATCGAAACGACATCATAAATATCAATCTTGATACGTGCATTTTATACAAAATGTATCTAGAGGCGAGACTCGTGGGGGTGTGGTCGGCCCTGGATTCCGAGCACCGACTTTCATCTTGGGCGGTTTCTCTTTCTCCGGCACGTTCTTCCGGCGGGCCACGGCTGCTCCGGCCGTGGCCCTTCTGCCCGACATCAGGCGAGATCGCAACGGTCGAGGTTCATCACCTTGTCCCAGGCGGCCACGAAGTCATGCACGAACCGCTCCCGGGAGTCCTCGGACCCGTAGACCTCCGCAAGCGCCCGGAGCTGGGAGTTCGAACCGAAAATGAGATCGACACGGGTGGCGGTCCACTTGTCTTCGCCCGTTGCACGATCGCGCCCCTCGAACACGTCTTGTGATTCGGAGGCCGCCTTCCACGCCGTGCCCATGTCGAGCAGGTTCACGAAGAAGTCGTTGGTGAGCGCCTCCGGCCGCGCGGTGAAGACCCCGTGCCGGGATTGGCCGAAGTTCGCGTCCAGGACGCGCATGCCGCCGACGAGAACGGTCATCTCGGGTGCGGTCAGCCCCAGCAACTGCGCCCTGTCGACCAGCAGCTCTTCCGCCGACACGGCGTGCCCGCCGTTGAGATAGTTCCGAAACCCGTCCGCGGCCGGTTCGAGCACGGCGAAGGAGTCGACGTCGGTCTGCTCCTGCGACGCATCCGCGCGGCCCGGCGTGAACGGAACCGTCACGTCGTGTCCGGCGTCCTTCGCCGCTTTCTCGACGGCCGCGCACCCGCCGAGGACGATCACGTCCGCCAACGAGACCCTCTTGCCGTTGTCCTGCGCGCCGTTGAACTCCTGCTGGACACCCTCGAGGGTTTCCAGCACGGTTGCCAACCGGGCGGGTTCGTTGACCTCCCAGTCCTTCTGTGGCGCGAGACGGATGCGCGCTCCGTTCGCCCCGCCGCGCATGTCCGAGCCCCGGAAAGTCGATGCCGAGGCCCAGGCGGTGGAGACCAGCTGGGAAACCGAGAGCCCTGACGCGAGGATCCCGGCCTTCAACGTGGCGATGTCCTGCCCGTCGATCACCGGATGCGTGACGGCGGGGACGGGATCTTGCCAGATCAGCTCCTCCGCCGGAACCTCCGGGCCGAGGTAGCGCGAGCGTGGCCCCATGTCGCGGTGCGTCAGCTTGAACCACGCCCGGGCGAACGCGTCGGCGAACTCGACCGGGTTTTCGTGGAAGCGCCTTGAGATCGGCTCATAGACGGTATCCATCCTGAGCGCCATGTCCGCGGTGGTCATCATCGGCGCGTGCCGCTTCGATGGATCGTGAGCATCCGGCACGGCGTCCGCGCCGGCTCCGTCCCTGGGCACCCACTGCCATGCGCCGGCAGGGCTCTTTGTCAACTCCCACTCATAGCCGAACAGGGTGTCGAAGTAGCTGTTGTCCCACGTCACCGGGGTGGGCGTCCACGCGCCTTCGATGCCGCTGGTGATCGCATCGCCGCCCTTGCCGCTGCCGAAGCCGCTCTTCCAGCCCAGGCCCTGCTCCTCGATGGGAGCACCCTCGGGTTCGGGACCGACATGGGCCTGGTCGCCGGCGCCGTGGGCTTTGCCGAACGTGTGGCCGCCGGCGACGAGCGCGACGGTCTCCTCGTCGTTCATCGCCATCCGGGCGAAGGTCTCGCGGATGTCCCGGCCCGAGGCGACCGGGTCGGGGTTGCCGTTGGGGCCTTCCGGATTCACGTAGATCAGCCCCATCTGGACCGCTCCGAGAGGGGTCTCGAGCTCCCGGTCGCCGGCGTAGCGCCTGTCGCCCAGCCACTCGTCCTCCGTCCCCCAGTAGATGTCCTGCTCGGGTTCCCAGACGTCCTCGCGCCCGCCGGCGAAACCGAACGTCTTGAAACCCATGGATTCCAGAGCGCAGTTGCCGGCCAGGATCATCAGGTCGGCCCACGAGATCTTGTTGCCGTACTTCCGCTTGACCGGCCAGAGCAGCATGCGCGCCTTGTCGAGGTTGCCGTTGTCGGGCCAGCTGTTCAGCGGCGCAAAGCGCTGCGTGCCGGTGCGGGCCCCGCCGCGGCCGTCGCCGGTCCTGTAGGTGCCGGCGCTGTGCCACGCCATCCGAATGAAGAGCGGCCCGTAGTGGCCGTAGTCGGCCGGCCACCAGTCCTGCGATGCGGTCATCAGGTCGAACAGGTCCTTCTTGACCGCGTCGAGGTCGAGACTCCCGAACTCCCTGGCATAGTCGAACGCCTCGCCCATCGGATTGGACAGGGGGGATTGCTGGTGGAGAATTTCCAGTCTCAGCTGGTTGGGCCACCAGTCCCGGTTCGACGTGCCGCCGCGTGCGGCGGCTGTGCGAGCTCCGTGCATCACCGGGCATTTGTTGTCGCTCATGATCTCCTCCTTTGCATGTCGAAAATACGCCTGCGGTTCTGAGGTTGAGTATAGAGAACATCGTCAAGAAGTAAATTTGATTAATATTCTCTCTGTGATAAGGGCAGATTATGGATGTCTCCCCGCGGGAACCGCTGCCGGCGTGGTTGGTGTGGTACCTGTCTTTCGGATCTCCTGTTTGTGCCGGCGATTGGCCTGCCGTCCGCCGTGCGGGCACGAACGTCTCTTCGTGCGGTTGGGCGAACCAAAGATTGCCGGGACCTCTCGAACAGGCGGGCGCTGCCGGGCCAAGCGAGCCGTTCCTGCCGCTCCACGGGCGAGAGGCCCGACAACTTGATGCCCTGGTGCGCGCACGCCTCGTCGATGATTGCGATGGCCCCTTAGTGGTTGCCGGTGAGCGCGCGCAACGCCTCGTTCTCCCGCCTTGCTTCGTCGGACTGCATCGAGGGCTCCTCCCCTGCCGGTTGGCACGCGACATGGTGCATGGAAAACCACCATCTTTTATCAAAACAACATTATAAATCCGTTCTCAACACGCACATTTTATCAGTAGTGTCCGACACGTTGGCGTGTGGCGAGCTGTAACCTACTGAAATGGGGACCGATTTGGGAGTATTGGGAGTGTAACCGATTTGGAAAGGGAGTTGGGGATTTGGCAGACTTCCCGGTTTGAGCCGGGAGGTGGCTATGCACGGAGGAAAACTGGTCTTCGCCCAAGTGATGGAGTTCGCTCCATGGCATACGTTTCGTCGCTTGGTGGGGAAGTACCGAGGGGATTTCAACGTGCGTACCTTTCGGTGTCTCGACCAATTTCTGTGCATGGCATTTGCGCAACTGACGTACCGGGAAAGCCTGCGGGATATCGAAGCGTGTCTTGGGGCACAGCCGACCAAGCTTTATCATTTGGGCATCCGGGGCAACGTGACACGCAGCAACTTGGCCGATGCCAACGAAGGGCGGGACTGGCGCATCCACTGCGAGTTCGCTCAAGCGCTGATTCGGATGGCGCGACGACTGTATGCGGACGAGTCGTTGGCCGTGGATCTGGCGAACACGGTCTACGCTCTGGACTCCACCACCATCGACCTTTGCCTGTCGCTTTTCCCGTGGGCGCCTTTCCGCCAGACCAAGGCCGCCGTGAAGCTGCATACGCTGCTGGACCTGCGCGGCGCCATCCCTGCCTTCATTTTCATCTCGGATGGGAAGCTGCACGATGTCCACGTGCTCGATGTCCTGTTGCCCGAACCGGGCGCCTTCTACGTGATGGATCGAGGGTACCTCGACTTTCAGCGGCTGCATGTCCTGCACCGCGCCGGCTCCTTCTTCGTGACACGCGCCAAGTCCAACCTCCGCTGCAAAAGAATCTACTCCTCTCCGGTCGATCGCACCACCGGACTGATCTGCGACCAGCAAGTCGTGTTGACCGCATTCGACTCCCGACGCGTCTATCCCGAGCGACTGCGTCGAATCCGCTTCAAGGACCCCGACAGTCGCAAGACACTGGTCTTCTTGACCAACAACTTCGACATTCCCACCCTGAGCGTGTGCGCTCTGTACAAGAACCGCTGGCAAGTGGAGTTGTTTTTCAAGTGGGTCAAACAACACCTCCGCATCCAGCGCTTCTTCGGCACCTCCGAGAACGCAGTCAAAAGCCAAATCTGGATCGCCGTGGCCGTCTACGTGCTCGTGGCCATCATCAAAAAACGTCTCAAAGTCGACCTCTCTCTGCATGCGATCCTACAGATCCTCAGCGTGATGCCATTCGAAAACGTCCCATTGATTCAGCTACTTACCGATACACCGCTGCACCCAGAAACCCCCGACGACCGTAACCAGCTGTTCTTGCTATCAAATGTGTCGGACACTACTGACATTTTATATAAAAAGGTGTATGTAGAGGGTGCTGATAGAGGCGGTGTAGCTTGGCGGATCAGGCCGGCAAGGGCGCCATCGAGAAGGGAAAATGCACGAGTCGGCGGCGTCTCGTGGAAGGAAGGGGAATACGGTGATAACCGGCGACGAAATGCTGCGGCGGATCGTCGAGAAGTCCACGCTGGACGAGGACTTCCGGCAGCAGCTTCTGGCGGATCCAAAGACGACCATCAGCGCGGAATTGGGTATTACGATTCCCGATTCGATGAACATCGTGGTCCATGAGAGCGACATGCAGACGGTGCATCTGGCGTTGCCCCCGGATCCGAACATCACCGAGGAGCAGCTTGAGGCCATCTCGGCCGGTCTTTGCTGCTGGTGGTAAACCCGTTGGCCGGCGGAGGCCATGATCGCGCCGGTGTGGCCGGCGGAACAAGCCGAGCCGTTGCGTGCGAATCCCCAGAGGTGTGACATGAACTCGTTCATCTTGTCCCGCGGTGGGAATTCACCACAGGATTCAAAGGGGAGGATGGTTCTATTCTTCACTTCAACGACCAGCCGATTGGCTACGGACGGCGAGACACGTTGGATGTGAGACACGAATCACGACAAGCCTGAGAGGACGGCCGCCTATGCCCAAGGCAATTGCAGGACTCGGACTGAGACATCGAATGATGTTTCCAGCAATTCGTCTTTCCGCAATTGCCGTCGCCCTGTCGGCCGCGGTTCTCCTGTCCGGCTGCGGCGGCGGAAGTGCCAAGGTCCGGACTCCGACCGACGACAACACGCCGCCGCCGGTGCACACCGTGGAACTGGCCGGCCTCCATGGCCTGGGGGACTGGCTGACGGCCAATCCCGGGGGCACCGTGGTCGTGCCCGCGGGCGACTATCGCGAGGCCGGCGGCGTGCGCTTCTCGTGCCCGGCGGGCGGGGCCGACTGCGCGGTAGCGGTGAGGAGCGCCGATGGTTCGATCATGATCTCGTCCACCGGCGGCATGGCAAGCGCTGACGTCGTAAACCCCCCGTACTGGATACTGCAATCTGCCGACTCGCTGCTCATGAGCGATAGTCTCGTCTATTCCAGCCTGCGAGATTTTCGCGTCCAGGCAGACTGCGCCGGAACTACTTGCACAAATCGTCCTCCCGGTTTTTCCCACGCGCATCACCTCGCTTTCCGACATAAAGGATGTGTTAGGGAGTCAAGGCTTATCGCCTGACCAAACGACGACGGTAACAGAAACTCATCGTGGAGTTTCCCTGAACACCTACGAAGACTACGATGGTTGGCTCGATTACAACTTATTCGTAGCTGGGCGCGGTTCCGCACTCAGGAACTCCGCTCCCCTGGCCATCTCCATCGGCGTCGCTACGGGCAGCAATCCCGTTCTCGGAAGCGCCACTTGGTCGGGCGTCATGGCCGGCGTGGACGTGAGCGATACCGCGTCTTATCGCAGCCGGGTCCGGGGAGACGCCGACCTTACCATCGCCGATTTCACCGACCCGAAACTAGACGTTGCGTTCACCAACATCAGCGATGTCGATGCCGGCCGGCGGCGCGCCGATATGACATGGGACCGCGTCCCGCTCACGGACGGGGGCTTTGGGACGGGATCGGACGGGAACTCGATCCAGGGGAAATTCTACGGGCCGAACCATGAGGAGGTCGGTGGAGTATTCGAACGCGATCAGGTTATCGGCGCGTTCGGAGCGAAACGCCCGTAGGATTCCCGATCAAACCGTGTCGTCATTCTCCGCACGGCGAAGGCTGGCCCGCCGGTGTTGGCGACGATCCGAACGTTGGCGTCCTGGAGATGATGCTGTCTCAACCCCCAACGGCCGGTCAGAAGGGCAGCGATTGTGGCTGAAGGTAGAAGTGTCGGTGTGCGTAAAGGGGTGACGAACAGCATTCGCATCCCCAGGCCCCGAGCAAGGCCTCCCAAGTAGAAGCCTCCCCTATGCCCACGGACCCACGGCTATCGGCAGGGCGATGTATGAAGCGGCGGACGATGTACCCACTGGCCAGGGAACCGTACGGGTCGGTCTCGCCGCGGGCCGTCGCCGACATGGTTTCTGCCATCGGTCCGGCGATTGTCTCCGCGAATCTGATGGCTTCCCGGACTGCTCCTGTTGATGCTGTCGGCGATATATTGCAAAGAGGTGGCCAAGACAGGCCCACGACCGAAGCGGCGAAGCCCCCGGTTGTCGTCCGTCGCAGAGCCCTTCAATGACGCGCGGACAGGGAGCCCGACGGTCATGCTGACTAGACCAAATCACGGGCGTCGACCTCGCACGGGACCCTGGAGAATGACCGCCAAAACCGCTTGCGTCCTGTTGTTGGTTGGCGCCGCCGGTTGTTCCACACTCAGCGGCGCGCGCAACCCGAAGGTTCAGGTGTCCATCGACCATCCGCCCGGCGCCGGCGTCAACATTGCCAAGGTCGCCTTCGCGCCGCCGGCCGGCGGCTGCAGCGTCGCGGTCGTCACCGCCGTCACCGAAGGCCTGCTGCTCGCGAACGTCGAGGTTGCCAGCGACGTAACCGTGGTCGCCAGCCGGGCGGATCTCGGCGACTCAGGCCCGCGAGCGGCGACCGTCCCCCCGCGCGAGTTCCTGCTCAACGTCCGCGACAGCACGTGCGAGGCGGACCGGAGCACCAGCTCCCGCACGGAGGAGAGGATCCGCACGAAGACGCGCAAGGTCGACGGCAAGAAAAAGAAGTACAAGGAGAAGTACCGGGTCACGACCAACAAGGCCACCACCCGCTTCGATGTCGGCCTCTCGGTGCGAGCGGCCGACCTGAGGAACGGCAACGTCGTCGCGGCCTGGAGCATTGCCGAGTACGCCCAGCGGTCGAACACGGCGACGAACGCAAGGCCCGCCTTCCCCGATGCGGCGCCGCTACGCCGGCGCGCCGTTGACGGCGCGCGCGAGGAACTCATGCGGTGGCTGCTCCCTTGGAACGAGACTGTGCGGCTCACGTTCTACGATGCCGAAGAGTGCGGGATGGCGCTCACGTTCGCGCACGTCAACGCGGCCCGCCTGGACTCGGCCAGAAAAGCAGCCAGACGTGGTATCGACGCGTGCGCCGCCGAGGACGCCGAGTTCCGGGCGGCGGCGCGCTACAACGCGGGCATGGTAGAATTCATCAGCGGCAACCTTGATGCGGCACTCCGGGCGTTCGACACCGCGGCGGGCATCGATCCCGCGAGCGAGCACGCGTCGCGGGCGGCGTACGAGGTAAACCGCGCGAGGGAGTTGCAGGACAAGATACACACAGTCAACGCTCTCGACGCGGATTCGACGCTAAAGGAGTAGCCTCGCTCCGCTCTTCCTTCGACAGAACGTGGAACGTGGGGAAACCTGGCTTGGTTGGCCGCGGGTAGATGAGACGGACCGGGAAGCCGCGCCGGGCAAATGAACTCGCCCGCCCAAGGCGTGGTCCAGCACCTACCGCATCGCGCTGCTAGCCATCGCGGCCACTGGCAGCCCGTGGCGTTCCAAATAGAGCCTGTTTGATCCGCCCACGTTTGCAGTTTCTACGCGCACCCGGGCCTAGCGGATGGTGTAGCCCTGCCCGTCAGGCGAGATCAGGGGGATCAAGGCCGGCGTGTGTGCGTGCCAGGACCCGCTGCAGAAGCCAGCGAAGCCGCCGGAGGTGCGGAAGGCGCAACCGCTGGGTGTGTTCGCGGTTCCTGATGGAATGTCCATCGGCAGCGGTGAGGCATGCCCTTGTCGGCGGCGGTGATGCGCAGCCGGGCCGATAAAGGTAGGGGGCGCGGATAGGGAGTATAACATTGCGCAAGATGATGATCGCGGGGGCGGTGTTCGGCATGCTCTGGATGGGCGGGACTGCCTTTGCCGACTACACGGAAGGCCGGAGTTTCAACTACTTCAACAAGACGACGTACAATGACCGGGACTGGAACGTGATGTTCTACGAGAACTGCGCTCTCCCGGAGTATTCCTCAACTCAGTGGGTCGAAGAGGGGGGCGAGAGGTTCCTTCGTTTCACCCTGAAGAACGGTCAAGTTGGCGGGTGCCGGAGCGACAACCGCGCAAGAGCCAGGGCTCCGTGGTGGGAGCGTGCGGAGGTCAAGCAGACGAACGGCCTTGAACCTGACCGCGACTACTCCCTGACCTTCCGAATCAGATTCGTCAACGGCTTCGACAATGACCGGGAGGGCTTCATACAGCTACACCAAAGCGTCGAGGGATGCCGCACCGGAGCCTTGATTATCGTCCGCTTCAGCAACGGATTCCTCTTGGGGTCCATGTCGCTTGCCTTGATCAAGGACTCCCGCGGGCGATGGCTGGACGCGCGGTTTGACTTCAACCCGTCGAGCCATTTCAGCCTCTACCTGGACGGCAAGAAGATGATCGAGAATCAGGGCACTCGACGGGAGGCTCAAGCGCAATGTCTGCTCCACCTGAAAATCCGGATCTACCGGCCCGGGGATGAGCTGGCCACCGGCGGAAGGGAATCGGTGATGGACATCGACAAACTGAAGCTCGTCGACCGATAATTGTGCGCTTCCGCCTTGCTCGGCTGTCCGGCAACGCACGTTCCCCGACATGGAGCTCCGCGACAATCCCGTCCTGAGGTTCGGCACCGCGACTTGGGATGGACTGCTCCTCGGCTTCTCCGGGCTCTCCTCCATCATGGGAGGCGTCAACCTCACCGTGAACCTCACGACCTCAGAGGATCACTTGATTTCGCCGCCCTCGTGTTCGCCAACAAGCTGGGTTCGCCCGATCCGTGGTTCCCCGTCCGGGACATCAGCTACGACGTCGAGGTCTCGGGAACACGTTTCGAAACACCAACGGCGCCGGCTACGTGGCAGGCACCTTCAGGGGACCAAGGCACGAGGGCACGACGGGACCGCGAAGCGTACCGATCTGGTGGTCGCCTTCGGCGTAAAATATGATCTCTTCTTGGTGGTCAGCAACATCCTCTTCCTTGCCGGCATCGGTACGCTCATCTGCGCCTGGGGCCAGATCGCCCTTCGGGCCCTGAAGCGCGGCGCTAGCCCCACGTTCTCCTTGACTTGTCAAGCACTATTCCACGAAGTACCGAGGCGTTGGTACTGTATGGATTCCCGCTTGACAGGCGAGAGAAAATAGAATCGACAGTATATCCCGAAGATACTGCGCTGCGCCCTCTGGCAAAGCCTTGGCCGTCCTGGGATCCATCTCCTCTGCGACCGCGAGGAGCAATCCCGCAAGGATGCGCACCCCAGCCGGAAAGGAGTACGAGAAGTGAAGATGTTGCTGGTGATCACCACATTCCTTTTCGTTGTGCCGGCACATGCCTGCATGGACAGGCAGGTACGTTTCGGCTTCTACGCCTCTTTCAAGCCGGTGAGCTACAGCTCCGGGACCGGCGCTCACCTAGGCTACGAGGCGGACCTGCTCACCGCGCTCGAGGCCGTGAGCGGCGGCAGGTTGTCGTTTTCGCGCCAGGGCATCACGGCCTGGAAGGACATCTGGCTCCGGCCGGCGGGCCCGGACCTCGACATGGCGGGCGGGGGCATCACCATCCTGGAATCGCGAACCCGCGACCGGGCGGGCCGGAGAGCAATCGTGTTCACCGCCGGCCACATCGAGTTCCGCCAGTCCCTGTTGGTGCGGCGTGAAGATGCCGGCCGGCTGGCCCGCTACGAGGACCTGGGTGGACAGGACAAGGTCGGGGTGATGCCCGGCACCACGGGCGAGGCGCGGTTTCTTGAGCTCACCGCGGGCGCCAGACCGCGGGTGGTGCAACTGCCCGACGAAACCGCGCTGATCAAGGCGCTGGCGGCCGGCCGGATCGATGCCGTGGCCGGCGCCGATACCGGCAACCGATTCGCGTCGCGGGAGTCGAAGGGCGCCTTGGTGGTCACCGCACTGGACCGCCAGGTCGAGAAGGGCGGGTTCGCCCTGGCCGCCCGGCACGCGGCGCTCGCCGCGTGTCTCAACCGCCACATCGCGCATGTGACGGGCAGTGGGCGTATCGGCTATGCGGAGTGGCTCGATGATCCCGAAGTGTTCATACGACAGGCGCGGAAGGGACGTTGACGGCGCCGCCAAGCCTCAATGGACTGGAACCGCATCCTCGACGGCTACTGTGAACGACTCGGCACGGACCCGAATCTCTGGGGCGAGCCGGTCAACGCAGTAACCAACGCCGCCTTCCTGGTTGCCGCCGGCTGGGCGCTGCGGGAGGCCGTCCGCGCGGAACGGTTCGACTGGAGCGCCGGCCTTCTGTGCGCCAACGTCGCGGCCATCGGGATCGGCTCATTCCTCTTCCACACCTTCGCCACCCCCTGGGCGGAGTTGGCGGACGTGATCCCCATCCGGAGCATGATCCTGCTCTATTTGGGGCTCGTGCTTCGGCGCGCCTGCGGGCTGACCTGGTACGGCGCCGCGGCCCTGGCGCTGGCCTTCCTGCCCCTCTCCGCGGCCTTCACGTACCTGATGCAGGGAACGCCCCTCGAGGGCGACAACGCGGGCTACATCGCCGCGTGGACGTTGATCGCCTGCAACGGAGCCGTCGTGTGGAAGCTCGACCATCCCCTGGCGGGCTGGCTCATCGCCGGGGCCGGGATCTTCGCGGCGTCGATCTTCTTCCGCATGATCGACGAGGCGGTGTGCGCCGCGTTCCCGCCGGGCACGCACTTCCTGTGGCACATCCTGAACGGCACTCTGCTGGGGGTGCTGGTGGTGGGCTACATCCGGCATTGCGGGAAACGCTGACGGCGCAGCCAGGCGGGAGGGCTGATGATGACGAGCAAACGAAAGTGGCCGTTCATTTGGGCGTCGTAATTACGGGACTATGGGTTCCAGGCGCCTCCGTAGCGCTCCATGGAGCCGGGAAGAACTGAGAATTGCGCCGGCGGGACTCTCACCCGCTAGTACCGCAGCTAGTCTCGCTGCTCCCTGCCCTAGGCCGATGGGAGCCGGGGCGCGGCTCGTGCTGGACGGCGGGCGGGTGTTCGCGGTCTCGGGAACCGCGACGTTCCGGCCGTCGCTGAGTTGGGCGTGCGCCACGAACGGGGGCGACTGCCGGCGCGGGCCTTACAAGAAACCAGGAGGGCTCTGGAGGAGCCTTGATGAAGGAATCGATACGACACCGCGTGCGCGACTTCATCGCCGAGAAGGGCGAGCCGTCCATACCGGAGATCAGGACGGCATCGGGCCTCACCGTCGGCCAGGTGATCAACGTCATCAACGCTCTACGTCATGTCGAGGGCCTCAACGTGGTCAACGTGGAGGCGGGCACTCGGCGGTTCAGGATGGAACCGGGGTGGTGGGTGAGTAGGTCCCGCGGCAAGGTGTTCAAAACGACCCGGGATGAGTGGGAACTGCTTGACCGCATCGGGAGGCGCGTGAACGGCCCCCGGCACGTGACCACCGTGGAGGCCCGCCGTGAAGTCATCGAGATCGTGGAGAGGCTTGTCGAACAGCGGATGATCGAGTCCGCCGGCTACGTCCAGCGCAGGCCGAATCCGGTCCTTCGGGTGCGCCTGACGGACAGGGGCTGGACGCTGTTCACGGCGACGCTCGACGAAGAGAGCCTTGAGCCCAGGCCGGGCCCGCGGTAGGGAAATGCTGCTGCGACGAACCGGACGTGGTGATCGGGCGTCATGTCAAGAGGCGCGCAGTGGCGGGAATTAGAATTATATAGTTGACTACAGAAGCGGAAAACCAATACAAAGCCCCTGGCAAATCGTACCGCACGGGGATCAGCTTGATCGAGCTTGGCGAGCTTTTCCCCAATGAAGACGCGGCTCGGGAGTGGTTCGAGGCGAAGCCGTGGCCCGATGGAAAGCGCCCCTGTCCGCGCTGCGTGGAGGGCGTGGGCAAGCCGGTTCCGAACGAAAACCCGATGCCCTATCGCTGCGTCCGGTGCCACAAGTTTTTTTCGGTGCGCACCGGCACGGCGCTGGAGCGGTCGAAGGTCCCGCTGAAGTAATGGGCCTACGCGATCTACTTGAGCGTCACCAGCCTCAAGGGCGTGTCCAGCATGAAGCTGCACCGCGACATCGGCGTGACGCAGAAGACGGCCTGGTTCATGGCTCACCGCATCCGGGAAGCGTGGGGGCTGGACGACAACGCGCCGCCGTTCGCCGGGCCGGTCGAGGTCGATGAAACCTACATGGGCGGCAAGGAGAAGAATCGACACGCATCGCAGAAGCTGCACGTCAGCGGGCCATCGGGTAAGGTGGCCGTGGTGGGGATCAAGGACCGCGAGACGAACGAAGTCGCGGCCAAGCCCGTCGCGAGCACCGACGGGCCGACTCTCAAGGGCTTTGTCCGACAGAACACCGCGAAGGGCGCGGAGATATTCACCGACGATCACGCGGCCTACCACGGGCTGCCGCAGCACACCGCGGTCAACCACAGCGTCGGCGAGTACGTGACGGGATGGCGCACACGAACGGAATCGAGAGCTTCTGGGCGCTGCTCAAGCGCGGCTACCACGGCACCTACCACAAGATGAGCGCGAAGCACCTATGTATTTTAGGGCGGTTGTCGCTGCTGCGACTGTAGCTTGGTTGGCATTGGCGCCTGTCCGCGCTTCTGCGGACGACATAACCGCGCGGTAGTGCCGCTCCCTGGAAAATGGGTTCTGCGTGTTGGCGGAAAACAGCGGGCGACATAGGCCCCCACCTCATGGCAGTCGTACTGCGCGGCACCGCGCGGACCTCCTTCGTGACATGGAGAGGACGCTGACGAACGAGGTGGCGAGGAGTCTCTGTCGTCCCAATGATGAGTGTGGAGGCGCGACCCCGGCGGCATGACGAAGTGGATTATCGCGCTGGACTTGATGGACGCGGGTGACGCCAAGGCTGGCGAGAGGATAGTTCGCCGCCTCTGCGAGTGCGCGAATAAGCCAAGATGCTGACAAGAAGGGCGGGAGCCCGTCCATTAAGGAAAGGATATCACAATGAAGCGCCTTCTGACCGTCGTTTTCGTGGCCCTCCTCCTGTGGACCGCGCTTTCCCTTGGCTTCGCCCATGCCCACGAACCGCCGTCGCACAATCAACGAATTGCCATGTTGAGAAGCCTTGTGGCAATCAGCGGTGGGACAGGGAAAGCATGCCGGAGCGCATTTCGGGACATCGGTGCCTGCGTATCGAGATGTGGCGCGGGGGATGTAATCCACAGCGACTGTTTCGAGAAATGTATTACGCCGAGCATTCTTAGAACACTATGGGTAATCGAAGACGGCTCGCGTAGGGCTAGGGCAATTGAGATGAAGGCCCGCGAAGGCCGAGGAGATGGGGAGTGATAATGAGAAGTTTCGACATCAGGGAGAACGCCGCGGGCCGGTTCCACCTTGAGAGATTCGGCGTTAGCTGCGGAGGGATAGACCGCGACGAGGTATTCTTCTTTGTTGTCCGCAGGTCGGATGGCGAGGAGATTGCTCGATCATCGCCCACGACCGCTCGGGATCTCGGTATCGCCGAGCGGGGACGGAAGGACTACGACCTCGATTTGTTCCACCGGACGGATTTCTTTGTGGCGAGGGGGGCGTTGCCGCCGATACCCGGCTCGGCTATAGCCCGGCGGGCGACGTGGGAGTATCGCTGATTCCGGCATCCCCCCGCATGAAGAAGCCTAGAGCTTTGTGCAAAGAATCGACTGCGGTATCTCGTTGCAGAACGCAGCCAAGGCTTCCGCCTCGTTCTTCATGTGCTTCAGCTCTGCGCGCACGGGCTCCGCTTGCTTCTTTTTCCCGCCCGTATCTACGCAGAGGCGGATGACCTTGTGCTCGTCCTTGTCCTTCTGCACAACCAGTCCGTACATGATCTGTGCGAACAGGTCGGACATTTCGACAATGGCGCGGTTGGCCTTTTCTTCGTGCGCCGCCCGCCCCGCCCCCGTTGACCGAGCCGCTGCGGCCACTTGGGCGGGACTCATCCTCATCGCCTCGCCAAAGGCCCTCACCGTGAGCCTCGTAGCCCTTATCGCGTGCGCGAATGTTGAGATCCCGAATGATCTCATTCGCCTCCTGGCTGCTCGTTGGCCCTGCGGCCATCGCCATCGTTGGAACGAGAATTACCGCCAGAATCACCATCATGGCTTCCCTCCCTGTGGAGAGCGGGGGAAAGAAGCCGTTGTGCGAGCTCGTCAGCGGTGAGAGTCATAGGTGGGATGATCGGATCACGAGGCATGGTCGATGCTCCCCGGGGTTGTGTGGTAGGCTCAGGGGAAGCGCCCGTAGCTCAAAAGGATAGAGCGTTTCCGTCGCAGGGAAGGGGTGCAGGGAGCTGATCTTGCCACGGAGTTTCAGGCGTACAGCCGAAGACGAGAGGACCTGGTTGAGCTTGGGGCGTCGATCCTGAAGGCGCTATCTGAGACTCGCTGAAGCGTCCCACCAGATGATGTCGCCGCAACTCTTTGGTAGTGAACTATTTATTCCCGCAGTGGGCACGTTCACACTTCGCGGCCTGCTGAAGATCAAGGTGGTGCGCAAGCCGGCGCTGAAGGCGCGCGAGAGGATCTCGCCGTTTACCGGGCAGGAGATCACGGAAGCGGCGAAGCCTGCATCGCGGGCGGTGAAGGTTCAGCCGTTGAGCGGGCTCAAGCACATGGCGGAGTAGGTCGTGGCGGCTGCGCGGAGGAGCGTTTCGA
>Ga0209544_1001750_pt1 | contig 22075 bp, 12 predicted proteins | sample MesohylPK_FD_187297 | JGI IMG/M metagenome (GOLD analysis project Ga0209544, IMG submission 187297) | Host-associated microbial community of the marine sponge Aplysina aerophoba from Gulf of Piran - sponge mesohyl, lysed by proteinase K... | ecosystem: Host-associated > Porifera > Sponge >...
CAGGCCATATTATGGAAAAACACCAATGTACAAACCAATCTTGAAAAGAAGCTTCGCATATTAAAGCCCCTATTGCAAGGGATTTAATAACAATTATTTTATTTTCGGGCAGACACTAAATAATAAGTGATTGAATTTGCCTTGAAGTTTTTTATCCTAGGCATTTTTACGAAAAGCTCAATCAAACATGCATATATTAACCTCAGTGGGAACCAACCTCTATGGCTTCTGTACAGGAGTTTCGTAATTGACAAGTATCTAGCTGCGAAATGTTTGATCAACCTTTTCTAATCTCTGAACCTTTATTCCGCTTTAAATTCATTCTTGGCAATTGTGTGAAAATATCAATGCATCCAATTTCTGAATTTTTTCTGCCAATATTCATCGCTCAACGACACCAAAATATAGAAACATACTATTCAAATTTGTCCAATTTTGACCGCATTGCAATAGAGCTAAACAGTTAGAATAAAACACTCTTGACAAAAACCACTCCAAAACGCCTCTATCATGGTTGATCATTTTGATAAAATTACAAATTTAGTGAAACTATGTTATGGCATCAAATCAGTTGGCGAACTCCAACATCTTCAACAAAGACGAGTCAATGAGGGCATCTATACCCAACCGGAACACGTGACAAGAAATACTCCAAGACGAAGTCAAGAACTCCTTAATGGTGGGTCAATTTACTGGATTATTGATGGATTAATCCAAGTTCGCCAAAGAATAATACAAATAGAAAGCCGTATTGGGGAAGACTCAGTCAAACGTTGTGCATTGATTTTTGATTCTCAACTTATTCACACCGAAATAGTCCCGAGAAAACCCTTTCAGGGATGGCGGTATCTTGAAGCAAATAAATCCCCAAAGGACTTGCCGGCTCAAACCGACCCTAATGCCACCCGCCGAATTCTTAAATTACTTACTCAATACGATGTTAATCAAATGACGATTACCGCTATTCCAAATTTTATTGCTGACCGGCATTGAGTTTAAAGGCTTAACAGCCAATTACCTTTTCTACTTTGATTGAGTGATTTTTTGAGTTTCTCCATTTTATGGGAATCGACTGTTATTAACCTAAATTAGGCTTGGCAAGTTTATTTCACTCTTCTTTCTCAACTGAACAAGTAGTCCAAAGAAGAGCTTTGGATAGCGGGAACAGCGAGCGAATTTGAGCAGAAGAGTTTTCCCTGATGGTGATGTTAAGAATAGATCAATGAGGGGTATTTTGTCCTCAGGGTTGTAACTAAATCATGTTCATTAATCTCCGCTTGCCAATCACGCAATCGCCATTCTTCAAGAGTCGCTGTTTTTGAGATCTCAGTTCCTTTATGTAAATCTTTTAACTGAATCACTCCGCGGGTTTTTTCATCCTCACCCTGAATGATAGCTAAAGGACAATTACGCGCATCAGCATACTTTAATTGCTTGCCAATATTGCGTGTTGTACCTAGAAAGACTTCACTCCGAAATCCCACCTGCCTTAAACTGTTAGCTATATTAAAATAATCGGCAAGGCGATGCGGGTCCATTACCGTCACTAAAATTGGTCCGATAGAATTGGGACTAGGAGAATTTTGCTTTTTTGCCGCCAGTGCAGACATCAATCGATCAATGCCAATTGATATTCCTGTCGAAGGAATAACCTGACCGGTAAATCGTTTGATGAGTCCATCATATCTACCCCCACCGGCTACTGAACCAAATTGCCGAACTCTCCCCTTTTTATCAGTGATTTCAAAAGTTAACTCAACTTCAATAACTGGGCCAGTGTAATAGTCAAGCCCACGAACTACCGAAGTATCAATCTCAATTCTATTTCTCAAATTGGGATTGTTTGCGACCAAATCCATTATTTGGTAAAGCTCAAAGACTCCTTCTGAACCAATATCGGTGGAACCGACAAGTTGACGAAGTTCATCAATGATTTTCTGACTGTTACTTTGTTTCATCGTTAAGAATGACACAATTAAATCAATCTGTTGGGGTGTTAATTCAGCTCCCCTAGTAAAATCTCCGCTTGTATCCTCTCTTCCTTTACCTAATAGATTGCGAACTCCCTGTAGTCCCAGTCGGTCATACTTATCTATTGCTCTGAAGGTCATGCCTCTAATATCCGTGTGCGACGCTAGGCCGGATTCGTTTATAACACCGGCCACTTCCAAGACGCCATCAAGAACTTTACGATTATTTATTTTGATTCGAAAATCTGTGTTTTCTAATCCTAGTGAACCGAGAATATCGGCAACCAGAACTATCATCTCGGCATCTGCACCGACACTATTTGAACCCACCGTATCAGCATCGCATTGATAAAATTGTCTAAACCGACCTGGGCCTGGTTTTTCATTACGCCAAACAGGGCCCATAGCATAACGGCGATAGGGTGTAGGAAGCGATTGACGATACTGGGCAACAACTCGAGCCAAGGGAGCTGTAAGATCATATCTGAGCGATAGCCACTTGTCATCGTCCTGCCAAGCAAACACACCATCATTTGGCCGATCAAGATCAGGTAAGAACTTCCCAAGCGCATCAAGATTTTCAATGGCAGATGTTTCAAGACAGTCAAAGCCATATCGCTGAAACACTTCGGCAATGGTGTTCATCATTGATTTTCTCTTTGCCAGATAATCGTGAAAGTAATCCTGGAAACCTACTGGTGTTTCGGCCTTTGGGCGACGCATTTTTGACTTGTCTGTTTTTTTCACACAGTTTACCTAATCCTGAATATTTTAACGAGTTCTTCGGTGTTACAACTTAGATCTTCTTTACTTCAACAACACCATTTAAGCCTTTGAGAGCCTGTTGTACCTTTTCATTCACATTATATAGTTCCTTGATTTGTATCTTTACCTGGCCTCTTAAAGACTTTGCAAAGGGACAGAAAATAATTTGTGCTTTCCGTCCGTCCTGTAAAGTTGGTGTTTGCTGTTCTAATATATTTTTGACAAGTTGTGGAACTTTAGGATCTTCAAAATGTATTTGAACTTGATAGGTTTCACTATTGAAAAGATCTTCGATCGGATAAGTTTTATAGGATGAAACAGAAAGTTGACCGTTATAAGGCTTAGCTTCTAGATGAGCAACGACTATCGTATTTTCCTCTTTGGTATTCGTGGATTTGCCATAACTGTCAGGAAACATGAATACTTCAATTTCTCCCGATTGATCCGATAAAGACAATATAGCCATTGATTTTCCAGTACTTGAATTGCGCCGGTTAACCTTAGTTAATATCCCGGCGATTTTGGCTTGTTTCTTCTTCTCTTTCGTCTCGCCATTAAAATTGTTTTTCCATTCTTGGATTTCACTGATTGGGACTATTCCATTGCTTTTCAGAATTTCGCGGTGCTTATTGACTGGATGATCGTTCAAGAAGAACCCAATCGCGCTCAATTCTTCAGCAAGCCTTTCATTCTCACTCCAATCCTCACAATCTTTGAGTACTGGTAAAGGAATTGAAACTATGTCTCCAAACAAACTTGGTTGATTGAACTCTTCTGATCTAACACTTTTGGAGTAGGCTTGAAGCAATTGATAATTTTCTAGCAATTTCTTTCGATTACGATCAAGACTATCAAAGGCGCCTGAGCGGGTAAGGTTTTCAAAGGCCGAACGCGACATAGCCATCATATCAAACCTGTTGGCAAAATCAAAAATGTTTTTGAATACCTTATCACCTCGAGCTTTTTCAATTGCTTTGGCAATATCAACCCCAACGCTTTTTATGGCAGCAAGAGAATAGGTTATTTCTCCTTTTTTAACCCCAAACTCTGCCCCTGAGACATTAATATCGGGTGGGAGTAATTTGAAATCAGACTTATTTATGTCTCTATGGTAGTTAGCAATCTTTACCGAATCATTTAAGTCTTCAGTCATGACTGCCGCCATAAATTCAATAGGATAATGTGCTTTGAGGTATGCAGTCTGATAGCTCACTAAAGCGTACACGGCAGCATGTGATTTATTGAAGCCATAGTCCGCGAATTTTTGCAGCAAATTCCATACTTTTATTGCGTTTTTTTCTTTGGCTCCTTTTGCTAGCGCGCCTTTGATAAATATGGGTTTCTCTCGGTCCATATCTTCGCGTATTTTCTTACCCATTGAGCGCCGGACTATATCAGCTTGACTTAATGAATACCCTCCCATTTGCTTAACGATTTCCATCACCTGCTCTTGATAGACAATAATCCCATTAGTCTCCTCAAGAATATGATCGATAAGAGGATCAAGTTTTTCTCGCTTCTTTTCACCATTTTTAACTTTACAATAGCTTGGGATGTTATCCATCGGGCCAGGCCGGTAAAGGGCTACAAGGGCAATGATGTCTTCAATTTTGTTTGGTTTCATCATTTTGAGGGTATTGGCCATCCCCTGCCCCTCCACTTGGAATACACCGACAGTTTGCCCCGACGAATAAAGTTCAAAGGTTTTTGAATCATCAAGTGGAATTGAATTTATATCAAGTTCATTGTGTTGTTTTCTGATAAGTTCGAGCGTTTTGTTAATCACGGTTAGGGTTTTTAATCCCAAAAAATCCATTTTAACTAAACCAGCCTTTTCGACCCACTTCAAATCAAATTGAGTGACAGGGAGTTCTTGTTTTGAATCGCTGTAGAGGGGGACAACCTGTTCAAGAGGCTGATTACTTATTACGACACCTCCTGCATGGCGGCTAGTGTTTCGGGGTATTCCTTCAATCTGTTCAATCTGATCAAACATTTGTTTGATCTTAGAGTCTTCATTTTCTGCTTTTCTCAGAACGTCAATATTTCTTCGTTGTGATTTAAACGAATGGCGTGGATCAATTTCTGCCGACCACGAATTCAATTGATAGCGTGGAATCCGCATAATGCGACCAAAATCCCGAATGGCATTTTTAGCTCCGAGTGACCCAAAAGTCACTATCTGAGCGACCCGATCAGCACCGTATTTTTCTTTGACATAGTCAATGACCTTTTCGCGACCTTCTGGACAAAAATCAATGTCAAAATCTGGAACTGATGAACGCTCGGTATTCAAGAATCTTTCAAAGAGTAGAGAATAGCGAAGCGGGTCGAGATTGGTTATGTTCAAAACGTAGGCAACAAGCGAGCCTGCTCCAGAGCCACGACCAGGTCCTACGGGGACACTGATCTCCTTTGCTTTGTTGACAAAATCAGCAACAATCAGGAAGTATCCAGCAAAATTAATTTGCTTAATCACATCAAGTTCATATTCCAACCTTTGAAGGTATTCTTCCTCGGTTTTTGCTAGTTCTATCTGTTCCAACCTTTTTTTTAGACCTGCACGAGCTCTTTTGTTGAGTTCATTGTTTTCATTATCGCAAAATACAGGCAGCATCGGTTTGCTTGTTTGTGCATGAAAACTACATCGTCTGGCGATTTCCACTGTATTTTCAATGGCTTCAGGAAGGTCACCAAATAATTCTGCCATTTCTTCTTGTGATTTAAAATAGTGTTGGGGTGTCAGTAATCGTTTATTGTCATCATGCGTTTTATATCCGCCATTTTTGATGTAGTACAGCATATCTACTGCTTCATAGACATCCTTCGACATGAATTGGACATTGTTTGTTGCCACGAGGGGTACGCCAATTTCGTAAGCTATATCTATGATCCCTGCTTCTGTTGCATCTTGATTATTGGTGCACAATGACCCTTTAAAATAATGGCGTTGAATTTCCTGATAAATCCTGCCAGGAAATAATTCCTGCAATTTCTGGCAGAATGTAAGGGCATCATCATAACTTTGATTTATTAACATTGACCCAATGGGTCCTTCGCTTCCCCCTGTTAGGCAAATCAAACCATCGGTTAATCCTTGGAGTTTCTCAATCTCAAGCTGAGGAGTATTATGTTCTGTTTCCAAGTAAAGCAACGAATTCATACGCAATAGCTTCTTGTAACCATCCTCATTTTGGGCAAGAAGAACAATGGGAGCGGTTGTATTCGGGTCGTTGGGATTATAAGCATTTTCCTTAATTTTCAGCAAGACCTGTAGTCCTTGAATGGGTTGAACACCCTCTGCCACCATCGTTTGAGAGAACTCCAAAGCCCCAAATAAGTTGTTGGCATCTGCTAATGCCACAGCGGGCATAGAAAAATGCTTGCAAGCATCGGCAATTTTCTGGATGTCGATATTTGATTCTAAAATTGAATACTTACTTTGAACACGTAAGTGAACGAATTGTGGAGAAGATTTCATAGATAGCGTAAACTCTAAATTGACTGTTATTAATTGACAATAATCCTATGCAAAAAGCTGGCAACGGATCGATTCCCATGTTCATGATTAAAAATATTTTTATCCCCGTCAAAGGTGCTGGAAACTTTTCACCCTTAAGAATCCTTTAGTTGCAATTGAGCGAAGGTCGTTTCAAAGACAGCTAACGATTCAAGCACTCAATAAAACAACCTTAAGTTTGGAAGTACGTGATTTTGAATCAGATACTGTATGAGTAGGTTGAAACTTATCAAATATCTTTCAGAATGTGTTTTCACAATAATGTTGAAAAGTTTTTGGTGTAAAGATTTTTTTGGTGATTGGATTAAAGGGCTGGCCTATGTTCAAGAACCCATGCTTTAGGGAACAATGGCTTTTGACCTAACGATTCAGATAATCAAGGGGTTATTACCCCTTGATTGGTTTTAATAAATTACGAGACGCTTAGAAGGTCATTTTCAAACCAGTTTCTAGTTTGGTATTACCGGATGAAGTATAATTGTTATCCAAATACCTTGCTTTATCCTTTTTATGCCGGGAGAATAATGAATAGAGCTTTGCACCACCCCCAATATCACGCTCAATTTCAAATTCAATTTCACTTTCATTTTTGGCAATTTCAGTAAAATTTTGTTGTCCATCAAGCTTCCAAGTATTTTCATTTTTGTCGTTGAGTTTGGAATAGGACATTGAGATATTTGAGTCTTGACTAATTTTTCTGGATATCTTCAACCCCATTGCATTCCATTCATTGACAGAAATTTCGTGAGCAAAATGATTGACGCTTGTATAAGGTCTTCCATTCCTTTCAGTCGTCGTACGTTCTTCAACCACACCATAGAACTTTTCGCCGGATTGTTTGGCAATGGTTAGGCTGAATTGATTCCCTTCAAATGAGCCACCGGCATTTAAAGCGAGTACTTTATTGCTATCAAAGCCCAATGCAAATGAGAGTCCTTCTGAATTATATCCAGCTCCAATTGACCAGCCAGAATTTGACTCCACTGTATCTCCAATTTGGGTTTCACCGATTCCAGAAGTTATACGAAAATTTATGTCGTCTAATTTACCAGAAAAGGCAATATGTTCCCGATTGGTCGCTGGAGTATGTGTCCAAATTCCACCATCACGGTCATAGTTTCCTCGTACCGTAGATACTTCAGAGTGACGGATATTGCTATCGGGACTTCCAAGAACTCGGAGCGTCAAGGGTTCATCATTTTGCGGAAGTGTCGAATCTTGAAGTAAGTTCTGCACTCCATTGACCCCATAGGATCTATAAATCAGAACATTGCCATCACCGTCATTATCCCTTGGGTCAACTCCAAACGCCTTACCAGTAACAGGTGTAACTTCAAAGGATCGAGCCGAAATTTCATCAGCATCAGCAAGACCAATTGGAGGGACCATTTCAATACCCGGATCATTGTCGCCAAACTGTAATTTCCACGACCCGTTATCTGAGCCTATAAAAACATGGGCTTCTGTGATTGAGTTCTTGTCACAGGTGTCTGTCACTAGATTCATTTCACAGGTATCATTTCCTTTTATGGTTAATCCGGCTCCGAAAACTAGACCACCATCAGAAATGCCTGTTGAAGTTAAGGCAACTTCATATTCAGCTACTGTTGAGAAATCTTGTGTTGTTGTATCGTCGTCATCTTCATTCTTGATACCCATTTTGGCAGTACCAACCATGACAACGGAAGAAGCACTGGCTTCAGCCCCTTTCTCAATTTGGGGAGTTACTCCACTATTTTGACCAGAATTTGTCCCGTCCATTGAGATATTGTTTGCTTCTTCTTGTGCGATTGCAAAATTACAAACAAACACGATAAAAAGCGCAGAAATAATAAAATTTTTCATTTTATTCCTTACAATTAAAATTTAATTCACAGCCCCATGCCATGAAGAAAACAGCCATATCTTTTTCTGCACCAACTTCCAAAGGACTCGGCTAAATCCGAGCACACTTTTGATGGCTTTAATCAATTGGGATTGTGGGAGGGAAGGATGACGGTTACAAAAACCAAATCCACATCTATGTCAATTTTGTATAATGCCTGCTACATTTAGATTTTACCAGGAATCTAAACCACTTTTCATCGCAAAAAATTTCGGCTTGAAATGTCTAGTTTTGCTAAAAATATTTATTTTCAGGGACTCAAAAAAGACTCTTAAAAGTGTTGATAACTTTTGATTCTTGGCCTTGGAATTGAGTTTTTTTTATCAAAAATTATGATGAAAAAAACTGAATTTGAGGAAATCTTATAGAAACAAACAAGTTTTTGTTGTTAATTTAATTGTATTATCGTTGGAACTATTTCAATTTCAGCGATAGCAATTCAGATTATTATTTGGGATATTCAAAAGGCAATCACTCAGTTTCAGATTGCTCTGCCATTAGTTGAATATTAACTGATGCTTTAATTTACTTGAAATTTCCACTTGGACTAGTTCTGTCTCGTTTGGAAGCTAAATGCAGACAAAGGCAAAAAAGGGGTGAATTATCAGGGCTATCGCATTTGAAATTTTTCAATGGTTTTGCTAGCTGACGAACTCTATATTGTCAACATTTTTAGCCAGTAAAGGAAAGAAAAATCCTTTAATCTCCTTCTGGAAAGAATCGGCGAGGGTCAAATACGTGAAATGTGATTGAATGGTATTTCAAATGCGATAGCCTTGCATTGTGCTGCCTCGACAATTGTATTTTTTTGATCGAATAGGAGAAAATGCAGGTGGAAACAACTGAAAAATTTTAAATGCGATAGCCCTAGGTGAATTATTCATTATTTCCATAAGTACTCATTCATACTTGCAAATTATATTGCACAGATTTCAATCGTTTAAGTTTGCCGTGCTGCCTAATGTTATGGAGAACCAAAGTTGCAGGTTTGACGACAAAAAAATCCAATCCAACAACAACTACTTTCAATACTTGAAAATAAATCCTAGCGGCTTTGAGTAAGTAGAAACGAGTTCAATTCAGGGCGAGCACAACGATACTAAAATAGACCAAGAAATTTCGATTATCCTGCATTAGACATATTGGAGAATTACGAGTCAAGTGATTCTTTGTTCTTGTCATGAATTGCAAGCAAACGGTCCCTCAGTACTACTCCGAGAACTTCTTTTATTCCTTCTAGTTTTACGCCTTCTTGAAATGCCGTGTTTTGTATTTTTTTTAGAATTTGGCCAGTAGGTTGATAATTTTTGGCCATTTTAAACGATTCTTCTTGGATTTCAAACGAATTCATGTCCTTCGTTTTGTCAATCAAATCCTTTGCAGTCTCCTTTGCCCAAACCTCGGCATCAATATTATTTGATATTCGATCCCCAAGCTCTGTAAGTCGGATTGGACTTAAGCTGGTCGTAAGTAAAGGTGGAAGTCGTCCAAAAATTTCTTTTATGTCTTTACGAGTTTCTTTTATGTCTTTACGAGTTTCTTTTTTGTCTTTACGAATTTCTTTAATAAATTCTTTAATGGTATTGCGGTCGGTATTGACTTCTCCTTGCCATTTACCATACTTGTAGGTAAAATTAATCGCTGTTATGACTAAGGTCACCAAAACGCTTATAATTATACCAAATATCCAGTAATCCAAGCTCATATCAATCACCCCATCAATCAAACAATTAATCCATCTAATATAGAAATTCTGGATCAATTGATAATGATTATATGACATTTAGTCCTTTAATTTCAATGACCAATTGTTCTACCTGTTCTGCGACCCACATCAAAAAATTAATTTTTCTGTTCTGGCAATAGTATATTTTTGATGCTTTAGAGGATTGAATAAACAATTTCATAACCTTCTTAAGGCAGTATTGTTCCAGCCTTTTCCCCCTTCCATTGTCTACAATCAAATATCACATCAATATCAATCATTGGATGCGTGAAACCCGAGCCGCAATCTGATGGTGGATTATCACCGTGGTGCAAACTGATTCGAGGTCGGAGCGAAATACAGGCCTGACCCTTGACCCGTGCTTATCCCGCGGATTCATTATGATAACAGACCAGTCACTCATGAACCGAACGTGGGGAGGAAAACGTGCGGCAGAGACCACGTCGAAAACTGCCTGTGAGGTTGGACTGTTCTAACCAAAGAGCTAGAGTTCAAGTGCGCAAATCACATCATCCAACACCTTGTCATCCACTAATTGATCAATGTCCGAGATCCAATCTCAACCAAAAATGTTCAACAGTGTTAGTCCTAACTTAATCTGACCATCAAGCCACCATTGGATACGGGTTCATTCACTCGGAATTAGGGAAAATATTTTCCTGTCATAGAAATCGTTAAAGAAGAAAGAATGCCACCTCTGGGTGGGATATCTTGTCTTGAAAAAATTTTACCTTGAAGAGAACGGGCTTTTTGTTAACCATACTGTTTGAGATTCAAATAAGTACTCAATAGTTTGAAAGTTCACCATAGTAAAAACCCAACTACTTTGGCATTTTCATAATCTATGTTATTTGATAGTTACCTCCCGAGCTTTACTAATGACATACAGCGAAATACTCACTGCTAAAAATCTTTATGACTAGAACTTAAGTATCTCCCTAAAATGGCTACTATTATGAGAATTGTAAATGCAAAATTATATTATTCCAAGTCCTCCTGTCGTTTGTATTCCAACAATTGACGACCGGCATTTTCCAGTTCGCAGGGTTTACTGTATTGGACGAAACTACCCAGCCCATGCCTCTGAAATGGGTCATGACCCAAACAGGGAAGAGCCATTCTTTTTTCAAAAAAATCCTGATAATCTCTCACCAGATGGGTTATTCCCCTATCCTGCCCATTCAAAGGAAGTTCATCATGAAGTTGAGCTACTCGTTGCTTTGCAAAAAGGCGGAAGTAACATTGCACCAGAAGATGCCATGGATTGTGTTTGGGGCTACGCTGTCTGTTTAGACATGACGCTACGCGACCTCCAATCACAATTGAAACATTCGTCAAGGCCTTGGGAGGTCAGCAAAGCCTTCGAAAAATCTGCTCCCGTCGGTCTGCTTGTAAACCGACGAGAAGTCGGGGATTGTCATGAAGGAGATATCAAGTTGGAAGTTAATGGTACAGTACGTCAAAGCGGAAACTTAAGCCAAATGATTTGGAAAATCCCAGAAATAATTTCTCACCTATCGAGATTTTATGATATTATCGGGGGCGATGTTATCCTGACTGGCACTCCATCTGGAGTTGATTCTGTATCTGTAGGTGACTCTATCAGAGGCTCTATTACGGGATTGTCTGATCTAAAAGTTAAGATCGTCTAATATATTATGTTGTAGGCTGTTAGGGTGATAAAATTCTAAGCTAAATGATGCAGTGAGGTAATCATTGCTCAAGCAATCAACGGTTAATTTTATGGAAACGGTTAACTTTACACTGAATGGGAAATCTATCAATTATCGATGTGATCCCACCACAACTCTTTTGGAGTGGCTGCGGGAGGAAGTCGGTTTAACGGGGACAAAAGAGGGTTGTAATGAAGGAGACTGTGGAGCTTGCACAGTCTTGACTTGTTCCCAATCCCAAGGTCAAGTTCACCTCAACGCTATCAATGCTTGTATACAATTTCTTCCTCAAATTAACAACAAATCAATCATAACTGTTGAGGGCGTTGCTAGTCCAGCCGGTAAATTACACCCTGTTCAAGAAGCCATGATCAAATTCAATGGAAACCAGTGCGGATTTTGTACACCTGGATTCATAATGTCAATGGTCGCAGCCCACGCTAATCACCAGCATGACCTTGATATCACTCTTGCTGGCAATCTTTGTCGATGTACTGGCTATGATTCAATTTATCAAGCTGGAAGGGAAGCCTTTGACCACCCCATTCCTCCATGGTTTGATATACGACCAAACGATAAAGAGTGTGATCCTCAGGTCAACACACCTACGATCCAAAGCAACTTGGATGCCTTTGCTTTGTGGTATTTTAATCATCCAGATGCAACACTTGTTGCCGGAGCAACTGATGTTGCTCTATGGGTTAACAAACAACTTAAAACCCTCAATCGCCCCTGTTTCATTGGAGAGATACAAGAGCTTAAAACAATATCAAAGTTCGAAAATTCTTTAGCGATTGGGTCAGCAGTTAATCTCAATGATTTTGAACAAACTATCAAAGAAATTTATCCCTCATTAAGTGCTTTAATTTTACGCTTTGGATCTGTCCAAGTTCGTAATTCAGCCACCATCGGTGGTAACATTGCTAATGGGTCACCAATTGGTGATCTTCCCCCGGCACTCATTGCCTTGGGATCAACCCTAATTCTGAGGCAAAATGATACACGACGGGAAATCCCCATTGCCGATTATTTTATTGACTATGGAATACAAGACCGAAAACCTGGCGAATTCATTGAGAAGATAATTGTTCCAATGAATATGCCTAACTTACGTTGTTACAAAATCTCAAAGCGTTATGATCAGGATATTTCTGCCTTGTGCGGATGCTTTTCCATCATAGTCAAGGATCACTTCATCATCCAGGCTAGAGTTGCTTTTGGAGGGCTTGCGGCTATACCTAAACGAGCCACAACGGTTGAACAATTCCTTTCAGGAAAGGAGTTCAATAGCCACACTTTCAATGAAGCGAGCCAACTCTTCAATGAAGATTATAAGCCTATAAGTGATATGCGCGCCTCAAGCCAGTATAGGCTTAAAGTAGCTCAAAACCTTCTATTGCGTTATTATTTCGATTTAACTGAATCCCCGTCCAAACATGACCTGAAACTAGCAATAGATTATTCATGACTACCCCCTATACATCCCAATCTGTTCCGCATGATTCAGCCCATCTTCACGTTACAGGCAAGGCACAATATGTTGATGATATACCCACTCACAGGGACACCTTACACCTCGCATTTGGGCTTTCTAAAATTGCCAAAGGGAAATTACAATCCATTGATCTCGTTGATGTAAAAAATGCTCAAGGGGTAGTTAAGGTTATTACCGCGTCGGATATTCCAGGGAAGAATGATGTTTCTCCGGCTCACTCTAACGAACCATTGCTTGCTCAAGATCAAGTTGAGTACATCGGACAGCCTATTTTTCTAGTTGTCGCTGATACTTACACTAACGCCCGAAAGGCTGCTCGATTAGCCAAAATCGTCTATGAACGAGAACTTCCCGTCATCACTATCGATCAAGCCCTAAAAGCGGAAAGTTTTTTTGAAAAACCCTTAGTTTATGAAGTCGGGGAACCCGACTTGGTGATCAGCAAAGCACCTCATAATGTTGAAGGACAAATCGAACTTGGAGGGCAAGAACAATTTTATCTTGAGGGTCAAATTGCCATGGCTATACCTCAGGAACAAGATGGTATGATGATTTACGCATCGTCTCAACACCCTTCCGAGGTTCAACATAAGGCAGCGGATTGTCTTAATACTCCGATAAACAATATACGCGTTGAAGTGCGGCGAATGGGAGGGGCTTTCGGAGGTAAAGAAAGCCAAGCAACTCCGATTGCATGTGCCGCGGCTATTGCGGCGAAGTTAACTGGCAAACCATGTAAACTCAAATTTGACCGCGATGATGATTTCGTGATTACTGGTAAGCGTCATGACTTTCGGATCAAGTATCGTGTTGGCTTTGACCAAAGTGGAAAAATCCAAGGAATTGTATTTCAGCATTACATTCGTTGTGGCTGGTCTCTAGATTTATCACTTGCCGTCTGTGACCGAGCTATGCTTCACATTGATAATGCTTATCATTTACCGCATGCACGGGTCGAATCTTATAGATTAAAAACTAACACCCAATCTGCAACTGCCTTCAGAGGGTTCGGTGGCCCCCAAGCGATTGCTGGAATTGAACGAGTGATTGATCACCTTGCACACCACTTGCGGGTAGATCCTTGTGAGATTAGGCAAACAAATTTTTATCCATCACCGCGTTCTAGAAAGTTAAAGAAAACCCACTACGGGATGATTGTCAAAGATTGTCAACTCAGCGAAATCTTTTCGGAATTGCTCAGTACATCAAATTACTATGAGCGCCGGAAAGCAATTAGAGAATGGAATCAATCAAGCCCTATCCTCAAAAAGGGTATCGCGATCTCGCCAGTAAAATACGGCATCTCTTTTACCCTAAGCCACCTCAATCAAGCAGGCTCGCTAGTCCATGTTTATCAAGATGGTTCCATTCATCTTAATCACGGTGGTACCGAAATGGGTCAAGGGTTAATGGTTAAAATTGCTCAGGTAGCTGCTCATGAATTTGGTCAGCCATTGCATTCTGTTCGTATTTCTCCAGCTGACACCGATAAAATCCCCAATACTTCGGCAACTGCCGCTTCTTCAGGTGCTGATATTAACGGTATGGCAACAAAGATTGCGTGTAATAAAATCGTTGATAGACTTAAAGACTTCTTGGCCCTTGAACATCAGATACCAACTGAACAGGTCACATTTATTGAAGGTGAGTTTCAGGTCCGTAATGAAACCTATACATTTAAGGAAGTTATCGCCAAAGCATATACAAATCGCATATCGCTATCGGCAACTGGATTTTATGCCACTCCAAAACTCCATTGGAATCGGTTTAAAGGTCAAGGCCGACCCTTTTTCTATTTTGCTTATGGTGCCGCAGTTTCTGAGGTGATTATTGATACTCTCACAGGCGAAAACAAAATAATCCGAGCGGATATCCTCCATGATGTCGGCCGTTCAATTAATCCAGCTATTGACTTTGGTCAAATTGAGGGTGGCTTTGTACAGGGTTATGGATGGCTTACCACTGAAGAATTATTCTGGGATAACAAGGGAGAGCTCAAAACCCACGCTCCTTCTACCTATAAAATACCTACCTGTAGTGATCGTCCCCTTGATTTACGGGTTAAACTTTGGGAGAATGGATGGAACAAAGAGCAAACAATTTATAACTCCAAAGCAGTTGGGGAACCACCTCTCATTCTCGGAATTTCAGTCTTATTAGCAATCTCTGATGCGATTGCTGCTACAAAATCCTCCTATCCATCTCTTAATGCTCCAGCAACTCCTGAAAGAATTTTGACAACCCTACTTCAATCCTAAAGATAGCGGTATGTCTTTTGATTTGAAAACACTTACCAATCTTGTTTCCAAGCATGGTAAAGTGGGACGTGTCAGCATTATTGAGACTAAAGGCTCAACCCCGCGTGAAGTAGGTACCGAAATGTTCATTTGGAACAACGGTCAAGAAGGAACAATTGGTGGTGGTGCACTAGAATATTCTATCTCTGCATTGTGTCGTAAACGCCTTTTGAATACAGAATGTTACCCCACCCTCCTTAAACAGCCCCTTGGTCCAGGACTTGGTCAATGCTGCGGAGGGTCATTAAAACTTCTGATTGAAGTGTTTAATCAAGAGAATCTTACTAAGGTCAGCGAAATAATTAATGAACACGGAGTTTATTTCAGAAAGGTTGGAAGTTCTAAAACCGTCTCCTTTGCTGACTTACCAGTGAGTACAAATAAACTCGCCAAGTTCAACAATTCTAGTGATTCAAATTTACTTATCACCGGTGACTGGATTATTGAAAAGTACCAATCTACAATAATGCCCCTGTGGGTATTTGGTGCCGGTCATGTTGGTCAGGCACTTGTTGAATTAGCATTAAAACTACCCCTATTTGAACTGAACTGGGTTGATTTTGCTGATGATCGCTTCCCTGGACACATTTCGTCAAAGATCAATAAAATCGTGGTTCCAAATCCCGAAACGATCGTACCCTATTGTCCAAAAAATGGTCAATATATCATTCTTACTCACTCGCATGACCTTGATCTGAAAATTCTTGACAGATTACTCAAGATCAACCCGTTGACAATTGGACTCATTGGCTCACAAACCAAATGGAAACGATTTAGCAAAAGATTATCCGAAATGGGACACTCTCAAATGAGCCTTGCCAAGGTTACGTGCCCCATTGGCAATCCAGCTCTAGGTAAACACCCTTGGCAGATTGCTGTGGGTGTAGTTGCTGAACTAACTCTTATAGCCCAAGCTAATCATAACGGGTGACATATCTAGAATTTTTAATCGTGACAAGTAACAAGAATTGCGCAGTTTTTAATTCCCCTTACTCACTTCCATTACCTCTTCATATGTCTTAAGACCTGGTTTGGGAGAACTGACCATGACGGCCATATTGCCAGGTTTATGTTCATTATTGTACATTTTCATATGTGCGTGAGGAATTTGATTCCATGAGAATACTTCTGAAATACACGGATCTATTCTTTTCTCTAAAACAAGTTGGTTTGCCTGACTCGCCTGTTTAAGATTCGCAAAATGAGAACCTTGAATTCGTTTTTGGTGCATCCACACATAGCGTGCGTCCATTGTGAGATTGTATCCCGTTGTGCCCGCACAGATGACTACCATACCGCCGCGCTTGACCACAAATGTGGAAATCGCAAATGTTGCCTGACCAGGATGTTCAAAAACGATATCAACATTTTTCCCTTTCCCGGTAATATCCCAAATGGCCTTACCAAATTTTCTGGCTTCGGTGAACCACGCTTTGTATTCTTCAGAATTCACTAATGGTAATTGTCCCCAGCAGTTGAACTCCTTTCTATTGATCACCCCTTTCGCCCCCAAATCAAGAACAAATTGCCTTTTACTGTCATCAGAAATTACACCGATGGCATTGGCCCCTGCTGTATTGATGAGTTGGATGGCAAATGACCCGAGACCTCCTGAAGCCCCCCAAACCAAAACATTTTGCCCGGGTCGCATAATATGGGGTCGGTGACCGAAAAGCATGCGATACGCTGTTGCAAGAGTTAAGGTGTAACAGGCGCTCTCTTCCCAAGTCAAATGTTGCGGTCGGCGCATTAGTTGTTGCGATTGCACGCAAGTAAATTGTGCGAATGAACCATCAGGAGTTTCATATCCCCAGATTCGCTGTGAAGGTGAAAACATGGGATCGCCACCGTTGCACTCTTCATCATCGCCATCATCCTGATTACAATGGATAACGACCTCGTCACCCACTTTCCAACGTTTGACTTTATCGCCAACAGCCCAAACAATTCCCGAAGCATCTGAACCCGCAATGTGATAATTTGACTTATGCACATCAAACATTGATATTGGGGTTCCCAAGCCGGCCCAAACACCGTTATAGTTCACCCCTGCTGCCATGACCAATACAAGAACCTCATGGCTATCAATTGCAGGGACATCAACAACCTCAATCTGCATTGCTTTGGTTGGTATCCCTTGCCTTTCCCGGCGAATAACCCAAGCGTACATTTGCTTCGGGACGTGCCCTAACGGGGGGATTTTGCCAACAGGATAGAGGTCATTGTAAACGTCGCTTTGATTGGTTTTTGGATCTGCAGTAAGTGTCATCTTTATTTCAAAATTAATAAGTTGATCGGATGAAATAATATTAGTTAGTTTATGCTGCAGTGCAATAAATGGTGAAAAAAACCTGCAATAAAATACTACACTTCAACTTAATATGCATAATCAATAAAAAAATTTCATTTGAATAATGACGATTGCCAAATGGACAGAATTATTTTTTGAAAAAGCAATTGCCAAGCGGGAATGATTGTAATAAGTTTGAAAAGTACATGGAAATATACTCATTCAAACTATCCACCTTCCAGCAATAATAAAGAATGGAAGGGTAATTGGAACCAATTACATCTATCCTGATTGAACTGGTTCTGTTTTTAAAATAGTTAAATTGAATGAACCTCCCAATAAACTAACCTTTTTGAATTTTTGATACGGTATGGATCTCAAACATTTAAAATTAATTGAGTCACAACTTCTTTGGACCGCATGCTGGATGATTCATAATGCGAATCATTTGCGACCTAAAGAAGACAATGAAGTCAAAGTGGGAGGGCATCAGGCATCGTCCTCCTCAATTGTTTCAATTATGACAGCTCTATACTTTCATGCCCTCAAGCCTGAAGATAGAATCGCTGTAAAACCGCATGCTTCACCAGTTTTTCATGCCATTCAATATTTGATGGGCAATCAAACCCGCAGCAAACTGGAAAACTTTCGTGCTTTTGGTGGGGCTCAAAGCTATCCCTCTCGAACCAAAGATATCGATGATGTTGATTTCTCTACTGGTTCCGTAGGACTGGGTGCCGCAGTTACAATTTTCGCTTCCACGATTCAGGACTATCTCATTGAGCGAAACCTAGGGCTCACGAAACCCGGACGAATGGTTGCCCTTGTTGGCGATGCCGAACTTGATGAGGGGAATGTATATGAGGCTCTCTTAGAAGGTTGGAAACTGGATGTTCGTAATGTCTGGTGGGTTATTGATTACAATCGCCAATCATTAGACAGCGTTGTACATGAAGGACTTTGGGAACGAATTGAAGAAATTTTCCGAGCCTTTGGTTGGCAAGTCATTCGCTTAAAGTATGGTCATAGTCAGCAACAGGCGTTTAAAGAGCCGGGTGGCGAACATCTCAAAAATTGGATTGATAACTGCCCGAATTCACTTTATTCGGCATTGACTTTTCAGGGTGGCATGGCGTGGCGCAAACGTCTGATGGATGAAATTGGCGACCAGGGATCGGTATCGGCACTTCTTGAGCGTCGGTCTGATTCTGAGCTTGCTCAATTGATGGAAAACCTAGGTGGGCACTGTCTTAAGAGTTTATGCGAAAGTTTTGATAATGTTACCGATGATAATCCGACAGTATTTTTAGCCTATACCATTAAAGGTTGGGGCACTCCCTTAGCTGGGCATAAAGATAACCATGCCGGGTTGATGACGCAAAAACAAATGGCCGGATTTCAAGTTTCAATGGGGGTTTCAGAAGGTCATGAATGGCATCGTTTTGCAACTGTATCGACACAGTATCATGAGCAATTGCAAACAGAATTGTCTTCTGTACCCTTCTTTGCCAGAGGGACACGGGTCTTTAAAGCAAGCTTGGTCAAATCTAGCAAGCCGATTTTTTTAAATGATTCCGATATCTCTACACAAACTGCTTTCGGCAAAATACTGGATTCACTTGCCAAGGAAAACTCAGCAATTGCTCAAAGAGTCATAACTGCATCACCCGATGTCACGGTTTCAACCAACTTGGGTCCTTGGGTTAATCGCCGTGGTTTATTCGCTCGAAAAACGGTTGAAGATACTTTTCGTGAAGAGCGTATTCCTAGCTTGCAAAAATGGAAGTATTCACCCCAAGGTCAGCATATAGAGTTGGGGATATCGGAAATGAACTTAGCTCTCTTTTTAGGTGCAGCAGGTTTATCACATAGTCTTTTTGGGGAAAGATTAATACCTATTGGGACATTGTATGACCCTTTTATAATGCGAAACTTAGATGCTCTCAATTACGCATGTTATATGGATGCCAGATTTATTATGGTTGGGACTCCATCGGGCATCACCTTGGCCCCCGAGGGCGGAGCTCATCAGTCGATTTGCACTCCACTTATTGGTATTAGTCAAGATGGTCTTGCCTCTTTTGAGCCAGCTTTTGCTGATGAACTATCAGTTATTTTGGACTGGTCATTTGACTATCTTCAACGCGAGGAAAAAGACTCTCAGGCAAAGACACATAACTGGTCAAGGGATGAAGGTGGGGGTTCAGTTTATCTCAGACTATCAACGCGTAGTCTTGAACAGCCACGATTAAAACAAAATGATCAATTCTATCAAGGGGTTATCAATGGTGCTTATTGGATGCGAAAACCAGGACCAAATGCGGAGATTGTCCTCGCTTATCAAGGTGCAGTTGCCCCCGAGGTCATTGCTGCGGCAGGAAGAATCGGACATCGCATTAGAGATATTGGCGTCCTTGCAGTGACTTCTTCAGACCGACTGAATGCCGGATGGACTTCGGCGAAGATAGGACGACGAGAAGGGCGTCCTGTCGTGAGCCACATTGAGGAACTTTTAGCGGACATCCCATCATACTGTCAATTGATTACTGTTTCGGACGGTCACCCTTTAGCACTTGCATGGCTTGGTTCAGTTCACGGTCATGAAGTGCATCCTTTAGGGGTTGAACACTTTGGTCAATCAGGAACGATTAACGCACTGTATCGTCACTTCGGAATTGACACAGATACGATTGTAAGAACGGCAAATCGCGTACATTTATAAGCCATAAATATGTTGAATAATCAGCCCCTGATTGTAGCGGTCAATCCTATAATGATGCAAATGAAGACATGAATTTGTGCAAGTTCTAAGATACTTACTGAGCGACTTTTGTAATCTGGGCGATTCCAGGAACCCTAGCGGTTGATAGTACTCGTAGAATTGATTATCCGACAAAAGCCCTTTCAATGACAAATTCTCCCGGCGAACTATTTGAACCCTCTGCAAAACCTTTCTCAATAAGCATTGCTTTAAGATCCTGCAAAAAACCCATCGAACCACATATCATTACCCGGTCTTCAGCTGGATTTAATTTGGGTAATGAGAGATCTTCATCCAGCTTGCCTGAATCAATTAAATGCGTAACTCGACCAGTCCGTTTGAATTCATCCTGTGTAACGGTGGGATAATATATCAATTGATTTTGAGCTTCCTCGCTGACCAATGGATCACTCAAAGTTAGCTCAACTAAGTTCTGGCCGTAGGCAAGTTCTGGAACCTTTCGGCATGTGTGGGTAAGAATTATTTTTTCAAATTTTTCGTAAGTTTCTGGATCTCTAATAATGGAAGCAAACGGTGCAATGCCTGTTCCCGTAGACAATAAATACAATCGCTTGCCATCAAGTAATGCGTCATTTACGAGTGTTCCCGTGGGCTTGGGGCGCATTAGTATTTTATCACCTAGTTTTATATTCTGTAGGTGCTGGGTTAAAGGTCCATCGGGAACTTTAATTGAATAAAACTCCAACTCATCATCCCAACTTGGACACGCAATTGAATACGCCCTGTATATTGGCTTTGTTAACCCAGGTAACCCAATCATGACAAATTCGCCCGATCGAAAACGAAATGATTGTGGTCGGGTGATTCGAAACATAAACAAACGATCTGTGAAGTGTTTTACTTGGACGACATCCTCACAAAAAACACCTTTAGGAATCTTTAGATCCTCTCGCGGTTCAGCAACTTCTGTATGCATAACAATTATCTATTGAACTCAATTAAAATTGGAGTGGTTTCAAATTCGATACTCAAGAGATGGTTCGGAAAAGAATCAACTCTTTAAAATATCTAGGATAAAATTCTCCTAAGAACAATGTAGTAAGTGATTTATAAAATTTTATTCTTAATCATTATTTTTCAGGTATTCATTCACTCTTTGTCTGCTTTCAGTGCACTTTTTCTTTACCTGTAAGCTCTATCCATATTGACAATACAATTGTGCATGTAAAAATATTTTGAATTCTTTAGTACACATTATAATTTCTGCATTGCAGAAACCTTAAGATATATTGGGAAATCTCATGGAAGCAATAGACCGCCCTTGGATAATCCGGACCTACTCGGGTCACTCCTCAGCAAAAGATTCAAACTCACTATACAAAACCAACCTTTCTAAAGGTCAAACAGGTTTATCAATTGCCTTTGACCTCCCGACTCAAACTGGATATGACAGCGACCATCCACTTGCGAAGGGTGAAGTCGGCAAGGTTGGAGTACCAATTTGTCACCTCGGAAATATTCGAACCTTATTTGAAGGACTTCCCCTAGACAAAATGAACACCTCAATGACTATCAACGCCACTGCTCCATGGCTATTAGCTCTTTATGTCGCTCTCGCCGAGGAACAAAATGTGGATCCAAGCAAGCTTCGAGGAACAGTTCAAAACGATTTAATTAAAGAATACCTCAGCCGCGGCACATACATATTTCCGCCTGAAGCTTCTTTGCGATT
>Ga0209544_1001758_pt1 | contig 21998 bp, 17 predicted proteins | sample MesohylPK_FD_187297 | JGI IMG/M metagenome (GOLD analysis project Ga0209544, IMG submission 187297) | Host-associated microbial community of the marine sponge Aplysina aerophoba from Gulf of Piran - sponge mesohyl, lysed by proteinase K... | ecosystem: Host-associated > Porifera > Sponge >...
GCCGGCGTCGAGAAGTTGCTTGGCCTTGACCAGGGGCGGGTAGAAGCGAAAGTTTTCGAACACGCGCATCAGCTTGCCCGCGCGTGCCGCCGCCTCGATCATGGCATCGCACTCGGCAACGCTGATCGCCATCGGCTTCTGTACTGAAACGTGCTTGCCTGCTTCCAGCGCGCCGATACCCATCTCCGCATGCAGATGGTGAGGCGTAATCACCTCCACCGCGTCCACATCCGGGTCGGCGAGCAGGTCCCGATAATCGGTGTACGTCTTTCCAATCTGCCACTCGGAGGCGCGCCGCTGCAGCTGCGCCTCGTCAACATCGCAGATGGCGTGCAGTTCCGCTTTGGGGTTGTCCTTGTAACCGAGGTAGTGCAGGTCGGTGATGGCGCCGGCGCCGATGAAGCCTACGCGCAGCTTTTTTGCGCCGCCGCTCACTGTTCCGCCTCAAACATGCGCGCTGACGGTTCCATGATCGGCCACGGCAGCGTTCCCGGCAGTTCAATCAATGCACTCTTGTCTGCTTCGATCGCCTTCGTGACGGCAGGCCCAAGCTGCTCGATCGAATCCACACGGCAGCTATCGACGCCGAACGCCCCCGCCAGCGCGACGAAGTCCGGGTTAACAAGGTCGACCGCGTGCGCAGCACCGTAGCGGGCCTCCTGCTGCGGCCGCAGGACGCCGTACGCAGAGTCGTTGAAAACGATTGTGACAATCGGCGTATCCAGCTGCACCGCGGCCGCCAATTCCTGGCAGTTGAACATGAATCCACCGTCGCCGCAAAGGGCCACCACCGGTCGGTCCGGTTTGGCTACCTTTGCCCCGATCGCGGCTGGCAGCCCAAAGCCCAGCGTGCAGAACCCCCACGGGTAAATGTTTGTGCGCGGCTCATAAATGTCGAGCAGGCGCCGGCACCAGTACGCCGCCACCGTAAGGTCGCTCACGATGATCGTCTCGCGCGGCAGCGCCTTCCGCAGCGTCTGCACAAGTTCCACGCCTTCGGGCGCTCGGTCCTGACAATAGCGCCAAACCTCCTGCCGCAAGTGGGCGATCCCGGCGGCACTGCCATTGCCCTGCTCGCGCACGTCTTGCAATTCCGTGTTGATCAGTTGCAGCGCTGCACGCGCATCTCCCACAACGCCGACCGTGGCCGCATAGTTGCGGTCGATCTCCTCAGGATCGATGTCGATGTGGATCAGCGACTCCGGCATGCGCAAGCCCCAACGATCCGTCTCCTCCTCGGTAAAGCGCGTGCCCACCGCCAGCATCAGATCGGATTCGGCCAGAAACGCCCGCGCCGCAGGATGCAAAATGGTTGCACCGGCTACAAGTGGGTGGTCGTCCGCAATGGCCCCTTTGCCCAGCACCGTCGTGAAAATCGGCGCCTGCAAGTGCTCGGCTAGCTGACGCAACTCGACGCCTGCTCCGCTCCCGATCACGCCCCCGCCCGCCCAGATGACCGGCCGTCGCGCCGCTCGCAGCAGCCCCGCCGCCCGTTCGACCTGCTCCGGGTCCGGTGCTAACCGATTCACCGCAGCAGGCGCGGGAATCGTTACATCGTCACTTTCGTCCAGAGTATCGCAGGGAATCTCCACCGCAACCGGTCGCGGCCGGCCGTTCTGCATCTGCGCAAAGGCCTCCCGCATCACACCGGGAATCTCCGCCACCGTGTTCGCGCCCGCCCGCCACTTCGTTACCGGCGCAAAACTCCCCAACTGGTCCTGGCACTCGTGCAAATAGCCTTTGTCCAGCCCAATCCCTTCCGCCGGGATCTGGCTGGCAATGCACAGAACGGGCGATGAATCGCTGTAGGCCGTTCCCAGCGAGGCCAGCGTGTTGAGTGCGGCCGGTCCGGTTGTACTCAGGCACACCCCAATCTCGCCGCTGGCCCGCGCATAGCCATCGGCCATAAAAGCCGCGCCCTGCTCATGGCGGGCAAGAATGTGCCGGATGCCGCCCATTTCCAGCAGCGCATCGTATATCCCCAAATTATGCGTCCCCGGAATGCCGAACGCTGTGTCGACACCGTGCGCCTCAAGGGACCGCACAACTGCTTCACCACCGGTCATGCGCATCGCTCAGTAACTCCTGTAAATTGTAGACAGAGGGTAACTACTCAGCCGCAACTGATTCGCAACCCTGAACGAGGGGAGCAAAGGCGTTCTTTCTTCCCTCACTGTTATATTGTGGGCGGTCGGGCCTTCGGCCCTCCCTTGTGCAGGGGCTGCGCCCCCGCAACGCCCCCCTACAAAAACATGCCTCACCGACCGTGTGCCTTCTTCGCAACGTGTCGGCTGGCGCGCATGGCGGCGGCTGTACACTAGTTGCGTCACCAAGAGCCTGAATGGTTCCAAGGATGACTGGCTGGTCAACTGCTGTGGCTTAGTAGTTACGACAGAGGATTGTAAACACCAGCGGGAGTTGTCTGTCGGACAGCATCGCGACGAACCGTCGCCCATCGCAGTCACTGACCACTGACCGCTAACCACTGCAATTACGCCTTCAAGCCCGTCATCGCAATGCCGCGGATGAAGTAACGCGAGGCAATGCTGTAAATTAACATGACAGGTGCGACCGTCAACATCGAGCCTGCCGCCCACATCTCATAGCGTGTCCACCACAAATTGCGCAGGCCGGCCAGCACCAGCGGGAGCGTTTGCTTGTCCTGGCTGCTGAGTACGATCAGGGGCCACAGGAAACTGTCCCAATTGACGAGGAAGACAAAGACGGCAAGCGCCGACATCGGTGACATCGACATCGGCAGCACCAAAGTGAAGAAGATACGCCACTCGGACGCGCCGTCAATCCGGGCCGCATCGATCAACTCGAACGGGATGCTCTCCATGAATTGGCGCATGAGAAAGATGCCGAACGCCGTATAAAAGCCGGTTACGATGATGCCGCCCAAATCGTCGGCGAGGCCAAAGCTGTTTGCAATTGTGATATACAGCGGCACCATTATTACCGCGAAGGGCACCATCATCGTCGAAAGGACTATGGTAAAGAGTACCTCCTTGCCCGCAAAACGATACTTGGAAAAGATATACCCCATCACCGACGACGTGTAAACGGATACGACCGTTACTGATACAGCCGAAACGATGCTGTTGCGAAATGCAGCATAAAAGTTCACCCGGCCCAATATCTCGTCATAGTTCCGCAATGTCCACGTTTCGGGCAGGAGCTGCCTTGATTCGACCAGCTCCTTGAACGGCTTGAGTGAAGCAAAGACCATCCATATGAATGGGAAAATGGCTACCACAACCATTCCAAGTAGAAAAATCTGTAAGATACTTTGTGAGATGTCAATGCGTCTGGGCGGCTGGCGCCGCGCTGGTCCTGTCTTGCCTATAACTGCCATAACGGTCTGTCCTTCAACGTTGGGTGGCTCATAATCACTGCCAGGTTCCGATCCAGACGCCTATGAAGAGTCCCGGGCCATTAGTATGTCCACGAGGGACGAAGCAGTTTGATCTGCAAAATGCTGATTGTCAGGATAAACGCGAACTGAAACAGGGAGGCGGCCGTGGCTGTGCCGAAGCGGATGTCCAAAAAGGCTTCCTGATACACGAGCAAGTTGTACAGGAAGGTGGAGTTGCCCGGACCCCCCTCCGAGCCAAACAAGACGGTGGGAAGCGTGAATTCCTGCAAAGAGCCGATGGCAAGCAGAACTGTGACTAACAGGATTGTATGGCTCATCAGCGGCATGGTGATAAGCCAAAACTGCTGCCACGGGTTGGTTCCGTCCACCAGGCCAGCGTCGTACAGTTCCGATGGAATGTTCAACATGCCTGCCGTGAGGATGACAACGAAGAAGCCAAGCCCTTTCCAGGTGGCAATGACGACAGCCGTCGGTAGCGCCGATGAGGAACTGGATAGCCACTGCAGTTCAGGCAGCCCAACTGAACTAAACAGTTTGTTCAGCTGTCCAACCTCCGGGTCCATCAACATTTTGAATAGCAAAGAGACTGCCACCAGCGACACGACTACTGGAACAAAGATCAACGCCTGATAGACGTTGCGCCCCCGCTTGACCTTGGACAAACAGACAGCGATTAGCATGGCCAAAGGCAGATGGAATACGAACGAATAGACGGCCCACAGAATCGTATTCTTCACCGAGACCCAGAACAGGGGGTGCTGAGAGATTTTGATAAAATTGCCCAGTCCGACAAATGGACTGTTGCCGGGATCCAGCAGCTTGTAGGCAACCGTGGACATGCGGAAGGCCTGTATGATCGGCCCGAAACTGAAAATCCAATACCAGATCAGCAACGGCAAAATCATCGTGAAGCCAAACCAGAACTGTGGCTTGCGCAGCGTCTCCTTAACAGCGAACCAGACGCCCATCGTCTCAGCTCGGCCTGAGGGTCTGCCCTCGTCTGCTACTGTAGTCATTTTCAGGTTCCGTTTTCAGTCATGGATGAGCGTCTGTGAAGCCTTCCCGGCGCCACCTAATCTACTGCTTCAACGATCAGCAACTCTGAAGTCAATGCGGTTTCCAGGCGTGACGCGATGCCTGTCCGCGTAAGCGTCATTCCGTCGACCTCGCAGCTCTCAGAACTGTTGTCAAATGTGACGCGATAGCGCCGGCCCGGATCGATCCCCCGGAAACGAAGCAAGTACTCCGGTTCCGCCGGATCGCTGAGACGAAACAGCCCCGCAATCGCCCGCGTACGATCTTGCGATGCCAGCTCCAGCACGCCCCAACCATGCGGCTCAAATCCTTTGGCCACCGGTGTATGGTGATAGATGCGGCTGGTCGGGTGGATGGGGCGGACGAAATCCTTGTATATCCGAACAGCATTGCGGATGCGCGCCTGCTGGACCGCGTTGGGAGCGGCGTCCTTAAGATGGAACCAGTTCAGTGATGGATGCACAAACAGTTGCAGCCGGAACTGGAAATCCAGCTCAGCCGTGCGTTGCCCCGACTGGCCCATCCCGGCAAGTCGGTCAACCCGCTCCGGCGGCAGTGCCATCGTCATCCCGTTGGTGATCGTAAAGGCGCGCGGCGCAATCTGCCAGTCGGTTACCCAGGTATGATCAAAGTAGCGGACCATGCCCACATCGGTGCGGGCGCCGCCGCTGGCGCAGTTCTGGAAAATAACATTCTTGTGGCGTGCAGACAGACGCGCGTAAATGCCATAGACAGCCTCGTAATAGCGCCAATAGGCGTTTTCAAGATAGCCCGACTGCTCGCTGTATCCACCCGCGCCAATGTTGCCGATGTTGTAGTCCAGGCGGAAGAGATCCAGCTCGTGCTCCACGATCAGACGGTCGATCTCGCTCTCCATCCAATCGGCAACGTCAGGCCTGGTAAGATCGATCATGCCGCCCAGCCCGCCCTCTTCACCGTATGGCCTGGCCAGCCATTCAGGCTTCTCCTTGGCAATTCTGCTTTCCGGGCCTACCCGTTCCCCGTCCATCCACAGGCCGAACTTCATGCCTTTGCCATGCACATAGTCGCGAAAGGGCCTCAAGCCCCCTGGAAAACGTTCCAGGCTGACATGCCAATCGCCAACCGTCGCATGCCAGCTTCCATTGGGCGGCGTGTACCAGCTGGCGTCGATCAGAAATACCTCTGCGCCCACGTCCGCGCAGGCGTCGATCTCGGAAAAAATAAGCTCCGGCGTCAGCTCCTGCTCCGGCCCGATACCGCTGACGACCAGACCGGCATTATCGGGATTCTGTGGAGGGATAACGCTTGTCCGCAAATGGTCGTGCAGTGCGTGGATACAATTGTCGAAATCGCCGATCACAACGCCCAGGTGCATCTCCGGCGTGGTTACGGTCTCGCCGGGCGCGATGACACGCAGCGGCGCAGGTCCGTCCGGGCCGCCGCGAAACCAAAGCCGCGACTGCTCCCGGCTGTTCCCGTCATCCAGGTCAAACTCGAAGGCATACCCCCCCGACCACGCCAACGTACCCACGAATTGCTCACCGCTATGGTGATTGCGCAGAACAAAGAAGGGATGTCTGTGGCGGCCGCGACGGTAGCGGCCATCGATGCGGTAGCCCGCGTACGGCAGCGCCCGCCAGTCAAAGTCGCCCTCATTGCCCCAGTGGGTGTCGATAAAATAACCCACCGAGTAAGGCGACGCCTCGTCATCTATATCGTAAGCGCATGTCTGTAGGACGCCGCTCCACGGGAAGGCAGCAGAAAGCGCAGCCGGCTGTTCGGAGGTATTAACGATCTCCAGCCAGCGTGTCAGGATTGCCGTGCCGTCCAGGAGCGTGTGAACGCGAATTACCACCTGGCGCACGGTGTGGCGCAGTTCCAGTACCGCCTTTAACCCATGCTCTTCTTCCGTCTGGGAAAATCCGCTCCACTCCCAGTGGGAGCGCAGAAGCTGCCCGTCCACTTCGACCCAGAACGCCTGCGGAGCCGGATGCGCAGCCGCGTCTAATCGCTCCGGTTCGGGATTCGTGTAACCCGAACCGTTCCAACCCCGCCCCACCAGTTGTCCGCGGCTCAACGACTCCTGGTAGGCTGCAAGTCCCGACCGGTAGGTGATCGTAGGGTCGGGGTCGTGGGAAAGGAAGATATCGGCGAACGTCTCGGTCATGGCCTAAGTTCCATTCGAGGTTCGGTGCGAAAGAGGGGTGCGTGAAGAGGAGAGAAAAGTGAGAGCCGAGGGCGCGACGCCGCACACTCTCACTCCTCTCTCCTGTACTAAATCAAAACTAGTCTACGGTTCCATACCCAGCTCGCGGACGTCACTGACCCATTCTTCGTACTGAGCCTCACAGCGCGACTGGATCAACTCCACTGCTTCCTCGCTGCCAATGTTCCCCTGCCGCACCTCGGAAGCTCCTTCCGTGATGGCCGAGCCGATCTCTGCGATGGAGCCGAAGCCCACGCCTTCGAACCGGGTCAGGGGCTGCAGATGCTCCTGCAGGACCCTGGCCATGCCAACTGCGGGTCCGTCGGGATCAGGCTCGGAGAAGTGGTCATAAACGCCGACCAGGTCCTTCCAGGAAGTGTGGGGTGCGCCCCCGTAAATCTTGGCGTATTCTACCTGCCCTTCGTGCGTGACCAACATGCGCAGAAATTCGACGGCCATATCGGGATTCTTGGCCTGCTTCAGCGAGATGAATCCCCATCCCCCCTCACCGGCGAAGATCGGCAATTCGCCTTCAAAGACCATTGGCGCGCCGCACATAAGGTAAGTGTAGCCCAGTTCCCAGGACATCGGCAGCGACGGTGTGCCGTTGCCTCGTGCCAGCGCAACCTTGCCGGCCAACGCGGCGTCGACGTGGCTCTGGTCCAGCTGTGTTTCGATGCCCATCTCTACCGGCGTCTCGACATACAGCCGCATCGCCTCCATACCCTCTTCGGTATTGATGTGGAACTGCTTGTTTTCAAGGTCCCACCAGTCCTGGCCTTTCTTGTCGAGCAGCGTTCGCAGAATGCCGAGATAGCTCATGTCGTCCCAGCCCTGGCTGCTCAGGCCCCACCTGGTTACCTTTCCGTCCTCTTCAATCTGTAACGCCTGCGCCAACTCCCACATGCTGGCGTAGCTCTCGAAGAATACTTCTCCGTTCAGCGGCGGATACTGGTCTTCCAAACCCAAAGCAATGACATCTTCGCTGGGAACGTTTACCATGTTGCCGACACCGTTGGCCTCGGTTGGTACGCCCCAAATCTCGCCTTGCCAGGTATAAGCGCCAATAGCATCGCCGACAAACGACTCTTCCGGGTCTACGCCCATATGGTTGTAGACCTGCTCCGTGCAGGGGACCAGCGCCTGGTGCAGATGCAAACTGGTCAACTGTTCACCCATGATGCAGGCAACATCCGGCTGTGTCCCGGCAGCTAGCGCAGCAATCACTTTGGGTGGGATCGGCCAGGCCTGCGGCTGAACTTCGTACGTCCCTCCGCCTTGCGACTCGAAAAGGTCAGCAAGTCGTTGGTACGCCGCCACATGGGGGTCGTACTGCAAGCCCCACAGCACACCCTGCCGCTGCTCACTGGGTATGGCCGCGCCTTCGCTGCCTGGCGCAACCGGCGCCGCGCACGCGGCCAGAAGGCCTACTCCCATTACACCTGCCGTCGTCCTCAGAACGTCTCTGCGGCTGTACTGCTTCCTCGACATGTCTCGTCCTCCTGAAAGTGATGAATGTGAACCGACGTAAAGTTGTAAATTGGCTGGTATAATCTTCATTGCGCCACTTATTCAAAATGCCGTTGCACCTGCGTAGTATGACGCCCTGGCGTAAGGCGCCTAAGTCTTACTGCCCTGATAAGAGTACTGAAAAGTGCGGTCCGGGTCACTGCAATTCGTCCCAAAGAGCATATCGATACCGTGCAAGCGGATCAGCGCCAACGTCATTACATGGCTCGCCGTCTATTGATGTGTCTTAAACGCCGATCCTCCGGTTATGCCAGAGGTTGGACAAAGAAGTAGAAGCTGTGCGCGTGTGGGTTCGGACGGGATCCAATTATTCTTTTCAAGTGACGGTCGTCACCATTTGTTGGATTACGAGGCGAAGTTGAGAGAAAGTTGTGAATTGACGTGTCTGGCGGTCTTACTATACAATCGTTTTTGGTTGTCGCCAACTGCAAAAAAATACAGTTAGCTGACACCATAAGGTGGCGCCGCTATCTTAGCACTGTCGTCAGCAAATTCACAACAGCAAAAAAAGTAGGTCGGTTGCCGCCGGGGACGCTGTCTATGCCCTGTCGAATCGTCGACTGTTCCCCGCTACGCCAAGAATCGACGGTGAGACTTCCGGGTACAGGATGCCACCCAACGCTGACGCGCAAATCAACAGGAGGGGGAGTCATGATTCAGAGAACGACTTGGAGATGGATGGCGTTGGTTCTCGTGTTGGCAATGGTGCTTTCGGGCTGTCAACCAGTACAACCGGCCGCCTCCGGCGACGACGCCGCAATGGCCGGCGAAGAAGTGGTCATCGCCGTCGGCATCGAGCCGGTCAGCCTGGACGCCTGGCGCTCCTTCGCCGGGACCGGCGGACCCGGCTTCCGCAACGCAATCGAACAGCTGATCAACCGCGATTTCACCACCGGTGAGTTCGTCCCAATCCTGGCCACGTCCTGGGAGAGAATGAACGACACCACGATCCGCTTCACGCTCCGTGAAGGCGTAACCTTCCACGATGGCTCGCCCTTCAACGCCGAAGCCGCCGCCGCCAGCATCAACCACACCTTCGATGCCGACAACGCCTTCGACCTGCTCGATTTCCTCGGCACAATGAGCGCAGCCGCCGTCGACGAATACACGCTGGACGTGTCGACGCCCGAGCCCGACCCGATTCTCCTCGGCAAGGTCGAGTGGGTGGGCATCTCATCCGCCAGGCAACTGGCCGAAGATCCCGACTCCTACCATACCGAGCTTATCGGCACCGGCCCGTACAAGTATGTCGAGTGGCGTAAAGGTGAGTCGATAACCTATGAGGCCAACCCGGACTGGTGGGGCCTCTCCAACACCGACGACGCGCGCGGTGCGCAAACCTTCCAGAACATTACCGTTCGATTCCTGCAGGAGGATCAGGTGCGGTCCGCCGCTGTGCAGGCCGGTGAGGTCGATCTGGCACAGTTCGTAACGCCCGAACAGTGCCAATTGCTCGACGAGAATGCTGACACCAGCTGCGTGTCGGCCCCCAGCGTCGAAACAATCTTTATCCGCATGGATACCAACAGTCCCCTGCTGTCCGACCGCCGCGCGCGCCTCGCACTGCAGCTGGCGATTGACAAGGAAGCCATCGTCGATAGTATCCTCGGCGGCGCCGCCACAGTCGCCAGCCAGATCGTAAACTCATCCGCCACCGGTCACGATCCCAGCCTGGATCCCTATCCATTTGACCCAGACCAGGCGCGCGAACTCCTGGCCGCCGCAGCCGCAGACGGCGTGCCCGTCGATATGGAGATCACGCTTGGCGCCCGCCATGCCGTCTTCCCCAGAATTGACGAGGTGATTCAGGCGGTTGCCTCCATGCTCACCGATGTCGGTTTCAGCGTAACCACCACCTTCTATGATCCCGAAGGCTTCGGACAGGTGATGCTGATCAACATCAAGGACGTTCCCGTAGAGCGCAACTTCGTCGCCATCCATCTGCATGGCAATGAGATCATGGATTTCCACTCCTCCTACCGCTTCTACTACTCCTGCGAAGGCATTCTTTCCGTGTACTGCAACGAGGAAGCCGATGCCGTCTGGATGAAGGCGAATCCGTTGACAGGGGATGAGCGTGAAATGACGCTGCAGGAGCTCAGCCGCATCGTGCATGAGGACGTCGCTATCGGCTACATCGGCCATCTGGATCTCGCCTACGGCGTCGGTAGCAGGATCAGTTGGGCGCCGCAGCTCGACCATCGCATTCTCGTCAAGGAGATGACGCTCAAATAGGCTCGTGTAAATCCCCCGTGGATCGCGGCCTTTTGCAAAAGCGGTTTCTGCTACTGTAGTTTCTCGTTACATATCGACCGCGGCGCTGCCGCCAGCGTCGCGGTCAATCTTTGCAACTGCCTGGGCCGGGCCCTGCCCAGGCTAAGACTGGACCTTGAATTGTACAAGCGCTTACGCGTTACCACCGGAGCGCAGGATATAGTGGAGACTGACTATGAAGGATAGCAGCCGGACAGCTATGATCGTAGCGGGGGTGATAGGAGGCGCGCTGCTGGGCGGCGTTTTTGCCTGGCTATCCAGCGCTCGCACCGAAGAGAGCGGCGAGACCGCCATCGAAGCCATCGGCCCCGCCGAATACTTCCAACTGGGCATCGGCGTTCTCACTCTGGCGCGACAGTTTCAGTCTCTGCTCCAGCGAAAATTGTAAAATTCGCCGCTGTATTGTAATTTGAACGCAGAATCCAGATACAAAGGAACATTGCGTTGACCCTGACAGCAAGACTCGGCAGTAGCAGCAGACCAGTTAAGATTGCAATCATCGGCGCAGGACCTTCCGGCTTCTACGCCGCCGGCGCCCTGTTGCGGCAAAAAGAGACCCACGTTTCGATCGATCTCTTCGACAGGTTGCCCACACCTTACGGCCTGGTGCGCTACGGCGTGGCCCCCGATCACCAGAAGATCAAGTCTGTCACCCGCATCTATGAACGCACCATGAAAGACAGACGCGTTCGCTACTTCGGCAATGTCGATCTCGGCTCCGATATCACGCACGCCGAGCTGAAGTCGCACTATGATCAGATCATCTACGCGGTTGGAGCCCAGTCCGATAAAAAGCTCGGCATTCCCGGCGAAGACCTGCAGGGAAGCTTCTCCGCCACCGAGTTTGTGGCCTGGTACAACGGCCATCCCGACTTTCGCCACTTTGAGTTCGATCTGAGCGTCGAAAGTGTCGCCGTGATCGGTGTCGGCAATGTTGCGATGGACGTAACTCGCATCCTGGCTAAATCGGTCGCTGAATTGGAGACAACGGACATCACCGACTACGCCCTGGAGGAGCTGCGGGAAAGCAATGTCAAGCGCATTCACATCTTTGCCCGGCGAGGGCCGGTGCAGGCCAAGTTCACCAATCCGGAGATTAAAGAGTTGGGTGAGCTGGAGATTGCCGACGTGATCGTCAACCCGGCCGACCTGGTTCTCGACGATGCCAGCCAGGCCGAGATGGAAGGAGATCGCACAGCCCGGCGCAACATGGAAACGTTGCACGACCTGGCGGAACGCGGGGCAACAGGCAAACCGAAGCAGATCATCTTCCACTTCCTGCGTTCGCCAACGGAGATTACCGGCTCTGGCGGCGCGGTCAGCGCAATGACGACCGAAAAGAACGCGTTGCATGCTACCGAAACGGGCTATGTATCCTGCCGCGGCATCGGCACTTACGCTGAATATGACGTAGGGTTGGTCTTCCGCTCGATTGGCTACCGAGGAGTACCGATTCCAGGCGTTCCGTTTTTTGATCGTTGGGGTATCATACCTAACGAAAAGGGACGGGTGACCGCCGAACATGGCGGCGCGGTCGTACCCGGCGAATACACTGTCGGCTGGGCCAAGCGCGGCCCTACCGGCGTAATCGGCACCAACAAGCCGGACGCGGGCGAAACCGTAAAATTGATGCTGGAGGATGTGAAAAACAACGCCGTCGCGTCATCTCCTGACGGCTCTGCCGCAGCCAATCATAGGGGCCTGCACACTGGCGGGGAACTACGCCCAGGTGACATCACTACCCTTCTGCAAAAAAGGGGCGTGGCCTTCGTTTCATTTGCCGACTGGCAGATCCTGGAGCAGATCGAGAATGAACGGGGTGCGCTGCGGGGACAACCGCGGGCGAAAATCACCGACGTCGACGAGATGCTCCGCTTGATTCAGTCCGCCAAAAAAGAAGCTGCGGCACTGCCCTCATAGCGCACTGCCCACAGCGCCCTTCAACCACGACTGTGCGTCCCGCTTTCAACCACTAACAGTCCTCAGCCGGTCTCTTCCCTGTCGTCTTCAGACCTCGGTTCAAGGAGCGCATCCATCTCCTGCGTCTCCTCTTCGCCTTCCCCATCTTCGGCCTGATTTCCCTCCGCCTGATTGGTCGGAATCTCACCGAGTTCTGCGTTGCCCGCATTCACCTCTACTTCCGGTTCTGCAAGCGTATGAGATTCATCAGATCCAGACGGTTCATCAATCTCCCACTCATCTGATTCGGGCGTCAAACTAACCGGAACATGGGCAGGCAAGGAGGCTTTGACCTCTTCATCACTACCATCTCCCCAGTAGGAAGTGACCGAAGCCAGCACCGGCAGATCATCCAGACTGAGAATTGACTTCGTTCTCTTTAGCACTGCGATCCTCTCTTCCTCGGCAACCAGGCGCTCTTGGGGCTCAGGTTCCTGTATTTCGGGTGCCGCCAGGAGCGCTTCCGGCCCTTCTGGCAATTGATTCATCTTCTTGTAAAGCTGCGCCAGCGCCGGGCCGACCGCATCCAGGGGAAGGTGGCTTCGCACCGGCGTGTCTGATGTCTCCCACAACTCGGCTAGCGCCTCGAAATCCCACACTGCAGATAGTACACTCTCTGTGCGAGAATTCGACGCCTCTACCAATATGCCGCTCGCGCGGGGGGTAAGCTCCTGTGGAGCCAGCACCGACGAGCGGCCCACGAAAGGGTCTCGCTGTCGACGGCTGAACTCGTTATGACCGACCAGAAAGCTGATAGCGGCGAACAGTTGGTTGTCCTGCATTCGCGCAAGCATCCCGGCCCGCAGCTTTTCGTACAGGACCCGATCGGTAGCCGCGCCCTGGGCGACAAGAAGCTCCGCACCCTGGTATGCCAGCAGCCGCCCTACTTCCGGGTAGAGCAAGTCGCCGCCCAGCATCAGCCCGATCTGCCCGACCGGCGTCGGAATTACGTTCCACTCGTGGCCGCTCTGGGCCAGATCCTCGTCTTCAGGATGCAGCACCCGCTTGGCCTGGTAGCCCAGCCGCTCGCCGCCAGGCCCATAGACCACCGCCAAATTGCGCAGCACCCCGTCCAAAGGGTCCGGCAGATAGGCGCTCGGCGCAACCAGGGTTACATCAAATTCCCGCGCCAACTCTCCAAAAACCCCGTCATAGGCATCCCACACCGTCTCTGGCTGCGTCGTCAACAGCGCGCCCGCCATCTGGCGAAAGTCGGAACTCAGCCACCCCGCAAGCGCGCCCGAAACGCCGCCGCTGACCTTTTGCCACAGGCCTGTCTGCCGCCGCCGCGCCAAATCTGCCCGCTTGAGCAGATTAGCCTGAAAGCCGCCGAGAAGCGGCGGGATCACCATCACGCCGGCCAGTTCAGGAAATACCACCAGCCGCGCCCTTTTGTTCTCCGCAGCCCGCATGAACCGGCGTAAATCGTCCCGGTACTCGTCCAGCGTCTGCGGCAGCCGCATCTTCTGCTGGATACAGGCGACAACGAGCGTTTTCATCGGAGCTGGTCTGTCCGTTCCCCTACTACGCAATACGAAACACGCATTACGATACTATCCCTTATACGCCCCGATAATGTCAATGATCAATCCCACATCCTTGCGCGCATGCTCCAGAGACGTGCGTGACGCCTTGCCGTTGACAATGCAGTCGTGGAAGTGGCGCAACTCTTGCACAAAAGCGCTGTCCCAGTCGATATACGGTTCGCTGCGATATGTGGTGCCCTCGCTGTCGATCCCCTGGATCGACACCGTAGACAGGATCCCCCGTGAAAAGCCGGTCGGGTAGGACACGACCACACGCTTATCGTCGCCGTAGATCTCCAGCGTCTCCTTGAAGTCCCACAGATCGGGCAGATCGATCCACGTGCCCAGGCAGCGGGCTCCGTTCTCGTAGACCAATGTGAATGTAACCGCGCGTCCCTCCTGCCAGATCTCCGTATGCGTCACCTCGACCGGCAGGCCCATGATTTCTCGCAAGCCATACAGATCATGGATCATACTGCCCGCCAGCAAATGGAAAGCGCGCTCCACGTGGGGGGCCACGTCGCCGATAGCCTGCTGTCGCGCGGCCTGCCGCCCCGCAATCGCGCTATCCATCGCCCCCTCCGGCAGATCGCCAAAGCTGCGCACGTCGAACTGTTGCAGGTGCAACCCATTATCCGGGTGCAGATGATTGATCTGCACAAAGCGCACATCCATGTCGGCCGCTTCCTGCTTGGCCCGCTCAAATGCTGGGTCATAGACTTTCATATAACCCGCTTGGCCCACCTTCCCGGCTCGCTTGCACGCCTCGATCATTTCGTCGCATTCCTGCAGAGAAAAGCAGACCGGTTTTTCTACAAATGCGTGCTTACCCGCATCGAAGGCATCAACGGCCACACCTTTTTTCGGGTCCGTCTGGCACAGTATCACGGCCTCCACATCACTCGCCAGCAGATCGCGATAGTCGGTAAAGTGCTGGGGCACGTGAAAACGGTTAGCCACATACTGGGCCGCGCCGGCCGACACGTCGCAGACCGCCGTCACCTCGAACTCATCCTGTAATTCCTTCAAATTGGGCATATGATGGACCTGGGCGATAGCCCCGCATCCGATGACGCCAATCTTCACTCGTCTCACTTTCTTTTCTCCGGTCGCTGGTCGATGGTTGACGGTGGGTAGGTAGGTGAAGGACCATTATGGACCGGTATAATCCGTGTCCACAGTGCGCGAGGTAAAGCTGTTCCAGACATCCGCCAGAGCGAACCCGCTGCGGAAGGCCGGGTAAAGAGATGCCCACATCGCATCGCGGGCTGCATGGGCCGCGGCCTCATCCCCTGCCGCGCGCGCCGCCTTAAAGGCTGCAATCTGCTCCCGCTGGGTCTGTGTATTCGTTTCGACCGCAGACAACCATGCTTCCGCTGCGGCCAACTGCTGATCAAGAATCTCGTCAGTCGGGGTCGTCCGATCCGGCTCTACGTCGTATGACGTATTCAACGCAAAACGAGGCGGCTTTTTTGTACCGTCTTCATTCCAGTAGGTATGGGTCGGCTGGATGTGCGGCGTCACCGACAGGTACATAATGACCGGCTCGTCCCCCACATTCCGCACCTGGTGGTCCTCATCGGTAAGCGCGATGCAGAGCTGGCCCGGCCCCAAAACCTCGGCATGACCCTCGATTGTGAACTCCGCCTGCCCTTGCAATATGAGAAAAATCTCATGGCCCAGATCATGGGTATGAATCTGCGCCGTATGGCCTACCTCGAACTGCAAAAAGCGGGCCCGGATCTCCGGCGTTGTCAGCACGTTACGTATGTCTTTATGAAAGTCCAGAACCTGAAAGGGCACAGCTCTCTCCTTGTTCGTTTTTCGCTATCAGTTAGCGGCTCAACTACTCGCTGCAAACGGGAACTGCCGGGAAGACGCTGCAAGCAACTGGACGGCCTCCTTAATCTATCCGCCGCCGCAGCTTCGGGTCGAGGAAATCTCTGAACGCGTCGCCAAAGAGATTGGCGGCCATGATCGCAAAAGTGATCGCCAGGCCAGGGAAGATTACAAGCCACCAGGGGGGACGAAACGCGGCTGCCAGCACGCCGCCCAGCATATTGCCCCAACTCGGCGCCGGCGGCGGAATGCCCATCCCCAGAAAACTCAGTGCCGACTCGGCGAAGATTGCGCCTCCCAGATGCAACGTCGCCACCACCAGGATCGGCGCAACCGCCTGCGGCGCGACATGCCGCACCATGATCCGGATATCCGACGCCCCATTTATCTTGGCGGCCTCGACGTAGGAGGTCTCCTTGATCGAGAGCACCACCGCGCGCGTGATGCGCGTGGCCGAGGGAATGCTCGTTACCGAAATGGCAACGATTACGGTAAACAGTCCCGCCCCCAGGACGACGAGCAGCAATAGCGCCAATATCAGACCGGGAAAGGACATCAGCACATCCACAACGCGCTGGCTGATCAGATCAAATCGCCGGCCCAGATAACCGCTGGCAATGCCCCACACGAAGCCGGTCAGGTCGCCAATGAAGACAGACGTGATACTCACGATCAGCGTAATGCGCGTCCCGAAAATGATTCTACTCAGAAGGTCCCGACCCAACTGATCGGTGCCCAGAATGTGCTCTGCGGTCGGCGCGGCGCGTATGGCGCTGTAGTCGGCTTCCAGCGGATCGAAAGGGGAGAAAAGAGGCGCAAAGACCGCCAGGATGAACATCAGCACCCAGACGCCCACGGCGAACATCCCGATCGGCGAGGACTTCGTAAAGCGTCTTACCGCGCCGCTGAAACGCAGCAAAACATTGGGGCGCTGGCCCTCAATATCGAGAACAATACCTTCGGAATCGGCAGGCGGTGCGCTCGTCATAGCCATTTCGGCTTCCTCAATGGGTGGATAGCGGCATGTACTCAGAAGGCCGCGGCTATTGTAAACGCCGCCGCCGACCACAACGCCCTATCCACTATTCGTAGCGAATGCGGGGATCGAGAAACGCGTAACTCAGGTCAACAAGAAGATTGATAATGACGTAAATCAAACCATACAGTAGAACGAGGTTCTGGATCATCATCCAGTCCCGCTCAGTCATACCCTGCACCAGCAGCTTTCCAAGGCCCGGTACCGCAAACGCGGTCTCGACCGAAACCGCGCCGCCCAGCAAGCCGCCCAACGCCAACCCGGTCGTGGTTACGACCGGAAGCAAGGCGTTCTTGAAGACATGGCGCCAAACCACCATAGCCTCCCGCAGACCCTTGGCCCGCGCCGTACGAATATAATCTTCGAACAGCACTTCAAGCGCCGCCGACCGCGCCATGCGCGCCGTCGACGCCGACAGCCCCAATCCCAGCGCCAGCGCCGGCAACACTGTCATCGAAAGATTGCCTAACGGGTCCTCCCATAGCTGAATAATTGTGATCGGAGGGCGCCAAGTAAACACGAGTACGGTGAAAAGAATAATCAGCAGCCCCAGCCAGTAGCTCGGCACTGCAATAAAGACCGTGATACCAACGCGCGAAAGATGGTCCATCATCGTATTCCGCCACATCGCGCTGAGCATCCCGATCGGCACCCCGATCAGCCAGGATAACAGTACTGCCATGACCGCAATCTGCGCCGAAATCGGGCCCCGCCGCAGGATCATGCCGCTGATCGGCTCCTTATTCCAGAACGACGAGCCCATATCGCCGCTGATTACCTGCGCCATCCACTCCAGGTACTGTATGTAATAGGGCTGGTCCAGCCCCAGGCTGGCGCGCACCGCCTGCAGCTCCTCTTCACTTAGGACATATATCCCGTCCGACTCCGACACGATCAACTGTAGCGGATCGCCGGGAATCACCCGCATTGCCAAAAAAATCAAAACCGTGACGCCGAATATGGTCGGGATGGCAATGAGTATGCGGTTAAGAAGATATTTCGACATGAGCGATTGGAGGGAGTCTGCGAACTTCACGGAATGGGCGGCGCAACAGCCCGGCGAACGGGCCTGGTCGCGCCGCCCAATAGATGTTCAACTGTCCGTTCCCTGCGCGTAACCCCTAGTTAGCATCCGGTTGCCGCGACCTGTAGCAGCTCTGACCACTGATCACCTGCAACCGCCGCGCCTCTACGCATCAGGGTCGATCCATACCGTCTCCATGCGGCCCCACTCGGCAAAGACCCGCGAGTCCAACGCCAAACCTTTGACCCGGTTGTTCCACATCGGCAGGTGATAGGTGTAGCCGACCAGGTACTCCGGCGGGTTCTCGTCCAGCAGATCCTGCGCATCGGCGATCTGCCCCGTCCGTGTCGCGACGTCCAACTCCACGTCTATACTGCTCAGCAGTGTGTCGAAGTCCGGATTGCTGTAACCGCCGAAATTCTGTGAACCGCCAGTGGCCCACCACAGGTTGCCGCGCGGCGAGATGTCAGAGACTGAATGCCCGCGCGTGTGAACCATCAACTGATAGTTGCCCGACTGCTGTTCCGAGCCAAGCAGCGCGCGTTCGACGATGCGAATGTCAGTCTCGATATTCAGTTGGCGCTTGAGCATATCCTGGAATGCGGGGGCCAGCAGTTCACCCTGCGGCCCGGCCGCCGCCAACAGTTCGATCCCTTCAAGACCATCACCGTAACCGGCATCGGCCAACAGCTGCTGCGCCGTCGCGACATCTTCTTCCTTATCGGCCCTGTAACCCGGCATCGTCGACAACTCTTCAGGAGTTGTGGCGTACGGATCGCCCTGCGGTACCCAGCGAGTTATATTGATCAGTTCCTGCGTACCGAACGCCGCCGCCAGGTTATGCTTGCTCACCGCCAGATGGATCGCCTTGCGCACTCGTGGATCGTCAAAAGGAGCCTCGCGGTTGTTGATGAATACCCAGTACGCGCCGAAGTTGGCCAGCTGGTTGGCCTGCACGGAGTCAGGCCGATTCTTGCCCTCGTCCCACGTCTCTTTGGCGACGTTCCACGACATGTCAGCCTGATCGGTGAGCACGGCAGTGCCGCGGTCGGACCAAGCCGGCACGTGCAACATTTCCAGCCCATCCACGTAGGGCAGCTCCGGATCCCAATAGTCGGGATTGCGCTCCATGATCCACTTCTCGGCCGGCAGATGGTCGACAAAGCGGAACGCGCCCGTTCCAGGGGCGATAACTTCACGAAGATCGTAGTTGTTCTCCTCCAGCGACTTCTTCGAGTAAATCAGCGCATTGGTGGGCGTCAGAAGGTTGAGGAAGAAAGGACGCGGCGAATTCAGGTTGAAACGCACGGTCATGTCATCCACAGCCTCGACCGAGTCAACAAATGTGAAGTTGGCCTTCAATGGGCTGACAATGCCTTCCGGCGGGTCAATGATTCGATTGAACGTCGCCACCACATCCGCGGAGGTGAACGCTTCGCCGTCATGGTACTTAACGCCCTCTCTCAAGGCAAAGGTGTACGAAAGGCCGCCCTCGCCTACCTCCCAGCTCTCGGCCAGGTCGGGAATGATCGTGCGCAGTCCGTCTACCAGATTGTTGCGTACCAGGTTGTTGTACATGTGCGAAAGGACATGGGTGCCGCCGCCCTGGTGGGCATCAAAATGCGACATCGTCACGCCGAAGGCCGTCCGCAGTATGCCTCCACGTTGCGGGTTGCCATCCGGGCGCATCATGCCTGCTCCGGTCGCAACAGCCTCAGGTGTCGGCACCGCCGTCGGCGCGGCCGCTGGGGCGGCCATTTCGGCCGGCGCGCCAGCCGCGCAGGCTGCCAGTGCAGATGCAGCCGCGCCCGCGGCCATCATCTTCAGGAAAGTACGGCGGCCAACGTTACGTGCTCCATTGTCCGTGTTCTGCTGACGTGTCATCGGTTTGGCTCCTGTTCTCTTGGTGATTAGCCGTATGACCTGAGTACGAAGCGCCTCCACACTTGTAACCCGCGCCCCTGGTGCGTCGGCGCAATTCCCGCGAATAATCAAGTTCCTGGAATCGGCGCCAACTGGTGGAGTACTGTTTTCAAATGGGATTCACTTTGGCTCAGGGATCATGGTACATTATAGGGGAAGAGAAGATCAGCGTCAAAGACGGCCACCTCTCCATAATTCAGTCCGGGCTCGCCTGCTTTCAGGTCGAAAACAAGCGCACTTGCCGGCACGACAGGCCCAGCCAGTTTTCCACTCCCCGATCCCAAAGAGCCAGCATCAGCGGGCCGCTGAGATCTCCCGGAGTGTTATGCCCAAATCCATTCGAAAAACAACACCTTACGGAGCGCCAAACCCATGCAACCCGACATCTCATCCATCAGCCCAGCGCGCAGCGGGCGCGCCTCCTCCTGGGACACAACCGGACGCAACGCCGACGCCTGGACCATCCCCGCCGGCGAATCCCGTGTGCTGGCAGACATCAGCGGGCCGGGCGTCATCACCCATATCTGGATGACCCAGCGCAACCACTACCGCGACTGCCTGCTGAAAATTACCTGGGACAATGCCCCGCATCCGAGCGTGCTAGTGCCGCTGGGAGATTTCTTTGGCCTGGGCAGCGGAATCGTCAACTCCTATCAGTCGCAACTATTCACCGCCTCCACCCGCTGGAACAACCAGTTCGAGACCGGCTGCGCGCTCAACTGCTATGCGCCCATGCCATTCCGCGAGCGAGCCCTTGTGGAACTGGTCAACGAGAGCCCCGAAGATCATCGCCAGTATTTCTATGTGGATTACGAGTTGGTCGACGAGATGCCGCCCGAACGAGGCTACTTCCACGCCGAATTCCGACGCGCCAATCCCTTCGGCGGCTGGGGGCACGAGATTACCGTCAACAGGCCGGAGGCGAATGTCATTAACAAAGAGAGGCAGGCCTGGGACGACAACTACGTCATTCTGGAGACCCAGGGCCGCGGCCACTACATCGGCTGCACCCTGTCCGTCACCAACTTCCAGGGAACCTGGTGGGGCGAAGGTGATGACATGATCTGGGTGGATGGCTACAAGTGGCCGCCCGACATCCACGGCACCGGCAGCGAGGACTATCTGAATCAGGCCTGGGGCATGCAGAGAAACGCCTTTCTCCGCAACGGTTCCTCCATCTTCGAGGAGGACACCGGCGGCTATCAGTCCTCATACGTCCTGCATTTGGAGAACCCCGTGCGTTTCCAACAAGAAGTGAAGGTAACAATCGAGCACGGGCACGGCAACCATCTCGCCAACGAAATGTCATCCGTGGCCTACTGGTATGCGGCCGAGCCGACTAAGCCGGTCGAGCCTCCCCCTGTGGCGCAGCGGCAACCGGTGTTGCGCGACAATCTCGGCAACTGGCTCTACGACAGTGGTAATCAGGTGGCGAGCCGGGTCGTCCCTATCAACGAGGAAATGCAGGCCATGAAGGAGCGCTGGGCCAGGGCGAACAACGCTGGCTGAGTCGTACTAACTTTCATCCGACGGCGTCATCTGCCGGTATTTCCCGCCGTAAAACAGCACCGGTTCGCCCGCGTCATGCTCCAGATATTCGACCTGCCCGATGTACAGCGTATGGTCGCCGGCCGTGTGCGCATCCACCACCTTGCAGACAAAGTAGGCCAGGGCATCAGGCAGAACCGGGTAGTCTTCGCGGCGCTCAAAACTTACTTCCAGCCCCTCCACCGGCCAGCCGGCGAAATGGCTGCTGAAATCCTCCTGATCGTGGCGCAGAATGCTGACCGCATACCGGCCGGTCTGCGCCAACAGGTCATGCAGCCTCGCCTTGTGCCCGACAGAGATGACCAGCAGAGGTGGATCCAGTGAGACCGACATGAACGCATTGGCGGTCATACCGTGCACGTCGCCGTCCAGTTCGGTTGTGACGACGGTGATGCCGGTAGCGAACAGGCCGCAGGCATTGCGCAATTCACGAGGGTCTATCGCGGCAGAGCTGTTTTCAGTCATAGGTAAGTCCGTAGCGCGTGTCGGGTGAGGTGTGCGCAGCGTAAAGTCAATATCTGCCTTCACCGCAGCGCATCGATTTCGCCAATCCTAATCGGTATCCTTTTCAAACTCAAATCGAAACTACGCAGCCACAACTAAATTGCGATCTTGAATGAGGCGAGCGGATATGTTTACTCTCTCCTCACTCCTCTATACTCTCTTTTTGCATTTGGGCGGTCGGGCCTTCGGCCCTCCCTTGTGCAGGGGCTGCGCCCCCGCAACGCCCCCCTACA
>Ga0209544_1001762_pt1 | contig 21982 bp, 23 predicted proteins | sample MesohylPK_FD_187297 | JGI IMG/M metagenome (GOLD analysis project Ga0209544, IMG submission 187297) | Host-associated microbial community of the marine sponge Aplysina aerophoba from Gulf of Piran - sponge mesohyl, lysed by proteinase K... | ecosystem: Host-associated > Porifera > Sponge >...
AGACATTAGCAAAGCCCATGGTATTGGAATTGGTGCCGGTAGGGGGGTGATAATGAGGAGTGAAGGGGCGGTTCTCGAACAGATTTCACCGAGTTGCACCCATATCAGGGGATCGAGAAATCACCTTCCAGACGGGGATAGCTTCATTTTGGAGGATGGCTTGAAGGGGGGGTGAGATAATCTCACCCTACGACCGAAACTTTTAGGTGAAGAAGAGATAATTTAGAGGGGAAGAGATCGTGTCTAAGGCCGTACCGTCCTCAGAGACCCTGGCGCTAGATCACTTCGACGAGCACGCTGTCGACATCGCCAGGCGCCAGTATTTCCAACCGTCCGATCGGGACTTGGCGGGCATGTTCAGGCGGGTTGCCACTTGGGTTGCAGGGCCTGAACAGGGTGAGGGCAAGGCCTACTACGCGAAAGCTTTCTTCGAACTCATGGCCTCGAAGCGGTTCTGCCCAGGTGGGCGCGTGCTCGCCGGGGCGGCTACCAGCCATGGCAATGTACTCAACTGCTTCGTTCAGGATGGCGGACCCGAGGTTGAGGGTGGCAACGCCTGGGTTTTGAATCTCGCTACGAAGCTCGCCCTGGTGACCAAGGTCGGTGGTGGAAACGGCCTCTGCCTCGACTTCATCTCTCCTAAGCGGGAGTACCAGGGTCCCGCTGGCAGGCTGTTCCTGACCGTAAGCCCGAGCCACCCTGATTACCAGAAGGTTAAGGACGGTACCTACCTCGATCTGGTTCATGGCGAGTACGTAACCCGGGGTTACCGCTTCCTCTCTTTTATCGAGCAGGATAGTGTGCCCGGGACACTGAAGACCGTGGATGTAGGCGACTCGGTGGAGGCGATCTGGAGGAGTGCTGGCGACGCCATCTATTCGATTCTGGCTGGTGAGGACATCCTGCTCGATGTGAGCGCTCTCCGGGCCGAGGGGACCCCCGTACAGGGGTCGGGAGGTACATCGAGTGGCCCCTCGAGTTTTGCGGTCGAGGTGTTCGACAACTTCTCCTTCTGGGCCAGTTTGGGTGGTGCCGACTACGCCGGTCCGGTCGCCACGCTGCGTTACATCTTCGCCCCGACGCTGCGGGTGATCCGCCAGGGGGGGACCCGCCGCGGTGCGGGGATGGCTACCATCTCCATCACCCACCCCGATGTCCACGATTTCATCACCGCTAAGGATCTCGACCGAGAGCAGGATGAGGGTGACATCAGCACCTTCAACATCAGCGTTCTCGCGAGCGATGCGTTCATGAACGAAAGCCTCGCCGAAGGTAACCGGGGCGTGCTCTGGGACATAGCCGACCACGCTTGGCAGACCGGAGAGCCGGGCCTCATCTTCATCGACCGCATCAATGCCCACAACCCGATGCGGGGGGTCTTGGGGGATATCCGCTCCACTAACCCCTGCGGAGAGATTCCGCTCTACCCTGGCGAGCCGTGCGACTTAGGTGCCATGAACTTGGCCGCCTACGTTCTCGAGCGCAGGCGGGGCTTGGACGGCTTCGATTCCGACAGTTTCCGTCGCGATGTGCGCATGTGCATCCGCTTCCTCGATAACGTCCTCGACGTGAACGCCTTTGCCCTCGAGGACAACCGCGAGATGAGCATGAGCCTGCGTCGGCTCGGTCTCGGAGTGATGGGACTTGCCGATGCGCTCATCAAGATGGGCTACGCTTACAACTCTGAAGCGGGCCGGGAAGTGGTCGAGGAGGTGATCGGCGCGCTCCGTGACGCCGCCACCGAGGCGAGCGAGGAGCTTGCCGCCGAGCGTGGCACTTTCCCTCGGTCTGGAGATAGTACCTTAAGCGATCCGAGGCGGAACATCGCCATCCTTACCGTCGCCCCGACCGGCACCACCAGTATGCTCATGGGGGTCTCCAGCGGTGTCGAGCCGGTGTTCGCTCCGTTCATCTACCGCAAGATCGGCGATAGCTACAGTGCCCTCATCCATCCGCTGTTCCGGCAGCTGCTCGAGGAGCACCCACCCCACCGGGACTACCTTCGAGGAGAGGGTGAGTGGGACTGGGACAGGGTGATGCAGGCCGTTCAAGAGAACCATGGCAGCGTGCAGGGCTTAGACTTCATTCCCGATGATGTAAAGGCGGTTCTGATCTGCGCCCACGACATCAGCCCTGAGGATCACGTGCTGATGCAGGGTGTGGTGCAGTCTACCTTCGACGACGGCAAGATGGTGGCCAACTCGATCAGCAAAACCATCAACATGCCCAATCGAACCTCGGTCGAGGATGTTTTCAAAGCCTATGGTCTTGCCTTTGAAGTGGGCTGCAAGGGAATTACCGTCTACCGCGACGGGTCCCGGCAGTTCCAGGTCCTCTCTACCAAGGCCGAGGCGGACCTAGATCCAGACCTGGGGAATCGGCACTTGGACCTGCCTGCTAGTGAGGATAGAGAGTCGCTAGGCTCCGCCGAAGTCTCCCTCCTTGTACCCGAAGATCCCGAACTCCGCCTTCCCGGCGAGCCCCTGTTCGACCGTCCGGGTCGCCTTACCGGCTTCACCGACCAGGTGAAGCTCACCGACCTGCGTGGTCAGAAGCGAGGGTTCTACGTAACCGTGAACCAGCAGGATGATCTCCCGACAGAGGTGTTCATCAGCAGCGGCAAGGCCGGAGATGAGGCGAACGCCGACAGTGAAGCGCTCGGACGTGTGGTTTCCATCGCCCTCCAGTACGGCGTGCCTGCCGAGGCACTGGTCAAGACCCTGCGTGGCATCAACGGCGGTATGTACGGCACCTACCAGGGCCGGATGGTGGCCTCGAAGGCCGACTTGATCGCCGTTGCCCTCGAGACCTCTGGTGTCGAGAATCCCCTTCGGCGGGGCGTGGGTTGCCCTGACTGCGGCTCTCCCTTGCGCTTCGAGGAGGGCTGCCAGGTGTGCGGGAGTTGCGGATACAGCAAGTGCGGTTGATCTGCCCCGCACTTTAATGAGGGCAAGTCAGAACCGATCCAGAGAGCCGGACCCTGGAGCGATCCCCTCTCTGTTCGATTGCTACGGACCGCCTTTGCCGGATTCCCGGCTGGGCTGCTGAGTCAGTGTAGCGGTGGCGGCGATCTTGGTGCGACTCTCTGTGGAGACGAGAGTGGTGGGGTTGTCGAGGTCTCGAGTCCGGCGGTAAGGGGCTGATCCTTCGGCGAAGTGGCGCGCCTGGGGGCAGCCACTTGACCGAACTGCCGATGTGGGTCCGTCTGCGGTCAGTTGCGTCTTGGAGAAGCTGTCGCTAGCGGGTGTGGTGGAGAGGAAGCTTCCAGGGACAGCGTGATATGTTTCATCCCCCACCGAATCTTGCTTATCGGGGAGGGGTTTTGATACACTGCTCTCTGCTTTCCCGAGTGGAGCCCTTCACTCGGTGCAGGTGAGCGATCGGCGGTAGCTCAGTGGTAGAGCGGTCGGCTGTTAACCGATTGGTCGCAGGTTCGAATCCTGCCCGCCGAGCCACGATTCTTACCTTCGAGAGGTGTTCGAGGGGGCCTTAACGGGCCTCTCAGTGCGCCTGGAAACTCGGAGTGGCAGGCCTAGCTGGGAGCCGTCGGCACTTCCGAGGTTTCTACAGTGGAAGCCAGGATTTCGTTCACCAGAGCCAGACCGGCTTCCAAATCACGGTACCAGTCCTTCCGGAGACGACGGAGTGGATTGGTCCCTATCCTGAACAGAGAGACCGCCTCACGCAGGACGAGTTCTCGCTTGCTCCAGCCCAAGCGCTCAAGTGCGGCCTGTTGAAAGAGGTTGTGATAGGCAGCAGTTGCGGCGGCTTCGCTTCCGCGTCCAAAGCGAGACGCCCAGCGCAGGTGCGCCAGGAGGTTGCCCACATCCAGCATAGGGTCGCCTGGCCCTACCTCTTCGAAGTCCACTAGCGCCACCCTGCCGTCGGGCAAGAGCAGCATCTGGTCGTCGTAGAAGTCGTTATGGGCGATGCAGCGGGGTCGCCAAGATTCGACGAATGGATTCAGTGCCTGAGTGGCATGGCTGAGCTTGCGCCGCGCCCCCTCAGTATCATCGCCTTGAAGCGCGTGTTTAAAGACGCGCTTGGCCCTGCGATACGCCCCTGGCAAGTCGAAGGGACGACCATTACCCGTTCGGTAAGGTGCAGCCCACAAACTCTCCAGCCCCTCGAGCAGCAGCGTCGGCTCTGGTTGGCCGCCCTTCCGTATATACTCCCGCAGATTTTTCCCAGGTATCTCCGACAGCCATAAGACCCCGCCGTCCTGCCAGTGTCCAGCAAGCCGGGGCACAACAAATCTCGAGTGGCCGATAAGCTCTGCAGCCTTAAGCAGGGGAGGTACCGTTACCGGCCGGACTGCCCGGACATAGAAGCCGACCTTGCCTATCCGGTGGCGCAATACGGCGCGATTGCCGGGCCGGTAGCGAATCAGATAGACCCGTACTGGGTACCGGGTCGGTATCGCCAGAACATAGCTGTTGATAAGCCTGGCCGCAGTCTCGGGATGAGCCGCTCTCTTCAGCCCCGGCAGGTGACGGTCTTCGGGGTAGCGGAACAGTTCGACCGGCTTGCCGCGCTCGAGCCTTAAGGTGAATTGCTCTGAAGGGATATATTCGTCGCGCTGCCACTCAAGCACATAGGTGACGACGACGTACCTGCCGGGGAGGTGGCTGAACTGACGAATGCGAAGCTGACGGGGGCTAATCTCTCGGTCCCCCACCCGAGAGCAGTACGCTTCCCAGACCCACTCACCGTCGAAGAGCTGGGGCAGTCCAGGTAGGTTGTGGTCCTCAGGAAACTCGGCCTGTGGATAGAGCGGTACAGCGGTGAGTGACTCGGGCATCAGTCACTGTCGTTGTCGTCACTGTCATTGTCATCGCTATCCGGGGTATCTGGAGTTGGAGTGTCAGGTGTTGGAGTGTCAACGTCCGGCGTAGGGGTATCCGGTGTCGGCGTGTCTGGTGTCGGCGTCGGAGGGTCGGGCGTAGGGGTATCGATGTCCGGTGTCGGGGTGTCCTCGCCTGGGGTAGGAGTGTCGTCGTTCGGCGTCAGCGTGGGGGTGTCGTCATCTGGAGTGGTGATACCGGACGTGTCCTCATCCGGGGTGGGGGTCGGGTCCTCGCCCGGGGTAAGGGTGTTGTCATTTGGGGTCAGTGTAGGGGTGTCGTCATCTGGAGTGGTGATACCGGACGTGTCCTCACCCGGGGTGGGGGTGGGGTCATTCCAAGTCGCTGTGGCGGGGGTAGGGGTGAGGTCGTTCGGAGTAATACCAACGGGGGCGACGTTCGGAGTGTCGTTAGCTGCCCTGCGAATCCCTAAATCATCGTCGTCGTCATCATCGTCATCATCGTTGTTTACGAGGGTGAATTCGCGCAACGAAATCAGAACAAAATCCCCTGATGGTTCGTCGGCTCGGTCGTCGGCAGTAGAACTTCGAGGATTAACTAGCCCCGGAGCACAGCCTGTGCCGGCCAGTGTCAACATCAACGCCAGTATCAGCGACAGACAGAAACTAAATGGCCTATTCATCGCTCATCACTCGACCCTTAGTGCACTAGTGTAGCGGAATTCTCTTTAAGGGATGTAGAGAGAAAGCCGAGATAAGGAACTACACTAGAGCCTAGGGCAGAACCACGAGGAACGAAGCTTGCGGTTCAAAGTAGGCCTCGGCGGTTTCCCCGGGAGGGTAGGATGGAGACAGCCAAACCAGTGTTATCGCGAAACATCCAGCCGAAGGGTCTTTCCTTTAGTGACCATGGCGCTGGCCGGAATCGTGGCCCTCTCTCTGGCAGCGACGGCCGCTGCTGAGTCAGGCACCTTCCGGTCGGTCATCACTTACCTGCACGACTACACCCACCTTCGAATTTGCGGACCAGACAGTTACTGGCGGTGCACTCGAGGGAGTGAGCACGATCATTGAGAGTAGTGGTGGTTCCTTCGTGGTGGGGGAGAATAGCCGCTCGACCTGCATGGCCTACGCGAAGCGGGGCTAGAGCTCGAGTCGTCGTGCGTCACGACCAACGCTGCTGGCGAAAAGCAGTTCTGGCTGGCGCAGCGTACCCTGGGCGACATCGGTGTTGCCGGGCAAGGTGGCGAGGGCCGCTTGCAACTCTTGGGTGGGACCAGCAAGTTCGCCGATGTTACTGGGAGTTGCAGCTATGAGACCGAGTACTTGGCAGACAACTGGCTGGCGACGGTAGCGGAATGCAAGTGGGAGCGATGAGGTCGCAGGACCTGCGGAGGCACTGAGCAAGCCGTAGGGCCGGACGATGCTGAAGTAGGCTCTCAGGAAACAACCTGCGATAAATTACGTCGTTTGCTACTTGATCTGCAGGTATAGAAAGGGGGATGGTAGGTTTTCATGAAGCCCCATCCCCGCTACCAGTATAAGCCAGAAGAGCTGTTCCAGACGGACAAGACCCGTAGAGTCCGTCCTTAGCGAATCGAATCGAGTTTCAGTACTCTAGTGAGGTCACTGACTCTTCAGGCGGCGCAAGTAAAGACGTTTCTGTCGCTCAGAACGCGGGTAAACCTCAAGATTGCTGCTTTCAACCTGATCTACTCGGGGGTGCTATTCAGGTAGCAAACGACGTAATTGGCAATGTCGAGAGTGCGCCTCGTACCCTCCTTCGTTACTACCCTACCCTGAACCACCACCGGGGCCGCTGCTGCTGCACCTCGTCTCGGTGCGGTGGAATCTGCCGAGCCGGTGCGCGGTGGCAATCTGCGCTAGCCAGTTAGCTCCTGCACCGCCTTTGCTCAGGCCTGCTCAGCTCGCGTTACTGCGAGCATAGTACACTTCCTTTATAAGACTCTGTAAAATATCTATACTGTAGTTCCTAACCTTCGACCGGAGGGGCCCCCTCAAGCCGGTAGGTTTCTTACCCCTCTACAATGTCAACTGCGGTCACTAGTGGGCATCTCTCTTAATCGATACTCCCCTCCCGCGCGGCCCTGTCACCCTTTCCTTCGGCAAGCATCTGAATATCGACACCTGGTGCCTGGGTGGGGGGCCTGTAGATACGTCCTCGAGTAGAGTGGAGACATGAGCCTCAAGATGCGACTCCTGGCGGTCTCCTGCTTGCTCTTACTGGTGGTGCAAGCTGCTGCTGCGGGGTGTGAGGGGTGGGACACGCAGGAATTCTTCGAGTCAACCACGTTAGAGGAGGTAACCGCTTGTCTTGAGGCAGGGGCATGGGCGAATGCACGGAGCGAGTCTGGCTGGACCCCCTTGCACCGGGTGGCCGGATTCAGCACCGATCCTGCTATCGTCACAGCCCTGCTCGAGGCGGGGGCAGAGGTGAACGACCGGGACGAGGACGGCAACACCCCCCTACACGTTGCGGCCGTGCTCAACCCCAACCCCGCTATCATCACAGCCCTGGTGGCTGCCGGGGCAGAGGTGGATGCTCGGAATGAGGATGGCCGGACCCCCCTGCACTGGGCGGCCCGATTCAGCGACAACCCCGTTGTCATCACAGCCCTGCTCGACGCCGCTGCAGATACAACCGCCCTCGATGCCTATGGCAGATCCCCCTGGAACTACGCTAGGGGCCGGGAAGGGCTCGAGGGCACAGACGCCTTGTTGAGGCTATACGAAGGACGCCCCAGGTAGAGTTCTCGTATCATCCCCCTTGGCCGCTGGTGCAGTGAAGCCGGAGGCAAGGCGGGCTTGCAAGGGCGTTGCAGCTATGTCTCGTAGTGTGGGGAATCTAGGGGCCATCCTGGAGGCCTCTGGCTGGGCAAAAATGCATATCGGCGCTGGATGTCGGTGCGGACTCTCGAACCCCTGGCGCAGGTGGTAGAGGCTGAGCCAGAGGCCAAGCTAGAGACACCGGTATCGCTCGATATGACGGGCCTGTACGCTCACAACCTGGTGGGCAGGGCCAGTGCTTTCCAACGTCTCGTGGGGCTGGTGTCTCTGTTACCGAAGCTCTCACCACGTCGGGACTGCTAGGTGCTGACGCAGAGGTTGCGGCATGACCGTCCCCTCTATGGCACCGCTGCTCAGGCGCTTTGGGGGGATAACGTGGGGCGGGGTAGCGGATTACGTAAAAAACCACCCTTGAAAGGAGGCCATGATGGCGTATACGTAATAGATCACCCTTGGTAAGGAGGTCATGATGGCTTATATGAATATGGAACCAGATGTGTTTGAGCGCCTGAGTTATGCTGCCAAAAATGACAAGGGCATAGAACTTTCCCCCTCCGAAGTCTGGTTGCTTATGCGCTTTGTGGGTGACGGAATCGAAAAATCAGCGGATAGCTTTAGGAGTTGGTGTAAGTTTTTCGACAACTACGAGCTAGTCAAGCGGCTTGATAACCCGGCTGATATCTAGCCTTAAATCCGCCCCGGTTGGCGACGGTAACTTGCGAGGGCAACCCTTCCGAGTCCTTCCCTATCAGCGGCGCTTCCTTCGGGGGCCTTCCGTCCCGGTATCATGCGGGCGGGCCTGTCACTCGCTCGTGGGGGTGGCAAGACAGGCCTGTGACCTGCCCCTGTTGGCAGGTCCAGTTTGAATGTTAGTACCTTGGCCTTCCTTCGGGGTGAGCTAGCTGTCCTGGCGGGCTAGGCCAAAGTAGGGTCTTGGGAGTAGGCGGTTGGTGGTTCAGGGCGCTATGCGGACTACCTGGTTGTAATGCTTTCGCCAATCCTCGATCAGCCTCTTGGCTTCGATCAGTCTGTAGAAGATATCCCTGTCGAGCAACTCGTCAAAGACGGACAAGGACGGCTTCGTTGGAGCTACGGGTCTGAGCTTGCCGTTGAACGATTCGACGTAGCTGTTCTCCCAAGGGCTCCCCGGCTCAATGAACAGCGTCCCCATCCCCAATACCTTTACTGTGTGGATGAGGCGAGGGCCTAGTGACTGGGGCCCCCGCTTCCTTGCAAATCAGGCTGGGGGAATCCCCGCTCGGTTCAAGGACTGTTCAGAGCTCGGGCCCACTGTTCAAGCCACGCTTGCAGTTCAGCAAATGTCTCTGCAGCGGTCGTTCCGCGTTGCTCGAGGCCTCTGTGGAACCCACTACCAGCAGTTCACCCGGACCCGGAGCTCCAGCGGAGCCGATCTTGTCCGTCCTTGAGTCCGATCTTGAAGGACTACATGAACGAACTCGTCACCAACATCCAGACCGAGATTGCTATCCCCACCGCAGCCCTCGAGCTTGTAGAGACCTCGGTAAGCCCGAACACCTGCCGGGCCTACAGCAGTATCTGGCATCGGTTCGTTGCCACCGGCCTCGAGGGTCAGGTCTCAGGACGCTCGCCCAGGGTTGGGACGGCCCAGTCTCTGGCTGCTCGAGGGACTCCGGTGATCGAGCTGCAGCAGACGGGCCGGTGGGCAGTCGCCCTCGATGCCGGGGCACCATGCCCGGGCGGAGTTGGGCTGGTAGGGGTGTGTTGTATCGGGAGTAGTCGAGGGATCTGCAGGAAGATCCCAACATCAGACCTCCGAGCCCTCGTCACCACCCCAATTGAACTTAGCGAAGCTGTCGGATCCAGGGGGGAGGTTGAGGGCATCGACTTCATAAAAAGCAGACGCTGCCGAAGCAGCGTCGCCCCCGGTTTCTGAAGTCCCCGGGGGATAGGCTTTCCAAACCTTCGGAAGACTTCGGAGCACCTCGTATATTTGGGAGTGGAACTGGGGAACTCCCTCGCATCCTACGCCAGAGAGGAGCAGGGGAGTCGGTCAAGGAATTCAGGACCGGACTGAGAGAGATGGCGGACACCGTGTAGACTGTCGTTTTCTTTGTCTGGATCCAGCGACTTAGGGGGTAACCATGAGACTGAGACACCTGCCGATCTTGGCCTTGCTCGCACTAGCGGGTCAGGGGCTTGCCCAGGAGTGTGATAGATGGCACACGGTAGAGTTCTTAACCTCGGCCACGCCTGAGGAGGTGACCGCTTGCCTTGAGGCGGGGGCCGATGTGAATGGCTGGACAGGGAATGGCTGGACCCCCCTGCACTTTGCAGCCGGAAACACCGACAACCCTGCCGTCATCAGAGTCCTGATTGAGGCTGGGGTTGAGGTGGATGCTCAAGACTGGTTCGAGTTGACCCCGCTGCACTGGGCGGCGAGAAGTAACTATTCCACTGTCATTGAGGCCCTGCTCGACGCCGGGGCAGGCAGGTCTGCTCGAGACCTTTCAGACAAAACCCCCTGGGACTATGCTAGGGACCGACCGGTATTCGGAGACACAGATACCCTCCAGAGACTGATGCCTGGATCGGTCGGCCGGGCGATATCGATGAAGATTGGGTTGTTGCTCAACTTCAGCGGGTCGCCGGAGACGGCAGCGGACCGGAAACGCGCGTTCGATCTGGCCATTCAGCACGTCAATGACGCTGGCGGGGTTCTTGGGCATCGGGTCGAGGGTGTCTGGGCAGATGCAACGCTCGATCCGAACAGGGCGGTGGAGGAGGCGTGGCGGCTGGTGGAAGCCGAGGGAATCCACGCGTTGGTCGGTCCCAACGCTAGTGCGGCAGCGCTCCCTGTAGCGGAGATGATTTCTGGACCGGCGCAGATCCCAACGATCAGCCAGTCCGCGACTTCTCCGCAGTTGACCGTCGCCGACGATGACGATTACTTCTTCCGCGTGGCGCTGTCGGATGTGGCTCAAGGACCGGTCCTGGCTCGCGTTACTCGAGAACGGGGTTTCGACAGTGTCGGGCTGATTTATCGTGACGATCCCTACGGCCAGGGGCTGGCCGCGAGCTTCGAGGCCGCGTGGGGTGGGACGATCCGCTCCGTCCCCATCGAAGCCGAACAGGAGAGCTATTTGCCCGAACTGCGGGAGACCGCGAGCGTCGGCGCACAGGCACTTGTCGTTGTGACCTTCGAAGCGCAGGCGTTGGCGGTGGTCCGCGAAGCGATCAGGGAAGGAATCTATGACCAATTCGTCTTCGGGGACGCCGCCAAACGACTTAGTTTGGTCGCTGCGATCGGCGGCGGACGACTCGGAGGGATGTACGGGACGGCGGGGGCCCCGGCGCCCGACAGCGACGCCACCGGCGAGTGGGACGAGGCATTCGAGGCAGCGTACGGGCGGCTCCCCATACTGACGTATGTCAAGGAGACCTACGACGCGACCGTTGCTCTCGCATTCGCGGCGCAAGCCGCCGGAAGCCTTGACGGCGCGGCCATCCGCGATCAGCTCCGAGCGGTCGGCGGCGCGCCGGGTGAAATAGTGCTCGGCACGCCCGTGGGCGTTGCCAACGGCCTTCGCTTGCTCGCCGAGGGCCGTGAGATCGACTTCGACGGTGCGGCGACCTCCATGGACTGGGACGAGAATGGCGATCTCCGGCACGGATACATCGGCGTCTGGCGCTTCACTGAGGACGAGCGGATCGAGGAGCTCGAAACGGTCCTGTTCGTGTTCTGATCTGGCCGGTCTCGTCAGTGCTGACGATTGGGATGTCCTGGTTCCCATGACAGAGAAGCGTCTGTTTTGAAGGGAAGGGAGGAAGACATGCAGACGCTGCCACAAATTCATCGAGAGAGGCGGTTCGATTCGGGAGAGCTCGAGGGTAATAGAGCGTGAGTGGGTCCTTGCTGTCGCCCGGGCCAGTTTGGTGGAACATCCGCCTTGCTTGATCAGGCCAAGGCTACCCTGGACGATCTCGCCGAGTGGGGGGGCCAGCTAGTAAATCAGAAGCCTTTAGCAGGCGGTGGTGAAGTTCGGCGTAGCGTCAAGCACGGCAAGGCATTAAGCGGTAGTGTTGGTGGGGAATCGCCGCTGCCGAGCAACGCACCGAGTCGTGGTCGGTCAGGACGCCTTTTGAAGGCGTCCTGCAGCCGAGCTTTGCGGTTTCGCCGCCTCATGTGACTTCCTGCCGAGACGCCGGGGCAGCCAACGACCGACCTGTGAGACGTACGTTGCATACTCGCTGCCGAACTCCTGCGCAGAGCGCAAATACAGGACACTGCCGAGCGCGAAGAGGAGCAGGGCAAACCCCAGCGTCACGCCGCTGGCGGCCGTTCGAGCACCCGCAAGGAGGATCGGAAAAAGAAGGGGATTATATATTAGGGTTGACAGCCCTTACCGAGGGTGATAGTAGCCTTCGCAGACACCTCAAAGGCCACCTCGAGGGCTTGAAGTCTAGAGCCTTTGAGTTGGGCCAAGAGCACCCATCAGAGAATCGCTCCCGCCATAACGGATTCTTTGATGCGGTTCAAGGTGTGATTCGCAATTTTGCCAATGTTCTGCTAGACTACGACCTCAGCCAGATGCAACCAGGACCCTAATCACGTCGTGTACGCAAGCTAGGTCGCAAAGCCGACTATCAAGGTGCGACACCCGAGCAGGTAGCCGAGGCCATCTTGAGGTACCGGCCCGACAAGGGAGCCAAAGCCAAGCCGACCCCAAAGCGCTGACGAATCGGCTACCTAGCTGAGCCGCTAGATGCTGCGTTTGGACCGTCAACCCTAATATATAATCCCCCAACTATTCTTTGTAATTCCCCTTTTTAATGCCTCCGAAAACTCCGTTTGGAGAACCCAATGCGCTTGGCCTGCTCGAGTATACGCGCCCGCAAGGATAGGTAGTCACAGGATTGATTCCCTCTGGCAAACGGGTTGGATTGGTCTTATCATTGAAGCCATGCAACTTCTTGAGATGTTGAGATGATTGGGTTTTGAGCGACGCACTTCTCACATCGAATGACCAAAAGGAGGCGCTTTCACGCGCCTATGTTGCCGCCGTGGCTGCGGGAGCCGGTTACACGCTCGCCGTGCAGGATTTCGACCGCGACGGGGTCGATATTCAAGTACGGGCGGGGGGGAATATGCGACCAAGCCTCGATATCCAACTCAAAGCGACTGTTCGACTCAAACAGTACGAACAGGGAGAAGGACTTCGCTACCCGCTTTGCCGTCGAAACTATGACCTACTCCGCGAGTCGACACTCGTTCCGCGAATTCTAGTCGTGCTTGACCTTCCAGAGGATGAGGAGCGGTGGGTCAACATATCAGCCGAGGAACTTGTGATGAGGCGTTGCGCTTACTGGGTGTCCATTGCAGGATTCTCGGAAACCGCTAACACGGCAACGGTGACGGTTACTATCGAGAAACAAAACCGATTCGACATCGAAAGCCTCAAGAAGTTGATGGACTGGGCCAGAACGGGGGTCATACCATGAAGGCACGGATTCTCGATGCGGGAGCGTTGACGGCGATTTCTCCAGCAGCCCTGGCAGCTTACGCGCGGGGTGAGGGCTGGACGAAGACCGAACCCTATGGGGGTCACGCAGACATATACATCGGCGATGGCCGTCCCGAGATAATCTTGCCCCGAACCGACCGTCTTGCCGACTATGCGTCGGTAGTCTCTCGCCTTATCGGTATTCTCAGTGAAGTCATCGAGCAGGACGAGCTTGCGGTCTATCGTGATCTCGTTGGCGCGAACCACGATGTCGTCAGGGTCCGCACCCCCGGGCCGGAAGATGACGGCTCCATCCTTCTCGACAAAGGCGTCGAACTGGTCTCGCAGGCTCGGGAAATGCTCTTGGCAGCGGCATGTGCCACAGCCGCGGCGGTGCCGCAGCCGGTCTACCGTGCTGGTGCCAACCGGGATGCGGCCGAGTACATGAGGAGGGTTCGGCTTGGCCAGACTGAGCACGGGAGTTTTGTCGTTACGCTGATGGCCCCTGCGCTGCCGATGCTTCAGTACGGGAATCATCAGGCCTTGCTGTTTGACGATGAACCCTATGAACGACAAGTCACCTATCGTCTTGTCCAGGCACTCGAGGCTTCCCGCGATGCAGCTGAAAGGGCGCATTCAGGTGATGGAGCCACCGCTTTCGAACAAGCTGTGGCTAAAGGCGTGAGCGCCAACTTCTGCGAAGCAGTTGCCAAATTGATAGGGCTATCCAGCAGGCTGGAGGTTAGCGTGAACTGGGCAAGAACCAGACCAACATCGGAAAGGCAAAGGAGAATCCTGTTCTCCGAGAGCGATGCTGGCGCGTTCAGGGAAGCCGCACGCACTTTTCGCACGAGGGAACCCCGACCGGCTACTGAACTCCTTGGCACCGTTCACAAGTTGACGCGGCACAAGCACGAAATCGAAGGGCAGGTGACATTCAAAATGTATTTGGATGGCAAGAGCCAGTCCGTCAGGGCTGTGCTCGATCAGAACAACTATTCGGTAGCAATCAGCGCCCATGAAGCACGGAATCACGTGATGGTTCATGGCGATCTCAAACGGATCGGACAACGCTGGCACGTCACAAATGCCACCGTCCAAGAACTAGCTAGTGACGAGGAGGATGATCCGCCGTCAGCCCCCCCCCAAGCTAGCTAGGCTGTTGAGGGCCTCAGGGGTAAGACCCCCGGGACCTCGCTCGAGTTGCTTCGGAGACCAATACAGACAGGTCGTGCGCCGGCCTCGGCAGCGCTAAATAGCTGAGCGGAGATGTAGATCAAAAGCGAGTGGTTTGCAAAGTACGAGACCTACGGTGAAGACGGCCTTCGCCCGCAAGCCCGGGGACGAAGCGACTGGAAGGCGAACGGTGAAGTGCTGTCGATGCTGGAAACCATCGTCAGGGAGGACCCGCGAGAGCTGGGCTATCTGCGCTCGCGATGGAGTTTGCAACTGCTGGCCAGGGAGCTGGAGAGCAGAAGTGGTGTCGAGGTTCATGCGCCGACGGTGAGACGGTGGCTGGCGAGGCTTCGGTATCGGTATCGACGAGCGCGTCCGACGACGTTTCGGCGCGACCCGAGAAAAGCCGAGCGGCTGGCCACGATCGAGGCGGCGTTGGTCGAGAACGACCCCTATACGGAGGTGTTCTATGTCGATGAGGCCGATGTGGACCTCAATCCTCGGATCGGGTCGAGTTGGATGCGTTGCGGGGAGCAGACCACAGTCCCGACCCCGGGACAGAATCAGAAGCACTACCTCGCCGGCGCCCTGCCTGCCCACACCGGCCGATTGGTCTGGACCGAACACCACCGAAAGATCTCGGTGCTGTTTCTGAAGTTGCTTGAGCAGCTTCGTCGCCGGTAGCGACGGGCCAAACGCGTGGTGCTCATCCTCGACAACTACGGGATCCACAAGAGCCGAGAGACACGGCGGTGGCTGGCAGAGAACCCGAAGTTCGAACTTCTGTTCCAACCCACCTATCGCCCGTGGGTGAATGTCATAGAGCGGCTGTGGAAGACCAGGCACGACACCGTGACCCGGAATCATCGTTGTCGTTCGATGTTTGATCTGTGCCAGTCGGTGGCGCGATTCCTGGAACTGGTTCAACCATTCCCCGGGAACGGCCACGCTGTAGCACATTTGGGATCAGCTATTTAGTAGTGGCAGCCCTTCGCTTCCGGGCCAAGCTCGCTGGTAAAAAACCCTCGGTAGGTTCCTTGACTGAACGGGTCCTCGCTGGCTTCCGGCGCCAAGGCGTAGGCCGTGGCCGCGGTCGGGTGATGACGGGCGTAGGTTGGCTCAGAGCGACGCAGCAGCCGCTCTGGCGGCCCGTAGATCCAGCGGATCCGGCCTTGGGTTGGCAGAAGCATTGGGGGGTGCGGAAGCTGACACGAGTTGCTCGCCAAGAGACCGGGCATACGCCCAGCCGGAAGGTGGACGCATATTGGGTTCCAGAAGAGTGTGTCACCCCATGGGTCTCTCTCGCCGATGTTTGGCAACTGCGTAGCGGCGAGGTTGTCTTCATTGAAGAGACCAAAGAGAAGGTGAGTGAGGTCGGACTGGCCAACTCAGCCGCGCGGCTGCTTCCCAAGGACACCGTCATCCTTTCCCGCACAGCTTCGGTTGGCTTTCCCGCTATTCTCGGGGAACCAATGGCCACAACTCAGGACTTCGCTGCCTGGATTTGCGGGCCGGTGCTGCGACCGAAGTTTCTTTACTTCGTGCTGCTCACGATGAGGCCGGAGTTTCATCGCCTGATGATGGGTTCGACTCACCAGACCATATACATGCCGGACATTCGGGCGTTTAGGACGCCACTCCCTCCCGTCAACGAACAGGACGAGATCTGTGCCAACCTGGAAACGGTTGTGCAGCAAATTCGCCGCAGGTCTCATGGGGTATAAGCCTCTATTGACCTCCTGAGCGAATACCGCACCCGGCTCATCTCCGATGTGGTGACCGGCAAACTCGATGTCCGTGAGGCGGCAGCCAAGTTGCCCAAGGTCGATCCTCTCGAGATGACTCACCTGACACCCTAGGCCGGTATTGTGAAAGCGCTCGCCGGGGCAACCTGACAGGGAAAGGGTACGGCCGGGGTAGGCCGCCCGCTCCGTGAGAATCCGGGGGGATTCTGCGGAGAGAGGAGAGTTGAAAATGAGATTCTTAGTCGCTCTGCTTGCGTCCCTCGCCATTCTCTCGGCTGCTGCCGAGAGCGTCACCTTCGACCTCAAGTGGACGAGCACCGACAATGAGAGCATCGAGCTCTTCATTCAGTCGGACCTCCCCGACGAGGCCGAGGTACGGGTGACCGTTCGCCGCATCTACACGCGCATCGGCGACCCGCCCGGCGTGACCTACAGCATCCCCCACTTTAGGGAGGACGGAACCCTAGAGCAGTGGCGAGAGCCTCGCCGGGTCCCCGCTGACCCCGAAGTGTGGAAGGCCGAGCTGCTGAGTCATCAGGCTGAAATGGGTCGAATCGGCGCGGCGTGGGCGTTCGAGATAGCCGATATTGACTCTGACATCGAACTGACGGCCTATGCCTTTGCGAACAAAACCGTGGTGGCTAGGAGTGAGATTGAGGTACGTCTCCCGCTGATAACGGCAGAGCCGATTCATAAGCGGTCAACCCTTGTCGGCTTCGATAACTTGGCCTACGGGGAGGTTTATCGGCTCCTGGGCGACCGAACCCCGCTCATGCCCAAGCTTCAGGCGGAAACCTGGGCGGACCTGGAGTACACCCCTTTGCCTGCTGGAACCCTGATAAGAGTCGAGGCGATTACTCGCAGGTCTGGCGATTTCTGGTATCAGGTGTCGCTCCCCGAGCATCCGGGCTATGTGGGCTGGATTAACAGTATCGCGCTCATGCGCACAGGCGTTGAGTGGGCTACAGCGCTAGACTAGCCCTGCCCTCGAGTTCGTACCCCTACCCCCCTCCCTTCGACGGCGACCACCTCAGCACAAAGTCAAGAGATTGGGGGGGGGAAGTCAAAGGCAAAACCCCCTCACCTGGGGGCAGAGGTAGGGGGGCTCGAGGGATAGAAAACGATGGTTCTAGCGCCGCCTCGCCTGCTGGTAGTGGGCATGGCAGAGACCTGGAAACACTGTCTTTTTATGCCTTTTGCTGTCCTCTGAGAGCCCCGCTACGGGCTAGCAGCGCTGCCCCGCGTGGCGAGCGGGGCAGAAGAAGGCCGGGGCGTGAACCCCGGCGACACTTGCTGCGTGAGCTCTCGAGCTCCTGCTCACCACAAACGCTCAACGAAGGCGGGGGAACCGACTGACAACCGGTCACATAGGGGCTATCCCCGCGACACCCTCCAGTCTACCCGGCGCTGGGGCGCTACTTCCGGTAGCGCAACCTCGCCACCGCGCCGAGATCGGACTCTTCGGGTCTGTCGGCTAGTTCGGCTCGAGCGTAGTGCCCCGGCATCGAGGGCGACTGCCAGCGGCCCGCCTGCTGCATCTCCACCAGGGAGGCACCCGCCTGGGCGAGCGACTGCGCGGCGCCGACCCGGAGCGAGTGCCCCGACACCCGGCCCTCGACGCCGGCGGCCTCGGCCCGCGCCTGGATGATCCGGCGCACGCTGCGGGCGCTCAGGGCGGCCGTGGCCACCAGGCCCGACTTGCTCACCGGCCGGAACAGGGGGCCGTCCTCGAGCCCGGAGGCCTCCAGCCACGCCCGCACTCGCCTGTAGGAAGCGAGACAAGGTGCAGCAGGCCTCCAGGCGGAGGTGGTGGGGCCGCTCTGCATCTACTACTTAGTCTGTACTTGAATCGTCACTAGCCCTTGCTGTTGCGTCGCGCCGTTCAATTTGCGACAGTGATTCCTGTGGTAAACCACCATAGATTTCGTCGATGAGTTTGGGTTTCGAGAACATCTCCACGCCAATAATGTTCAAAACAAGAAAGAGCTTGCCAGCCGTAGCTGGATCATCGCTGATGTCAACCTCACCAGGGTGTACTGCGTTATTCCCAAAAACACGGATAGAGTCAAGTGCTTTCTGCACCTTGGGGTCAAGGCCCTCTGCAACTAGTGCCTTGATATCAGCGTTGATGTTTTTGCCAGGCTGCCCGAGTTCCTTGCAGAGCACCTGAATGGCTAGTCTAAGCAGTCCCGCTGCCCCTCTGGGTGAGAGACTGAGGATCGAGGCTGCCTCATCATAGATTTTCCTGATGTGGTTGGGTAGATCAGGATTTGCGGGCGGAGCCTCGGTTTCGTCGCGCCGCGGATAGGTCATTTGATCGAAACACCAAACCGCGAATCTCTCGCAGCGGAGACATTGGCTTAAGTGAAGATTGCGAACACTGTAGATCGTATAGCCGTGCCCCTGATCAACGGACAGAGGTTGCTCTCTAATCTCCGGCAATCCGTGTCGATCTATCTCACTTGCACTGGTCCGATACCATAGTTGATGGGCAAATGCCCTACAGTACGGACAGTTGAAACCAGTCTTGTTAATGGATGGCGGAACGTAAGTTTCTAGACCATTTGACACCTGTCGTCACCCCCCAAAATAGCCCCCAATCCCCAATAACGCGGGTTTATGGGAAATGCTGACTTCTTAGCACCGAGCCTCCCAAAAGGGGTCGGACTGTTGCTACAGTTCCGCGCGATTCAGTTTAGGTCATGCGGCGTAAGGCGTGGTGTTTGGAGAAGCTCAAGGAGATCTGCCATTGTTTCCCTCATGCCATTGAATTGCTTTGCATCATCAACATCAATCCTGAGCATAGCGGCGAGAGTCGAAGGCATTGACTCCTCATAAGCGCTTATAAGAGAGGCACCCTTGTCAGGAAGGCTCTTAATGAGGGTTGCACAGATGTAAAGAAGGGCGGCGTTTGCACCAATAAGGTGATCGCAACAACCGTTGTCCATTGTAGATTTACCTCCTAATTAAGGTACGGTGATGATATCGCGACCCACTGAGAGCCCCGTTAAGGCCCCTCGAAGTTTTCCATGGGGACCTAGGAAAATCCAGACCTGCCGCAACGCGGCGCTCTAGCACTGGTGCCGGGCGGTTCACTCCGTAGTCCCGCCAGGCGAGCCGGGCCGGGTCCTTCACCGTCTCCCGTGAGGTCTTGTCGAGGTGACAGCGGGTGCAGAGGGTCGCCAGGTTGGCCAAGGCGTAGGCCTCGCCCCCCCGCTCTAGGGGTTGGCGGTGGTCTACCTCTTCCAGAGGTCTGAGGGCAGTCCTCGTGGAGGTGCGTCCGCCCCTCGCCGGTGGCGTGCCGGTAGGCCCAGTCAGGTTCATCCGAAAAGGTTCGCCCGGGGCTGGCCAGTCGGGCCAGGGGACGTCCGATATTCGGCCTCCGCGTATCGGAGGGGGAATCCGGGCTACTTCCGGTAGAGCAACCTCGCCACGCGAGCAAGCACTTCCCGCAGCGAAGCGAGTGCGTTTGAAGGGTTGAACCAGACTATAAAATCTCCTTGAGGGGGATTGGATTGTCTTTAATCGAGTACATAAAGATCCAGCGGGGCTACCTGGAGTCGACACTAGAGCTCGAACTGTTCCGAGATACCTGTCTACGCATCGACACGCTCTATAGGCTTGCAATAGAGGTGGCGCCAGCACTACCAAAGGGCGCGCCTATTGCCCTTGAGAGATCCTTGCAAATCCTACCGATTTGCCACAAATCTTTCCTGGCTGCCGCCACATTGATCGGCCAAGGGCAACCCGATGACGCCGCACCGATAACCCGCAGGGCTATAGAAGCGGTTAGATATGTGGCCGCTATAAAAGCCGATGCCGCAGTTGAAAAGGAGTGGCTTGATTACGGGGCAAGAATGAAGATGTGGAAAGAACTGCAGGAGGGGAGGAGAGGCTCAGGTCCCATTCCGAGCATACCGGTCAAACATCCACTGGTTAAGGAGCTCATGCGGTTCTGGCGCATCTTTTCTGCTGCCGATGTTCATTTCACCCCAGAGTTTTTTGGCGACTTGAAGTGGGAGCGGCAAGGTGAGAGGATGACCCTGGATTACTTTAAAGGGGAGCAACGCGTAATCGAAACCGCCATCGTTCTTGCACTGAAGACTCATATGATGATGCTTCGGGTCTTAGACGATTGTTTGGATGGTGCATTCAGTAGTAATGTCGAATGGCAGAACCTTTTTGACGAAACCTGCCACAACCTCACCTTGCGAGGTCTTTCGGGAGCGGAAAATCACTCCAATTCCCCATAACCACCCGTTATTGGCAATTCAGCTAGGTACAAAACCCTATGCCGGGAGGTTCGAGGCTCTCCTCGTGGCTCTCAGCGCGGCGGATTATGCATACCGGTGGTGGTCGCCATGACCGCTGATCCGAAGAATCCGAACAAGGTCGGACTCTCCGGGTCCGAGCGCCTGCGGCTGATTCTCGAGGTGTTGGACACCTTCGCTGGCCTCGCGAGTCCCGGCTACCAGCAGGCCGTGGAGATAGCAGGCCTCACAAAGGAGGAGGACCCGTGGGGTAAACCCCCGAGTGCCGGGGTCCCGCCGGATAGTAGCCTCCGCCTTTCTAATTAGCGTGTGTTCACGGTCCTAGCGAGCGAGTCCGCTACCAGTTGACGCCATGCTTCCTCATCTGGGTGCCCACTACCAGCAGCTCTCCCGAAGAGTTCGATCTTGGAGGGTAGGTGTGGACATGTGCCCGTTTTTGGGTAGTTTGCGGCGGTCGAGCGAATTGAGTCGGCCCATGAGGCCGTAACAGAGGGACGGACCGTCAGCCTCGAGGCTGCTTTAGCCACTCAGAGGAAGGGAAGATACAAGGGGGGGCTGCCCCCGTCTTAGGGTGCGTTGTCACCCGAGACAGGGGGTAAGGTATCCTCGGCTATGGCCGAAAGAGTTAAGGTAACACTCTCGAAACGGGAGCACGACCTTCTTACCCAGTGGGCTACCCGCAGGGGCAACAGTGAGGCGGGAGCCCTTCGGGAGGCCATTGAGCTATACGACTCTCTTTGTGCGGTCCAGGAACAGTCAGGGGACGATTCGACCCTACGGGCATTTGTAGCCAAGTTGCTCGTGCGGTCGCGATAGTGGCGCCTCCTGGGCGAGAAGAGGGCGAAGACGACCAAGAGTAGCCCTACCACCACCACCGCGCCGCCGACCCCGATCTATACCCAAAATATGGGGCTTATATACCAAAGTAACAAAAACTTACTAAATCTATCTCGATAGCCATTGCTCCCACGAAATGCCCTGCTTCAATACAAAGTCTGCGTTATTCATTGTTAGATCGGCCATCCTTGACACTAGTGGTTGCAGGCAGTCCGAAAAGAATCGTTCAAGTCGATCCTGACGTATGAAGTCGATGGTGAATGTCCCTTTGAGTTTCTCCGACCGAATCTCTCTTTTGAAGGTGACATAGTCCCTTTCCTGCGGCTCTGGATCAGTCGCGGTCGAATCAACATAATAGATATCTCCGCTGGTAACCACCATGGGTACAAAAAACCAGAAATAGCGCCAGTCACCGGGACGTGTATATGTCGGTGTCGGTATCTCGCGCTTCCGAGCCATAAGGGCTTTTGCCATTGGATAGAATATCGAATCGTATAAACCGCCGTGATTAGCCTTGCCCCTCCCATCAATCTGGCAGAACTGGTTCGCCTTTACCTCCGCTGCAAAATCATAGTGCACTTGGTCAAAACCCAGGTGGAAGAATGCGTCTTTACGCCTAACCTCGAAACGATTCTCCTCGACCCCCCTTCGTGCATGATATTCCGCAATCGGGAAAACTAATTCCTGAGGGGCGTATCGACCATCTGTCTTATTCTTGGGACGCCCAATAAAGACTAACGGAATGAGCGGTTAGGGGCTTGACCCCTTAGACGCGTAGCCCTATACTATCCTTTAGGAGACATTAGCTGGAAGCCCGTAAGTCGGGTTTCCGCCTAATACAACAACCAGTTCGCCTTA
>Ga0209544_1001764_pt1 | contig 21971 bp, 20 predicted proteins | sample MesohylPK_FD_187297 | JGI IMG/M metagenome (GOLD analysis project Ga0209544, IMG submission 187297) | Host-associated microbial community of the marine sponge Aplysina aerophoba from Gulf of Piran - sponge mesohyl, lysed by proteinase K... | ecosystem: Host-associated > Porifera > Sponge >...
CGCTCATTCTCGGGCACGGCAACCCGGCTGTCGTCGAGGCGGTGAGGCAGGGTGTTGGCGAGGGCACCCATTTCGGCGCCGGTCACAGGGCGGAAGTGCGCTGGGGCCGCATGGTTTGCGACCTTGTGCCTTCGGCGGAACGCGTGCGGTTCGTCTCCTCGGGCACCGAGGCCACCCTGATGTGCCTGCGCCTCGCCCGCGCGTTCACGGGCAGGCGCAGGATCCTTCGCTTCGGCCATCACTTTCATGGCTGGCACGACCATGTTGCCTCGGCAAGGGTATCGAGCGGCGGTGCCCATGCAGCGGGCGTCGTTCCGGGGATCGAGGAAGATCTCGTCGTTGTCGAGGCCGGTGACCACGCCGCGCTCCGGGAGGTGTTCCGCACCCATGACGACATCGCCGCGGCCATCATCGAACCGACGGGCGCCACGTTCGGCCGGCTACCGGTCGATCCGGATTTCGTCCGGCTTCTGCGTGACGAGACGGAACGTCACGGAGCCCTCCTCATCCTCGATGAGGTCGTGACGGGATTTCGCGTCTCGCCGGGCGGTGCCCAGAAGACGCTGGGGATCATTCCCGATCTCACGGCCCTGGCGAAGATCCTGGCCGGTGGCCTCCCCGGAGGCGCGGTGGCCGGGCGCCGGGATGTCATGGAGATGCTCGATTTCGAGGCCACGCGCCGGGATGGCCGCATCAAGGTCGACCACTTCGGCACCTTCAACGCCAACCCTCTTTCGGCCGCCGCCGGCATCGCCGCCCTGGACCAGATCGCCGATGGCGCCGTCTGCGAACGCGCCAGCGCGACGGCAGCCAAACTCCGCGACGGCATCAACCGCATCGTCAGCGATGCCGGTGTTGCCTGGGCCGCCTACGGGACCCATTCGTCCTTCCATATCTTCCTCAATCCCCGGCGCCTCGACGTGGTGCCGGGGTCCTTCGACGGATCCACCGTTTCACCCGACGACCTGCTATACCTGCCGAAACCGCTCGCCACCCGGTTCGATCTCGCCATGATGCTGGGCGGCGTCACCATGGGGGGAACGCCCGGCGGCTACGTGTCGGGCGTCATGGAGAGCGCCGATATCGACGTGACGGTGGAAGCGGTCCGTGATGCGATCCGCATGCTGCGCGCCGAGGATGCCCTGTGATTGCGCCGTGCACCGTCACCCGCTCACCGACTGGCGGTGCGGTCCTGTCCCTTTACCACGCCCGACACAGTGTCCGCCACGATACCCGACCGCTCCACAGTCGAGCCGGACCGGGGTCACTTGCGGCATGACACGGCGCAATCACGACAAAAGGACCTTGGCGCTCATGCTCAGAACTCTCCTGAATTGTCACGACTGGACGTATGGTTACATGTTTCGGCAGGGCCACTACTCCATGTCCCGTGACAGTGCCGTTTCAAGATGAGCAATCAACATCGGCAGTTCTTCCCGTGCCGTTCTCCAGAGGATGTCGAGGTTGATGTCAAAGTACGCATGAACCCAGCCGATGCCGCATACCGCTGATCTGTTTCCACGGTACATCCGGCAAACACTGACGCGTCGTTGCGGCAATCCCGCTTGCCGCTTCACCGATGATCTCGCTGTCCTTCACCAACGAGAGAACCAGCTGACGGTCCGTGTCCAGATCAGCACGCGCCCGTTGTTGGGTGAAGGACAGTGCTTCGCTGGCAGCCTCCAGCATGTGCTGCAATCGGATCTCGTCATCGTCGTGCATACTGGACAACTGCCTTGTCGAGGACGTCCTGGCGGAGATAGCGGCTCAGATCCTGGGGCGTTCGCAGGTCAATTTTCCGCCCACCGAACAGTGCGGACAATTCAATTTCCAGTCCGGCGATGCCGAGCAGGCCAGGGGTTCGTCCCTCCACGAACTCAACCAGCACATCAACATCGCTGTGGGGACCAAAATCCGCTCGCAGAGCCGAACCGAATAGTGCAAGCCAACGGATATCATGCATCCGGCAGAAAGAAGCGAGTTCCGCCTTCGGGATCGATAAATGTGGATTCATGCCTGGCACTGTCATCTGACCATGTTGAATTCGGACGTCATTCTCCTGAACGGGTTCTGTTTCCCGTCGTCTGGAACATCCAGGGCGGACTCCCTGGTGCGAAGGTAAGTCAGGGATACTTTAAACATCTCCACCCAAGGCATCCACCGGTTCCGGTCGTCAGCATCTTTGTGTGGTCGGAGGTTCCCGCTCATCTGGATGCACACGAAGGACCGGCGTCGTCACTCGCTCTCGAGGCGTTCCATGTCGTCGTCCGACAACCCGAAGTGGTGACCGATCTCGTGAATGATCGTGTTGTGCACGAGGTCCTCGAGGGAATCGTCGCCTTCGGCCCAGGCGTCGAGGAGCGGACGCCGGTAGAGATAGATGCGGTTGAGATCGTCCATGACATCGTGGCCGGAGGCCTGGTCGAGGGAGATGCCCTGGTAGAGTCCCAGCAGACCGAACTCGCTTTCGATACCAAGGGAGTCCAGGACATCGGCCTCGGGGAACTCGGTCACGAGAATGGCGATTCCTTCGATGCGGGCCTTCAGATTTTCGGGAATCATGGCGATCGCATCACTGGCAATCGCCGCAATCTCCTCGGCGTCGGGAGGTGGGCCGAAACGTCGCGTCATGGGGTTCGGACAATAGCCCCTCTTGCCGAAACGGCCAACTCGCCGGACAATCGGTGGAGGACCGAAGAGCAGGGAACGTTCAATGGCCGACACGCTTTCGCAAGCAGCGCTCGGCGAAGCGCTCGCCTCCCTGCCGGACTGGACCGTGGCCGACGGCGGGGATGCTCTGAAACGGTCCTACCGCTTCAGTGATTTCATGACGGCGTTCGGCTTCATGGGTCGCATCGCCGTCTACGCCGATGTCGTCGATCACCACCCCGAGTGGTTCAATGTCTACAACCGGGTCGATGTCACCCTGACGAGCCACGATGCCGGCGGCATCACGCGTCGCGACATCGCGATGGCCCGCTTCATGGACCGTGCGGCCAGAAAGTCGGGAGCGCCCGCCCGCGAGACCGGCGGCAGCTGATGAACGAAGTTCTCTGGTCTCCCGGCGAGGAACGCCGGGAGGCAACCTCCCTGAGGCGGTTCCGGCGCCTGGCCGAGCAGGCGATCGGACAGACATTGCCGGACTACGAGTCGCTGTGGCGCTGGTCCATCGATGACCGGGCGTCCTTCTGGTCGCTGTTGTGGGATTTCGCCGGCGTCAGGGCGTCCCGGACATGGGAGACGGTCCTCGATAATGGCGATGCCATGCCCGGGGCCCGCTGGTTCACCGGGGCCCGCCTCAACTATGCCGAGAACCTGCTCAGGAAACACGACGACACCATGGCCATCGTGTGCCGCGGAGAGGGTGGCCGCCGGCGCACCATGACCTTCCGCGAACTCCATGACGCGGTCGCGGCGTTGAGTGCCTGGCTGGGCGATCAGGGGGTCCGCCGTGGCGATCGTGTCGCGGGATATCTCCCCAATCTGCCCGAGACGATTGTCGCCAAGCTGGCGACGGCCAGTCTGGGTGCGGTGTGGTCGTCCTCGTCACCGGATTTCGGAACCAGGGGCGTCCTCGACCGCTTCGGCCAGATCGACCCGAAGGTGCTGATCACCGCCGACGGCTATAGCTATGGCGGCCGCCATTTTGACAGCAGGCCCAGGGTGGCGGAGATTCTGGATGCCATGCCGGGCATCGGGCACGTCGTCGTCGTTCCCTGGGTGGATCCAGCCTGCGACACAGGGGGTCTGCGGGATGCCGTGACCTGGCAGGAGGTGATGGCAACATCCCACGACGACATCGACTTCGAGCAGGTGCCGTTCGATCACCCACTCGCCATCCTCTATTCTTCTGGCACCACGGGTGCGCCCAAGTGCATCGTCCACGGCCATGGAGGCACCCTTCTCCAGCACCTCAAGGAACATCGGCTGCATTGCGACCTCCGCGAGGGAGACCGGCTGTTCTACTTCTCGACCTGCGGCTGGATGATGTGGAACTGGCAGGTCAGCGCTCTGGCAACGGGGGCCACCCTGGCGATCTACGAGGGCCATCCGGCATCGCCGGACGGCAACGTGCTGTGGAACTTCTGCCAGGAAGAGAGGTTCACCGCATTCGGCGCCTCGGCAAAGTACTTCGCGGCCATCGAGAAGGAGGGAATCCAGCCGGCTCTCAGTCACGATCTCAAGGATCTCCGTCTCGTTCTCTCCACGGGCTCACCCCTGGCGCCAGGGAGTTTCGATTACATCTATCGCGAGGTGAAGGAGGATGTTCAGCTGGCGTCCATCTCCGGCGGAACGGACATCATCTCCTGCTTCGTTCTCGGCAATCCCGAGGGCGCCGTGCGCCGCGGGGAAATCCAGGCGCGCGGGCTCGGCATGGCCGTCGACATCTTCGATGATCGCGGCAACAGCCTGCCCGCCGGCCAGACAGGCGAACTCGTGTGCACGCGGCCCTTCCCTTCCATGCCAGTGGGATTCTGGAACGACGACGACGGCAGCCTTTACCACCAGGCTTATTTCGACAGGTTTGACAACGTCTGGCGGCACGGTGACTGGGCCGAGATCACGGCTGCCGGCGGCGCCGTCATTCACGGACGTTCCGACACCGTGCTCAATCCCGGCGGCGTGCGCATCGGCACCGCCGAGATCTACCGCCAGGTGGACATTTTCGAGGAAATCCAGGAGAGCCTCGCCGTCGGCCAGGACGTCGCCGGCGATGTCCGCATCATTCTCTTCGTGGTCATGCAACCAGGCCATGAACTCGATGACGACCTCGTCTCCAGGATTCGCATGAGGATCCGCACCCACGCGTCTCCCCGCCACACTCCGGCGCGGATCATCGCGGTGGCCGACATCCCGCGCACCCGCTCCAACAAGATCAGCGAACTCGCCGTGCGTCACGTCATTCACGGCCGGCCGGTGGCCAACACCGAAGCCCTTGCCAATCCCGAGTCCCTGAGCCTCTTCAAGAACCTGGAAGCCCTGAAGGACTGAATTTCGCCACACAATCCCTTATGGGATGTGACAGAGATGAGCGTGCCCCTGCGGGGCGTGGCAGGGGTGGGCGTGAATTGGCGGGATGATCTGTGCTATGGATTTCGCATGGCGAAGACACCCACAATCACGACACGGGACGGAATGGCTGTCATGAACCTGAGTTCGCGCATCTTCACAAGCTTTCTGATGGTTCTCGCGGTCCTCATGCCGGGGCCTGAAGCCGTGGCCGAGGAGCCAAAATCGCTGGGCACCTTCCGGGACTGGTCGGCCTTCGGCTACACCGAAGACGACACGCTGGTCTGCTTCATCGCCAGCCAGCCGACAAAGGCAGAAGGCAACTACACCCAGCGTGGCGACATCTGGATTCTCGTCACGCATCGTTCTCCGGCGGGAGAACGGGATGTCGTCCAGGTCCGCACGGGTTACAACTACATGGAAAATGCGCCGGTCACGGTGACGATCGGGAACGAAACCTTCACCCTGTTCGGCGAGGGCGAGAGTGCCTGGGCATTCACCCGCCATGATGACAGGGACCTCGTGACCGCCATGAAGGCCGGTGTCAGCATGATCATCGAAGGGCGCTCCTGGCGGGGCACCGTGACCACCGATACCTATTCGCTGCTGGGATTCACGGCCGCCTATGGCACTATCAGCCAGACCTGCGCCGAATGACGGGTGATCCAGGGAATCTCATCGGACTGGACCGGGATGACCTCGCCGAGATCGTCGCTGGTCTCGGTGAGGCCCCGTTTCGTGTCAAGCAGCTCTGGCACTGGATCTATTGTCGCGGAGTCACGAATTTCGCGGACATGACCACCCTGTCGGGCGCCCTGCGCGAGAGATTCGCGGCGTCCTTCAGTCTCGACCGGCCCGAAGTGGTGCGCCACCAGAAGAGCACGGACGGGACCATGAAATGGCTGCTTGGCGTGGACCGGCGTCACCTCGTCGAGAGCGTGTATATCCCGCAGGACGACAGGGGAGCTTTGTGCATGTCATCCCAGGTCGGCTGTACGCTGACCTGCAGGTTCTGCCACACCGGAACGCAGCGTCTCGTGCGCAACCTGGAACCCGGAGAGATCGTCGGCCAGTTCATGCTCGCCCGCGATACCCTGGATGAGTGGCCGGCTCCGATGGACGGCAGGCGGCTGCTCTCCAACATCGTCATGATGGGTATGGGAGAACCGCTCTACAACTTCGACAACGTCAAGACAGCCCTTTCCATCATCATGGATCCGGAGGGCATTGCCCTGTCGCGCCGGCGCATCACGCTGTCGACCGCAGGCGTGGTGCCGATGATGAAACGATGTGGCGAGGAACTTGGTGTCGATCTTGCCGTCTCCCTGCATGCGGTCAACGACGATGTCCGCACCCGTCTCGTCCCCCTCAACAGGAAGTACCCGATCGGCGAACTTCTCGATGCCTGCCGCGCCTACCCAGGAGCCGGCAATGCGCGGCGCATCACCTTCGAATACGTCATGCTCAAGGACGTCAACGATTCCGATGCCGATGCCCGCGAACTGGTCCGCCTGCTCAAGGGAATCCCGGCCAAGGTCAACCTCATCCCGTTCAATGCCTGGCCCGGAGCGGCCTTCGAATGTTCCCCGGCCAGACGCATTGCCTCCTTTGCCGGCATCGTCAATGACGGCGGCTACTCCGCTCCTGTCCGCCGTCCGCGCGGACGGGACATCATGGCCGCCTGCGGGCAACTCAGGTCCGACACGGTCAAGATGGCCCGCAGCGCCATGAAATCCGCCCCGCCCCCTGCCTCGTGAGGAACCGATGGACAAGCGTCACAGCTGGCCCGACCACCACTGGAACTGGCCGATCACCATCAACCACAAGCACGGTGTGCGCTGTGGCTCGATGATCTGGGTGGGAGGCCAGGTCGATCTCACCCCTGATGGGGTGGTCCGCAATCCGGGGAACATCGAGGCCCAGACCGGCAATGCGATGGCCTATCTTGCCCGGGTCCTGGAGGACCTCGACTGCGTGCCGGAGGACCTCGTCACCCTTCTCATCTTCTACGTCAACGATGGCTCCCTCGACGAGGCGGATGTTCTCGCCATGGCGGCGCGCCATCTCCCGGAAGACTGCCGTCTCACCGTCAATGCCGTTCCGGTTCCCTGGCTCGCCTACGAGGGTCTCATGATCGAGATCGAGGGCTATGCCATGCGCCGCCAGGACGGGACGCCGACACGCAGGGACATCGCTCCGGGACTGTCCGGCTCTCCCCTCGCCGCACCCTGGGTGGAGGGGCTGCGGTCGGACAGCATGATCTTCGTGGCGGCACAGTATCCCCTGGACGACGATGGCCACGTCGCGGCAAGAGGCGACATCGTTGCCCAGACCCGGCTGGTCATGGAGCGCGCAGGACATGTCCTCGACCACTTCGGCGCCGGATTCGACGACGCGGTCAAGATCAACCGCTGGTATGCCGGCGGCTCCGGCATTGCCGATTTCGAGGCAGCCGCCCTTGCCTGCGCGGCACATTTCCATGAACCCGGGCCAGCCGCCACCGGCGTTCCTATCCCGCGCCATGCCGATCTGGATGTCCTGATCAAGATTTCCATGGTCGCCATGCTTGGCGAGGATGGCGAGCATCTCGAGCGCACCCATGTGTGGCCTGACAGCCTGTGGGACTGGCACGTGCATCTTCCCTACAAGCATGGGCTGAAATGCGGGGACATGATCTTCCTTGGAGGCCAGGTTTCCCTCGACCGGAAGGGCGAGGCGGTTCACCCGGACGATCTCTCGCGCCAGACACACCAGGCGATGATCCATATCGGCACCATTCTCGAAGCCCTCGGGGCCGGCTATGACGATGTGTGCAAGGTGACGACGGTCTACAAGGGCGATTGCGGCGCCGAGGCGCTCAACGCCAACCTGCCCATCCGTTCCTCCTACTTCCACGATCTCGGCCCCGCCTCCACCGGCGTGCCGCTTCCGGTTCTGGCCTATGATTCCATGGTGATCGAGATCGATGTCTTCGCCATGAAGGAGCCGTCATGAGCGATGTCCGGAAAGTCGTCCTTGCCTACTCCGGAGGGCTCGACACATCGGTCATCCTGCGTTGGCTCCAGGACACCCTGCAGTGCGAAGTGGTGACGTTCACGGCGGATCTCGGACAGGGCGAGGATCTCGAGCCCGCACGCGCCAAGGCGGCAATGATGGGTGTCAACGAGATCTTCATCGAGGATCTGCGCGAGGAGTTTGCGGCGAACTTCGTGTGGCCGATGTTCCGGGCCAACGCCCTTTACGAGGGTGTCTACCTCCTCGGCACGGCAATCGCCCGGCCGCTCATCGCCATGCGCCAGATCGCCATCGCCCATGAGACCGGCGCCGATGCGGTGGCCCATGGCGCAACGGGCAAGGGCAACGATCAGGTCCGCTTCGAGCTCGGCTATCAGGCGCTCGACCCCGATATCAGGGTGATCGCCCCGTGGCGGGAATGGGACCTCGGCTCGCGGACGAAACTGATCGCCTATGCCGAGAGCCGGCAGATCCCCATTCCCCGCGACAGCCGGGGCGAGGCCCCCTTCTCCGTCGACGCCAACCTGCTCCACATTTCGGCCGAGGGAAAGGTCCTGGAGGATCCGGCATCGGCGCCTCCCGATCACGTCTGGTCACGGACCGTCTCCCCGCAGGAAGCACCGGATGTTCCGACGGAAGTGGAGATCGGTTTCGAGAGGGGCGATGCCGTGGCCATCGACGGCGAGGACCTGACGCCGGCGAACCTGCTCGCCCGTCTCAATGAACTCGGCGGCGCCAACGGCATCGGCCGTGTCGACATGGTGGAGAACCGTTTCATCGGGATGAAGAGCCGTGGCGTCTACGAAACACCGGGAGGCACCATCCTGATCGCCGCCCACCGGGCCATGGAGTCGGTGACCCTGGACAGGGGCGCGGCCCATCTCAAGGACGAGCTCATGCCGCGCTACGCGGAGCTCATCTACAACGGTTTCTGGTTCTCTCCGGAACGCGAGATGCTCCAGGCGCTGATCGATCGCAGCCAGGAACATGTCTCCGGCACAGTACGCCTGACACTCTACAAGGGAAACGTCACCGTCACCGGACGCCGTTCACCGCACTCGCTCTACAGTCTGGCTCACGTCACCTTCGAGGAGGATGTCGTCTACAACCAGCGTGACGCCGAGGGGTTCATCCGCCTCAATGCCCTGCGCCTTGCCCTGGCCCGCAAGCGCGTATCAACGGTTCCCGCGGTCGGCGCAACTCGGTCAGATCAGAATTCATGACAGGTATATCAATGGCTTAGAAGTACCACCAATCCGGTACCGTTCGACTCAGGCATCACGCTTCGGTATGTGATGCCCCGGGACGCGAGGCGAATGTATGTGCCTTCTGTAACGCTCCTCGAAGATCTCCACCTGTATGTTCGAGGCCGCAAGGGGACGGTGGAACGCCCGTCTCCGGGCGTTCCAGGCGAGACAGCATGGACAATTTGCCGACTGGAGTCTTGATGAGAACATTGTGCCACCCGACGCGACTCTTCTTGACGTCATCGCTTTCCTGAGAGGGCGGGACAGCGGATAGGATTGCCGGACACCGGCGCAGGTAGCGATCACCGCTTCCCGCAGGCCTGTTGTCTCGCGTTCCGGTACCGTGCGTGGATACTCCGCGGTCACCGCACCAGGCCAGGGTCGGGTGTAGCAAGACACCTCTCATGCGGTTGTCAGTGCGGCCTGTGCTGGTTGGTTTTCGTCGATGGCAACGAGGGCGAAGCCTGGTTGCCTGGCGCGCCGGGCGAGTGACGTCATGACACCGCTGGTGCGGTTGCGTTCGTGAGCCTCCATCCCTCGTTCGACGTACTCCGTGCCCCGGATGACCATCATGTCGATCAGGCATGCCAGTACATGGGCCTTCGCATTGACGGCGTCCGGCTTGCCAACCCACCCCTTCTTGCTGTCGCAAGAGGACCAACGGACCACGGCGGTGGGTGGCTTGTACGGGGATGACGGTGTCAAGGCCCGCGATTGAGGATCGAGGACGGGCCAATCATCGCGAATAGCAGTCGAATGCAACCTCTCTTGCTGGCCATTGCCAAGCAGTTGTGTTCGATCCGGCCATCTGCGTCAGTCGTCACGGCCCTGTTGTCCGCGGCTCGGAATGAGCAGGCTCGCGGCAAAGGCCACGCTTGCGACAAGCACGATGGCCGGTCCTGCCGGAATGTCCCATTCCAGCGAACTGAACAGACCGGAGATGACCGCGATGATCCCGATGACCGCGGACGCAACGGCCATCTGTTCGGGTGTCGATGACACACGGCGTGCGGCAGCGGCGGGAATGATCACCAGCGCCACGACGAGAAGCATTCCGACGATCTTCATGCCTACCGCGATCACTCCGGCGAGCATGATCAGAAGCAGGAAGCGCACCCGTTCCACGGGCACCCCTTCCACCGCGGCGAGGTCCCTGTTGACGGTCACAGAGAGAAGATTGCGCCATTGCCAGAGGAGCGCGGCTATCGAAATGGCGGCGGTCGTGTAGATGAGCCACAGGTCGACGACGCCGACAGAGAGGATGTCTCCGAAGAGGTAGCCGACAAGATCGACCCGCAGGCGTTCCATGAACGCAATGACGACAAGGCCCGCCGCGAACACCGCGTGAGCCAGGACTCCGAGCAGGGCGTCGAGAGAAACGAGCCGTTGTCGCTCGAGAAGAATGAGGCATCCCGCGAGTATGAAACACATTGCGAAGACCCCGACGAACGGCTCCAGTTCGAGGAGAAAGCCGAGAGCGATCCCGAGAAGCACCGCATGCGCAAGCGCCGTGCCGAAGTAGGCCATGCGTCTCCAGATGACGAAGCATCCGACCGGACCCGCCGCGAGCGCGGCTCCGATTCCGCCCGCGAGCGCACGCAGAACGAAATCCTCCGTCATCCTTGCCCTCCGGACATGTCCGGGCTCTTCGGATCGCCGTCATCGATCGGTACCGGCTCGCCACGCTCGTCATGGCGGTGATCGTGCCTGTGCGGGTAGATCGCAATCGCGTTCGCCACATGCGGTCCAAAGAGGGAGACGAACTCCGGGTGGCGCGTGATCACTTTCGGATGGCCGCTGCAGCACACATGCCGATTGAGGCATACCACGGTGTCCGTTGCGGCCATGACCATGTGCAGATCGTGCGAGACGAGCAGCACACCACAGCCGTACCGGTCCCGAATGGTCGCGATCAACTGGTAGAGTTCGGCCTGACTGGTCACATCGACTCCCGCAAGCGGTTCGTCGAGCACGAGCAGACCAGGTTCGCGCAACAGCGCGCGCGCGAGAAGCACGCGATGAAGCTCTCCGCCGGAGACTTCGGCCAGAGGATGGTTCAGGATCGTGCCGGCGCCGACTTCGGCGAGCACTTTCTTGAGCCTGTCGTGTGACGCAGGCGCCCCGAGGGTGAGGAATCTCCGGACCGTCATGGGTAGAATCGGATCGCGGTGCACATGCTGCGGCGAATATCCGATGCGCAGACCCGGTGTCCGCACGACCGTGCCGAGATCGGGACGGACGATACCGAACAACACGCGAATGAGCGTTGACTTGCCCGCACCATTGAGACCGACCAGGGTCACGATTTCCCCGGCATGGACGGCAATGTCAACCTTGTCGAGCACATTTTGCCGCCCGAAACTCACACTCACGCCCCGCGCCTCGATCAGCGGTCGTGCCCTGGAGGCGTCACCGGGCATCGTTCGTGAGCCTGGAGCAAGGTGGATGTCGCTGGCCGACAGGACCTGTGCTCGCGACGGGTGTCCGTGAGACCTCACCTGGTGCTTCGTTCATTCCTGGTCCCTCCCCGGGGATGCCGAATCGGAAATTGCCGGACCGGACAAGGGCGGTGCCGATCGTGCCGTTGACTCTATCGCCGCCGCGGACAGCCAGTCGCCGTCAGGGCACGGCGTCCCGGGCCGAACCCTGTCCCGGGAGTTCCCGTCCGCATCCAATGTTGTCACGCGGGCGAAATTCTTCAGGTGCGGCATTCGGCCGAAACGGGAGACCCGGAGAGGTGTTCAGAAGAATACGACCAGCAGCGCGACACCGGCCACCCCGCCCAGGATGAAGGTGGCGGCGCTGACGATACCGGTGAGGGTGCTCCAGTCGGCAAGGCGCCATGTCAAGCCCTCGATGTTGAACATGACCTGGAAACGGTTGTCGTCGCCGTCGGCGAAACGTTTCAGGGCAGCCTCGGCGCCGTGCGCTTCCTTGATCGAGACCAGTGTGACGAGGATCATGCTCAGCGCCGATGTCAGCGTGCCCAGACCGAAGACCAGCACCGTCGCAAGCGCGAACCAGTGGAAGGTGCCCTCGTTCTCGCCCGTGGTGGTGCTCATGAAGCCGATGACGAGAGCGGCACCGCCGGCATTGCCGAACAGGAGAAGACGGACCGACTCGAGAAGCATCCGGAACATGACGTTGCGGCGCATCGCAACGACCTTGTATCCCTCCCGGAGCCACTCTTCGCCGGTCTCTTCCATGGAAAATTCATCGAGTTTCTTCACTCGGCGGCCTCCCTTTCGGAATTGTAGCTGGAGAGGTCGATAATTCGCACGTAGTCCGAGCCGACATTGCTGCCTTCGTCGAAGGCGATCTCCCAGCCGTCGATAAGGACGGGATCCTGCGACAGTGCTGTTGCCAGAAACACCTCCCGGCTCATCTCGTCCGGCATTCGTTTGAGAACCTCGACCACAAAACGACCCAGGATGTAACCCTCCAGGCTCAATGGACTCGCGGCGACCTCCGCAATCTCCGGCTCAGCGTTCCGGTAAGCGTCGAGGGCGAGATGGAAGCGCCTCACCAGCGCGGTGCTTTCGTTGGCGATGTCCGGAGTGACTCTCGTCAGGAAGATCCGTTCTTTCGAGTAGTCCAGAGACGCTTCCAGGCGCTCGGTATCCACAAAGGACAGGAGGCCGAAGGCATAGTCGTTGCCAAGGGATCGCGTCGTGTTGATCACTTCAGCGGCAGGCGCGAGTGTTGTGGCCAGCAGCACGACGTCCAGATCGGCCTTTTCCATGACGAACACGGTCGAGTGAACTGCGTGGGAGTGCCGCGAATAGGCCGCCTTGGCGAGTATCGAGAAATCGAAGGTACTCAAGGTGTCTTGGTAGCTGGCTACCACGGTGTGACCGAACGAGTCGTCCTGATGAATGATACCGAATCGCCGGGCATCCATGTTTTCGACAAAGTGCCCCACCAGGCTCTGTGTTTCCTCGGCGTACCCGGCGCGCAGGTTCACCACGTTCGGATACCGTCGGGTGTCTCTCAGGAATTCGGCCCCTGTGAGGTGACCGACGAAGGGCATCATGACCTTGCGGAAAACAGGCGCCATGCGCTCGGTCGTCGGCGTGCCGATTCCACCCAGGACGGCAAACACCTCATCGGTGGTGACGAACCGGTTCGCGTTGGCCGCCGCACGGTCCGGCTCGTAGCCGTCGTCCAGCGCCAGGAGCACCAGCTTCCTGCCGTTGATGCCACCACCGTCGCGGTTGAATTCGTGGAACGCTGCCAGGATGCCACTGCGGTACTGGGTGCCCGCATACCCGCAGGAGCCGCTGAAGCAACCGCTCTGGCCGAAGATGATGGAGTTCCCGGTTACGCCCGGTGCCGCTGCCGACGCATCAAACGTGGCCCCCGCCGTCAGCACAAGGAAGAGGGCTGCAACACGGCTAGTGGTTGCCGTCATCTTGTTTCTCTTCTGCCGGCGCGTGTTGCCCTTCCGATGATTCGGGCATCGTTGCCGTCGAAGATTCCCGCCCCTCTTGGACTTCTTCGCTTGTGTCGATGATCGTTTTCTCGACCATCGGCAACTCACTCTGTTCCACCTCCACCGCAACAGGCGTCGGTGTGACATGGCGATGGGAGAAGATGGAGAGATCGTCGAAGATCAGAGAACGCAGCTCGGCAGTCCCCAGATGATGTCGTTCACTCCTGGGAGAATGGAAGCGTCCGTCCAGGAGATAATTGTCCGACTGGACCGCCTCGAGTCCGTGTGCCCCTCTCTCGCTCGCCAGGGTAATCGAGGATGCCGTGCCAGGCAGGGTCCCCACGGGCGCCGCCGCCGCCACGCCGGGTACCTGGCCAACGCCGGGTACGAAACTCTCGATCATGTTGATGTCGATTGTCGAGACGTCGCCCGGATTCACCTTTGCCAGCGTCGCATCCCGAAAGACTTCGCGCATTCTCTGCCAGTAGCGGGTTGTCGACACCGAGGAGGGCTCGTTTCGATATGCAGTCAGCAAGTCCATGAATGCCTGCGCGCTGCTTGCGGCTTGCAACCGGCGTTCTCTCGCGCTGGCCCTGGCGGCAAGCACCACCGCTTCGGCCTGCCCCCTGCTGCGGGCCAGGAGCTGTTCTGCCCTCTGGTTGGCCTCGCTTATGGTCTCGATGCTCTCGGCGATCGCATCGCTCACATCGCGGAATGAGGCCACTGTTTCATCGATGGGCCGCAGACCCACGATATTGATCGCCAGCAGTTCGATACCGATGTCGTTGGCTTCCAGATAGGCCTTGGTTTCGTCGAACAGGCGTTTCTGAATGATATCGCGATTGTTGGTGAAGATGAGGTCGATGAAATTGTTGCTCATGTTGCCGACCAGGCGTTCCCGCACGATGAGAACAAGCACGGCATGCGGGTCGGCGGTCGCGTAGAGGTAGTTCTTCAGATTCCCGATCTTGTATTGCAGCGCCACATCCACCTCAAAGAGGTTCGTGTCGCCAGACAGGATCGAAAAATAGACGTTGCCGTTCTCATCCTGTGTCGCCACGTTCCGCCGGGTCACGCGCGTGACTTTCCGCACAAGGGCCCGTTCCATGATCGGAAACACGTAATGAAGGCCGGGATGAACGTCTGCGTTCACCACCTTGCCAAACCGCGTGACGACCGCCTGTTCTTCCTTTTTCACGACGTATATGCCGTCTGTCAGTCCGACGAGCACGGCAAGAACCACGAGCGACACGAACAACGGCACCCGGCGTTCACGCACCCAGTCGAAGCTCGAGTGGATGACGCGTGTGCTCCAGGGGAGCGTTTCGGAAGTGGTGTCAGACATGAATGCGACCCATTACTCCGGTGCCGGCAACATCCCGTCACCGTCGAGATACCTGAACAACTCGCTGTCGGCGGGGAGTATCAGCGTCGTGTTCCTGTCGATGATCGCATCGTAGCTGTCGAGCGCCCGAATGAACTTGTAGAAATCCGGGTCTTCACTGTACGCGGCGGCAAGCGTGGTCATTGCTTCGGCTTCGGCCTCTCCAAGAATGATGGTGGCTTCGGCATGGGCGGTGGCCATGAGTTTCTCGTGCTCATGGATGGCGAATGCCTCGATGCGTATGGCCTGTTCTTCTCCCTCGCTGCGGTAGCGGGCGGCAATTCGGGCGCGTTCGGAGATCATCCGCTGAATGACGCTGGGTCGGTTTTCCGGCGGCAGGGTGTACTCGACAATGCCGACCTTCATGACGTCTATGCCATAGTCCCCGGCGATCGGCTTGACCAGATCGAGGATCTCGCCGGAAATCAGTGAGACGTCCTGATGTTCCAGGCCGATGCTCACGAACACTTCCCGGGGTTTGTTGCTGACCACGATGCCTGCGCTTGATCGATAGAGATCGCTGAGCCGCTCGACGGCCCTGACCTCGGTTCTGATCGATTTCACGTAGCGAATTGGGTCCACGACGCGCCACAACAGGTAGCCGTCGACCAGGACGTTCTTCTGGTCTTCGGTGATGAACTCCTGGCTGAGGTTTGTGAGCGGATGTATGCGACGGTCCACCTTGTAGACCTTCGAGACCGGCCACGGGAACTTGAAATGCAGGCCCGGTTCCTTCACCGGTGGTGCGATCTTGCCGAAATGGGTGAGGACGCCTTGCTCCGATTCATCAACGGTGTAGATGCTGTCGTAGACCAGGATGGCGAGCAGCAGGACGACAATGACGCTCACAATTCGTCTGCCTCTGGTCATAGCGAGTCTCCTACAATTCCGGTTGCGGACATTCCCCGACGGAAGCGTGGGGGATGCCGTCTCAGTGGTGAGGCGCCATTGGCGTGGCGCCGTTCGATGACTTCCACAAGGCTACCTTGTTCAGTGTTTCTTCGCTCGGGACGATGATCTTGTTCCGGCCGGCAAGGGAGGTTTCCAGCTTCTCTCGCCAGAGCATGTTGTGAAGGACACCCGGCGTCAGACGAACCACGCCGGCGATCAGGCGAATGGCGTCGCTTTCCGCCCTAGAGGTGATGGTCCTTCGTGCCGCTTCGCCCTTGGCCTGCTCGAGTTCATAGGCCGCGTTGCCATGCGCCCGGGGAATCAACATGACCAGCAGGCGCTGGGCATTGACGATGATGCGCTCCCTGTCGTCCTGGGAACTCGAAACCTCCCTGAAGGCGCTCAACGTGGCATCGATGGGCTGTGCGGAAAGCAGGTTCACCTTGACGAGTTCGATGGTGTCGAGCACTTCGCTATCTCCGCCCAAAGCACGATTCTCGAAGACATTCGCGATGTGGGTTTGCAAGGCCTCACGCTCCACGTTCAGCAGGTCGTCCAGGGTTCGCCCGGCTACGAACTTGCGGAGCTCCTTGCGCACATTGTCGGCGACGGCCTGTTCAGGGGTCGCGATCATATAGTGATAGGTGTAGGGGTCGCTTACCCGGTACTGCACGTTCACCGACATGGTCATGAGATTGACATCGCCGGTGAGATACTCGTATCCGTCACCGCTGGTGATGGACTTCACTTCGCTGACCGGCCACTTGTCAGCCCTGGCGAAGGGTTGCGGTGCAAGATAATGCAGGCCCGGCGGCAGATCCCGCCACACGACCGCGCCAAAGAGGCGTCCGTAGCCGACCTCGCCAGGCTGCACGACAGTGAAACCGCTCAACAGGAATGCGGCGACGAGTGTCAGCCAGACGGTGATTCCCGCGGGAGTACGCGGGTTGACGGTCCCTGTGACGGGCGCGTTGCGGGTAACACGGGACCACCATGTCTTGAGGGGCGCCGAAAGCGGGCGAAGGTTTGAAAGCAGGTCCTGGTATCCGCTCTTCAACGCTCCTGCGCGAAATCGCCAGATGATGAGTGCGATGAGTCCGATGGCGCCGCCCCACTGCAAGATCATGATCGCCGGCGAGTCGGACGCCTCCAGGTTCACGGACAGCGAAAGGCCGAATGCGATCAGAAGGAGATCGATAGCGATGCCCAGCGCTACCGTGACCGCAACCACCGAGCCGACGTACACGGAAGCGAAGCGCACACCAAACTGGCTTACGATAATGGCAATCGTTCCGGTGTTGGTGGCAGGACCGGTCATCAGGAAGATGAGGGCCGCGCCGGGACTGAATCCCTTGGCGACCAGGGCCGCTGCGATCGGTGTGCTGGCAGAGGCGCAGATGTAGAGCGGGATACCCACCAACACCATGACGGGATACGATATCCAGCGGGCGTACTCATAGGCCATGAGGTCGCTGGGTATTGCCAGGTAGATGACACCACCGAGCGCGACACCGACCAGCAGGGCGAACAGAATGTCGTCGGCGACGTCGACGAAGCCGTAACGCAGGATGTGTCGACAGACGGTCGCGAACGTGACGCCCCCGAGGTTCCGCTCCGTCGTGGAACTCGGGGGAGGCGTAACCTGGGAAGGCGCGAGGAACTCGCGGTAGAACTCAGGCTTGATCCATGTCGTGGTGCGGATTTGCCCCACGCTCTCGCCCAGGCGGCGCAGCCAGACCAGGAAGAAGCCCTTGAGTTCGCTCGCACTCACATAGCAGTCGTCGGCGCCCGGTATGAGTGGTTCGTGGCTGTGGCTGTGATCATGGCTGTGACCGTGACCGTGGCTGTGACCGTGGTGGTCATGACTCTCGTCTTCCGCAACTGTTTCGTCCGTGTCGCGATCGCGGATCAACCCGATGCAGAAGATGCCGGCCACCACACCCGTGACGAAGCTGACAACGGGTCTCACGATTGCAGGGATGAAGCCGAAGAATGCCTGGGTGACCAGAATCGAGTCCACTCCGGTCTCCGGAGCGGTGATCAGGAAGGACATGCACGATGAACGGGACGCTCCCTTGCGGCGCATCTCGGCCACGACCGGCACCACTGAACAACTGCAGAGCGGCATCGGCACACCGATGGCCGCGCTGGAAGAAACCGATTTGAGGCTGTCCGCCTGCAGCCACTTGAGCACGGCCTCGCGCGATATGAACACATGGATCAATCCCGCCAGAAACAGGCCAAGCAGGAGCATCGGCGCCAGAACGAGAAACGACGACCACAGGAAATCGAAGAACAGGGTCAACTGATCCATGACAGTGTGCCGTCCAGCGGCTTCCGATGCCTAAACCGTCTCCGAAAGTGGAGGATAAGTCAACGTCATCCAATGGGCTTCATGTGACTGCGTATCCTCCCTGACGCCGAAATTTCGGGCCATCGCGCAATGGCCGCAGGCGTCGGAGCAACCGATGCCCGCCACCGGAATCACGCATCGTCCAGACATCCGGCGATGGCGTCGCCCAGGGAGCGCATCATCTCGAACCACGCGTCCGGACCGGGTTCGAAATCGACACCGATCGGGTCGAGCTCCGCAATTCGCACCGTCGTTCCCTCGGTCAGGGTCTGCACAAGATCCGGTGGAAACTGGGGCTCGATGAAGACACAACGGATATCGTGTTCGACAAGGGCGGCGCGCAGTTCGACGAGTCGCTTCGTGCCGGGCGGGCGGCCCGGATCGACGGCGACGGCGCCCACACTGTTGAGACCGAATGCATGTTCGAAATACTGATAACCGTCGTGGAACACGACGAACGCGCGCTGTTTCACCGGCTCCAGTTGCTCCATGATCGACATTTCCAGCGAGGCGATGCGCTCCACCATCGCATCGGCGTTGCTGCGATAGATCTCGGCGCGGCCAGGGTCGGAGCGGATGAGCGCGTCGGCTGTGACTTCGACAATGCGGCTGGCGTTTCCGGGATCGAGCCAGATGTGCATGTCGAACTCGCCGTGTTCGTGGCCGTGATCGTCATGCTCGTCGACGTGTGCTTCCTTGTCTTCGTCGTGCTCGTCGGGCCACAGTCCGCCCTCGCGAGTGGGCAACAACTCCATCCTTGCCACTTCGTGCAAGGTGATGAGTTCGGCGTCGGCCCCGAGGTTCTCGATGGCGCGCTCAAGGAACATTTCCATGTTCTCGCCGATCCACACAATGAGATCCGCCGTGTTCAGCGCCTGCGCCTCGGACGGGCGCATCTGGTAGGTATGGGGTGATGCCGCGCCCGTGACCATCAGCCCGGGTTCACCGGTCTCTCCCATCACGCCGGAGACGAGGGAATGGACCGGCTTGATACTCACGATGACATCCGTGGCCTGCGCATGAGGCGCGGAAACGAAGGCAAGGGCGCACAGCGCGGCAAGGACCGCAACTTTGCGCACGGCCAGCGACCGCGCGGAACCCAAAAGGCACATGAAACCCCGCATGATATGTCTCCGGTTGGAATTGCAGGACGAGAGCCCTGCAGGGTCGTTTTCCGGCAATCCCCTGGCGATGTCTGCCCCTCTGGCTTCTCCGTACAGGTCAGAAATCACAGGGTCCCGTCGTTTGAGGCCTCCACCTCGGCCACGGTCACCGTCCTCCCCCGCTCGGGAAATCCGAACACCGCACGCCGGTTGTCGGACTCTTCATCGACGACCGCTCAAGTGTCGCATCCATCGATGCTCTACTCGTGCCTGTCGTTGAGCTCTCTCCGGCCACCGTTGCAACAGGGTAATATACAGGGGGCATCTTGCAAGACCCCCACGGCCGCCCCTGTCTGCATTGGAACCGGCTGACCTGCGCGACAAGGCACTCCACCGGCGCATGTCCCGACAACACTACGAAGCTGGCCGAAAACTCTTCCATTGCCCCGGATCCCCGATCCGTCCGAACGTGTGTAATGCGGAGGACGGAACCAGGCTCTGTTATCCGTTGCCGGAACTCTTGGACGAAATGGCGGAGGACGGACCGTGACTGAACCTTCCGGCGGCGGGCTGGATGGCCAGGTCGAGCGCGGTCAGGAAGGTCCGGCCGATCAGTTCCAGCTTTCGCACCAGGCCGATGCGTTCGGAAACCCCGGCCAGCTCGTCCGCAGACAGGACATGGCCGATCAGTCCGCAACCGTCTGCCAGAGTGACGATCACGATGTCCCTCGGGTCGGGAATCGTGTCTGTCAGGAGTACGTCCCGGATCCGCCCGAACAGCCCGCGCTCGACCGCTGCATTCGCGAGCGTGTAGTGCCGTGCCCCGAATATCCTGAGGAAGCGGTCGTCGCTCACATTCAGGACGCCGTTATCGACCAGCCGTGTCAGTGCGGTTTCGCGAATCGCGTCGGCATGGTGGGTCGCATGCTCCACCCAGTAGAGCGCGTCATGGGTCTGGTCGGCTTGCGCGATCTCGACGAGTATTGGATCAAGAAGAGGATCGCCGACCGGCGCCGCATCGATCAGGAACAGCCGCTCGGCATCGGTGTCGATGCGGTTCTCCAAAGCGAGGTCCATCAGGACCGCCCCACCCAGAGCGTAACGGACCAGCCATTCCGGGGCCCGCGACAGTGCTCCGTCCTCATCGCGGAGCAGGAGAAGGAACTCCTCGGCAAGTCTCATCATCCGGCCCCCGGAAGGAATATCGCCGACAAGAGGAAATAGAACATAACCGCGAGCACCGCTCCGACGGGAAGCGTCACCACCCACGATATGAAGATGCTGCGGACCACGCCCAGGTCAAGGGCGCCCAGCCCTCGCGCGAGGCCCACCCCCAGCACGGCGCCCACCAGCGTCTGGGTGGTCGAAACCGGCAACCCCGTGCCGCTCGCCACGACGACCGTCGACGCGGCGGCAAACTCGGCGGCAAATCCGCGGCTCGGCGTGAGCTCGGTGATCTTCCGCCCGATGGTCGCCATGACCCGATAACCGAACGTCGCCAGGCCAACCACGATTCCGGCCGCACCAACCAGCAGCACCCAGACCGGAACCGCCGACTTGGCGGCGACCCCGCCGGTCGACACCACGGCCACGATCGCGGCGACGGGCCCGATCGCGTTGGCAACGTCGTTGGAGCCATGCGCAAAGGCCATGCCCGACGCGGTCACGATCATGAGGATGCCGAACACCTTCTCGACGTCATTGAACCGCGATTGCCCCCCTGTGGGAGCCTCGAGGCTCCGGAAGCGCAATCGGTTGATGACCAGTCGGCAAACGACGGCAACAATGCCGGCCATGAGCACCGAGTACAGGATCGCTATCGGCATGCTCAGATCCAGGCCGACATGCTTCAGGCCCTTGACGAAGGTGACGGTGGCGGTCACGAGCACTGCGGCGAAGATGTAGACGGGCACATACCGTCGGGCCTGGATGGCCGGATCGTCCTTGTTGAAGATCAGCCACTGCACGCTCAGCACCAGGAGAAACGCGATTATTCCGGCGATCACCGGGGTGACCACCCAACTCGCTGCGATCGTTGCCACGTCCCACCAGTGAACGGCCTCGACGCCGATTGCGACCAGGGCAAACCCGATGATGGCTCCGACGATCGAGTGCGTGGTCGATACGGGCCAGCCGAACCTGGAGGCGACCGTCAGCCAGGCGGCAGCCGCCAGAAGCGCAGACAGCATGCCGACGACCAGCAGATCGGGATCGTGATCGAGAGCCTCGACGTCGATGATGCCCTTGCGGATCGTCGACGTGACCTCTCCGCCGGCAAGAAACGCCCCGAGGAACTCGAACGTCCCGGCTATCACGATGGCACCGCCGACCGTGATCGCGCCTGAGCCGACGGACGTTCCCATCGAGTTTGCCACGTCGTTGGCGCCGATCGCCCAGGCCATGTAGAGACCGGCGACGATTGCCGCAACCAGAATGATTGTCAGGCTCATGTCCAAGGAGAACGACTCCCGGGGTCTGTGCCGCTCTGCATGGGCGTTCCAACGCAAGTACAACCCGAGTTCGACGTACACGCGTA
>Ga0209544_1001775_pt1 | contig 21861 bp, 17 predicted proteins | sample MesohylPK_FD_187297 | JGI IMG/M metagenome (GOLD analysis project Ga0209544, IMG submission 187297) | Host-associated microbial community of the marine sponge Aplysina aerophoba from Gulf of Piran - sponge mesohyl, lysed by proteinase K... | ecosystem: Host-associated > Porifera > Sponge >...
GGTCGGGCGGCAGGCTGTGCGCGCGCCGGATCACCGCCTTGATTCGGGCCAGCAGCTCGCGCGGGTTGAACGGCTTGGCGACATAGTCGTCGGCGCCCACCTCCAGGCCCACGATGCGGTCCTCGCCGCCGGCGCCCTGCCGGTCATGCTCGGCGGCGACCACTCGGTTACCTATCCGGTGGTGCGGGGCTACGAGGATGAGGCGCCGCTGCATGTCATCCACTTCGACGCCCATATCGACTATGCGCCGTTCATCCACGATCTCCGGTTCACCAACGTCCACCCGTTCCGCAACATTGCGCCGTTGCCCCATGTGCTGAGCCTTGCCCAGGTCGGGATCCGCAGCCTGCGCAGCGCCGAAGCGGAAATCCGGGACTCGATCGACGACGGCAACCGCGTGATGACGATGGGCGAGTTCCACCGGGTCGGCCCCAAAGGCGTCGCCGAAACGGTGCCGCCCGATGCGCGGACCTATGTCAGCATCGACATCGACGTGCTCGACCTGCCGCTGATACCGGGATGCGTCTCGGCCGAACCGAACGGGATGAGCTACGCCGAGCTGCGCGACACCCTCGCCGCCATCGCCGAGCACTGCAATGTGGTCGGACTCGATCTCGTGGAGGTCAATCCAACCCTGGACGTGGGGACCGGCGTCACTTCCTACCTCGCCGCGCACACGGTGCTGGAGTTCCTCGGCAACATCTGCCGCCAGCCGCGCTGGGTGCGGCACCGCGAGGCCCGCGCCGCGGCACGCGGCTGAAATTCATGGGCTCTCGGTGACCTGCCTGCACCGAGTGGTCCAATTGGATTGATATTGCATTGAGGATCATTCGGCCTGCTTGACGTCAGCGTGGTCGAGGCTCCGGGATCGAAACTCGCGATCGGGCGGCCTGACACCGGAAAGCGCATGTTTTGGCCGCGTGGGCGCGCGGGAATCCGCCAAGACGTACGGCTGCCAAGCGGCGTCCGTGGTAGCCTTGGTCGACGCTATCCGCCTCGCCATTGCAGTGCGCGAGGTACTTCGATGACGACAAGTGTTGATGTTTGCGCGCAAGTTGGACACCGACTGTCAAGACAACACGTCGAACTTGCTCGTTTCTGGCGGATTGTGAGCGGGGACCGAACATAACCTGAGGGCCCCCGGGATCGGCTGCTCCGCCAATTTGCGGGATAGGACATCCGGTACCAATTGCAGGAATTGAGCTGTATTTCGTCCCGCACAACCCTTGCTACAGCCCCATATCCCGCTCGACGCTCCTCGGCGTGCGCACCTGCTCCAGGTCCGGCTTCGGCCGCCGCGCTCGCCCGATCGCCGCCTCGGCCTTGCGACCGGCGCCTCGCCCGGTTTCTTCCCCCGTCTCCGGCATCCTCGCATTCGCTCTTTCGTGCTCCGGTCCGACCGCCTCCAGCGCCGCGATGCGCTCGCCGGTGGCGGCTTCAAGCTGCTCGCGCAGCGCCGCCCTGTCGTCGGTGACCAGCTCCGCCCGGTCGCGCGCCCGGCTGATCTCGACATAGAGCATCCGCTGGGTGGTCAGGTTGGGATGTTTCGCTTCCATGGCCGCGATCACCGTGTCGACGGTGCGGCCCTGGAACGAATGCACGGTCGAGGCCCAGGCACGGTCGACATGGCGGAGCTGCGGATCGCCGGGAGCCAGATCGAGAGACCGCCCGTCCTCGAGCCGGAACGTGACCTTGCCGTCCCTCACCGCGGCGACCTCGGCGGTGCCGCTGTTCACCAGTCCCAGACCGGCATCGTTGCGGGTCCAGCGGACGCGGTCGCCGGCGCGCAGCTCCATCTCGACGCCCCGGTAGACCTCGACGCCGCCGCTCCGTGCCGCAATCCGCTCCGGCTCCCAGGCGACTGACCGGCCGTCCACGCCGGCCAGTTCGACCGTGCGCGCCTTGTGATCGACGCCAGCGACCCGCAGCTCGTCGCCCTTCGCGACGCCGAGGCGCTTGTAGGGGCGGTGGAAGGCCACGACGTCGCCGGGCGCGTAGTTCGCCGCCAGCGACTTCTCCGCATTCGTGTATCCCTTCGAGGCCAGCCGCTCGGCGGTGACGGCGGGGCCGTGGACGACGCCGTCGCGCACCAGGCGCTCGCGAACGATGGCGTTGATGTCCTCGCGGATGGCGTGGCTCGGCGCCATCAGCCCGGCACTGGCGCGCTCCTCCGGCGATAGCCGGAGCCAGCGCGCAGCGGCGGCGCCGGCGAGGTTGTCGGGCTTCACTTCGGCGACGTTCGGCCCGAGCTTCTCGAAGGCGCGTCCGATGTCGCCGGCGAGGCTAGCCTCGACGGCGGCCTTCAGGTCGGGATCGCGCTGGCGGCGGATCTCGTCCATCAGGGCGGTCTCCATGCCGGCGGCCTGCAACTGGGCGAAGGGTTTCCCGGCGTCGACGGCGCCGAGCTGCTTCTCGTCCCCGACCAGCACCACCCTGGGGATGCGCAGCGCATCGGCGATCCGGAGCAGGTCCCGGGCCTGGACGGTGGAGGCCAGCGAGCCCTCGTCGACCACCAGCGCGGTCCGGGCGAACGCGGCGCGCATCTCCTTCCCGCCCTTCCTCGTCAGCCGCCCTTCGGCGACGCCGGCATTGCGGGCGAGGAACCGCTGCAGGGTCTCGGATTCGATCCCGGCCTCGGCGCCGAGCGTCCGCGCCGCCGAGGCCGACGGCGCGAGCCCCCGGACCTGCCAGCCGCGCTTCTCCAACAGCGCCCGGGCGCGGTTCAGCATCGTGGTCTTGCCGGTGCCGGCATAGCCCTGCACCCCGACCGTGCGGTCGTCCGAGGCGAGGATCAGCTTCACCGCCGCCTTCTGCCCGGCCGTGAGCGGCCCGTTGCGGAGCGCCTTGTCGACCGCGCGGGCGCGCATCGGCGCCGCGGTGCGTCCCCGGCCGGCGCGCATGAGCGCGACGGTCTCGGTCTCGTCGGCGACCGCCCGGTCGGTGGTCAGGCGGTCTTCGGCGCCCGGCAGCCGCGCCGCGAGCAGCGTCCCGGCCTTCTCAAGCGCGGCGACCTCGCGTTCGGCCTCGGCGATGGTCACCGCGCCGGTGCGCCAGGCGAGCGCCGCGGCGAGCAGATCGGTGCGGGCGAACACCGCCTCGCGCTCGGCCAGATGCGCCACCGCCCAGGCCATCGCCTCAGCGGCCGGGTCGGGTTGCGCCATCGGCGTTTCCGGGGAGGCGGTCTTACCCTCTACGGCCGCCGGTCCGGTTTCCGCCTCCACCGCAGGAGCCGCTTCGCGCACCGCGTCCGTCCGCCCGGCCTCCTTCGCCGCCTGGGCGACCAACCCGCAGGCATCGAAGCCGAGATCGGCGGCCTGTTTCTCCCAGATGCCCCGGAGTTCCGCCCGGTCGACGTCGCGCTTTCCGGCGCGGGTCATCAGCGCGGCGCGCTGGGCGAGACGCTGGTTCTCGGCCGGTGCGCCCAGGCCGCGGGCGTCCATCGCGGCCTCGATCTCGGCGCGCCGCGTCGAAAAGGCCTCCACGACCGCGCGGGACACCCCCGCGATCTCGAAACGGCCGTCGGCGTGGGTCTTCTCGATGCCGTAGCCGAGCCGCGAGAGTCCGCGCGCCAGCTCGCTGCGGTAGAGCGCGCCGAGCAGCATCTTGGACTCGTAGAGCCTCTCGTTGGCCATGGTCCGCCACTTGCCGTCCTCCCCCTTCACCATGTTGGCGAGAACCGCGTGGGTGTGGAGCTGAGGATCGAGATTGCGGGACGTGTCATGGCGGAACGTGGCGGCGACGATCTTCTGGTTGCCGGCGCGCACCATCCGCCCGGTCTCCGGGATCTGCCCCGGACCCGATCCGGGAGCCTGTCCCGGATTTAGTCCGGGGTCCCTGAGCCGGGTCTCGGCGGCGTTTCTCTCGACCCAGTCGAGCGCCGCCTTCACCGCCCGGTCGTGGGCCTCGACGATGCGGGCGTCGCCGCCGACCAGCGCGGCGAGAGATACCGATTTCGGGGCGGAGAAGGTGAGGTCGCGGCCGGGACGGTGGACGATTCCGCCGTCCGGGCCGCGCTTGCCCAGCTGCCGGCCGGAGCCGTCGGGCACCTTGCCTTCGAGCACGCCTCGGAACGCCTCCGGATCGACCGGGCCCTTCAGCCCGAGGTCTTCCGCGCCCCTGCCGAACCAGGCGCTGGCGGCGCGGTGCTCCGGGTCGTCCCTGGCATAGTAGCCATCGCGCTCGTAGTAGCTCGCGCCCTGGGCGGCCGAGGCCAGCGCCCCGATCGAGGCCACCATCCCGGATCCTCCCGGGGATCAGATCTCGACGGGGCCGGTCCGGGCGGCCTCGACGGGCGTTCCGGAACCCGCGCCGCCGGTCGCCGGACCGTCGGCCTGCCGCCCGCCGGCAGCCCGCCCGCCGTTCGCTTCGGGCGCCGGCCCCGTTTCCGTTTTGGCGGTTCGAGGTGCAGGCGCCGCAGTATCGACCGCGCCGCCGTCCGCGGCGGCCCGTTCGAGAGGCAGGCTGCCCTGGAGCGGTTCGGGTTCGGCCCCTGGCGCCGGTTCGGGCTCCGCGGGTTCGGCCTCGACCGCCGGCCCGACCGCTACTCCGGCGCTCCTGCGCGGCACGAACCGCTCGGCGGCCCTGGGCCGCGCGACGTAGTCGAGCTCGACGTTCGCGGCCGGGAGCGGGCCGGGGAACTTGAGATAGCCGGTGAGGTTGGGCAGCTGCATGATCTCGGAGGCGAGCGCCAATGGGCGCAGCTCGCGCTTCGGCGTCAGCGAGACGCCGTCGCGGATGGTGTTGGCGCCGTAGGAGAAGCCCTCCGCGACCTCCTCGATCTCGGCCCGGCCGAGGCTGTCGGCGGACCATGCGGCGGTGTCCTTGTCGGGTGCGGCGAGCACCACGCGGGTGCCGCAGAGGCCGGAGATGGTCTCGGCGCCGTTGCGGCCGTAGAGGTCGCGCAGCGACGAGATCACCTGGATGCCGAGCACGAAGCAGCCGCCGAACTGGCGGGATTCGGCGAGGCCGGGCTGGAGCGACGGCACCTGGTGCAGGGTGGGCAGCTCGTCGAGCACGATCCAGATGCGCCGCCCGTCCTGCTGGTCGAGCGACAGCAGGGCGTTGACCGCGATCTCGATCCAGGTCGAGATCAGCCCGCGCAGGCTGGCGTGCTGGTCGCCGCGCGAGGTCAGGAACAGGAAGCTGCCGCCGTCGCCGGGGGCATCGGCAGAGCCGTCTTCCCGCGCGATCCAGTCGCGGATCGAGAACGGCGCGCCGGTGTCCGGGAGGGTTTCGAGGGCGCCGATGTTGGCGGTCAGCATGGCGCGCACCGAGAGCGCGGTCTTGGGGTTCTCCGGATCGACGATCGACTGCGCGACGGTGCCCGCCATCGCCTCGGCAAGCGCGGTCAGCTCGGTCTTGAGCAGATGGTCGACCAGGACGCTGTTGTCCGTGACGCCGCGCGCCCGGAGCACGCCCGCGCCGTTGGAGAAGAGCTGGCGAGCGGCGGTGACCCAGAAGGGATCGACCGTGTCCCTCTGCTGCGGGATCAGCGCCGCGGCCATGGTGTCGAAGTCGCGGGGATTGCGCGCCTCGAAGAAGGGCGACCAGCGGGGGCTGCGGGCGTCGAGCGGGTTCAGCAGCACGTCGCGCTCGGGGTCGTAGAACGACCGGGTGTAGCTGCCCATCTTGTCGTAGATCACGCAGCGCTCGCCCCTGGCGCGGATCTGGGAGACGAGATCGGAGATCAGCACCGTCTTGCCCGACCCCGTCGTGCCCGAGACGATCGTGTGCTGGGTCTCGGCGCGCTCCGGATACGGCACCCCGGCGATGCGGCAGGACGCGAGCCGCGGCGACAGCGACAGCGCCGCCAGCAGCCGCGCGTGGGGCGGCTCGACCCGGCGGCGCAGTTCGCGCGCCGTGACCAGCTCGGCGCCGCGCAGCCGATGCTTCCGGTTGAGCTGGAGTCCCCGGTACCAGAACAGCGCCAGGAACGCGGCGATCACCCCGGCGCCGATCCTGACGCCGAGCCACGCGCCGGCGAAGACCTCGCGCTTCAGCCGCTCGCGCACCGCCAGCGCCGGGCGCGAGGCGGCGATGTCGCGGATCGCCAGCACCGCGAGCGTGCCGTCCCGGCGGCGGATCTCCTGGCCCGAGTCCGGGCTGTATCCCAGCGCGAGCTTGGCCTCGGCGAGCGTCACCATGCCGGCGGCGTACCATTCCGCGCCCGAGCCGTGGCGCCAGGCGTTCCAGGCCGGCACCGCGACCACCAGCAGGGCCGCGGTCATCAGCGCCGCCTTGAACAGCTGGCTCCACATGCGCACCGCGTGAAAGAGCGTCTGGCCGCCCCGGAGCGTGCTGCTTCCCATGCTTCTCATGCCGATGTCCTCCATGGCGGTTTCGAATGCGGGTCCGCCGGGTCCGGCGCGGCGAAGGCGCGCCCCGGGGCGGTCTCCCGCCGGAGCGCCGCGCGGAGGCGGAGTCCGGCAGGGGCCGGGGCGAAGCGGGCCGGGCCGGAGAGAGGCGCCGACGGCGGTGTCCGGCCGCCCAGCCCGCAGGACGGGAGGCCACGGCCATGACACGAACGGGATGCGACGCCGGCGGCGGCCGGGCAGCGCGGCGCGGCAACGCGGGGGGACGCCCCGATCCGGCAGACCACTCTCCCACGAGCATCGAACGCGCCGTCGTGCTGGCGGGCTTCGCGCCCGCGATCCTCTGCACCCTCGTGCGGCTTGTCTTTGGAGCCGGCGGCGAGCTTGCCGCCGGGCTGTGGATCTCCGCGGCGCTCTGGGCCGCGCTCGCCTCCGCCGTCCTCGCGCTCCGGCGCGGCCTCCGCGACCGCGACTGGAGCGCGTTCGCCCGCTACCGGCTGCCGGACGGGCGCGACGAGCGCATCGACTTCGTCTCGCAGACCGGCCAGTACGCCTGGATGCGCATCGCCGAGGAGCAGGAGCGCCTGATGCGCCGCGACTAGGGGCTCCATCACGGCGAGCTGTCGCCCCAGTCCCGCTCGTCGGGCGGACGGCCCCTGCCTTGCCCCCTGCTTTTCCCGGGGGCGCCGTCCGGCGCGGCGTTCCGGGCCGAGCCGTAGAGCTTGCCGGCGAGCCAGTCGCCGATCACCGGCACGTCCTTCGCCGCATGCTCGCCGAACGGCCTGTTCACCTCGACGGCGGTCCCGGCGCGGCCCTCGGCGGCCTCCTGCTTCGTCACCGTTTCCCGCGCGCCGCGGGCGGCGCCGCGCACGACGAGATCGGTCTCGGTTTCCACGCGCGCGTCGCGCGCCCAGGCGCCGGTCTCGCCCGGCCCCGGCGCGCCGGCCTCGCGCGCGCGGTCGCGCACGCCTTCCGCCCGGCCGGCATGGGCGGCCCCGGTCTCGCGCGCATAGGCGCCGCCCAGCCTGTTCCGGGCAGCGTCGTATTCGGGCTTGCCGCCGACGGACGCCGGGTCGGGTCGGGCCGGCTCGGGAAAGCGTTCGGCGATGAAGGCGGCGGCATGGTCCCGCAGCTGCTCCGCATCCTCCGCCGTCTGGGGCGAGGCGATGCGCATGGCGCCGGCGGCGCCGATCGGCCGGCCGTCGGCGCCCTCGCGCTCGGAGAGCCAGGCGAAGAAGGGCTGGCCGAGCTCGCGCTCGATGGCCTGGGCGTCGCTGCGCACCCGCGCCGCCTGCCCGGACCAGCTCTCGGACTCCTGCCGCGCGAGCGAGGCGCGTTCGCTGTAGCTGCGCATCCGCGTGAGATTGGCGCCGAGGCTCTCCTCCAGGCTCGCCAGCTCGCTGTCGCCGGTCTGGGTCGAGTAGCGCTTCGAGGCCTCCTCGACCCGGGACCACAGCCCGGTCACCCCGTGCTGGCGGTCGTATTCCCGGATCCGGTTCCAGGCGTCCTGCTCGATGGTCTGGCCGCGCCACATGGCGGAGCCGTCGGCGCCGACCCTGACGATGAAGTCCCATCCGCCCCCGATCCTGGCTTCCCCGGTGAGCGCCGCGGCCTGGTTCTTGCTGATCCCGCCGATCTCGGAGAGTTTCTCGATGTGCGAATCGAGTTCCTGCGCCTGCCGGCTCTCGCTCTCGGTCGCGCCGCGCGCATGGGCCTCGCCGGTGCTGACATCATGGGAGTAGCGCTGCACCAGGGCGGTGGCGTCGGTCGCCGCGGCGGTGCGCGCCGTGGCCGCCTCGGCGGACCAGTTCCGGGCCATGGACCGGGCCTGGGCCGCGCGCTCCTCGTGGGAGGCGGCGAGCGACTCCGACAGCCGGACCCCGGCCGCCGGAATCCGGCTGGTGGCGCTGCCGGCGTCCGCCACCGCGGTGCCGTCGCCGGTGACGGTGAATCCGGCGCCGGCGGGGGCATAGCCCGTGTAGCGGTCGGTATCGACATGGGCCGAGGTGCGGACTTGGCGGCCTTCGAGGGTGGCGAAGCGGTGGGTATCGGTCTGCGTGTTGGCCAGCGACAGGTTGCCGGTGGTCCCCTCATGCGCGGCGGACGACGCCGCGTCCTGGCCGACGGCCAGAACCGAGGTCGCGAGCACCGTCGCCTTGGAGAGCCCGTAGGCCAGCGCGGCGGCGAGGAACGGCACCGACATCGAGAGGTAGCCCGACATCACCGCCACGTCCGAGGCCACGGCCCTGATCCCGGCCTGGGCCACCAGCGAGATGCCGATATCGCCGCCCGGCATGGCCGCCGCCGCGCTCATCCGTTCCGCCGCCTCGCCCATCGAGATGCGGTGCAGCACGGCGTAGAGCGGGCCCCAGGACTGGAGCCAGATCAGCCCGGTAACGTAGGACCGGAAGATCGCCGTCCCCGCCGGCGTCAGCATCAGCAGCACCGCCATCGGGAAGGCCCCGATATAGAGGCACTCGAAGACGATCCGGAGTAGCGGCACCCAGGTCTCGGCCTGCCTGCCGATCGCCCGGTAGGCCGAGACGGTCTGGGCTTCGGCCCTTGCTTCGGTATAGGCGCGCAAGGCCGCCGCGTTGCCGGCCTCCGCCGCCCACTGCTCGCCGGCGTCGTGGACCGCGTTCAGCACCATCTGCTGGCGCATGATTTCGCCCGCGTTGCGCGAGGCGCCGATCAGGAAGTCGTGGGCGGCGGGCAGCGCCGCCAGCAGCTCGGCGCGGGCCAGCGCCTCGGTGCGCGCGTCCGGGAAGATCCGCCACCCGAAGATCGTGCCCGCGCGCTGGATCTCGGCGTTCCACTGCGCGCCCAGCCTTGCCGCGCCGTCGCGGCAGGTGACGATGGTGCGGTCAACGGTCGTGGCCCCGCCGGCGCCGGGCGCGCCGCGGGCGGCGAACTCGAACATGCGCGCGGGCGAAGCCCCGGCCGAGGGCGAGCCCGCGGCCGTCACCAGGCGCCAGACATCGGTGCTCTCCCGGAGGTCGTCGGCGGTGATGTGGCCGAGCAGCAGCGCGTGGAACACGCACTGCCGGGCATAGTTCCGGAGATTGCGCGCGAACACTGCGTCGGTCACCTCGAGCCGGGTCGCCGCCGCGGCGAGCCGCGCCCCGAAGATCAGCCCGTGGCGCTGGTAGGCGAGGTCGTTCGGCAGGGTGAAGGCCTGTTCTGTGAGCCGGGTCAGCCCGTCACCGACCTGGCTGGTCAGCGAGGCGAACAGCGCGAGGCCGATCGGCACGTTGGCGACCACGGCGGGCGCCAGCGCGGGATCGAGCCGGTCGACCACCCGCACGGTCGCCTTCGGCACGATCATCGCGCCCCAGACGACGACGAACAGCAGCACCCACTTCGCGTTGTCCTTCCACGAGCCGCCGAAGGCGGTGCGGAACAGCACCCAGCCGAGACCGGCGACGCCGGCGAGCTGGGCCAGCACCATGTAGGCGCCGCCCGAGGTAATCGCGGCGACCGCGTTCAGGAGATCGACGAGATAGGTCCCGCCGCCGAGGGTGAAGAGCTCGTACATTAATTTGGGGCCTACCGGGACCCGGCCCCGGCGCCGCCGCGCGCGAAGGCGAGCGCCGCGCGCAGGTCAGCCGAGAGCGCGCCCGCCAGCTCGGTCTCGATCAGGCGCAGCTTCTCGACCACCGCGAGCGCGGTGTTGAGCCGCTGGAGACCCTGGTGCCGATGCCGGGCGAGCGCGACCCGGTTGGCCCTCAGCCCCTCCCGCCAGCGTTGCAACTGCTCGCCGTCGGCGACGTCGAGCGTGCCGGCGCGCTCCTCGACCGTGCGGTGCAGGTCGGTGATCCAGACCTGCATCACGTCGAGCGCGACGGCCTCGGCGAGCGCGTCCATCTCCTGGTCGATCACCGCGCCCCGGTAGGCCGCCGCCGTGTTGGCGACCCGGTAAACCGGCAGCGTGGTGAGATTGACCAGGCCGAGCGCGGCGGCCGGCGGCGCGGTGTCGGTCCTGACCGCATCGACCAGGTCGCGCAGGAGTTCGGCTACGCGGGCGCGGAACCCCCGGTTGGCGGGGATCGTCACAGTTCCCAGCGCCGGGTTGAGGCACAGGTTCGTCGTGTCGCAGCGGTAGACCGGCAGCGCGCCGCCGCCCTCCATCAGCACTTCGGTGACCCGTCGGTCGAGCGCCAGCGGCTCCAGGATGCGCACCCGCGGGCCGCTTGTGTCGGAATCCGATGTCGGCGCGGTGACGATCAGCGTGCCCGTCACCGCCATGGCGAACTCGGCGAGCTGGGTGTCGCCCGCCAGGAAGGACGAGCTTCTTATGGCCTTCCAGGCATAGTTGACGTTGACCGGCACCTGGTCGGCCATGGCGCCGGAAGCCGCGGCCAGGGTCGAGTTCCTATTCCCGTCGGCGCCGCAGCCGTGCTTGGCGGCGGCATAGTCGGAGAAGATGCCCTGCGAGGTGCCGATGGCCGCGCAGATCGACGCGCTCGCCCGGTCGTTCTTCGACCAGAGCGCGCCGACCAGCGCCTGCGCGGTCTCGCAGCTGTTGAGGTTCTGGCTGTTGACCCACTGCGCCAATGCCCGGAGCTTGGCCATGGTCTCGGCGATCACCGGCGAGATGGTCTCCAATGCCAGCTCGAAGGCGAAGCCGGCGGCGTTCTGGGCGACGGCCCGCCCAAAGGCGATGAGCTGGTCCGAGTTGATGAACGAGAACGCGCCCGCGAACGCGTCGATGCCGCCGCAGCCGGCGCGGAACGAAGGCAGGTTGACGGTCGCGATCTGCTCGGAGCGCACCGGCGAGCGGAGATAAAGGTTGCCGAGCGTCCAGTGCCCGGACGCCTGGCCCTGGAACGCGGTCGGGCCCGTGGTGTTGACCGCCGCGCCCTGCCAGAAGCGGTTCATCTCCGACAGCACGTCGGCACGCGCCGGAGCGGCCGCAAGAAGGACGGCGGCGAGCAGGCCGGCCGCTGCGGCGGCCCAGGGGATAGCCCACCGGAAACGGCGCTGTATGCCGGATGGCGGCCGCCACCGACAGGTCAAGCATACGGTATACAAACGGAACTGCATCCGGGATTCCCTAATAGTCATGGCCGGGCTCTAGGGCGGTGAGCGTGAATATCCGGTCCGCCAGCTGGTCCTCGGCCATGACACCGAAGCCGACCGGCAGCACCAGTTTCGTCTTCGTGTCGAACAGCACGACGGCGGGCACCGGAGCGCCGGCGAGGCCGAGCTTCGCGGCGCGCCCGTTGTCGGGGACGGCCTCGGGCCAGCCCTCCAGCGCCTCGCCGCTGAGCGACACCGCCAGCACGTCGAGGCCGTGGCGCATGGCGAAGGCGCGCAGCAGCGGGCCGAACACCTTGCATCCGGCGCAGCCGGCGTGGCCGAGATAGATGATCCCGTAACGCTCCCCGAGCTTCGCCAGCGCGCCGGCCACCGCCTCCCGCCGCCCGTCGGACCAGAGGCGCTTGGCGAGCGCGCCGACCGGGCGCTTCAGCGTGTAGTCCACCTCCGGCGTCGCCCACACCGTGCGCCGGAAGGCGTCGGAGAAGGCGGCGGCCCGTTGCAGCGTCTCCTGCTGGAGGCGCAGATAGGCGGTCACGTTCGCGGTCGAGGGATCGAGGATCGCGGTGGCCCGCGCTTCCTCCAGGCGCTTCCGCATCGCCTCGATGCGGTCCGTCGCGGACCGTCCGTCCGGAACGGCCGGCGCCGTTTCGGTTGGCTCCGGCCCGTCCTCGCGGTCGCAATAGAAATGCCAACCGAGCGTCGGACCCGCGTCCCGCGCTTGTCCCCCCGGCTCCCGTGGTCCGGGACCCAGCCCGCACCACGACCGCCATTCCGCGGCTGCGGCCGGCGGAGCGAACGCCGCGGTCAGAACCGCCCAGACGCCCATCGCCGCAACGGCGTAATTCGCGGCGCGGCCCATCACCGGCCCCGCGTGTAGAAGTTGCGGATGCGCTCGCGCATTGCCGCCTGGGTGTCCCCGGTTCCGGGGATCGACACCGCCGGCTCCATCGAGCCGTCCATCAGGTTCTCGGTGAACTCCGAGAGGTCGAGGCGGTCGAAGTCGATGCCCTCGATCTCCGCCACCGTCAGCCCCCGGCAGCTGCCCCAGCCGATCCCGAGCTGGGTGCGCCCCTGCTGCTGCAGGATGCGCCCGAGCTTCGAGCCGAACACGCACCAGGCGCGCGAGTGCCGGATGCAGATGCCGAACAGGGTCTTCCTGGAGCAGTACCGGCCGAGATAGTGGGTATTGCCGGCGTTGCGCTCTTCCGCCAGCTCGCGCTCCGAGGCCGAGCAGTTGGCGAGCCCGACCAGCAGCCCCGAGTTCTTGCAGCAGTTGGCAAGCCCGCCGAAGTGGATGTGGCAGCGGCGACGCTGGCCGGTGAAGAAGCGCATGTCGTTGCGGTCGAACTCCTCGCCGCCGAGCTCGACCGCCATGTTGAGCCGCGAGACGGCGTCGACGAACCCGGTGTTGGCCTCGGGCCGGACGGTCTCGCAGTCCGCCCCGACGCAGTACGTCACCCGCCCGCAGGATCCGCCGGCGTTGGCATCCGCGACCCGGGCGTTGCAGTCGTCGACATCGCCCGAAGCGAGCCCGCCCGCGCCGTGGGCCGGCGCCTGCGGGTTGGCCGCGACGGTTTCAGAGCGCGCAATCTCCGGATCGCCCGCCGCGACCGGCCGGTTGGGACGCGTCAGCGTCCCCTCGATCACCGCGCGCCCGGCCTGGCCGCCGGGATCGTCGGGAGCGGCAAGCCGCGCGCGGGCGGCGTCTTGCATACCGGATGCCGTCAGGTTCCGCTCCGGCACGTCCGTGCCGGCGTAACCCGGGACCGTGGCGGCGTTCGAGGAATCCCTGGCGATCGCGCCGGCCGCCGCCGCGCCCGCATTGCCGAGGGCGCGGGCCGCTGCTTTCGGGTCCCCTGCCCCGGACAACGATCCGGGGTCCGCCTGCGCGGCTCCGCCGAGGACGATCCACAGCAGGAACCCGAACACGGCCGCGATGAGCGCCCAGGCTGCCAGGCGGGTTGTCATGGACGCCGGGGCCTTCCGAATTGCAAGCCGCGCCGTCATCGCCGGTCTCCGTTCATGCGTCCGAGATGCGCCTTCGCAACCTCGCGTCCCGCATCGCCCTCGGCGGCGACCGCCTCCAGTGCGGCCGCGAGGCCGATGTTCCCGGTGACGAGATCGTGCGGCGGGGCGGGATCGCCTGCCCCCCCGGCTCGGGGGCCGGGGCCGGCTCCCCCCGATCCGGGGTCCGCGCAGCCCCGGCTCCGGCAGGGCGGGACGCCGCCCGGCGCAACCACCACGGCGGGCACGCGCCGAATGCCGAACAGGCGGAACAGGCGCGGGTCGATGGCGACGCCCGCGTCATGGCCGCCCAGGCGATCGCCGATCCGCTTCGCGGTCGCCCGCAGCCCATCCTCGCCGACGCCGCGCAGCACCAGCGGCGCGCCGAGGCGCGCGGCGTCCCGCGCCCACTGGCGCCAGCTCGCGGCGGGCACCGACAGGCTGGTGAAGATGAGGATTTCGGCAGTGTTGGAGCGCGACCCTGCAAACGCGGCGGAATGACGTTCGGCCGGGAGCGGGGCCGGGGAGGTTCTCCCGCCCGCGCCCTCACCGGCATCGACCCCGGCATCGACCCCGGCGGCGATCCCGGACGCCGCCTTGCCGGCCCGTTCGAGCGCACGCTCGACGATTTCGCGGCTCCACGCGCCGAGCCCGCCGTCGGGCCCCTCGCGCCGCACCTCGGCTGCGAGGTTGCGGGCAAGATTTTCCGGCACCGACGACCCTTCATCGGCCCGCACCGGACAGGCGCACGCGCCCAGCAGAAGGAGGCCCGCCAGCCCGGCGAGGACGGCGCCCCTGCGGGGCGATTTCGGCGAATTCAGAGTGCGCAGCAATTTCGTTTCCTCCACAGCAGGTAGCCGAAGCTCTCGCCCGAGACCGGGAGCTCGCGCAGCGTCTCCCAGAGCACGGACGAGCGCCCGGTCGGGTTGCAGCCGGTGCGCGGCGTCGTCGCCGGGACCGGCTGGGTCATCTGCCAGCGGTACTGCGATTTCTTCATGATGGGCATCGGGTAGCGCCCGCAGAGCGCGCCCGAGCCGAACGTGCCCCAGGCGAGCCCCGCCCGGTGCAGCCGGTAGAGCAGGCGCTGGGACGCGAGCAGCGAGGCCTGCACCCCGCCGACATGGGCCGCGACGTTGCCGGTGAGCGGATACATTCCGCCCTGGCAGCCCGCGCACCAGAACATCGGGTCGAGCGGCAGGCCCGCGGAGGCCGCCGCGCAGTCGGCGGCGCAGGCCGCCTGCGCCGGCAGGTTGGCGAACAGCGCGGCTTCCGGGTTGAGCAGGAACGACAGCTCGTCGTCGAGCCAGGCGGGGTCGAGCTCCGAGGTCCAGGCGATGTCGAGACCGCCGCCCTCCAGGCAGCCGAGATCGAGCAGCGCCCCGATCCAGGACAGCAGCGGGTACATGTAATAGTGCGCGTGCCAGACCGAGCCGGCGGCGCCGTCGCCGCCCGAGGACCCGGTGCGCCCGCGCGCGGCCGGCAGCCCCGGATCGATGGTGAGGCCGCCCAGGTTGGGGAAGCACCAGGGTTTGCGGGTCACGTCCATCAGCCGCGCCGGCTCCCAGACCCCGAGCGAGATCCCGATCCGGGGAATCGGCGAGCCGCACAGGCAGATCGGCGAGGACGGGTTGGGCGTGTCCGGCGCGCCGGCGGCGCTGCCCATCCGGATCGGGCCGATCGAGATCGGGAACAGGCATTCCCAGCACACGTCCGAGATCGGGTTGACGAACCGCCCGGTGCAGGCTTGCGCTGTGGCCGGGCCGGACCACAGCACGGCCGCCAGCAGGACCAGCGCCAGCAGCGGAACCACGCGGCGCATCATGCCTCGGCATCCGGCTCGTCGGCGCCATCCCCGGCATCATGCGTTGCGTCGGCGGACCGCCGGCCCGACAGGATGTTGACGGCGTCCTGCCGTCGGGAGACGACGATCTCGGTGATCGTCCGGTCGGTCCCTTCCGGATCGCGGAAGGTTCGCGTCGCGATCCGGCCCTCGACCATGACCGCATCGCCTTTGCGTAGCATCTTCGAGACCGGCTCGACGGCCGGCCCGTAGACCACCACCCGGTGCCACTCGGTCACCTCGGAAGGCCGGCCCTCGCGGTTGGTCCATTTCTCGGTGGTGGCGAGCGAGAAGACCGCCGCCTTGCCACCATTCTTCAGGTCGCGGATCTCGGGATCGCGCCCGACATGGCCCAGCAGCGTCGCCCGGTTCATGTTCAGCATGGTCTCAGTCCTTCCCTTCTGTGTTGGGTATCTCCCGGTCCTCGACCGGGATTTCCGCAATGCGGAGCCGCGTCCCGTCCTGCGCGACCAGGCTCGGCGTGAAACGCAGACCGAAGCGCACGGCGAGGTGTCCGCCCCGGTCGAAGAAGAAAGGCCGGCCGTAACGGCGCATCAGGTCGAGCGGCCGGCCGGCGAGCAGCACGATCTTCGCGGGACGGTCATGAGAGAGCGCCCAGGCGATTTCGGCCTCGCGCCGGCCGTCGACGAACAGCAGGTCGCGCGCAAGCGCGATCCGCTCCAACGGATTGACCCGCGTTCCTGCGGCAGCGATGAGCGTGCCGTCGGAGGTTCGGATGTCCCGCGCGACCGTAATGGCGGGATCGATCAGGCGGCTGCGTTCCCTCGTGGCGGGCGCGATTCCGGGCACCGGGTCCGGTTCCTCCAGCTTTCGCCGGGCATTGGTGAGGGCCTCCTCTTGCAGCCGCGCCAACTCGCCCGAACGCTGCATCTCCAGCAATCGCGCCTCGATCTGCGCCAGCAGGTCCGGCTCGGCCACCGGCCAGGTCGCGCCGCGCACGCCCAGATCCTTCGCAGAAACGGCACCCGGAAGCGCGGTCGCGAACAATACGGCGGCGGCAAGCGTCGTCGGGAATGGACCCCTCATTGCACCGTCTCCAGTCGATCGTCCCGGGCATTTGCTGCATCTTCCGCCTCCATGGGCGCCTGTCCCTCGGCCGGATGCGGCAGTACCGTGGCGGCGCCGTCAGCGGACCCGGCATCGTCAGGCCCTACCAGCGGCCCCTTCAGGCCGAGCCAGGGGATGTCCGGCAGGCGGACGGCGCGTCCGAGGATGCGCCCGCGCGGCACGAGGCCGATCTCCGCGTAGCGGCTGTCATGGCTGTCCTGGTGATCGGCGTTCAGAAAGAAGTGCCCCGGCGGGATGACGCCCGGCGCGATGGCTTGCAGCGGCCGCCCGTCGAGCGCGTGCGTCTTGGCCCGGCCGACCGCCTCGCCGTCCAGAAAGACCGTTCTGTCCATTCCGACCGAGACGCGCATGCCCGGCACGCCGCGCACCGTCTTGAGATACGGGACTGGGGAATCGAAGGACGGAGCCTGGCCTGGCCCCTGAGGCGGGCGCGGCTCGAACAGCACCCGGTCGCCGGGCTGCGGGTCCTGGCCGAACAGCGGGAAGGCGGCATAGCCCCAGGCCTCGTCCGACCAGCTGGCGTTGACATGGACGCGCGAGGCCGCGCCGAGCCAGACAAGGGCGAGCGCGATCATGACCGCCAGGCCGACATGCCGGCGGCGCGGGCCGGCGGTCCGCAGATCGAATATCGGGCGCTGCGCCGTCACCGCCTGTCTCCCGGCACGGGTCCGGCGCTCCCGCCCGTTCTCCGCGCGAGGAATTGGCCGAGCGCCGCCTCGACCTGCCGCGTCAGGTCCGGCGCGCCCGCCGCGACCGCGCGGGCCGGTAGCAGCACGACCCTGTGACGCTCTGCGGTCTCCCGCAGCGCCTTTTCCAGCGCCGCCGCCCAGGCCCGGGTCCGCGCCGCCGACGCGTCCGCCGATGCCCCGCTGTCCGCTGTGCGGACGGCCCAGGCCGCGGTCAGCTCGCCCAGCCGCACGGTGGCGATGCCGGGCGCTGGCGCCGCGCCGAGGCGCGTCACGGCGGCCGAGACCGCCGCCGCGACGCCGGCCGCGAGCAGCACGGCCGCGGCGAGAACCCGCAGATCGCTCACCGCCGGCCCCCCGCGCCCCGCCCGGGCCGGTCGCAATGCCCGCGCGCGGGCATGAAGACGTACTCGCGCGTCTCGCGGTGCTTGAACCAGGCGACGCCGGCCTCGTCGTGGAACATGTAGAGATAGTGGCCGGCCCAGTCGCGCTCGGACGGCTTGCCCGACAGCACTCCGGCATCGATGGCGGCGCGGAACACCTCCTCGGCGTCCCGCACGACCCGGATCCGGGGCGGCCGCCGGCGCCCGCGCCCGCCGCCCCGCTCGACCCCTTCCTGGTTGCCATGCCGGTCACGCCGCATCGCGCTCTCCCGCGCGTACCATCCGCGCCGCTTGCATATTCTCTTGTTCCTTCTCCGGTAGGTGCGCGACATCCCCTGTCTCCCTGTCATGGTCGGTTTCGATCCGTTCCGGCGCCCCCGCGCCGGCGTTTCCCGGCGGGCGGGCGAGCGCCTCGAAGCGTTCCAGCCACAGCGCCGCCGCCCGGTCCGGCTCCAGCGACCGGACGCGGCGTTTGAGCGGCGGGAACGCTACCCCCGCCCCGGCGTCGCCGGCGACGGCGAGATCGCGGCGCTCGGCCGCCGCCGCCATGCGGGCGACGAAGCGCAGCAATTCGCGATGATCGTCCGTCAGCGCCGGATCGAGCCCGGCCGCCTCGCGAATCGCTCCCTCGATGCGGGCCGCGAGACGGTTCGCCCGGTCCGCCGCCCGCTGCGATCCCGCCGCCCCGGGACCGGATCGGTTTCCGAGCCAGGCCGCGGGGGCGTCGGCGAGCAGCGCATGCAGCGCCAGCGCCCGGCGGTCCTCCGCGCCCAGACCGTCGAGCGCCTCGACCTCGGCGCTTACCAGCACCGCATGCCCGGCGAGCGAGTGGTAGGACGCGATCCGCCCGCCATGGCGGCAGACGTTGGCGAGCACCCGGGCGACCGCCTGGAAGTCGATATCGGCGGCCGTCACGGTTTCCGGGTCGCCGGGCCAGTTCAAGGCAGGGCCCGCCCGGCCGCCTGCCGGCGCGGACCGGTCCGTCCGCGCCCCTCTACGCCTCGTTGCGCTCATCTACGCCTCCTTGTGTTTGTGGTTCGTTCTTTGCCGGGTTCAAAGAAATGCCGCCCGGCGGTTTCGGGGAGCCGCCCGATGCGCTCCCGGCGGGCGCACCGCCGGCGGCGATGCGGTCGATCGCCTCGACGGTGGTCAGTCCCTCGGCTTTCAGCGTCTCGACGGCCGCGAAGGCCGGGCCGCGCGACGAGAACAGCGCCACCGACCAGTCATCCAGCACGAGCCGTGCGACCCGCCAGCCGTCGGGACCGTGCAGGACCAGCTCGGCCCAGCGCCCGTCGGCGGTGGCGAGGCTCTTCAGCGCCCGCTCCATGCCGGGATCGCAGTGGATGCGCTTCTCCTGCTTGAGCAACTCGACGGATTCGTCCTTCTGGGCGAGGAAGATCACCCAGTCCGAGTTCTCCCAGGCGGCGCGCGCGGCCGGGTTGGCGTAGTAGTCGTTGACCGACTGCGTGCCGGTAATCAGCGCGCCGCGGTACTTGCGGGCTCTTCTGGCGGCGCCTTCGAGGAACGCCTTCGAGTCATCGCCCGAGAGCAGGTCCCAGGCCTCGTCGATGACGATCGCCTTCGCCCGCGTGCGCGGGCCGTGATACATGCGCTGGGTGGCCAGGAAGACCACCAGCATGAGGACCACACCCTGGACGTCGCCCCGTCCCTTCAGCTCGGCGAGTTCGAACACGGTGAGCGGGTTGTCGAGCGACGGCGTCTCGGACCCCTCGAACAGCCGCCCCATCGCGCCGCCCGGGCGCCAGGGGCCGAGCGCGGTGGCCATGTCCTTCGCGCGCCGGTCGTCCCGGTCCGCGAGACGGCCCTGCACCGTGCCGAGGTCGGCGCCGTTGCCGGCCTCCTCCCAGGCCGCCGCGACGGCCTCGTCGATCAGCGCCGCCTCGATGTCGTCCATGGTCCCGCGCCTTCGGCACATGCGCCGGACCACGCCGGCCAGCATGGCGAGGCACTCCTCGCGGTAGTCGCCGTCATGGGCGGCGGTCTCCGCGTCGATCATGGCGAAGGGGTTGAGCCGCGCGGGGTCCTTGCCGAAGGCGACGAACTCGCCGCCGAGCGCCTCGGCGGCGTGCTGGAACGACCGGCCGTCGTCGATCACCACGGCCTCGCCGCCGGCGCCGACGATGCCGGTCACCAGCTCCTGCATCAGCACCGACTTGCCGGAGCCGGACTTGCCGGTAACGGCGACGTTGTAGTTGCCGGCCTCGTTGGCGAAGGGCGACCAGCAGGCCGGCTGGCCGCGGCGGCCGACCAGGAACAGGGCGGGCGGGGTGTCGGCCTGCGCCGCGCCGCGCAACCCGCCGTGCAACCCGCCGCGCAACCCGCTGTGGCCGCGCCACTCGCCATGCACCGGCGCCAGGCTGACGGCGGACGAGGTCAGCAGCGTCTTCATCCTGCCGAAGCGCTCGAGATCGGCGTCGAGCCCGCCGGCCGCCGCCATCGGCAGGCAGGCGAGCCAGGACGGCAGCTGGACGTAGCGCTCTGCGGCGACGCGCCAGCCCTGTCCGTGATAGATCGCGCGCACCGCCTGCTCGGCCTCGTCGATGGCGTCGAGCGGCGCGTAGACGCAGGCCGTGTAGCAGGCCAGGACCAGCCGCTCGCCGTCCTTGAGGCGCTCGGTGACGATGCGCCAGTCGCGCGCCTTCTCGGGCAGGCCAGGCAGATACCTTGCGATACCGGTGCCGGCCTGCTGGGTCGCGCGGGCCGATTTCAGGAACGCCTTCTCGCCGGTGGCCGCATCGCCGGTCCGGATCGTCAGCGCGGTCAGCACCGGGCAGCCCGGCTGGAGGAAGTCGCGGTGGAAGTCGCCGATCAGCGCATTGCCGCGCCAGCCCGGCCAGACTTCGGGGAAGGCCAGCGCCGAGAGCGCCCGGACCGCCACATCGGTGCCGTCGGGATCGTGGAACACCAGCCCCGCCGGCGAGACCGAGAGCGCGCGGCCGGGCGCGGCGCACTGGAGGTGGATCGGATCGCGCGGCGACCAGCGCCGGCGCGGGCGCTCCATCCCGCCGTCGCCGGTGTCGGGGCCGCGGTCGTCCGCAATGCGGGGCGCCGCCAGCTCGGCGGCGAGCGCGAGCAGCGCGTCCGGCTCCAGGCGCAGCGCCGTCGCGCCGGCCGAGGCGAGCGTGCCTTCGAGCGCCCGGCGGAAGGCGCCGAGCGCGGTCTCCGAGGCCGGTCCCGGCCCGGCGGAATGCCCGGCTCCGCCCGCCAGGCAGGCGGTGACGAACACCCGGTAGTCCGAGAGCGTGAAGGGCGGGCCGCCGTCGTGCAGCGGCCGCCAGCCGGCAGGGGCGAAGAGCGCCCGGCGCCGGCGCGCCATGGTCGCCCGGGCGCCGCCGCCATTGTCCCGCGCCGCGGCCCAGGCCGCGAGCGGCGCGCCGCAGCGCGGGCTCGCCCAGTGGATCACCTGGATCGTGCAGTGCTCCGGCGCGGCGTCGGCCAGCGTGCCGGAGAGTGCGCCCAGCGTCTCGGCGTCGATGCCGGCGAACGGCGGCAGCTCGAGGACGAAGCCGCAGCTTCGCGCATTGACATAGATCTCGCTCGCCGGGTCCCAGGCCCGCCACGGCAGCAAATCGTGCAGCGGCGGCGGCATCTCCGGCGGCGCCCAGTGCGCCAGCGAGTCCGGCCCCGCCATCAGCGCCGTCAGCCGCCCGATCCCGGATCCGGTGCGGGATTGTGTCATTTGAGCCGCCAGCGGGCCGGCGCGATCACCACCCGCACCCAGCCGGCCTCGCGGTAGACGCCGGCGCCGTCGACGAAGGGCGCGATCCAGATGCGCCCGATGACCTCCCCGGTCCGCAGGCCGCCGTCCCCGGAGGCCGGATCGGCCGGATCCGCGAGATCGGCCGGCGCGACCGCGACGTCCGGCCCGGCATCCGGAACCGACCCGTCCGGCGGTTCGTCCGCCGCCTCAGCCTCGTCCGCCGCGAACAGCCCGGCGAGCCAGGAGAACGGGGTGCAGGTCCCGGCGCAGCCGTGTCCGCCGTCGCCGGCCGCGTCCCGTTCTTGGGTGGCCGCCGCGCGGCTCACGTAGAGCGGTTCGCGGATCGCCACGGTCCGGGCGGCGCCGGATTTCGCGACCGCCGGATCGGCGCCGGCAACGCTGACGCAGGCCTTGCCCTGGGCCAGCGGGCACTGCCAGTCGCTGCCGACATTGGCGCCGGCGCAGCCCGCCAGCGCCAGCGCGGCGCCCAGCACGGCCGCGGCCGCGGCCGGCAGCCGGCGGCATGGTGTTTTCGCTTCTGTCATCTGGATTTCTCCCTCTTCGGACGTTTCGGTTCCGTCAGCCCGTCCAGGCGGGCGCCTTCGAGGAACACCACGGAGACGCGGGTCCCGGCGCGCAGCTGGATCACCGGCTGGTACTGCTGTTGTCTTTCGGTTTAGCTCGATAGCAGCCCAGGCTTTTTTCCCACATTGAGCGCCCGGTGGATTTGGCGGGAAGGTGGGCGAGCGTGGGACATGCCGGTCTTGCGGCTTTGCGCTGCCGGGTT
>Ga0209544_1001782_pt1 | contig 21812 bp, 21 predicted proteins | sample MesohylPK_FD_187297 | JGI IMG/M metagenome (GOLD analysis project Ga0209544, IMG submission 187297) | Host-associated microbial community of the marine sponge Aplysina aerophoba from Gulf of Piran - sponge mesohyl, lysed by proteinase K... | ecosystem: Host-associated > Porifera > Sponge >...
TCGCCGCAGGAGGGTCGCGAGACGTGAATGGTGACGGGTTATGGAGGGCGCTGGCGCGCTCGTTCCGCTACCCGTCCGGCTGCTGCGGGCGCGCACCCGGCCTCGCCGACTTCCCCGGGCGATCGCCTTACGCACCCACTACCCCGACCACACGATGCGGCAAGTGTCACGCCGCTTGCGGCACCATCGGCCAGCCCCGGCCCAAGCATGTCGGCTTCATGGCCTACAGGAGCCCAATCTGGCGGCCCGCCCTCAGGCATGCCGACGGTCGTGTTTTCTGTCCTTCAGGCGGCGGGGGTAGGACGGAATGCTCCAAAGTCGGAACAGAATTCGAGGCGGGAGCCGGTTTCCACATCAATGAGGGCGTACCCCTCGCCACAATCGACGCACACGGGACTCTCGTCGCGGGCGGCATCGCGGGGCCGCATCTGCGCCTAGACCAGCAGGGCAGCATGGGCGCGCCCCACCAGTGGACGGCCTTGCTGTGAGGCCCTCGTCCTAGCCTTCGGGCGATGAGCGGAACACCCCAACCTGACGGGGCAGCGACCGTTCTCGGGTCGTGTGCCTAGTGAACAGCTAACCTCGGTTGGCGAGCCTCACCCGAAAGTCGGAGGGCTGCATTTCCGCCCGCTCAACAAGCAGTCGAGCGTTTCGGACAGTGTCCGCTCCCGAGTAGTTCGTCTCGATAAAGAGCGGGCCGGCTCGCTTCACACGCTTGAACGGCTTCCCGTCGGGATGCGTGGGCTCTGGGGCAAGGACGTATCTATTTCCTACTTGAATAGGGGCGGTTGCTTCCGAGAGGCGACCCACGTCCACCAACCACTGCGCCAAGTGAGCGGCCAGCATGGTCCAGCTGGGGGTGGAGACCTGCACTCCTGACGGCGGTTGCAGCCATTCCGGTTTCGTGCGGGTTTCAACACGCAGCTCTGAGAGCCGGATCCAAGAGCTCTCGCTGTCAGCCTGTGCTGCCGGTACCTCGACGGGTCGTTTCACTACGCTGTGGCGCCCCACCACGTTCGGGCGCCACAGTTCCAAAGCCTTCAATGATGCCCCAGCTGGGGAGTCGCCCAGGATGTCAACCTCAGTGACCAACTTTTCGTTCACCGCCACCTGGCGGAAAGTCTCGTAGATGGCCCAGCGTCTGCCATCTGTGACCCCGAAGAAAGGCGTCCCTTCTCCGACGCAGTAGGCGATGCTCTGGTGCAGTCCATCCGTGAGCGAGCGGTCGAGTCTCTTCGCTTCGATTATGACGGCTGGCTTTCCATTCCCGTCAAGAAGGGCGTAGTCGGCGCGTCCACCCGATGCGTCCTGTTCCGGCACTACTTCCGAGGGGTTGCCCACATCCCATCCAAGGACGCGCAGGAGCGGATCAACCAAGGCGTACCGCGTCCTTATCTCATTCTGGCTGAGGAGCACGCCGTGGTCGCGGATGCGCGCCTGAAGCGTCTCGATCGTCTTCAACAGGTCTTCCAAGGGCATATCCAACAACCATACCAGCCGCCTTAGGCGGGCGGCGGAGCCTCTCGTTAGCCGGTTGCTGCCACACTATCCCGGGCATCCTCCTCGGAGTGTCGGCGCGGGTTCATCGCTAGGAACTGCCCCCGCGCTGCGCGTGTCATCGCGGCGCCAAGGGAAGCCGGGCCATGGACCTCGCAGAGCTTTCCGAACGCCTCGTACCGTTCTGCCGCGAGCACCTCGGCGACGCCCAACGTGGACCGTGTCGGACGTCGAGGCGATGCCAGGGCACGCGGGCTTCTCCTTCGGGTTCACGGCGACCGCGAACAAGGAATCACGCTCGGACGTGCTGCGCGTGCCACCCCCGAATGTGCGCCGCTTGGGCACCGCCGACGTCATCCGGCGGGCGCGCGTCGTGCACGCCCTGCGCGATACCGACGTACCGGTCGTGGACGTGATCTGGTCGGGGGAGGACGAGCGCTGGTGCGGCTCGCCCTACTTCATCGTGAACAAGCTCGAGGGCGCCGTGCTGCGCAGCAACTGGGGCTGGGATATGCCCGCCGCGGAGATGCGCCCCGTGTCCTTCCAGGCGATGCGCGCGCTGACCTCGCTGCACCTGCTCGACTGGCGGGAGTACGTCCCCGATGACGGTCCGCCGCTGGAGTTGGAGCCTGACGTGACGCGCTGGGACCGCTTCTACGAGCGATCCGACGACATGGACCTGGTGGCGCTGGCGCCGGGCCGCGCGGGAGAAGCTGCTGGAGCGCCTGCCGGGCGCCGCTGGCCTGGTCTCGCCAGCAAGCCGCTTCCCGGCGCGGAAGGCTCGTCCGTCACCTCTGCACCCCGTCCGGCGCGAAGGATCGCTGCCGAGACCGATTACAGCCGTTCCAGCTCCCGAGCCCGCCTCTTCTCGTACTCCTCGTCCGTGAGCAGTCCGCGCTCGTGCAGGTCCTGCAGCGTCTCCAGGTTCCCGGCGGCCCGCTGGGCGGGTGCTGCCTCGTGAGATGGGGATCCCACTGTCACGGGTAGGCTGCTGATTTGTCCGATCCCGTAAGGCGCGTACACAACGCGTGAGCCGACTATTTTGTCCCAGAGGCACTGTCTGCTCGTGTCCCCTATGCACCACAGCGCGCCGACGATCCAAGCGATGTAGAGAGTTATGGCAATGAGTACGCCGAATAGTATTCCCTTGATGACTAGTTCCCGAACAATCACGTACCCTAATCCGGCTACGGAACCGTCTTCTCTAAGAATGTAGGTATTCAGCAGGCTTTTGCCTGGTGTCTGGCCGCGTGTGGCTGCGGCTACTGCCCAAGTCAAGTAAGCCACCGCCAAGATAAGGACCACGACGGCTGCGGCCTCGGGTGAGTCTGTAGCGCCACCGACCACTCCTGTCAGGAACCCGCCTATTCCAAGCGGTACTCCCTCTAGCAGAAAGCCCCCGAGACGCCTTGCGGGCGTCGCGAGTTCGACATTCGGTTCGATAGAGGATTCCATGGCCATGGCTCGCGAGCCCCTACTGTAAAGCTGAACGGTGGGTACTCGTCCACCAGCAGGTACCCGTAGGCGCGCGCACACTTGGTCCAGCAATCGTAGCCCCGCAGGAAGTTGTGCAGCGGCTCTGGCACCCGGCTCAGTACGACCCCCGCCAGCCAGGCGACGAATCCCACGAACACGATGGCGATGCCCAGGATGCTGAGGACGGCTTCGTGCGGGATGAGCATGAGGCAACGGAAGAACGTCGTCAGACGGTTTCGGGCGGTGGTCTGCTCCTGGACGGTGAGCCGCACTGGATAGTCCGGTTCTTCGTCCATCGAGAAGGGCGGGTACGCGCCCGTCAGCAGGCTGCCGTAGGCGTTCGCCCGCGCGGCCCAGCGCGCGTACCCGGTAAGGTAGCCTCTGGCCACGTGAACGATCGGGCTGGGCGTGCGCCCAATGCCGGTCACACCCCTAGGAGCACAGATGGGCACGAGAATCGCTGGCGCTGAAACGGTTTATGCCGCCGCTGCGGCCTGGGTCGACCGGGGCCTGCGGCGCGACGACTCGCTCTTTACGCCGGGCGTGCCGATATGGACGGACAGGTGGCTGGAAGAGCTGCGCAAGGGATTCCTTGAGCAGCCCTACGAGTCAGCGGGCCGCTCCTTCCTCGACAAGCTGGAGAGACAACTCCGCGGCGCCCCGCCCGAGGCCTATCAGTTGATGGCCGAGGTGCTCTACGTGCACCTTCTCATCGTCTCCACGACTGACAGCACTCGCGAGGAGAAGCTGCTGGAGCGTGTCCTCGGTTGGTCCCCGCAGCCAGTGTCCATCCCGCCGGAACTAACCGCCGGCCTGGTACCCGGCATTGTCGGCCCGGGACAGGCGTTCCACAGCTATCGACCGCATCAGGTCGGCCTGATCATCGAGTTCGCCCTTCAGTGGAAGCAGTTGCAGCCGGACCACCGTGAACACTTGCTCCAGGATGCATGGGCGTTCTCGGACTTCCTGATGGGGCTGCAACTCGGCAGCGCCCTGCTTCGGGAACGAGAGAACAGGTCCCGCACTCAACGGCACGCTCTCCTGCACCTCGTCCACCCGGACACCTTCGAGTCGATCGTGAGCGAGGATCACAAGGTCAAGATAGCCACGGCGTTCGAAGGGTTACTCGACGAGCCACCGAGGGACGTTGACCACGCGCTACAGATGATCCGGCCCGTGCTGGAAGACAGGCACGGGGGTGAGACGTTCCACTTCTATCGACCGGACATACGGAAGCTCTGGGATGACGCCTACACCCCGGACCTCTGGGACACCTACGTCGAGAACGCCCGCGAATACGTGGACATGGGCCGGCTCGACTTCGAGGAGACGGACTACAAGGTCGAGATTGGTGAGCGGCTCGCGGAGGCGCGCGAGGCCGCGCTCGTCCAGTCCAGCAGTTGGCCGGACCTCGTCAAGCGCGGCTTGAACAGCAACCTGATCCACCACGTATCGATGGCCAAGTTCCGTGACTGGATCGACGACGCCCCGGACGAGGCCCTCGGGGCGCTAAAGGCGATCTGGGCCGACGGTGACCGATCCGCATCCGAGCGCGTGCGAGCCTTCTCCGACCTCTTACCTACGTCAACCAACAGCGGCGTGGGAGTGCGCACGACGATCGCATCCGTGCTCCTGATGGGCCTGGATGCCGAGCGCTATCCGCCCTTCAGGACCACGCTGTTCGAGCAGGCGTACGAGCGTACCGGGTACAAGCGGCCGACGCCTGGCGCCGACGAGGCGTCGCTGTACGGCCATGCGCTCGGCTTCCTCGATCGATTCATCGACGAGGCCTCGGCTCGCGGTTTGAACCTGCGCCACCGCCTTGATGCACAGTCGGTCGTTTGGGCCATCAAGCCCGGCGAACCAGTCAGCGAGCCGGAAACGCCACCGGAGCCCGAAGGCCCGAGCCTCACCGAACTCGCGCACACGCTGAACGTACCCGCCTCGTTCCTGGAGGAGATCGACCTGCTGCTCGAGGACAAGCGACAGGTGATCTTCCAGGGACCACCCGGGACGGGCAAGACGTTCGTCGCGCAGGAGCTGGCGCTCTGCCTCGCCGGATCGGCTGAGCGGGTCACGCTCGTCCAGTTTCACCCCTCCTACGCCTACGAGGACTTTGTCCAGGGGTACCGGCCGGCGCTCAGCGACGGGCAGCCGACGTTCGAGCTCAGGAGCGGCCCGTTGCTGCAGGCCGCGGAGGCTGCGCGCGCCGAGCCGGAGGCGGACCACTTCCTGGTCGTCGACGAGGTCAACCGGGGCAATCTCGCGAAGGTGTTCGGGGAGTTGTACTTCCTGCTGGAGTACCGCGAGAAGGGCATACGCCTCCAGTACGCCGATGGTACGGGCCCGCCGTTCTCCCTACCGGACAACCTCTACGTCATTGGCACGATGAACACCGCCGACCGCTCGATCGCGCTCGTCGACCTGGCACTGCGCCGTCGGTTCCACTTCGTGGAGTTCCATCCGGACGAGCCGCCGATTAAGGACCTGCTTCGCCGCTGGCTGATCGCCAACGGCCTTGCGGATATGGTGTGGGTCGCGGATGTCGTTGACCGGGCCAACGAGCTGCTGCGCGACGACCGGCACGCAGCGATCGGGCCGAGCCACTTCATCAAGCCGAAACTCAGGGAGGCGGACGTCGAGCGCATCTGGAAGCACAGCGTGCTTCCCTACATCGAAGAGCGGCTGCTCGGGAGCCCCGACCGCGTCGCCGCGTTCGCCCTCGAACGGCTCCGGGCCTCGCTCAGTCCACCGGCCACACCGGAAGGGAACGCAGACGAGCTCGCCGAGGCTGGCGACGATGAAGCCGACAGTTCCGGATCATGATCGAGATCAACCTGCGGGAGTATGCCGCCACGGAGCACGGGCTCTCGGTTGCGCAGCGCGACGCGCTCCTTCGCGAAGCGGCCACCCTGGGCCTGTCGCTCGAGCCGGTCCTCGACGCCGACGGCTTATACCGCCTCACCGCTGGCCCGAGGGTGGGCGCCATGGAGATTGGCGGTCTGTCGATCCTGATCGAGCCGAAGATCGGGATTCCCCAACTCCTGTCGCTTGCGTGCTACGCCATGGGGGCGTTCAGGTCCCAGGAGGAGAGGCTCTTCGACTTCGAGGAGAGTGCGGCGCTTCCCGACACGCTCGCGATCGCGCTGGTTGCAGCTGCCCGCAGGGCCTTCTCACGCGGGCTCCTGCACGGCTACCGTCAGGAGGAAGACGCGCTCCAGACCGTTCGGGGGCGGATCCTGGTCGAGCAGCAGCTACGTTGTCGTCTTGGCGTGGGACTTCCCGTCGAGGTTCGCTACGACGAGTTCACCGACGACATCCTCGCGAACCGTCTGGTGAAGGCCGCGGCTGGTCAACTGGGCCGGATGCGCCTCCGCTCCCTGGAGGCGCGGAGAGGGGTGGGCTGGGTCGCCGGGATGCTCGAGCACGTGTCACCCATCGAGTACCCGCCGGGCGACGTGCCCCCCGTGCGATTCGACCGGCTCAACGAGCACTACCGCGATGTCGTGGGACTCGCCCGACTCATCCTTCGGCACAGTGCGTTCGAGTCCGGTCGCGGTGATGTGCGCGCCTTCGGGTTCCTGATGAACATGAACGTCGTCTTCCAGGAGTTCGTCACGGTGGCCCTCCGCGAGGCGCTCGGGGTGTCCGAGTTGACGCTGCGCTCCGACAGGTGCGTTCGCGGAGTCACGCTGGACGAGGAAGAGACCGTGGGGCTTGAGCCCGACCTGTCGTGGTGGGACGGACCGGACTGCGCCTTCGTGGGCGACGCCAAGTACAAGAACCTGACCGGGACCTCCGTGCCCACCGCCGATCTGTACCAGTTACTCGCCTACGTCACGGCGCTCGACCTCCCCGCCGGACTGCTCGTGTATGCACAGGGCGAGGCGGACGCCGCCTCGTATCGCGTGCGGCACGCAGGCAAACGCCTGCACGTCGCCGCGCTCGACCTGTCCGGCGCGCTCGACGACGTGCTCAGGCGGGTCGACGACCTCGCAGCACGAGTGCTGAGACTTCGTGACGAAGCATGTGGCATCCAGCGCGCGGCGTAGCCGGACGCTTTGTCGAGCACCATCGGCGGTCATCTCCATACCCTCTTCGCTGAGCCACGGGGCGCGAGGCGGTTCACCAGAGCCATCGGGCACTGGCGCGATAAGGTGCAACTGCAGGTCGAACGAGCGGGTTTGCTGATAGCAGACGGGTACAGGGTTTCAAGGGACGCCCCGGGACGAGCCCCGCAGGGGCAGGACAGAACTGGACACTTTTCGAGGTCAGAGGGGTGTACAGGGGATAGAGGGAAGTGGACAAATGTCCACTTCTGTCCAGGGCCAGTCGGGACAAGGGGAAACCGGTGCGTCGGAGCCAACCAGTCACATCGCAGCAAACGATTCGGGTTAAGCGCCGGTTCCGGCGAAGGTGGACAAAAGCGACATGTCCGGGTAGGCGTTCCCGCGTGCAAACGAGCCACATCGCAGCAAGTGATTTGGACGCGAAGGGCCTCCAAGAGGTCCGAACGAGCCGTTCGGCTGCGAAGGTGGGGGGAGATCGAAGCCAGGGAACGGGACATAGTCAGGCCCATCCGGACGGTGAGACGATGTGGGTGCTCGACGGCGGCAAGGAGCGCCTCTTCGGCTCTGACCCGGACTCGGGAGAGCAGGTCGCGGAGTACGAACTCGACGGCGGCAACAGCGCCTCACAGGGCCTCTCCCTGGGAGGCACTTGCAGGGTCGAACAGGCCCACTTGCCCGTAGCAGACGTGTACAGGGATTCAAGGGCGATCTGCAAATTGCATGTCCGGTCCTGAGCCCACGAAATAAGGCGCTTTCGGGGATGGACGCTGGCGGTCCCTCAGATTTGCTCCGTCGTGCCCGTTCCGGTCGCAAGATGCAAGAAAAGTGCATTTTGTATGCCGCGAAACGGCGTCGTGGGGCGCGGTCCGGCGGCCACTCTGACTGGTCAGGAGACCTCGGATGGGCAGTCAGAAGGGGTGGTGGGGGCTGAGGCGGTGGGTGCGCGGTTCGTGGTCTTCGTCCTGCTGCTGGGAGTCTAAGCGGACGCAGCGTTGATCGAGGGCTGCAGAGCCACGGCACACCCGCCTGACGGGACGAGCCTCCGGGTTCTGTCCGGCGGTTGGGAACGGACGTCCACACGCGGTGCGGTCGTGTGCTTTCCTGAGGCCCCCAGGAAGCTCCCCAAGGCCCGCAGCAGGAAGCGGAGAGTAGGCGTTGCCGGAGCACGGGTCGGGTCGTGCCGCCTGCCCCAGGGTTTGCACTTTGTCAGGGCGATGGCATGTCGTAGGCGCGTACAGAGAAACGAGGTAGGTGGCAAAACGCCGAATGGTCGAAAGAGCCAGTCGGTACAAGGGGAAACGGCCCCTACCGGACGTAGGCAGTAAGCAATTCGGTTCCGGGGCTCCTTCCACGCGAAGTGGACAAAGTGCCTGGGCGGAAATTGACCTTTGGCAATCGCGAAGCGGGCTCTGTCCTGGGGCGGTGCGGGAGGAACACGGACGGGGCCTGCTGGAACGAGCAGGCGATGCCGGGAGGAGAGTCCATCAACTCGCGCGCCTGAGATATTGCCGGGAGTCCGTCAGTCCTGACCGTCGGCTGGGGGTGCCGGGGAGCCCGCAGGGGCTCGGTCCGTGCAACTTTGCCGCCCTGGCACGCGAGGGAAGCTATGGTCTCCGCGAGATGCATGGTTGCTGCCAAACGGGTCCTCTTTGGACGCGCCAACTTCTCTACAGACGGGCAGGTTCCACGCGCAAGACGCGACATTGCACCCCTGAAGCGCAAGTGTGCAGGCCCCTGGAGCCCTGGATGGCGGTGGCCACGGAAGCGCAGGATGGCCTCTGCACGGACCTACACTCAACGCAGGCACGGAGAGGCCTGGTCTTGCCCCTCAGGCGGCGTCGCAGCCCTTTGGCAGGACTTCGCCTGTTCGAGGACCGCGAGAGCGGGCCTGCTTGCGAGGACTTCAGAGGACGGGCGTTCACAGATGCCTCAGGCAGAGCCGGTGACCCTCGGAGTCTCGGTCGCAGCGGAGCTGAGGCCACGGGTTGACACATCGAGAGGGCACTGCGGCCCTATAATCAGAACCACCGAGGATCGCCCGGCCATTTGGTGTCAGGGGTTCGTCGTCCACCAGAGCCCAGGGACTTGAGAGGGGCGGGGTATGGTCCACAAAGGAATGCCCGACCGTGAGCACCCCAACACCGATGATGACTGACCTGGTCTCTCTGGAGTCAGCGTCACGCCCATTGACCGCCGATTGGTTGCCTGCACTTCGTCAAGCAACGGCTAACAGGGGGCCCCTAGGGCCTAGGCGTATGAGCATCCCCCGGTGCTCATACTGGCCACGGAGCACGTTCTGAGTTGAGCGCTGAAATCCACTTCACCGTTGACTCCCGCCTCATTCGCGAGCTGGGAGAGAGGCTCGTCGGGAAGCCGTACGTCGCTCTGGCGGAGTTGATCAAGAACAGTTACGACGCTGACGCAAACTTGGTCAATGTTGACTTCACGGGTGACTGCATCGTTGTTTCGGACGACGGGGTCGGCATGACACTTGCGGAGTTCCGCGACAGGTGGATGAGAATCGGATCCCCACACAAGGAAGCGGAACGCGAGTCGCCGACGCTTCACCGACCCTTGACCGGTTCCAAGGGCGTCGGACGGCTGGCTACCCAACTCCTGGCAGAACAGCTTGAAGTGACCACCTATGCCGGCGACCGGGCGCACTCAGCCCTTCAGGTTGAGGTGGATTGGTCCGAGGCCGCGAGCGCAGGCGAGTTGACGCATGCGATGGCGCGCTACAACGAAGTCGAGCCAACCATGTCATTCGCCGGAGGGGCCGCCTCGGGAACGTCTGTCACTCTGGTCGGCCTGCGTCACGAGTGGTCCCCTCGTGACTTCGAGCAACTGGCCCGGGAAGTGTGGTCTCTCCAACCCCCCTTCCGTTCTACGCTGGCTTCGGATCCGTCGTCCCGTTTCCAGATCAACCTTCGGAGTTCAGACACCTCCATAACTGCGGCATTTGAGGGGCAGCTGACGCGGGCCTTAGAACTGTGGGATGCCCGCCTAATCGGCGCAATCACTGACCCTGGTGACGAGTCCAATGACTACGAAGCGACTGTCTCTCTTACCCTTGAGCATCGAGATGGAAGCCAAGAGTCAACCTCCTACACGATAGAGCGTTGCCTCATTGGCGAGCTCGATTTCGAGCTCAGGATATTCAAGCTTGAGGGGAAGCAGGCTTACGGAATCAAGGTCGGGGAGGCCCGGGAATACTTCCGGGAGTACGGGGGGGCTCACATCTACGATGCGGGATTCCGGATTCCCCTCGGCGGCCCAGAGTCGGACTGGCTCCGGCTGGAGTTCGATCACGCCCACCGCCTGTCGCGTTCTCGGCTCCTCCCTCCTAACCTCAACGTTGCCAACGGCCTCAACTTCCTTCCAACGAATAGCCGTCTCTGGGGAGTCGTGAACATCGACACAGCAACGGAGCGCCGAGTAGCCAGCGACCGGCCCCCCGAACTTGAGGATCGGCTGGAAATCCAGATCTCGCGCGATCGCCTCGTTGACAACAAAGCCCTTGAACAACTTCGTTATGCGGTCCGCTGGGCGCTTGACTTTTACGCCCACCGAACGGCTTGGAACCAGCTACAAACGACACTGCGCCGCGCTCCAGTCACGCCTGCGGACTTCGGGGAACGAATTGCCGCTCTCCTCGACAAGTACAGTGCCTCGATTCCCGAGCGAGCCAGGCAAGAAGTCGAGTCGGAACTGACGAAGGCGATCAACTTTGTCAAGAACACCGCAGCGCAACAGCGAGGTGAGTCAGCACTCCTTGCATCGCTCGCTACTGCCGGTATATCGGCCTTAGCCATCGACCACGAGATGCGGCACCAGTTCAACACCCTTGAAGCCTTGTCTGACGACCTGGGAGAGCTCAGCCACATCAGCGACCGCATGCGTCAACCCGCCTCTGACCTAGCCGCTTGGGTAAGCAATACACGCGACCTCCTAGCCATTTTCGCCCCGCTGCGGGAAGAAGTGGACCGTACCGAGCAGCGCCGGTTTGTGCTCAAGCCTCTGCTCCTCGATCTTCAAGTTCGCCTCGGGGACCTGCTGAGAGGAGTTCGATTAGACCTAGAGTGGTTGAACGATGACTTAGTGATGCCTGCTGCCAGCTACGCCGCGTGGTCTTCTGTCTTCCAGAATCTGCTGATGAACGCTTCAAACGCGATGCTCGACAATCGTGTGAAGCACCTTCAGATAGCCTCGACTGAGAAAGGACCTCGAGTCTCCCTGCTGGTCAGCGATACCGGAGTGGGCGTTGACTTGGAGGAGGCAGAGGAACTGTTCGAGCCCTTTCAGCGGCGCCTTGAAATCTCCCGCGACAGACGGCAGCTTGGGCTTGGAGGGATGGGCCTCGGCCTAACTATTGTGAAGATCATTTGCGAGAGCGCGTCAACCAGTGTCCGGTTCATCCCGCCCCGCGAAGGCTTCAGCACGACATGTGAGATCGCATGGGACGAACAGGAGGGATAGCTGTGAAAGTCATCCTGTTGGACGACAAGCCGGAACAGGCGAGCCGATGGGAGAGTCAGATCGTCAAGGGCTTCGTTGATGGAGGGCTAGATACACCTAATATCCACGTCATCTTGAAGGACGACGACGAACTCTCCGGTATCGTCACCATGCTGCATCGTCGGCGGCAGGCGGCGCGTGAGGGGACAGAGTGGCCGACCGGCCAGTTCCCTTTGGATGGCGCCGACGTCCTGGTTGTCGACTTCGACCTCCTCGACTTTGGAGACCATGGGGACACCACCGGCGCCAGGTTGGCGTACTTGGCCCGTTGTTACTCCTCGGTGTCCTTCATCATGGTCATGAATCAATTCGGGACGAATAGGTTTGACCTCAACTTGTCGGGGCGCCTCGACTCGTTCGCTGACTTGGACATCGGAAGCTACCAGGTCGGTAACGCCGGGCTGTGGTCACACTCTTTCCCTGAATACCGACCTTGGGCCTGGCCGGTTGTCCCGGAGGCGGTACAAACCCGGAAGCGGCTAGTCCGAGCAGTTGCTAAACAGCTCGATAAGAACGTTCTGCAATACCTTGGTTTTGATGAGAGCGCGGCATCGAGATTCTCCGACCAGGTGGCTCGCTACTTGGGTGGGCGCGGGGAAGCCGGCACGATCACATTTCGGCAAGTTGTCGAAGAAAGCCCGATTGGCTTGGCCGCCTCCGACAAAGTCCCGGACGACTTGTGGGCCGCCCGCATAGCGGTCGCCAGAGTTACGAAGTGGCTCACCAATGTCGTATTGCCCCGCCAAGACACATTGGTCGACGCGCCACACCTGGTATCGCGTTTTCCGAGCCTATTGACCGATCCTGATGCGCTTGAGTCTTGGAACCGCACAGCGTCCCTAGCAGGCCACATCCAACGGCTGGGAATTCGCAATCGCCGGATTACCAATCACCACTTCACCGGATGGGAGTGGGTCGGTCGGCACTGCTGGTCTTGGCACAGCCTCTCTGCAGACTCTAGCATCGAGGAGGTTGATAGCCCCTGGTCGCGAAGGGAGTTGGATTGGACGTTCGCAGAGGACAGCTCACGCTTCACGCTGCCTGGGGATAGTAGGCGCTTTGTCCCCGCCACAGACAGCCCTTTCAGATTACGTTACGTAGAGCAGCCCGATAAGAACGTTGAGTACACCCCTGCTTCTAGGCTAGACTAAGTGGGCACTAGTGACGAGCGGACAGCCCTGAGGGACCTCTTGAGTGCCATACAGCTGACGTCCGCCATTCGGCCAGACGATACAGAGTTACAGAACATCGAATCCCTCGTTCAGAGGTTAGCATTTCCATTCAGCGTTGCTCAGGATGATTACTTCGAGGACAGGATCAGTGTTCGTAAGGACACAGTGAACCTGTCTATGGTTCGAGACGGACAGTACCTATATTTGCGGTCTCCTCGAAGAGAACAGCACATACTGCCACTTATGGCTGTCGATGCTAAGGTCACTAAGAGAAGTTCCTCAGTGAAGGTGCAAGTTGCGCTCTTCCATAAGGGGAAGGAGGGGGAATCGATTGGATACCGATTCGAATATGGGCGCGGTTCGCATAAAATGCTGCATTGTCAACACGTAACCTCCTTTACTAGCTTCGACGGAAAGAGGGTTCCCCTTCCTGAGGCACCAAATTGGATCCCAACAACCCAGCCGTCCTTCCCGCTGGATGGGAAATCCGGGGGGATTCACTGCATTTTGGCGGCGTACATCAGTATCTACGGCTTGGATGAGCTGGTGAAGATTGTGGGTAATGCTTATCCGTCGCTAAAGCAGGATATGAAAGAACTACACTGCAATCCTTTCCAGTGAGACCACTCCGGGCAGAGCCCGGCGGCCGCGGCTCCCTGATCGCAACGGCAAGGATTGCAGTGTGCTGTCAACCTCCCCTGGTCGGAGCTTCTGACCCTCCTTGCCTCCGCCGACAACCCTACAGCGGCTGCTGGCTGGCCCGCCTGGCGGCTCGCCGTTAGCCACCTCCACATGCTAGTTTACTGTTCATATGCTCGAGCGGTTGGGCAAATGATGGGGAATAGAGTGTTCGACTCCAAGCCTCAGACCGCGATAGGCCTGTTCGCGGGCATTGGGGGGTTTGAAGTCGGGTTCAGGCGCGCCGGATTCCATGCTGCCATGCTGTGCGAGACAGATTCGGAAGCTCGTTCGGTACTAGCGCTCAAATTCCCCGAGGCTCGACTGGTCGGCGACGTCCACGACCTTGAGGCGCTACCGCCGACGGACCTACTCGCTGCCGGCTTTCCCTGCGCGGATCTCAGCCAGGCCGGGCGGACTAAAGGAATCGTTGGGCCTCAGTCCGGACTCATCGACCAGGTTTTTCGTCTGCTGCACACTTCCGACCCGTCGATGGACGTGATCCTTGAGAACGTTCCCTTCATGCTGTCGCTCGATCACGGCAAGGCAATGACAACAATAATCGAACGCATCGAGGGTCTAGGTTTCCGGTGGGCCTATCGCATCGTCGACACCCGGTCGTTTGGTCTACCCCAACGCCGACGTCGGGTCTTTCTTTTCGCATCCCGCACGGTCGACCCTGCCCGCGTACTGCTGGCAGACGACCGTGGACTACCAACCGAGAGCAGAAGCGAAGGGATGGCGGGCTTCTATTGGACCGAGGGAAACCGCGGCGTCGGGTGGACTGACGAGGGTGTGCCACCACTAAAGAGCGGCTCAGGGCTCGGTCTTGCCTCACCGCCGGCAGTCTGGCTTCGTGAGGGCGATGGAGACCGACCAAGATTCTTCACTCCCAACATTCGCGACGCGGAAGCACTCCAAGGCTTCCGCCGAGGCTGGACGGCGGCAGCCAAGTCGGAAGGGGCGCGCTGGAAGCTCGTCGGTAATGCGGTCAGCGTTCCCGTTGCGGAGTGGCTCGGGCGGAGGATCCGACACCCTGGAGTGTTTCGGCCAGCAGGTGAAGCCCACCTGCCGAACGGCTCCAAGTGGCCAGTTGCAGCTAGAGGTGGAGAGGGTCAGCGGTTCTCGGTGCCCGTCTCCGCTTGGCCTCTGAAACGCAAGTACCGACTGCTCAGCCACTTCTTGCGTGAAGATGGAACACCACTCTCGCAGCGGGCGGCAGCAGGGTTTCTCAAACGTGCGAGCGCGAGTTCTTTGCGCTTCGAGGAAGGCTTCCTCCAATCGCTTCGGCAGTACGTCGACAACGCCGAGTTAGCGACGCAAACTCGGTGACGTGACAGACTCGCTAACCCCCCACCAGCGCAGTCGCCTAATGTCTCGTGTCCGCAGCAAAGACACGGGGATCGAGATAGCGGTGCGCCGGGCTCTGTTCGCGCGAGGCCTCCGCTACAGGAAGAATGCGCGAGGCCTTCCCGGCACTCCTGACATCGTCTTCGCTGGCGCACGGGTTGTGGTGTTCGTCGATGGGGACTTCTGGCATGGATGGAGATTCCCAACATGGAGGCACAAGCTCTCTCCCTACTGGATCAACAAGATCGAAGAGAATCGTCGTCGAGACCGTCGGAACTTTGCCCGGCTCCGAAGGGACGGCTGGGTTGTCCTACGGGTTTGGGGGCACGAGGTTCTTTCGAACGTGGACCGAGTCGCCGAGCGAATCGAGGAGGCGGTGCGAAGTCGTTCTGGCCCGCAGCGAGTACGTAACCAGTAGCAGCGGATGGAATCTAGGCCCTGGGAGATGTGTTTGACGGGATCTACCAACGAGGGCAGCGACAAGATGATGCGGTCGCACGATACGGTCCCTGCACACTCCTCACGGAGCCATTCGCCTTACGAAGCTGGGGCCTTCGCCTGACGACTAGAACGGACTACCCACAGTTCCCTGCCCAGAGGCGTTCCTCGCTACCCCTGAACGCCTCCTACCATCCGACGGTCGCAGCGTCGACCCCGCTAGGTGGTCTACTCGCAGGAAGCCGCCATCTATCGATCCTCGCCCGTCATCGCCGCATCGGGTGACATTGGAGAGGCCATGGGGCCACGGCAATTCCATCCACACTGGCTTCCCATCCCGCGTCATCCAGGCGGTCCACTCATCTGCCTCAAGGCGTCGCGGCCGAGTCCACGACAGCAGCATGAAGTACGGTCGGACGACATCAAGATCTGGCTGTTCCCCGAAGATTTGGCGTAGCCGCTTCGCCTCTTTCCACATCTGGAGGTTCGACCAGCCGGTTTCCATCTTCGCCTCAAGCAACACAAGGTGGGGAGTGCCACCTTTGTTGAACACCAAGAGAAGGTCGATATCCATCTGGTTCGCTTTGAAGTCTTCCTGACCTTCGCCAAGCACATCGCCCTTCGGGATGAACTGTGGCGGCTCGGGCGTCCGGGTGAGGAATAACGCCAACTGAAGCCAGTCGAGGTGGTAGTCCATCGCTACGAACGCATCTCTCGGCACGTCTACGCCGATGACGACGCCGAGGCCTTCCCGAAAAACCTCGCCTCAAGTCAGAATGTCCCCCCCGCCGAGGGCGGCGCGTAACAACATGAACCTCTTCCTTCAGATTGAAAGACTGAAGGCACGCGATTAGATCGGACACTTCTCGGCTCCTCAGTGCTTAGTTTGGGGCTCTAGGCAGCGAAGCGTGACCAACCAGCGGCACTCGCAGGCCCCACGTTTCCCCCGAACCGGAGACTTCATCGTCGCAGAACTGTGCTCATGGGGCTAAGACACGACGATGGTGAGTTCACATCTTTGAAGGGTCGCCGCTGGTTCGAGAGCACCACGCAGCGACACGCTCGTCGGCTATTAGCGGCCGGCCGCCTCGACCGCCTGGAATATCTCGCGGGCGAGGACGGCGAAGGCGATCTCCTGGAAGTCGGTGTCGCTCAGGTAGCGGGTGACGAGCGCGTCGTTTTCGCCCATGCGCTCGACCATCATCTGGCCCACCCGTTCACGGATGCCGAGGCTGAACTTGTCGAAGGGGTTGGCAACGGCGATCTGGCGCACGTCTTCGTCGCGGAGGGCGCGCTCCTTGACCTGCTCGAAGAAGAGGCGGTCCTCGTCGGTGAAGTTGGTGCCGAACCGCTCGTTGAGCTGGTCGATGATCTCCGAGAGCGGCGCCTTCTCTTCCTCCGGGCTGCCGGTGCCCACGGCACGCGGGCTTGTGACGTAGACCTCCTGATCCTCGAAGAAGGCAGCATAGGTCTGCACGTGCTCCAGGCGGTAGTACTCAAGAGTCACGTCGTCACCGAGGTCGACGGGGCCATCCCGGGCTGGCTGGAGGGAAGGGAGGAGGAGGCGCCCGAATGAGGCGAGGCGCTCCAGCTCGCTGTCCCCGTACGGGATGATCTGGCTGAGGAACGAGTAGAGATTCACGAACGCGCTGAGCCGGTCGCGAAACTCGTTCTGGCCGTCCTCGTCAAGGGTGTGGAAGCGGTCACGAGCGGGCTGTAGGCACTCCTCGATGCGGGCGTGGTCGCCCGGCTGCTGTCGCGACAGGGGCACGTAGAAGACCCTGGCGAACGTCTCCACCTCACTCACGTGATAGACCTGCAAACCGTCGAGCTCGTGCTTCAGTTGCTCAAGCTGGTACGGGTCCGACGCCTCCAGCAGCTGCGTGCGGTCGTAGTAGGGGGCGAAGGCGGTGCTGATGTCCTCGGGGTCGTTCACAAAGTCGAGGACGAAGGGCGCCTCCTTGCCGGGCTCGACCCGGTTGAGGCGCGACAGCGTCTGCACGGCCTGCACACCGTCCAGCCGCTTGTCGACATACATGGCCTGCAGCAGTGGCTGGTCGAATCCGGTCTGGTACTTCTCCGCCACGAGCAGGATCTGGTAGTCGGGCGACGCGAAGCGGGCTGGGAGCCGGGCCTCGCTTATTGGCTTCCCCGTCACGATGTCTGTGTTCATGCCGGGCTCGGTGAAATCGAGGCCGGTGTCGGGGTCGGTGACGGTCCCGCTGAAGGCGACGAGCGGCCGGATGTCGTCGTATGAATGCTCCTCGATGTAGCGCTCGAAGGCCTGCATGTACCGGACGGCATGGAGCCGTGACCCTGTGACCACCATCGCCTTCGCCCGGCCGCCGATCCGGTGTCGCACGTGCTCGCGGAAGTGCTCGACTATGACCTCGGTCTTCTGGCTGATGTTGTGGGGGTGGAGGGTCATGAATTTGGCCAGCGCGACGGCCGTGCGGCGCTTGGGGACGTCGGGGTCGTCCGCAGCCTGCTTCGCGATGCGGTAGTAGGTGTTGTAGTCCGTGTAGTTTTGGAGCACGTCGAGGATGAAGTTTTCCTCGATCGCCTGGCGCATGCTGTAGACGTGGAAGGGCTCCGGCTTGCCGCTCGGACCAGGGCGGCCGAAGAGTTCGACGGTCTTGCCCTTGGGAGTGGCCGTGAAGGCGAAGAACGAGAGGTTGGGCTGCGGACCGCGTGACTCGACCATCGCAGTGAGGCCGTCCTGCCAGTCCTCCGGCTCTTCGTCCGTCTGGGCTCGCGACCCCAGGATGGCCTTCATCTCGCGTGCGGTCTCGCCCGTCTGGCTGGAGTGCGCCTCGTCGACGATGACGGCATAGCGGCGACCCGCGATTTCGCGGCGCCACTCGACCGCCTGGGATCGCTCGGCCTCCGTAGGACTCTCGGACGGGGATGCCCCGGCGATGGTCAGGAGTCCCTTCAGGACGAACGGGAACTTCTGCAGCGTCGTGATGACGATCTTCGTGCCGTCCACGAGTGCCCTGGCGAGCTGCTGCGAGTCCTCGTCGATGGCCTTCACAACGCCCTGGGCGTGCTCGATCTGGTAGATGGCGTCCTGGAGCTGCTGGTCGAGCACGCGACGGTCGGTGATGACGATGACGCAGTCGTAGACCTTCTCGTCGGCGGCGGTGTGCAGGCTCGCGAGCCTGTGGGAGAGCCAGGAGATGCTGTTCGTCTTGCCGCTGCCGGCGGAATGCTGGATGAGGTAGTTGCGTCCGGGGCCGTCCTCGGCGGCAGTGGCGACGAGGCTGCTGACGGCGTCGAGCTGGTGGTAGCGCGGGAAGATGACCGACTCGCGCTTCTCTGTCCGTGCGCCCTTCGCGTCATCGACCTTCTCCTCGCGGGTCTCGAGGAAGACGTAGGAGCCGAGGATATCGAGGAAACGCTCCCGCTTAAGCACCTCCTGCCAGAAGTAGCCGGTGCGGTAGCCCGAGGGATGCTGCGGATTGCCCTTCCCACACTGGACGGCGCCGGGATTGCTGCCGCGGTTGAAGGGGAGGAAGCGCGTCGCCTCGCCGGCGAGCCGCGTGGTCATGTGGACCTCTTCCGGGTCGGCGGCGAAGTGGACGAGGGCTCGCTTCTGGAAGCGGAAGAGGGGCGCGTTCGGGTCGCGATCTTGCTGGTACTGGCGGACCGCATTGCGCCACGTCTGGCCGGTCATCGGGTTCTTCAGCTCGCAGGTGGCGACAGGCACGCCGTTGAGCGCGAAGAGGAGGTCGACCTCGTCGCCTGCGCCCGGGTGGCACCGTGCCTGCCGTGTGACCGTCAGATCGTTGCGCTCGAAGCGCGCGAGCGCGTCGGGGTTTAGGCCAGAGGCGGGCTTGAAGTAGGCGAGCCGGAAGGTCTTGCCGGAGAAGCGGAAGCCGTGGCGGAGGACGTGCAGCGAGCCCTTGAGGTCGAGCTCCTTGACCAGCGTCTGGGTGATGGCGGAGTCGAGGTTCGCGCCGTGGAGGGCGACCATGTCGGCCCAGAGTTCCGATTGCGTGTCGCGGATGAACGCGAGGGCGTCGGCAGGGAAGATGGCGGTGTCGACATCCCACTCCGAACGGTCGCCCTGGCGCCATCCACCGCCAAGCAGCATCGACTCAACGGTGGATTCGAAGGCTGCCTCGTTCGTCTGGCTCGTCATGGTTGGTCGGTGGCCGCCAGGCGCCTGCCTGCGCGAATGCCACGTCTACTCCCTATCGGTCGTGCTAGGCCCCATACGGGCTCCAGGCTCTACCTGCAGAGGGCTCAGCATAGCGCTTCCGACTTCTGTAGCCCCACAGGCTGAGTGGCGCGGACCGTTGGCGCACGGCGTTTTCGGTGCCACACTGGCAGGGAGCGGGGGTAGGGTACTGCCATGGAATTCTTCTTCGATGAGCGCAAGGCGGCGCAGGCCGCGTCTCTCCTGCTCGACCGGCATGACCGGCGCATGCCCTACATCAAGCTGATCAAGCTGCTCTACCTTGCCGACCGCGAGGCCCTCATCGAAACCGGTCTGCCAATCACGGGCGACCGCTTCGTCTCCATGAAGTACGGCCCCGTGCTCAGTCGTGTGCTCGATCTGGTCAAGGAACCCAACCCGGCCGAGGATTCCGTCTGGCACAGCTACATCGCGCGCGAGGGCTACGACGCCGTGCTTGTTGGCTCCCCCACGTCCGACCATCTCTCCGAGTACGACGAAGACGTGCTGCGGAGCATCTTCGACTCCTGTGGCCACGAGAAGTGGCCCGATGTCGTGACTCGCACCCACGCCCTGCCGGAGTGGACCGACCCGGGCGCGAGCGCCACCCAGATCGAGCCCGAGGACATCCTTCGCTTCGCGGGGTTCAGCGATGAGGAAGTCGCGACGGCCGCGGCCCAGGCCGCGACAACCTACAAGCTGCGGACACACGCGGCCGCGGCCCGGTGAATCCCGGAGATACGTTCTTCGGGCTGGACGCAGGTGGCCACCTCTCGATGGTGCTGACCGCCGAAACCCCTAACGGGGATGTCGCCGTTGCAAATTTCACGACCCATGACCCGGAGATCCGCAGGTGCGGCGAGATGTGCGTGGTGGTGCCGCCGGGAGAGCATCCATACCCTCGGCGTGACTCGTGCATCTCCTACCGGCACTCGTCCCTTACCAGCCTGGAATGGCTCCGCCGGGGAGTTGAGAACCGGACCTACACGATGCGAGAGCCGCTTGGCTCGCAGCTCCTCGCGCGGATCCGGCAAGGGGCACTCGACTCGCCGCTGACACCCCAGGAAGTCAAGGCCGCTATTCGGCAGGACCGGCCGCAGCAGTAGCCGCGTCCCGCACATCGACCTTGGCGATGGTTCTTTCAGAACAGAGTCTTCGTGTACTTGTCCGCCCCTTCGATGAGCTCGTCGACCTCTTCCTTCGTAGGCTCCCGTTCCTTGTTGTGGGCGCACAGGTTACGGAGGTCGCCCAGCCGCTGGATCTGTCGCCAGGCCGGGACATCCACCACGCCCTCCTTCTTCAGGAGTTCATTGAAGTCACCGAGCGTTGGACTCTGCTTGCTCACCGGAAGGTTGTGATTCTCAGTCACCTGCCCTAGGTGCCGCTCCAACACCACCGCTGCAACGACCCCTGCGGCCCGGAGAAAACCGTTTCGGCACAGCTCATTTGCGGCATCAAGCTCTGAGTCGAAGAGGTTAGCTTGAGCGAGGGCCCTAATGTCGAAGAGTGAGCTTGTAAATACTGACTTGGCGGACTCCAAAATATGCAATTGCGTTCTAAACCGGTTTGACACGGATTGGGAATAGATTTTTGAAAGACTTTCTCCCTCTTCGATGCAACTTAGGTAGTATGGGATTGTCCCACCGCTTCCTCCTGAATACATTTCCTTGAACTCTTCGGAGCGTTCAGGAAGCACCTGCCCAATAAATCTGGACGACTCCGTATACCACTTCTGATAAGACCTTGTGGTATCGGGAATGCCAGTCAGGCTGGTGCGGATTGCATCAAGCGACTTCCCCACATCGTTCCCAAGCGCGATGAGCTTGTCCAAGTCTTCGTGATATTTCCGAACGTCGGCCATGTCTTGCTCCTTGGTGATTGAGGCAGCGCGGCCTCCCCCCTGCTGACGCGGGTTTAGGTCGGCGGTCGTGTTCGCACATCGACCTTGCCAGTGACGGCCGCGGTGATGAGCGCAGTGCGATGCTCTTGGAGGCGCTCCATCGCAGCTTCTACCCGACTCGTGAGGTTATCGACGGCCCCCGTCTCTTGGTCCAGGAAGCTCGCTATGGCCACCTGCTCAGCTTGTGGCGGGAAGGCCACGGGGGTGTCGAAGTACGCACCAGAGTCAAGGTTCTGTATCCCGGTTGTCTGTTTGATGGCAGGGTAGTTCAGCTTGCCGGCATATAGAGCGGCGTGCGCATACGTCCAGAAGAGAGGGTGTTGCCGGGGTGCCACGGCGAGGCGGGCAATGAAGTTTGAGCATACAGCTGCTTCGTCGTGGTCGTAATGCACGACGCAGCCCACCATCTGCTTCTCACCTCCGCCTGACTTCTCGAGCAGGAGGTCTCCTACTTCAAGCTCACGTCCAGAACGCTGGGCCCCAGTGATCGCTCGCTCCGTTGGGTCGTCAAGGATGACTCGGAACTAGCGCCGATC
>Ga0209544_1001790_pt1 | contig 21710 bp, 33 predicted proteins | sample MesohylPK_FD_187297 | JGI IMG/M metagenome (GOLD analysis project Ga0209544, IMG submission 187297) | Host-associated microbial community of the marine sponge Aplysina aerophoba from Gulf of Piran - sponge mesohyl, lysed by proteinase K... | ecosystem: Host-associated > Porifera > Sponge >...
GTCCACCAGGGCTTGAGTTCGTTCTTTTCAAGCTCTGGCGCACCGTCTCCCTAGCTATGCTCTCCATACAGCCCGATTCCACGACCTTGTACTCAAGCAACTCCAGCGTCAAGTGCGTATGGCCCTCGGGAGGGTCGATGCACGCTATGGCCACAAGGTGCGCTTCGGCACGCTCGTCCAATTTGCGTTTCTGTCCGGGACGCGATCGATCGATCAGCGCGCTCTCATGCCCCTCCTCCCAGAAGCGCTTATGTGTCCTGAATACTGTACACTTGCATTTCGACGACGCTTCGGCTATTCGGTTGTCAATCCGGCTTTCGTCGTCCTAGATGTCAGGTTATGCTGGTCCTCATACACTTCTTTAGCTCGCCTTGACGCCTCCCTGTAGATGCCTTGAAGGGAGGTAGCGAAGTCTTGGTTCCCGCGCCAGAAAGGAAATCGGCCCAGCTGTTGCGGCAGGGATGCGTCGGCCTCCGGCGGTTCCGCCGGGCCAGCGTAGTCTTTTTCGTCTAATCTCGCCAGTGGGTTGAGCCAAAAGTCTTCCGAGTCTGACGGCAAAGGTTCTGCTGCCAATAGAGGAGCCTCAAGAGTCTGTGCGGCGCGACGAAAATCGTCGCCCAGCAGACGGTCATGCTCCAAGCCCCTGAGTCGAAATATCAGAAAGGGGTCCCGGTCGAACTCCTCGCCCAACAAGAGATACACCGCGGCGACATGCTTGCATGGGTTGGAGTAGTCCGGGCAGGAGCAATCGGTTTCCAGATCGTTCTCCCTTTCGGGAAACATAGACAAACCTATCGAATTGAAGGTGTCGTCAACATCATCGGGCATGCGCCCGGACAGCAAGCTGGCGGCTATTATGGGCTGGTCGGTAAACTCCTGAAGGACGAGGTCCCAGTTCTCAGGACTGATCATGCGTACCTCAATGCTCACGCTGTATGGTGTCGCTCGCGAGCCTTGCACCCTGGCCTTCACCATACCTGGCCGTACATCGATGGATATGACCTGACCCCGGCGGGCGTATGAACGACCTCTGCCCAGGCGAGCGCCTATCTCGAATTCGTCAAGCGTCTGAAGCCAGCGTTTGGACCACCAACTGGAGCCGAATGCTCCACGTTTTGAGCCAGCCTTTATGCCGCCCCTCACTTCGACGGGTCTGCCGTATGGTGGATATTCGTAAGTCATCGGGTCTCCTTGTGTAGAAACAGAACCAAGCTCAATGCTGTCAGTCGGACGCGGTTGCGCTGAGCGCCAGCACATCCCGTAGCTCTGCGTTTGACAGTTCCGTCAGCCAGCGTTCCGAGGTTGCGCCAACTACTTGCTTTGCGGTCTCCTGCTTGGCTTCGATCATGAGGTCGATGCGGTCTTCCAGCGTCCCGGCGCATATGAATTTGTGGACATGGACGTCCTTTGTCTGCCCGATGCGGAAGGCGCGGTCGGTAGCCTGATTCTCCACTGCAGGGTTCCACCAGCGGTCGTAGTGAATGACATGATTTGCACGGGGTAGATTGAGTCCCGACCCTCCGGCCTTCAGTGAGAGAACGAATGCAAGTGGACCCTCGGGGTCATTCTGAAACCAGTCGACCATAGATTCGCGCTGCTTGCGCGGGACGCCGCCGTGCAAGAATGGGGTTTCCAGCCCGTAGGTCTCCTGTATGTGTTGCTGCAAGATCGCGCCCATCTCGGCGAACTGGCTGAATACCAGCACGCGGTCTCCCGACAGCACTATCTCGTCCAGCAATTCTTGGAGCCGGGCAAGTTTGCCGGAACGCCCGTTGATGGCGGAGTTATCTCCAAGCAGTTGCCTGGGATGGTTGCACACCTGCTTGAGCTTAGTCAGCGTGTCGAGAATGCTTCCCCGTCGCTCAATGCCTGTGGCATCTTCTAGACGAGTCTCCGCCTCTCGCAGAACCGCCTCGTAGAGCGTGACTTGTTCCCTTGTGAGATTGCAGTATTGCTTGGTCTCATGCTTGTCGGGCAGGTCGTCTATGATGGCCCGGTCGGTCTTGAGACGACGCAGGATGAAGGGCCCTGTGAATTTCTGCAGGTGGCTTGCCACCTCTTCGTCCTTACGGACTTGGATCGGCTGGAAATACCTGCGTTTGAACTCGGCCTGAGAACCCAACAGCCCCGGGTTCAGAAACTGCATGACGGACCAGAGGTCGCCGACATGATTTTCCACAGGTGTTCCGGTGAGGGCTATCCTATGGTCGGCCCGAAGCGTTTGCGCGGCGGATGCCTGCTTGGACACCGGGTTCTTGATGTTCTGCGCTTCGTCCAGTATGACGGACCGCCATCGCATTGAAGCCAGTAGTTTTATGTCTCTTGCCATAGTTGCGTAACTGGTGATGACCATCTGGTGGCTTGCCGCCCGCTCCCTGAAGTCGGCGCCGCGATTGCGGTTCGGCCCGTAGTGTACCAGCACGGCAAGCTCGGGCGTGAATTTCGCAGCCTCTCGCTGCCAGTTGTTGATGACCGAGGTGGGGCAGACCAGCAGACTTGGCAGGCGGTTCCCCTGCCGGTAGTCCAGTTGAAGGGCGGCGAGCGTCTGGATGGTCTTTCCAAGACCCATATCGTCTGCAAGGCAAGCTCCCAGTCCCCACCGCTTCAGGAAAGCTATCCACGAATAACCCAACTGCTGGTACGGACGAAGCTGCCCGACGAATCCTTCGGGGGCGTCCAATTCTTCGATTCCGCCTTTCTGGTACAGGCGATCTAGCATATCCTGAAGCCATTCATCCGCTTCGAGGCGTAAGTTATCATCCTCTGCCCGAGTGTCTGCGCCCAGGCCGACATGCAAGACCTCCTGTAGGCTGAGATGCTCTTTGTTGCGCCAGTATTCTGTCGCAGCCTTGATAGCGCCTGCGTCAATCTCTACCCACTGTCCCCTGAAGCGCACAAGCGGCACCTTCAGTTCAGAAAGAGCTTCCAGTTCCTCCGGGGTTATCCGGCTGTCCCCTATGGCCACTTCCACATCCAACTCCAATAGAGTTGCCATGCTCATGCCGGAGCCGCCCTGCATAGTCGGCGTCTTTACCTTCACGCGAATGCCGGGCTTGGTCTTGGTCCCATGACGAGTCCACCACGCAGGCAGCAGCACTCCGAAGCCGGCCTGTTGAAGTGCGGCAGCCTGGTGTGAGAGGAATTGATAAGCCTCTGCGTCGCCCAGTCTGCATCCTGCCGGTTCTTTCGTTTTCAGGCTTTCTGCTATAGGCGCACAGATCATGGACGCATGGGCAAGGGAACTCAGCAAGAACTCTCTGAGGTTCAAGTCACTGCGCTGTTCTTCGACCTTTCGGTTCCAGATGTCAGAAGCATTCATCAAGAGACTGTAATCATCATGGGGTTGCAGCAAGTATCGGAGTCGCCATATATTCCGTCGAATGGCGGCAGCCTCTTCTTCGGCGTCATGTTCTTCAGGCTCTTCCAGTCTCAGGCAAAGCCGATAGGGAGAGTTGGCAGCTATGGCAATGGGGTGTTGCCAGTCTGCGATCTGGCGGCGGAGGTGCCGGAGCTGAGCATGCTCCCCTTTGACAACCGGGTTCCGACTTCTCAAGGCGTGCAGCCAGGCATCGTGGGTAGAGTCAAAGCGAAGGTTGTCGTCGTCTTCCTTTGCCTGTTGGGTCGACCGGGCCATGCAATCGACAATGCCTGTGATGAACTCTCGGAGAACGGATTGACTGGCAATCGCAGGCGGCTCGCTCGTTTCCGTCTCTGTCATCGCTCTAGCGGGCGGCGGCATCAGGTTGGCAAGTTCTGCCAACCTGTGGGCGTCATCTCCGACAAAGATTGGCGTCCAGACCGCCAATGTGCGCCCGTTGCGCTCGGCAACACCAGGCAGGAAACGCTGGTGCACCGTCAGGGACGCAGCGAACAGGAGCGCGCGGGACCAAAAGGCAAGGTCCGCCCCAATTGCTATTCCGTGCGTCAATGCACTGCGGTTGGTGCATCTCTGCAGCAATTCAACAGCCTGCTCCGAATCGAGTCGTAGAGAAGGCACGCTCCAAGGCTTGATCCGCATCTTCGCACGGGACACAGGACCGGCCATCGAACTGGATGGGTTTGGGGTGCTGCCCCGGCTGGGCAGCCAAGCAATGGCAGGGCCAACTCCGCAGTCTTCTGCTGCCAAGCCAACGGCTTGAGCTAGCCGATGAGCGTCAGCGCAGCGCGGATGCTGTCCAGGGCTCCTGCCGTCAACGCGCGCGCTGTCCGTCGCCCGGGATTCCGAATCTTCGCCCCAAATGGCAAGTCGTCCATCGAGTAGCGCTGCATGAAGAATAAGCACGGTGGTCTCCACTGTTCAAGGGTATCAATTGGGAATAATATACCCACTTAGACAAGTGTGATGTCGGTCCGCCAGTCTTCAAGCCACATGCCCTTCTCGTGCCATTCTTGCATGATGTCAAATGCGGGGCAATGATGGACCAGCGTGGTGTCGCCGCTGAGGGATTATCCCATGCATGTCAAAGATACAATGTCACCCCGGGCCGGGGCCGGCTGGATAGCGGAATGCTTATCCGAGGCGGGCAAGCCTCCTCTGTAGGTTCAGCAGCCTAATCTCGTCCATTGCCTCCATAAGCTCATTCCCCAGGGCTGACGCGGTGGTGATGCCCACCGTCAGTCACTTCTGGCAGGCGGCGAGTCCCAGACCCAGCGCGAAGAACGTCTCAGGGGAGGCGTGTATACGGTCCTCGTATGGGGCAGTCTCTATGGTGAGGATATCGTCATTTCCGAATACTCAGTCTTTCAGGGAGTTACGCCACCGGTTTCCTACGCGCTAGGGTGATGAGTCTGTCGAATCTCTTTACGTTGGTAGTCTTCCAGCGCATGGTGACCAGAGTAATAGATTAAAGACTGGTTCGCTCTGTAGGGCACTTTCCACTCCTACCTAGGGATACTGACTATTGATCTTCCAAGAGAGGAGGTTCAGTCCACCAAGAGACGCGAAGGACGAAAATGGGGTGATCTGTGTCGAATGATCCGTGGTAAGTTCCTGAGTCGCCTACAATGCGCAAGTTTCGTATCTTGTTCAGATTGATTCAAATGAAAACCGTCCTACGAATCAACTTTGTAGAGTATCAATGTAGTCCGAAAAACCAGCCTCCAATTCCGATTCTGAATATAGGGTCCAATTATATCAAGACGTAAGTTGACATTTCTCAAATACCGACACCACTCTCAGACTAAGGTGAATGAATGTCAAGATTCAAAGGAGGCTCACCATGGCTGGTGCGCGCGAGAAGTCTTCCAGTCAGGCACAGCCTGAACTGCTTGAGGGTATGCGCAACATCGCTCGATTGGAAGGGAGGCACTTTCAGGCAGTTCTCGAAGATGCGATGGGCGCCTACATAGAGAGCAAGAACCAGGAGCGGGTTCGACCCGCGATAATGGGCCACTTCTACGCGAGCCTTGAGAGGAACCGGCGCCTAGGCGAGCTGCTCGGCAAGTCCTGACGCACGAATTCCCGACCATCGAAGACATTCTGGCAATACACGAAATCGCCGTGCAAGAATTCGGAGGCCCAAGAGGACTGAGGGACCAAGCCGCGCTGGAGTCCGCTCTCGTGAGACCGCAGCTGCGATATTTCAACGAACTCTCGGAGGAAGCTGCCGCGCTCATGAAAAGTATTGCTATGAACCACCCGTTTGTGGACGGCAACAAGCGCACCGCCGTCTTCACGACGGACGCATTCCTGAGGATGAATGGCCTGCCCATAGACTGCGACAACCAGGAAGCATACGAGTTCTTCATGCACTCGTATGAGACACATTCTTTCCGATTCGACCGGTTGCACGAGTGGCTGAAACAGCATGTCAAGCCGCTGATGTAGTGGAAAGTTTTCAAAATGACCACGAAAGCGGCCGCCCGCCGGGACTTCCTGTCATGGTAATCTGATGGTGCAAATACCAGTGAAAGGGAAACGCCATGATCGAGAAGCCGTCCGGTCGGTCGAGTGAGGACGAACTTGAAGAACTGCTCGCTCACTTAGGCGGCACAGAGGCGCTTCGAGACGACCCTAATGACTTCCGCAAAGCAGTCAACCGACTGCGGACTGAACGCGACTTGCTTACGGAGAAGCATCCCGAAAGATGGGTTTCGATGGGCAAGGACGGCGTCGTGTCAATCGGCGATTCAATTGAAGAGGTCGTAACGGCCACCGAAGCGAAGGGCGTCAACACCGGCAATGTGATAGTCGAATACCTCGACCCTAATCCGGAGCGGTTGATTCTTTGATTCGAGGCCATTTGGACAGGGGGCAACCACAGATCGATCCAGACGACGCTCTTCTACCTGGAGCTTGTGCCGGACCCGACAGCGAGTCGGGCCCTCGTGATCGCTCTGACCGGCAACACCGCAACGCTGAGCGACGCACACGCTAACATCGGCGACCTCTATCCATCAGGGCGGCCTCTCCCAGTATGGCCCGGCCCTCCCGAAGTTGCTGGAATGCCGTGTTTACATCGAGCGGTTGGTGCTCAGTACCGGCCGCAAACGCCGTAAGTCGATAAATTCTGTACTCCCTCGGGTCCGGCTGACACCGCACGAGTACGTTGAGGTATCCCTGGCCGAAGGGAACTCGGACGATGCGAGCGATGTCGTAAATCTCGAATGCCGGCATGCTTGTATTTTCCTCCGCGTCCTTGATAAGCATCAAGTAAGCTTGATGCCAGAACCTCTGGGTGAGACCTGCCTCTCGCGCACAGTCGCTTAAGAAGAAATCATGATTGGATTCGGTTTCGGGCATGCTGTTTCCCTCTCGACTTACTTAAATCTGGTACGTTAATTGACTGTCAGCGGACTGCATTATGCTTCACGGCACAACCTGAGGTGCTGGCCGCGTATCCCGTGGAGCTTGCCGAGGATGGGAAAAGAACGTCCACGATTCGATTTGCTGTCGCGGCAATCGTCGACGCACTCAGGCGCGGCTGCCCCCACAAGTCACGGTCGCGGGGGGTTTGTGGACCTCTTCCGGCAACCGGCTGACCGCGTAGAGCAGCACGTTGGTGTCAGTTAGTCGCATTGACCCTCCCGGTCACTTCGGCGTACAGCTCATCGCGAGTCAACCTTTCCGACACTCCCACACCACGGGCATCGAAGTCCGCAAGCACTTCGTCCAAGTCGCGTGGACGAAGCGCAACGGGTGTTTCCTCATGACTCGGAACGGTGGATATGCTGGCGGTTGGCCTGTTTTGTGCGATGCTCCGCAGAAACTCCCTCACCAACGCCGAAACCGATGTGTCCAACTCCGCCGCACGGATGCGTACCATTCGATGGGTCTCCTCGTCAACGGATACCGTGATGTTCTTCATTGGGTTCCCCTCACAGAAAATGTGATTTACAGTATAGCGGAGCTGGAGGTTGGCAATGGCGGAGTAGATGCCGACATGGATATCACACCGCAAGAGTTTGCAATATCATTTCAGATGAAAACGCTCAGGAGATACAGCAATGGCGGCCATCAAGGCAATCCGCTCTGAAGATGACTACAATGATGCTCTTGCCAGGATCGAAGAGATATTTGGCGCAGAAGCTGGCACTCTCGAGAGCGGCGAATGTGACGAGTTGGTTGACCTTGTGGAACTCTACGAACAGGAGCACCACCCGGTTGGACCACCAAGTGTGAGTGCGGCCTTCGAGTTCCATAGGGAGCAGACTGGGCTGTAACCTCGAACCCAAAATGCATCCCGGGACGGTATGCATCGAGCTGAACCACGATAATCTTCGCATACTGAAAATGACAGCCCTCGACAGCATATCGCCATCGGGGGCTCTATATTTCTGCAGAAATGTCGATTATTGTGCAAGTCGACATTTGTGTACCAAGTCCAAAAGCCCGATAAATCAGGAAGGGATTTTATTGAAGGGAGGCGACATTACCGTGGAAGCCCAGGAATCGTCTGATTCCGTAAGTCGCCAGGAATGTTACGATGACGACAGATTGGCAAGGATTATAGCGAAGTTAGGCAAGTTATCTGATTTCAGTAACTTCGCTTGAGAAGGGCCCATCGATGAGCACAGCCCCCAATCCTCCCGGTGAGTTTCCTGGCTGGCGAGTCCTTCAGGACACCGGTGCAGGCGACGGCGTGCCCACCGAGTGTGAGAGCTGTGGCAAGCCTGGCACTCCTCGTCAGCAGTTTGAGCACTTGGGCGTCAAAATCTGCTAAATGTGTGCCGATGAGCGCGTCCGCGAGCTGCGAATGGCAGGCGTCGAGTGGGATTAGCCAGAACCGGGTATTCTCCGGAATTGTCACTATTCCTGACGTTCTTGAAATAGACCGCCGGTGTAGCCGGAATCTCTGCCAGAGCAGTCTCGTCCATATTCGATAACTGAAACATCTTTAATTTTCCATATCGCAATTGGGGGACGAATGTGACGCTTTCATCAGGTCTGGGTCGCAGATCGCACGGAAGACTCGTAACCGGTCCGGGTGGCTATCGGGCCTACGTGCCTCATCCGCTGCCGCCCTCTATCCCGTGGGACGATACGCTTATCCGGCATCTCTCTGCCGCCGATCGGGCCATAGGAAAGCTCGAGATCGAGGGGCGGCATCTGCCTAGTCCCAACCTGATGATCAGACCGTTCACCCGCAAAGAAGCCGTGCTTTCCAGTCGAATCGAGGGAACACAGACGAGTCTGCGCGAACTGCTGGCCACAGAGGCCGGAGCTGTGGTGAATCAAAGCCCCGCCGACCTGCAGGAGGTGGGCAACTACGTCACGGCGCTTGAGTACGGGCTGCGACGCCTGGACAGTCTGCCGCTCTCGCTGCGCTTTATGTGCGAGTTGCACGAACGGCTGATGCGTGGTGTCCGCGGCGACAGCGCAAAACCCGGGGAGTTCCGGCGCGTGCAGAACTGGATTGGCGGCCCCGGCAGCACCCTCCGGAACGCCGTTTATGTGCCGCCGCCGCCCTCCGAGTTGGGGAGTTGCCTTGCTGACCTGGAGCGATATCTGCATGATGAGTCATTGCCGCCACTGGTGCATGCGGCGCTTGTCCACTCACAGTTTGAAGCCATTCACCCGTTCGTCGATGGCAACGGGCGCGTCGGGCGCCTGCTGATCACGTTTCTGCTCGTGCAGCGAGGCCTGCCGCTCTCGTCTCTTTTTCTACATCTGAGCGCGCACTTCGAGCGTGAGCGGTCTCAGTATTACGCACGACTGCTGGGCATCACTGAGCGCGGCGAATGGCAATTGTGGCTGGACTATTTCCTGATAGGTGTGGCCTCTCAGGCTGATGATGCCATGGCGAGGATGCGGCGCATAGAGAGTCTCCTGTCAGGCTGGAAGCTTGAGCTTGCCCGTGAGCGATCGCAGGTGCCGGAGAGGGCGCTCGACCTGTTCTCCGAGAACCCGTTCTGGACGGTCGGCGCGCTTGCCGAAAGGTTGGGAGTCCCTTACACGACGGCTCAGAGAGCGGTCAACCGGCTTGAGACGCTGGGCGCGGTGTCGCTGGATAGCGGTGAACGGCGCAATCGCGTGTACTGCGCTCGGGCGATTCTTGATGTGCTCGAAGGGTCTTCTCAATAAGGAGAGCGAAGTAAAGCACGAGATGCGGAGCATCTTGGGCGACTCGTTCTACCTATGTTTGCTATCCTGAGGACAGGATAACAACAGGTTGAGAGCAAGACCATGGCGCAGGTCAATGTCGATTTTGAGGTAGAAATACAGGTGGCCGAAAGGGACGATAACCTCTACGCCGCCACGATAATGCCTTTCCATGTAACCGGCTACGGAGATACGTCCGACGGAGCAATCGACCGTGCCAAAGAGGGCCTGCATCATCTGCTCGTGGCATACGAAGACGAAGGCAACCTGGAATCTTTTCTGAGTGAGAGTGGCATCGAGTACACGTTCGCGACTGAAGCCCCGGCTATGGACGGTTGCACCCACATCTTCCGCCACATCTACACCCGGCATATTCTGATGAACGAAAATGACCAATAAACGGCTCAGCGCTAACAACTTTGAACGTTGCCAGCGCCTGGTGGCTGCGATCAACACCATCTCGATACACGAGAAACTCAGGATGGCTCGTGTTGATGACGAATCACGCCTCGATGAAGTCCGAGAGGCGAAGGCGTGTCTGCTTGACTTTATCAGCAGCTTCAGCGAAATCGTCCGCGGCGCGGAGGAGAGGCCAGAAAGATTGATCGACGGCGTCGATCCCAGGACAGGAGACCTTGCTCGGCGCTTCATGAGCATCAAGAGGCAGCAACCACGAACATCGGAGCTCGCCACCGTGTCTCTGGACGAGTTGCCAGGCCTGGTGACATCAGAAGACGATGCGGACCGGCGGAGACTCCTGCATTATCTCCGCGATCTTAAGGATCTTCTGGAAGACCATGTTCATTTGGATGTGGTCGACCTTCTCGGCAGTCCTTAAGCGTTGGGCAAAAACCGCTCGAAGTTCTGTTAGCGAGTGGGAGTAATCAAGATGCCGCCCAGCGGACGCTAACGGCCGGCAGCACGATAATCGCCTTCAGGGATAACTTCATGACTACCTTACTGGACACCGACCGAATCACTGGAATAGTACGCCAGCTCCTATCCGAACGGTTTGGGGATAAATTTGACTTCGACCCCATAATCGTCGAGAGAGAATATGACCATGATGGCGATGAGTACGTCCACGTTTACATAGTCTTCGACGGCGACCAGGATGAACTCGATCCGTCTTGGACTGCGGGACTGAGTGGACTGCTGTGGCCGCATCTGATGAAGATGGGATTCGATAACCCGCCAAGCAAGTCATTCATCGAAAAGTCGGAGTGGCTTGAAAGTCCCCGCGTGAGGGCATGTTAAATTCGCGAACTTGGCAGCAATCTCCTGAGTCGTTTCTATTGGCTGCCGTCACCCGATCAGTGGGACAATTGCCATACTCCGAACCTGTCGCGATTCTCGACGTGCTATCCTTGGCAATATCAGCTCGACCGGAATTGGAAAACCATGTTTACCAAGCCCTCAAAGACATTCGACGAAGATCTACCTCAAGGTAGGATGTTAACCGAAGAAGAGGACCGCGAGATGAAGGAAAATCTCGCTCGTCGGAACTTCGACATGAGCCTTGATGACTTCACAGAGGCTTGGAAAGCTGGCAAGTTCGACGGCGACAAGGAAAAGCACGGAAGGGTAATCGCCCTGGCAATGATGTTGCCCGAGTATTGGGAAGACTGACCAACCAAACTCGCGAGGGAGCAATTATGTTGGAGTCGAGCGTCAATTACCGCGGACAGACCACGCTTCCGGAGGCCGTCAGGGCTGCACTGGGCCTGAAGGCCGGAGACAAAGTGCGCTATGTCCTGGTCGACGAGGGCGTTCTGATGATGCCCGTCCGGCCCACGAGCCGCCTGTTCGGGAGCCTGAATTATGACGGGCCACCCATGGGACTGGAAGACATGGAGTGCGCCATCGCCGAGGGCGCCGTCGAAGGATGAGTTCAGGACCCTGCCAGCCTTGACTCGCGGAGCGTCTTGAAGTGTTCTTCCTAGTCAGGCTCACGCAAGTCTGACTCACTGTCGTTGTGTGTCTGGAAGAATTCCCTGGCCTCCTTCGACGAAGTGAATGGCTTGTCAGGTTCGTGACCTCTTTCAGCGCAAAGGTCAAGATAATCGTCTATCGAAGACTGGAACTCCCTGTTCAAGTCCTCCACTGAAGTCCCCTCGAAGAAGATCACATCGCGGGTGCCAACGACTTCTCCGTGAAAGATCTCCGCCTCATCATCATATTTGAGTTCAGCCAGGTAGCCCTTGTGACTCATCATGGCTCTACGCCCACCTCTCTCAATAATTTTCGCACCGCCTCCACTGCGCCCTTGTAGCATCCGGGCGAGGATGTGGGCGATTAAGGAACCATCGCCAGACTCCCCGGCGGATCCGGCACAAGCTCCAGGTAGATAAGCGTCGTCTGGATCGACGAGTGTCCCAGCCACCTCGAGAGGAAGTTGATTGGGATGCCGTTCATCAGCAGGTGCCGGGTGTAGCTGTGGGGCAGCGTGTGATTCGAGATTCGCCGGCCGGGAGGGTTCCGTTTCGCTGGGCACCTTCCGTCGCCTGCCGTATCCAGCGGCCTGCCGTCGACCGGACTGCACGGATTATCCTGCCGTCCTCGGCTACATTGCCGAACTCAAGGGCGCCGCTCAGCTCAGCGTGCAGCTCGGGATGCACCGGCATGATGCGGGACTTCCTGCCCTTGCCCTACCGCACTCTCAGGGTTGGCAGGTTCACATGAAGCAAGATGTCCGGGACCTCAAGCGCCAGGACCTCGGAGACCCTCAGGCCAGCACGCCACTCTATCATCATCAGGAGTTTCGCCCTGGCATGTGGCGCCGCACGAAGCAGCGCGTTGACCTCGTGGGCCTCAAGGTACTCCGGCAGCTTCTTCTCGACTGGCTCAGATGATTGGTAAGCCTTCCTGGGATGCAGTCCGCGGGGCCTGCGGTTACGAGTGGCCTGCCCGGTTTCAGGGATGGCGGGCAGTATCTCGGTGGTCATTTCGGCAGCCCTTTCTCGTCATAGAGGAGGTCGCCGTGCTCGACCGCGGACGGCCCATCTTTCAGCAGGCCGCGACAACGCCTTCGTATTGCACGAAGTTGCCGTATGCGAGCCTCAACTTCCGAGGCATGTTTCTCTTGCTCTGCGTTCTCGGTCATAGATGTCCTCACGACTCCAGTTGCGGGGCCCCATATCACGGCTCAATCGCCGGAATGATTCGTCCAGTGCGGCGATACTCCGCTGACGCTCTGGCGGGTCGTCTGTCACGGTAACGTCGGGCAATTCCTGCCGGTCGCCGCCAGAGTCGTTTGTGATTTTGTCAGGCATCGGTCACTTCCTCCGAGATATTGTCCTATACGGAGGCTAGGTTGTCCAAATTAAGGAATCGAACCGGGTATAGAGCGAGGGCCGGAATCGGACATTATGTGTTATTTCGTCCGACTGGGTACAAAGGCGCCAGACTTCTGGGTTGCCAGCAAGCTGGTTAATTGGTGATGGGCGTCGAGTAAGTGCAGGAGCTTAGCCAAGGTCTACGAGTTCTACCAAGTTACTCTTCCTGGAACCCGAGACCATAGTTCGGTGTGGTGTGCATTCCTGCAACCTCTGCCAAGTACAGGGCGCTACTTGCAGTCAGGCACAAAGCCAAGTGAGCTTCTTGCTGTGTCGCTTTACGGTCTTCCACTCCACGCCCGTGGCTGGCTGGATTGCGGAGCTGAAAAACTCCTGTTAGTCCATTCTTAAGGTCTTTTCGTAGGCCAAGCCCTGCTTCTACCTTCTGGTATAACCCAACCCCCACATCATTAGGGTTGTAGCTGATAGCCTTTTCCTTACACATTGCCTTCAACACTGCCTCGATAGTCGTACCGCATCTGATAGCACAGTCATTATATCTTCCCGACCTATATGCTTGAAGCGCTGACCTGAAATCCTCTTCCGCTGTCTTCAGCATTGGATTGTTGAACAACTCTGTGGCTGGTTCCATCAACGCATGCCGCTCGAAGTCTGTACCTACGATCTCAAATCGACTAACACCGTCTGACATTACGAGATTGTAAGGTATTGCAGATTCCTTTAGAAATTCGTTGACATCGGAGATGGCATTATGAAGGTCCTGCCATCCAGGGACTCGCGGTTCATCATATATGGAATATCTCGACGAACCCGTCATCTCACGAATAGAATGGCCGTGATAACTAAGAACCACCTCCAGGGCTTCCCAGAAATCTGAGCCCTCAGCTTCACTCAGATAAGTGAAAATGGGTCCAAACGAATGTGATGTCGAGTGGGATTTAAGAGGGATCGCCTTCTGCAATTCAATCTGGTGTCTGACAAATTCCCAACCAGCAGCATTGGCACACTGATGGAAATAGTTCATTTGCATCAGCACACGATTACGGAAATCACGCGGCACGGCTGTAATCTCCGGCTGAGCATCGATTAGAGAGCGATTACGCCGCGAAAATCTGTCGAATAAAGCATTCAGGCTCATTGTTTCACTAGAATATCAGTCAAGGAGTAAGTATGACCACATCCAGCATCGTTGAAGAACCGCACCATGTCATGATTGACAGCCTTCCGGATCCAAGGCTGAGGGTTCAGGGCACTTTGATTCTGGATATTGCGCGGAATGGCGACTTCTTTGTCGCTTCCTGCGACCAATTCGACGAATATGGCTACGGCCCGGACCAAAATGTCGCGGTACAAGACGCCTGCAACTCAATAATCGAACTCTACTGGGAACTTCGGGAAAATCAGGACCGGCTCGGTCCTGACATGGAAAGAACTTGGCAAGCATTGTCTGCCCGTATTTATGCAACTTGACGAGGACAGCTCATGTTCAGCGAACGTCTTAAGTTAGCCAGGAAACGCAGCGCCTTGTCGCTTCGCGCGCTGTCCTCAGAGATGGACAACATCGTCTCCTCCCAAGAGATCGGCAAGTACGAAAGGGCTGAGATGATGCCGAGCTCAACGGTGGTGATCGCACTGGCTGATGCGCTTGACGTCACCCCAAGCTACCTGCTGAGTCCGTCCAGCATATCACTAGAATCTGTCGCGTTCAGGAAGCTGGCTTCAGCGAGAGTTCGAGAACGTGCTGCCGTAGAAGCAGAGGTCCTCGAGCAAGTGGACCGCTATCTGCAAATAGAGGAAATCCTCGGTGTCGATACCGCAGGGCAGGACATGCCTGATGGGAGCCCCTATAGAGTCTCCGATATGGAAGACGTGGAGAGGGCAGCAACGTCGCTTCGTGCCACCTGGAGCCTCGGAAGTGTACCGATACAGAATCTGACGGAGTTGCTGGAAGAGCACGGCATAAAGGTTTTCAAGCTGGACTTGCCCGAAAGAGTCGATGGGCTGAGTTGCCGGGTGCATAGGCTGGACGGGGCCGATGTTCCAGTAATCGTCTGTTCCACCGGGAAATCTGTTGAGAGTCAGAGATTCACGATTGCGCACGAGTTAGGCCACCTAGTCCTGGATATCCCATCCACTATATCCGAAGAGAAGGCCTGCCATCGCTTCGCCGGCGCATTCCTGGCACCCCGGGGCGAGCTAATTCGCAAAGTCGGGCGCCGTCGGCACAACTTCGGCTTCGTCGAGATCATCGATATCAAGCGTATGTTCGGCATCAGCGCCGCGGCACTGGTCATGCGAATGCGCTACTTGGGCGTCATCAAGGAAGCTACACTGCAGGCGATTTTCCGTGGCATCGGGAGCAGCTGGAGTACCGAGGAACCCCATCCGCTTAACCGAGAAGAGTTCCAAAAGCGTTTTCGTCGTCTCTGCCTGAGAGCTCTGGCGGATAATGAGATTTCAGACTCCAAGGCATCGGAACTACTCCGACTGCCAGTCAGCGATATTGACGAGTTCATGATTGGGGCAGACTAATCGGGGCCATAGTGCATCTCACTCTTGCTATGTAGGGACGCCGGAGCCATGATGCGTCTCACTCTTACTATACGGGGTCACCGCCGTCATCGAGGATTCGTTCCTCAGAGTATCTACCTCTGGGCTCGCGAGTCTCCACTCAAAAGCGGTGAACGTATCAATCAGTTCCGGAGCCTCGTAGGCCCGGTTACGCCTCCCCACGCTGACTTGCTCGAGTACTCCGGCTTGCACAAGTCGCTCGACCGCTTGACTCGCTGCCGGGAATGACCGGCCTACAAGCTCCGCTGCCGTGGTAGTCGCCAACACAGGGGCACTGGGTAGAACGCTGACAAGAAGGTTTACCGTAGAGTCTCGTCGGACACGGCCAATCCTTTCACGCCAGGACGTCTGCAATGCTCGCACCTGTTCCTCAAAGTGTCTGGCGTCCTCCACTGCCCGACGGCACGCGGAGGCAAAGAGCGCGATCCACCGGTTGATGCCTGAGTGAGCCTCAGAAGATTCGGCTGGGCCGACGTAGCGAGTTCCGGTCAGTCCCTCTATGCAGTCCTGTGACCAGGTCGCCAGTATGAGCGAGACCGGCGGCAGAATCCGCAGTCCCAATCCACGCCGGCGAAGGACCATGTGGACCAGTGCCCGTCCGGTACGCCCGTTGCCGTCCGCGAATGGATGAATCGTCTCGAACTGAGCATGTGCCACTGCGGCCTGCGCCAGTACGGGCAGTGAATCGCTGTTGCAGAACCCGACCAGATCATCAAGTAGATTGTCCACGAGCTCCGGCGGTGGAGGCACGAACGATGCAGAGCAGGGATTGTATCCGCTGCCGCCGATCCAGTTCTGCACCTCGCGGACACGGCCGCCATATTCTTCCATTCGAGATCCTGCGAGCAGGCGGCGGTGAGTCTCCAGAAGCGTCTGAAGAGTGATCGCGCTTCCCTGCTCTATCGTATCCACTGCCCACGTCATTGCGTCAATGTTACCCAGTATCTCTCTGGCCGTCACATCGCTTGGGGCGATTCCCAGTCTGCGTGCGGCATCTGCGCGAAGAAGACGTCGAGCGCCAATCTCCAGACCTTCGATCCTGGACGATGCAACAGACTCGGCACGAAGAAGCAAACGAGCCAGGGCCTCTGAGTCCGCAAGCGCCACTGAAGACGCATCAAGTCGCGTGAGCTCAGCTTCAGCGTCTGCGACATCCGCAGCGACGTCGCCATCAAGCGAAAAGCTTCTGTTGCTGAGTTTGTCTGGGAGATAGATGTCGTACTCGCAGGATTGGCGATCACGCCGTGTCGGGCCCGAGAAGTCGCTGACCCCGCGCCTTCGTTCTGTGATTGCCACGGCAGTCCTCCTGTATTAAAGGTTAGCACATACCTTTTAATACAAGGAAGCCTTGTTCAAGGTTGCGGGTCAGCATCCTTGTCACGGCGGGCGTGGTCCGGGTGGGTAGTACGCTGGATTGCCATTAACCCGCAACGAGCTAATATCGGATGTTGTGGAAATCGAGGATGCAGGAGTAAGTGAAAGGGCGTATCCTGCCAGACGAACAGACCGTCAGTGCGGTAAGCTCATGTATCGACGACACTGCGCAAGTTTCGTCGCAAGTTCGGACCGGTTCAGATGAAAAACGTCCTATAAATCGCACTTATAGGACACGTTTGGGGCTGAGCGGACACCCATCCATCCGCAGCCGTAAAAGCGACTTTCGATTGGCCGCGCATCGCGGGCAGATCCCCTAGCAATCGTGACCGCACAAAGTGCCACAAGTATCGTCCGCAGTTGACACCCCTTAGCCGTCACCGCCTACCCAACCCGAAGATCCACCGATTCGGCTTCCTGACAGAAGACTTGAGGAACTCCTCAAACTCCGCGTGATCCATAAATATTTAGGCGGACCCACTCGCCGAGTCGTGTATCACCTAGTTCGGTGCGTCCTCGCGCAGGTCTCGCAGCGAGCGGGTATCCACGCCTATCAGCACATGCCTGCCTGACAGCGTCCACTGGTCGGTCGGACGAGGACGTTCCTTCGTGTATCTGTCATCGCGCAGCAGCACTTTCACTAAGCATAACGGGTTCGGGCCACAACGGGCGTGGACCTTCATCAGGGAGGTTACTTTGCCCCATCAACCCGTTGGTTCGGTTCATCATTGCAAGCGCCCTATTGTGCCGATTTTGAGCGGATTCTATCATGACGTATCAGAAGCGCCGCCTGGTGACTTTTGAGACTCCACAGTAACGCATCTGCCTGATGCGCGTATAATCGCACTGTGAAATTCTCTCCCGCCCGTGGGCAAGGTGGAACAGATTCCAGCCTTGCCCGTCGCAATTCGACAAGGCGGAGCAGGGAAGAGCACACGCTACTTCAGAATGAAATGATAACAGAATAACTGAATAATAATTTACAGGAATGACGGAATGAACAATGACCTCTTGCGCAACCTCAGGGCAGCAGTTGACAGGCTTGTTCCGAGCTACGTGGCAGCGCACAACTCCAGGGGCAACGAGCTCGTGCACTCCGGCGACTTCGATGCCGCCATCGCGGAGTTCGACGAAGCAATCCGCATCACTCCTCTCGTTGCGGAACTATACTCCGACCGGGGCCGTGCATATGCCGCCAAGGGTGACTTCGACCGCGCATTGGCGGATTTCAGTGAGGCGATCTGGCTGCGGCCGCAGGTAGCCGAATTCTACAGCAACAGGGGCGCGACACGCCGACTGACCAGCGATAACGAAGGCGCCATGAACGACTACGACGAAGCACTTCGCCTCGATCCGTATTCGGCGCCGGCGCATTTCAACAGGGCGAACCTGCTGATGGACCTTGAACGGCTGGATGAAGCGGTCGCTGCATTCGACCGCGCGATTCGGTGCAATCCTGACTTCACCGGATCTTACATTAACAGGGGCATCGCGCAGCACCTGCTGGGGTATACGGACGCGGCCATTTCCGATTTCGACAGCGCAATATCTGCCGATCCAAACGAGGCGCAGGCGTACCTGAACAGGGGCAGAGCACATATGGACAGGAGCGAGTACGATCTTGCTCTCTCCGACTTCCGCAAGGCCGTTGAACTTCAGCCTGACAACGCGGACTTTTACCTTCACAGGTCGATGGCGTACGACAGAAAGAGCGAGATCGACCGCGTCATAGATGACCTGAACGCCTGTCTCAGGCTGGACAGGGCCGGCAAGGATACATACTATCCCCTGCTCGCCCAGGCGCACAGAAACAGGGCGAACCGGCTTCTCAAGCGCGAACGCTACTCCCGCGCAGTGAGGGAGTACGGAACGGCATTGAAGTACGATCCGAATTACGCCGCTGCCTACCAGGAGAGAGGCTACACTCGTATAAAGGCCGGTGACGAGCGCCGCGGCCTGAAGGACTTCGAGATGGCTGCGCGGCTCGACCCAGGTTACTACAGGACATTCCATGCCAGAGGATACTACTTTGCCGGGAAGGGAATGACCGAAGAGGCGATAGCGGACTTCGACAGAGCCATTTCTCTCGAGCAGAACGACGCCGAGCTCTACGAGGACAGGGGCACGGCGCACCAGCTCAGAGACGAGTTCGGCGCGGCCATTGCCGATTACACCGAGGCACTCAGGCTGAAGCCCGACAGGGCAAGCCTCCTTTTCAAGAGAGGTGTTGCGTACCTTTATGACGGGGACAACGACGGAGCGATTGACGATCTGAGCCGGGCCATAGAGCTGGAGCCTCAGAATATGGAGGCGTACCATTTCAGGGGAAGCGCCTATGTGAGACGGGGAGACGACGGACTGGCGGTAGCAGACCTAGACAGTGCGCTGGAACTCGACCCCGAATTCGCTCACTCATACTACATGCGAGGTCTCGCCTACGGTAACGAGGGCGATATGGACAGCGCGATCTCCGATTATAACGAGGCCATCAGGCTCAACCCAAAGGATGAGCATTACTTCAACAGCAGGGGCATAGCCTACTACTTCAAGGGAAACTACGACGCCATGATGGAGGACTTCGAAGCAGCCATCAAGCTGAATCCTCGTTATGCGCTGGCATACGCCAATAGGGGCGAAGCTCATATGAATGACGGTTTGTTCCCGCAAGCCCTGACAGACCTAAACAAGGCAATCAGCCTTGATCCGGCAAATGTCGAAGCACTCAGGAACAGAGGGAAGGTGCAACTGCAAATTGGTGATAGAGAAGGCGCGACTGACGATTTCCGGCGCGCGGACAGAATCGAACGCTCTCCTGGCCGAAACATGAGGAACCCAAATGGCGGCCGCCAAGGATTTCGTTCGTTGCACGGTGTCTCCGGGAGTCGAAGTATGTGAAGTCGCTCCGGCTCATTGATCGGCAAGATTACGGTTCGCTAAAAACGGAATTCAATTGGCTTCGAAGGAGCGTAGCAACTAGATGCGCCGCGTCCAATACTCTAACCTTGATGTTCTGAAGTGCAAGTTGAAGGTTGTACTGGTCATTTTCACGCTAAATCGATTTGCAGATGGGCCTGGTTGAGTCGCCTTCAAGCACTCTCCATCACCGAGTAGATGCGCCGACCGCAACAGATCGAGTTCAATCGATCATTTAACCCGACATTCAGGCCTTTGTCACACCGAAGCACCCTTCCAGTGATCCTCTGATTGAATTAACTGCTACGCAGGTTCAGTGTACTGTTGATGCAGGCGATGAGTTTAATGTCCACGGGACATCCAGAAAGTCCGAATTATGGACGTGCGACAGGCTTTGATGCTGACAGCAGGTTTCGGCGCAATTTCCATTTGACGGTTGAAAGCGAGCTCAAATCGTACACTTCTACGCATGCTCCAGAAATTGGCTTTGAAGGTGCACGGTGGTGGGAAGCCACCAAAGCTAGAATAATTCCGTCCGAGACCGTTGGCGATTGTTCCTTCTGATCTTTACTTAATGCCAAGTGTCGTTTAGCCGATAGCTTGTGCGACGCCCGGCTCCCGGATTGCGAGCCAGGATGCCCTTGTCAATCAGGTCTGTTATGTCGCGGAGCGCCGTGTCGTGCGAGCATCTGCTCATCCTTGCCCAGCGTGCAGTCGTGAGGTTTCCCTCGAAACCATCAAAGAGTCGATTGATTATATTCCGCTGTCTGGAGTTGAGTTGTATAAGCTGGTGCGCCTGCCAGAACTGAGACTTTGACAAGACTGACGAGAGCTTCACTTCAGAGCTGGCGATGGAACGATTGAGGCATTCTAGGAACCAGACCATCCAGTCAGTGATGTCAAGCGTGCTCCTCTGGGTCTGCTCGAGGACGCGATAGTAGGCGCTTCTCTCGCTCAGAATCTGCTCGGACATGCTGTAAGCTCGCCGTGAACTGCTATCGGAGCGCGCCAGCATCATATCCGTTATAGCCCTGGCTATCCTTCCGTTGCCGTCGTCAAGAGGATGGATCGTCACGAACCAGAGGTGAGCAACGGCCGCCCTGACGACCAGATCAGTGTCAGCCGGTGCCTCGAACCAACTGATAAACGCTTCCACCTCAGCGTCGACCAATTCAGCTGGAGGAGCTTCGAAGTGCACTGTCTGCCGCCCTATTGGCCCCGACACGACTCGCATTGGGCCGGACGCATCATCTCTCCAGTCTCCGACGGTTAACGAACCCATATTGTTGAAGCCTGTCGGAAACAGAGCCCTATGCCAGTTCTTGATTCTCTCAGTCGTAAGCGGCTCGCGGCATCGCTCCGTTGCGTCAAGCATCATCTCGACCACACCGTCAACGTTTCGGTCTCCGCTCACTAACCCTACCCTCCCGAAGCCAAGCTGTCTGGCCACGGAGGATCGTACCTGATCTACGTCGAGAACTTCACCCTCAATTCGGCTGCTCGACACAACGCTTGTAGTAAGCGATTCGACCGTCAAATTCTGAACTGTGTCAGGTCCGAGCGAATCCAGCCTGCCCAGAAGAAGGCCTTGGTGGTGCCTGACCGACGCTAGCAGCGGGGACACCCTTTCCCAGTTCCAGTGAAAGCGCGGCCAGTGGACTTGTTGGTGAATGTAGTTTCTCCGCAACATTTGCGTATATTCTAGCAGACATTCGACGCACACGATGCAGAGCAACTTAGCGCAGAGCGCCGCGGCTGCCGTGTACGAAGTGGCCATGCTCGGTGTACGGTTTCACATCGGAATATGGCTGCAAGTGAACAACGACATTTATAATGGCCGGTAGACGACATTCATTTTGACCGCTTCATGAAGTAGATTTGACCATCTCGTGCAGGAGGTACTGGATGGTCACAGATCAGCAGGTACTACTACTGAGGCGGAGGATTATGGAAGGCAAGAGTCAACAGGCATCAGCGGCAGCGGCGGGCATGAGCGCAAGTAGCGCACACAGGTG
>Ga0209544_1001795_pt1 | contig 21651 bp, 17 predicted proteins | sample MesohylPK_FD_187297 | JGI IMG/M metagenome (GOLD analysis project Ga0209544, IMG submission 187297) | Host-associated microbial community of the marine sponge Aplysina aerophoba from Gulf of Piran - sponge mesohyl, lysed by proteinase K... | ecosystem: Host-associated > Porifera > Sponge >...
GCTCAATCGGGTTTCCCCCGGCACCGTCGCGTTCGCGGTGCTGCTCGCCGGCCCGGGCGTCCCGGGCAGCGATCTGCTCCGCCAGCAACTGCGGCGCATCGCCGCCGCGAACGGTGCCCCGGCGGAGATGATCGAGGAACTCGCCGCGCTGCAGGACCGGGCGCTCGAGATCGTCGGCTCCGAGATGCCCCCCGCGGAAGCGGAAGCCGCACTGCGCGAGGTCGGCGCCGAGCAGTTGGCCGCCTCGCCCGAGATGGCTCAACTCAGCGACGAGGACCTGGAATCCGCCCTGTCGGCCGCAGTCGAATCGAACCTCAGTCCGTGGTTCCGCTTCTTCATCCGCTACGACCCGCGGCCCGCGCTCGGTGGCCTCGCCGTCCCGACCCTAGCCCTGTTCGGCGGCAAAGACACCCAGGTCGACGCGGACCAGAACCAGTCCGCGATGGAGGCCGCATTTGCCGGCTCGAGCAACACGGACATCACGGTGCGGCGCTTCCCCCAGATGAACCACCTGTTCCAGACCGCCGACACCGGATCGCCCGCCGAGTACGCCCAGATCGAGGAGACGATGGCACCCGAAGTGCTCGACACGATCAGCGGCTGGATCCTGGAGCGTTTCGGCAACTGAACGCCGAGCCGGTCGACTAGACTCCGTCCGCGGCGGCGAAGGTCAGCTTTGGCCGAACGACGACAGATTGGGGCCAGATGCCCAAAGATCACCTGCCTGGACTCAGGGAACCGGCCGCTTGCCGTGACGAAGGAGGAGAAGACCATGCTGACACGAGAAGAAATGTCGAGCGCGTTCGCGAAATGGGGGGCTGCCTGGAACGAGCACGACCTCGACGGGGTGATGGATCTGTTTCACGACGAAATCTACTTCGAGAACTGGACCGGAGGCTGGGTCAGGGGCAAGGAAAAGCTGCGTCAGGCCTGGGCACCCTGGTTTGCCAATCATGGAGACTTCAAGTTCACGGACGAAGAGACCTTCATCGACGAGATCGAACAGAAGATGCTCTACCGCTGGCAGCTCGACTCGCCCTCGTTCGAGAAGGGCCAGGAGGAGAGACACGAAGCCCGGCGCGGCCTCGATGTCCTGCACTTCCAGGACGGCAAGATCATTCAGAAGCTCACCTACTCCAAGACCACACTCGAACTGGACGGGGAACGGGTGCGTCTGACGACGCCGTGAGGCCTACGGTCCGAATGCCCAGGATCACCTACATCGCCCAGGACGGCAGCTCGCGCGTGGTCGAGGCGCCGGTGGGACACACCGTGATGGAAGGCGCGCTGGACAATGACGTGGACGGCATCGTCGCCGCCTGCGGCGGCTCCTGCTCCTGCAGCACCTGCCACGTCTACGTAGACGAAGCCTGGATCGAAGCCGTCGGCCCGCGCCACGCCGAAGAGGACTTCGTTCTCGAGCAGGGCATCGACGTCCGGCCCAACAGCCGCCTGAGCTGCCAGATCGACGTGACCCAGGCCCTCGACGGCCTCGTCGTCCACTTGCCCGCCGAACAGGCCGAGTAACCAACCCCGGCTCGCCCATCGACCCGATCCGAAGGAGACAGCACGCCATGGCCCTCGACCTCACCTTTCTCGGTCACTCCGGTTTCCTGATGAGCGACGGTGATCACACCCTGGCGGTCGACCCCTTCCTGACCGGCAACCCGGTGGCGACGATCGGCGCCGGAGACGTCGAGTGTGGGTCCATCGCCCTCACACACGGCCACTCGGATCATTTCGGCGACACGCTGGCCATCGCCCAGGCCAACGACGCGAACGTGATCGCCGCGTTCGAGATGTGCAACTACCTGCAGGAGCAGGGCCACGACAACGTGAATCCCGGCAACCCGGGCGGCAGGATCGACACGGAGTTCGGCTGGGTCGCGTTCACCCACGCCTTCCATTCGTCCTCCTACGAGGGCCGCTACATGGGCATGCCCTGCGGCCTGGTCGTCCACATGGGCGGCAGGACCGTCTACCACTGCGGCGACACCGGCCTGTTCGGCGACATGAGGCTGATCGGAGAGATCTACAAACCCGACGCTGCCTGCGTCCCGATCGGCGACCGCTTCACGATGGGGCCGGAACTCGCCACCCGGGCCGCCGAGATGATCGGCGCACCGGTCGCGATCCCGATCCACTACGGGACCTGGCCGCCGATCGCGCAGGACCCGGCGGACTTCGCGCCCGCGGGCGTTGAAGTCAAGGTGTTGGCGCCGGGCGATACGCTGGCCATCTGACCGCGGAGGCCCTTCGCCGCGGTCCCGGCAATCGTGACCCGCCCGCAACAAGCACCGCCCCGCTCCGTAACAGGAAGCTGAAAACGTATGCTCCTGTTCGACCATGTCAGCAAGTCCTTCGGCGACCTGCGTGCGGTCGACGACCTGTCGTTCGAGCTCGCGGCCGGCGAGGTCTTCGGCCTGCTGGGTCCGAACGGCGCCGGCAAGACGACCGCGATCAACATGGCGGTCGGCCTGCTCGAACCGGACGAGGGCGTGGTCCGCTTTGCGGGCGAGACGTTCGACCGGGATCCGCGCGAGGCGGAGAATCGACAGGCGCTCGGCCTGGCGCCCCAGTCGATCGCGCTCTACGAGGAGATCAGCTCCGCCGACAATCTGCGCTTCTTCGGCCGGTTGCACGGACTCAAAGGATCCGACCTGGAAGAGCGGGTCGCCGCCTGTCTCGACTTTGCCGATCTGACGGACGTCAGGAAGAAGACGGTTTCCAAGTACTCCGGCGGCATGAAGCGCCGCCTGAACCTGGCGGTCGCGATCATCCACGATCCGGATCTCGTGCTGCTCGACGAGCCGACGGTCGGCGTCGACCCCCAATCGAGAAACGCGATCTTCGACCGGGTCGAGCAGCTTCGGGACGATGGCAAGCAGATCGTCTACACGACCCACTACATGGAAGAGGCGCAGCGCCTCTGCGACCGGGTGGCGATCATGGACCGGGGCCGGCTGATGGCGCTCGACACGGTGCGGGCGCTGATCGAGGCGCACGGCGGCCCCGGCAAACTCGTCGTCCAGACCGGCGACAAAGAGAGCATCCATGACACGACCGATCCGCTGGGAACGCTGGCGGAACTCCAGGAGCGGGAAACCGTCGAACACTTCCAGTACCGGCCGCCGGACCTGGAAACTGTGTTTCTCAACCTCACCGGCCGCGCACTGCGCGACTAGCGCCGCCAGAACCGCCAGGAGACCTGCGTGAACAAGATCGTCGCGATGGCCGCGAAGGACATCCAGATCCTCTTCCGGGACAAGCTGGGTTTCTTCTTCACGGTCTTCTTCCCGCTGATGATGGCGATCTTCTTTGGGGCCATGTTCGCGAACCTGAGCCGGGGGCCGGCGAGCATTCCCGTCGCCCTCGTCGACGAGGACCGGTCCTCCAGTTCGGAGCGCTTCATCGCCAGACTCGAAGCCACCGAAGGGCTGGCTCTGGACCAGATCCCGCAAGAGCAGGCACTCGACCAGGTGAGGCGTGGCCAGACCGGGGTCATGGTCACCCTGAAGCCCGGGTTCGGCGCCGCACTGGACAATCCGTTCCGCATCACACCCGAAGTCGAGTTGACGGTCGATCCGACGCAGTTCGCCGCAGCGGGGATGGTCCGCGGCATCCTGCTCGAAGCCGCCGGGGCCGAACTGCAGGCGTTGATGAGCGATACCGAGCGTATCCAGGCGACCAACGACCAGAACCGCCGCCTGATCGAGCAGTTCGCTCCCCCGTCGCCCGCCCGCGACGACTTCCTGACCTTCATCGACCTGTCCGCACGGGTGCCGGCGCTCGTCGAACAGCTCGGCCTCGACGGCGCCACGACCGACGCCGTCAGCGGCGGCTTCGGCCCCCCACTCGATATCGGACAGACCGAGGTTCAGGCGGAGCAGCGCGGACCGAGCAACTCCTATGCCACGTCCTTCGCGCAGGCCATGCTGTGGATCCTGATCGGCGGGTCCGTGTCCTTCAGCATGTCGATCGCGATCGAACGTAGCCGCGGCACTCTCATGCGACTCCTCGTGTCGCCGATCACGACCCGTCACCTGCTGGCCGCCAAGGGTCTGGCCTGCCTGACCACGACCCTGGTGACCAGCACAGCCCTGATCACGCTCGGAATCACCGTGTTCGGGGTGACGCCCACCTCCTACCCGCTGCTGGCTCTCGCCCTCCTCTGCGGTTCGATCTGTTTCTGCGGCATCATGATGGCCCTGAGCGTGATCGGCAAGACGGAGCAGGCGGCAGCCGGAGTCGGTTGGGGTCTCGCGCTTCCCTTCTCCATGTTGGGTGGCGGCATGGTGCCGCTGTTCCTGATGCCGGAGTGGATGCAGCGCCTCGCCAACATCAGTCCGATGAAGTGGACCTTGATCGCCTACGAGGGCGCGATCTGGCGCGGCTTCACGTTGAACGAGATGCTGGTGCCTTGCGCCGTACTGGTCGGCATCGGAGTCGTCGCCTTCACGGTTGGCGCAAGCCGCCTGCGCTGGGACACGGGCTGACTCGTTGACCGCCTCTCTGCTTGTCATCGGGTCGGTGAACTACGACCTGATCTTCCGGCATCCGCGCCTGCCCCGGCAGGGCGAAACGATCGCCGGCGCGGAGCTCTTCGAGTCCTGCGGTGGCAAGGGCGCGAACCAGGCCGCGTCCGCAGTGCGTTGCCGCGGCGGGCTCGGTGACGGTGAGATCGTCGTCCGGTTCGCCGGCGCGGTCGGCAATGACGCCAACGGCGCCGTCCAACGCGCGGTGTTCGCCGAGGACGACCTGGACACCGAGCACCTGCAGGTCCTGGGCGACATCCACACCGGCCTGTCCGCGGTCTGGGTCGAGGCCGGTACCGGCGACAACCGGATCATGAACTCTCCCGGCGCGAACAGCCGAGTGACCGCGGACGCGCTGGCTTCGGTGCCGGTGGAAGATGCAGGGCTACTCCTGATCCAGAACGAGACGCCGGCCGACGGCGTGCGCAGCGCAGTAAAGCGAGCCGCCGACGCCGGCGTGCCGGTGATCTGGAACCCGGCGCCCATCGACGAGCAGAACGACCCCGGTCTTGACCCGGAGCGGATCGCCTGGGTCACTCCGAACGAAATCGAGTGCGCGGTCCTGCTGGGCCGGGCCGGCGAACGGATCGATGCCGGAAGCGCCACTGACGCGGCGATGGACCTGCTCGCCATGGGCTACGGCGGTGCCGCTCTGACCCTCGGGCCGGCGGGCGTCCTGCTGGCGGAGCCGGGCTCGACGCCGACCCTGGTTCCCGCGCCCGAAGTGGAAGCCGTCGACACGACCGGTGCCGGCGACGCCTTCAACGGCGCCTTCGCCGCCGCCCTGCTCGCATCCGCCGGCAGCACAGCCAACAGCCGAAAGGCCGCCCTGTTCGGCGTCCGCTACGCCAGCGACTCCGTGACCCGGCACGGCACGCAGACCTCCTTCGCTCGCTGGTAGCGTCAACCGGTGGCCAACCGCTCCGCCGCCGAGCTCGCCCTGCTGGGCGGTACTCCAGTCCGCGGCAATCCGTGGCCGCAGTGGCCGGCGCGGGGGCCGGAAGAGGAGCGAGTCGTCATCGCGGCGCTCCGTGACGGCGACTGGGGCGGCTTTCCGCTACCGAACGAACGCGCAGCAACCTTCGCACGGGCGTTCGCCGAGCGCCACGATTCAGCCCACGCCCTGTGCGTCGCGAACGGTACGGTCTCCCTCGAGGTGGCCCTCCAGGCGATGGGCGTCGAACCGGGGGCCGAGGTCATCGTCCCCGCCTATACCTTCGAGGCGACGGCATCCGCCGCCCTGTTCGCCGGCTGCGTGCCCGTGTTCGCCGACATCGCTCCGGACACGTACTGCATCGACGCCGGCGCGGCGGAGGCCCTGGTCACGGAACGCACCCAGGCGATCGTGCCGGTCCACCTGGCGATGACAGTCGCCGACCTGGACTCGGTTGGTGCGCTGGCCGAAAAGCACGGACTCGTCGTGCTCGAGGACTGCGCCCACGCCCACGGCGCCCGCTGGCGAGGCCGCGGCGTCGGCTCCTGGGGTGACGCCGGTTCGTTCAGCTTCCAGAGCTCCAAGCTGATGACATCAGGCGAGGGCGGCATCGTGACGACATCGGACGACGCGATTCTCGACCGCCTCCACGCCCTGGTGAACTGCGGGCGCCAGCGCCCGGACGCCGCGGCGCCGGCCTCGGTCATCGGCCACAACTACCGGATGACCGACCTCCAGGCCGCGATCCTCGAGGTCCAGCTCAGGCGGCTCGACCGCCAGCACGAGATCCGTGCTGTCAACGCCCGGCGTCTCCGGGCCGCAATCGAGGACATCGACGGGCTTACGAACCTCCGGATCGACGACCGGGTGACGACCCAGGCCATCTACCAGTTCGTGTTCCGCTTCGATGGCGACGCCTTCGCCGGCCTCGACCGCGACACCTTCGTCGCTGCTCTCGAGGCCGAAGGCGTACCGGCCGACGGCCGCTTCTACGAGTCGCTGCCCGTGAGCGAACTGCTCCGTCCCGACCCGGCGCGGTTCCCGGCCTGGAGCGACGCCCTCGCCCGGCGCCCAGCACCGGAATGCCCGAACGCCGACCGCGCCGCGTACAACGAGTCCGTCTGGCTACCCCACCAGCTCCTGCTCGGCACCGCCGAAGACATCGACGACATTGTGGAGGCAGTGCTCAAGGTTCAGCGGGGCGCCGCGGGGCTAGCCGGGCTCAAGAGCGCCGAGGTCGAACGGCTCCGGCTGGCCCGGTCGGCGCGCCAACGCTAGAAGCGCACCGCCCACTCGCTCAGGCCAGCTTCGATCACCCGCTCAAGCCACTCGCGGAACCGCTCCTTGCGCTTCGCGTCGACGGTGCGGTCACGCTGGAAGCCGCCTGTGCCCGCGAACCCAAAGTTGAACGGCTTCTCCGAGATCACGTCGGTCCACCAGCCCTCGGACTCGTCGCCACTCTCCTCGTTGCCCCTAAGGAACGCCGTAGCCGCATGGAGGTTGGCGGCCCGGCCAACGGCGTGGAAAGAAACGACCAATCTTGCATAACCCGCGCTGTGTCCGGGGCGTCTGAGATGCAATGCCGCCCACCGCCGCGGTTGGTCAAGCTGCGCGAAGTACCCGTGCTTCTTCGCCGTCTCGACGATCTGCTGATACCACCGCGTCTCCTGCCCCGCGTCACCCAAAACTCTCGCCTCAACTTCTGTGCCCGCCTCCTCAAAGGCCTGCCGAAGCTCTCCCGAGACTTCAGCCAACCGAGTAGCAGCGACGCTCACCAACGCGTCCATGACCTCGAACGACTGTTCCGAGCGTTCACTTTCTGCCTGCTTTGCCAGTTTCGCGACGGATCGGGCGACAGCTACGACGGTCTCGCCCCGAAGCTCCCGAAGCGAATGGATGGCGTCGTTCAGGTCGGACTTCTGCACGTCGGCAAACAGGTCGACGAGCGGCCTCAGATGGCCAGCGTCGGCCATCTCCAAGGCATCGAAGTACCGCTCTCGATGCTCCTGGTCCCGGATCACCAGAACCAGATAGTCGGCCTTCAGAAAGACCGCGGCCGTCAACGCCCTCGCCGCGCGGCCGTTGCCATCCTGGAACGGGTGGATCTGCGTGAAGCGATGATGCAGCCAAGCTGCCAAGACCTCCGGAGCGTCACACAGCCGCTCCTCGTGGACCCGATGCCAACCAAACAGCCGATCGAGTTCCTCCTGAACGAACTCGGGCGGACAATACTCGTGAACCGAACCGTCCGGGCGCTTCGGATTGTTTGGCTGGCGCTTCCATTGCCCCTTGAGCAGGTCGACCTGCACCGTGTTACCGAACGGGTCGAGCGCCTCGCAGGTCTCCTGGCTCAAGGTCAGGCGCTGGTGCAACTCCTTCAAGTAGGAGGTCGTCAAGTCTCGTCGACCGCCGACCACGTCCATCACCATTTCCAGCGCCTCGCGTTGATCCGTGATCAATGCCCTCGCGTCCCAGGAGATCTTGCCCCGCGCGTGAAACTGGCCCAGAGCCTCAAGTCCGGCCTTCGCAATCTGCACGGTGATACCGCGGTCAGCCGTGTACAGACGCTCGATCAGGCCAGTCTCGATTGCCCACTGGAGGGCCAGTTCTTCCTGGAACTTTCTTATCTTCTGTTCGTCGCGAATCAGTCCGCGATCGCTGACCCACTGCTTGTGAACCGCGTGAAGGTCCTCCCGGCAGAGCTCCTCCCAATCCTCCGGCAGGTCCTCGATGGGTGCCCAGCGATGGGAGACCATGTCTTCATGCACCTGATCGTCCTGCATCACGGCTCTCTCCTATTCTCACATTGCCCGCGGCTGCCCGCCAGGCCCCTGCGTCTCGACTGGTCAGCACCCCAACAGGCTCCACCACACGGCCCGGACGAACCTCTGGCTGCCCGAATCCTACCGAGCATTGTCTCGGCGCCGTAATCCCTGACAACGCCTGCGGAATCCGGCACACCGATTCGCCGACGCAACAAGGCAATAACACACGGTACCCCTCGCCTGACTCACGAGCCGGCCTCGAAGCGGTCGAGCAAAGCCGGGAAGTCGACGAACGGAATCGCCTCGCCGGCGCTCCTGGACTGGCGCTGCGTGCCGCCGTGTACGACGGCTCGAACGGACACATCTGGAACCAGCTCCGCCACTCGACCCAAAGCCGAGAAGAAGTCCGAGTTGATCGTCGCCCCCGACTTGATCTCGATGGCCCCGACGCGATCGCCGGCCCGGCACAGCAGGTCGCATTCGAGGCCACGGCTGTCGCGGAAGAAGGAGAGATTGGACGAACGCCCGCGGTTGAAGCGGTGCTTCAGAGCCTCGACTACGACCATGTTCTCGAACAAAGGTCCGCGCAGAGGATGCGTGGCCACCTGGCCGGCGTGCTCGATCCCGAGCAGGCAACACGCCAGACCGACGTCATGGAAGTAGAGCTTCGGCGATCGCACCAGCCGCTTCCGGATGTTCGCGTGCCAAGGCGGCAGCGTGAAGGCGACGTAGCTCGCTTCGAGCAACGTGAGCCACTGGCGCACCGTGACATGAGTGACGCCGGCGTCCGCGCCGAGCGAGGACAGGTTGAGGAGCTGTCCGACGCGCCCCGCGCAAAGGCGGACAAACCGCTGGAAACTCGACAGATTGCGAACCTCCGCAAGCTGCCGCAGGTCGCGCTCGACGTAGGTTTCGAAGTAGTCGGCGTAGGCCTGCCGCGGCTCGAGGCCGTGGTCGAAGACGCGAGGATAGAAGCCGCCGTAGAGAAGATCGTCCACCGACCCGCCAGGCTTCGCCGAGAGCCGCTCTGCCAATGAGAACGGCAGGAGCCTGAGCAGGGCCGTGCGCCCCGCGAGAGACTGGCTGATCGCGTTGGACAGGCCGAAGTGCTGGCTGCCGGTCAGGACGAAGAGGCCGTTCTCTCGTCGTTCGTCGACGAGAACCTGCAAGTACGAGAGCAGGTTCGGTACGCGCTGAATCTCGTCCAGGACGGCGCCGGCGCCGACCTGCGTCAGAAAGCCCCGGGGATCGCGCTCGGCGAACTCACGCTGATCGAGGGCTTCGAGGTTGACGTAGGCCAGATCCGGGAACGTCTCCCGGCAAAGCGTCGTCTTGCCGGACTGACGTGGTCCGGTGACCGTGACCACCGGGTACTGCCCGAAGAGCCGCCTCAGGACAGGCGTGATCTCGCGCCGGATCATGGCGGTACGCTACCAGCGACCTACACAATCTGAAAGTGCCACTTTCAGAAGACTGGACAAGGGGATCGCCGACACAGCCGCTTCTCTGCCCAGCGTATCGCGGCGCCGCCAAGACCCGACCCGTGACTCGCAAGAAGGGGCGAGACGGAAAGTCCCTTCACTGGATGCCGCCTGGGCCCACTCCATCTCTTCGACCGCCCGTAGTAGCATGCGCGCTCTCCAGACGACTCCCAGGCACGGTCATCGGGAGGCGTGCGTGCCGCGGACGACCGGCAACGAACGTGAAGCTCAACTACACTAACGCGCTACCCCCCCCCCGTCAATTTGGCGCAATAGTCTTCGCACTCCTGGCGACGTTCGCGGGGGCCACGTCGCCGGCAGCGGCAGTCACCTACGTCCTGCCCAGCGACGAGTCGATGGTCGACAGCGGGTCGGCGATCGTCTTCGGCCGGATTCTGTCCGCCGCTCCCGCGCCGGATGACCCGCGGCTCCCTGCAACCGATTTCACCATCGATGTCGAGGAGGTCCTCAAGGGCCACGTAGCGGGCAGAAGTGTCATCGTCCGCCAGCTTGGCGGCACCCGGACCGACGGATTGGCGATGCTGGTCGCCGGCCTGCCGATCCTGCTGGAAGGCGAGAGGGTGCTGCTCTTCCTCTCCGAACGGGATGGGGTGCTGCGGACGGTCGAGTTCGCACTGGGCATCTTCTTCGAGACGCGAGTGGAGGGAGGCACGCTGCTCGAGCGCGAACCGTCACTGCGCGAGGACGTGCTCGACCTGGATCGGCAGGCCTCCGCCGACCGCGAGGCCCTCCTGGGGCCGCGTGACGGCGACCGGTTCCGACGCTGGATCCGTGATCGGGCGGCCGGCGTGGAACGCCCGACGGACTACTTCGTGCCGGAGCGCGACGTGGTACGGGGTCCCGAGGCAGTCGCCTCGCCGTACCGGTTCCTGCGAACGAGCGACGACTGCAAACACCCCGACTGGTCGATGAGATGGACCGAGTTCGAGCAAGGAGACACCGTGTCGTTCCGGATCCAGGAGCCGGGTGCACAACCCGTCGTCGGCAACTCGTACGAGGACATCCGGCAGGAGATCCACGACGCCGTGCGAGCCTGGAACCGGGACAGCCTCAGCCGGGTCGAACTCCGCTACTACACCCGAAGCTTCCAGGTCCCCTACGAAGGCCCCGTGTACCGCGGTAACAACTACATCCTCTGGGACGACCCGTTCGACCAGAATCCCGGAGAGGTAGGCCCTGGTGGCGGCGTTGTTGCGTGGGCGCCCGTCTGGTTCGCATGCAACAGCCCGCCGGTGCCGCACCCGAACGGCGAGTGGAGCGATGTGCGGATTGTCCAGGCCGACATCACCACGCGCAACGGCCTCCGAACGTGGCTCTGGCAGCAGGACTCCAGGGACTGGGCGATGCGTCGGAACTTCGAGGCCATCATGGCGCACGAGTTGGGGCACACCCTCGGTTTCGGTCACCCCTGCGGCGACGATGAATCCGGCGAACGCAGGACGACCGCGACGAACGAGGCAATCATGCGCGCCACGGCTCATGGCGACGCGCGCGGCGCACGCCTCTCCTCGGACGACCTCGCGATCCTCAGGATCCTGTACCCGGCGCCGGCGAGCGCACGCCCGCCAGCGGCGCCAACCAACGTAACCGCAACCCCGACGAACAACACCACCGTTCGCGTGACATGGAGAGACCGTTCGTACGACGAGGAGGGGTTCGTCGTCTGGAGTCGCCTCGCGGGCGCCGGCTGGGAAACGGCCTTGCGAACCCAGGCAAACATCGAAGGGGCGCACGTCTACGGTCTCCGCCCGGGCGGGCGCTACAACTTCCTTGTGCGCTCCTGGCGCGGCGACCTCCACGCCGACAGCGACCCGGTCACAGTGACCATGCCGAGCGACCAGACGACTCCGGGCACGCTCCAGGACTTGCAGTTCGGCGTCGACTTCAGCGCCAGGGCGAACGGGTCGACGACGATCGGCAAGGCAGCCAACTGGTCGTCCGACAAGGGCGTCCTGTACTGGCTATTCGACCCCCAGAACCCCGAGGCGCTGGTCAAGGTCCTCGACGGCAGGAACATCAACGGACACTGGTGGTTCGACCTGGCCGTCGCGTCCGATCTGCGCACGGTTTCCCGCGTGACACACCGCGGCACGGGCGACGCATGGGTGGCGATTACCGGCATCGGGAGAGACGTGTTCAGTGAGCCGGGCGAAACGGCCAACCGTCTCGTCCACTGTGCCTTCCCCGCGAGCCGGGCCGACAACACCTGCGCCGTCTCGGGCTACGGCACTACTATTTCGCTGCGCGACGCCTGGGAGTCCTCAGGTCGCATTCCGTCAAGGTACTTCGGAGAGTCTTCCGCCTCCGCTACCGGGCGCCAGATGGAGCCGGAGCCAGACTCATCCCATCGACTCTTCGTACGCGCCCAAAGCTCCCACTCGGCCGCGAACCCCCGGGCCGACCGGCCAATCCGTCTGCCCGCGCCCAGCGTCGCTGCGGCGGCGAGCCCCCTCCAGGGATCGCGGTTCGGCATCAACTTCAGCGCAAGGGCCAACGACTCGACGACCATCGGAAAGTCCGCCGACTGGTCGTCCGACCAAGGTGTTCTCTACTGGCTGTTCGACCCCCAGAATCCGGAAGCGCTGGTCAAGGTGCTGGACGGGCGAAGCATCAACGGTCACTGGTGGTTCGACCTGGCCGTCGCATCCGACCTCTTAGCGGTCACGCGCGTGACCCACCGTCTCAGCGGAGAGGAGTGGGTGGCGACCACCGGCTTCGGCAAGGACGTGTTCAGCGAGGCGGGCGGAACAGAGGACCGACTCGTCTACTGCGCGTATCCAGCGAGCCGGGCGGACAACAAGTGCGCGGTCTGGGGCTACGGCACGACGATTTCCCTGCGTGACGCCTGGGATTCTTCCGGCCGCATTCCATTGATCCACTACGACTGAGAGGACCCGAGCCATGCTCCGGCTGATAGCCATCTTCCTGCTGAATTCTGCGGTCGCCCTACCCGCGAGCGCCCCGAGGGAACCTGAACTCGAACTGGACACGCGTGAACTCCCGACCGTTGAAGACAGCCTCAGATCGGCTGCGACCACGGTCAGCACCTATCAGTACGACGACAACGCCTTCGAGAGATCAACGCTGGTTACTCGAGGGGGGGTACCTACTCCGGAGAATGAAATGGCTCAGCGGTTCACCCTCTCGTCATCCGGAACTCTCACATGGGCAGAAGTATGTCTCGGCAACAGGGGGCGTTCGCCGAAGTCTGTCGACTTCAGCGTCTACGTGAGGCGCGATTCTGGGGGCCTGCCCGGAACTATCGTTGACCGGTCTCGCAGCAACGTCAGAGGGCCCCTGGACCCGCAGACGTACGGTTGCTTTCGGGTGACGGATCTCGATGCCGGCGTTGGTACCGGTGCCATTTGGGTGTCAGTTGAATGGACGCCAGGCACTACCGCAGAGAGCGCTGTAGCGCTGATGCTCGACGACAGCAATAGCCGCGGAAGGCGGGCCTTTCGAGCAAGAAACTCCGCCGGAGGATCGTACGCCGACTGGCAAAGCGCGCCCACCGACTACGTGTTCGGGATTCGCCTCGGTGTTGCACATTCGACATCGACTCCCCCACCTCCCGACCCACCGACGGATCCACCTCCAAGGGACGGAACCCTGCACGATGGGCAGTTCGTGCTCGACTTTGGGGCAGTGGCCAACGGTATCGACTACGGCGGCCAGATCGCTACATGGTCGTCAAGAAAGGGCATTCTCTTCTGGCTGTTCGACGACCAGAATCCCGAGGGGCTCGTCAAGGTGCTCGACGGCCGCTCGCACAACGGACACTGGTGGTTCGACGTGGCCGTAGCATCTGATCTCGTGACGACAACCGGCGCTCGACATCTGAGCACGGGTGCCGCCTGGTCCGTGTCTACCGGGCGAGCCAGAGAGTTCGGCGTAACGGATCCCGACATCGCCGGCGAGCTCATTCACTGCGCCGCGCCGTTGGACCGAGCCGATCGACAGTGCGCCATCGTCGGCCTCGGCACCACAGTTTCGCTCAGGGACGCCTGGACGGCACAAGGCTGGATTCCCAGCAAGTACTACTCCGGGACGTCGCAAGCCACGAGTGCCGCAATGTTCGCTCTCTTCCGGGCGCAGCGTCCAAGCGGGCCGGAAGACCAGTAGCCGCCAATGCGGACCATTTCCCGGGCCACGGTGCGTCGGTTCTTCGCCACACCCGCCCATAGCGGTCGTTTTCCTAGGGTGAAGTAGCTCGGAGAGCACCCCACCACGCTTCGCGGCGGAACCTCCTACGCCCAGGTCAGCGTGCTGGTGCTCTGACCGAAGGCGTCGGTCTCCACGCCCATGCCCTGGAGCAACGTCACGTAGAGGTTGCACAGCGGCGCGTTGTGCTCGCCGTCGTGGACGATGTGCTGGCCGTGGCTGTAGCCGCCGCCGGCGACGAGAATCGGCAGATCCCTGGGCTCATGCGAGTTCGCGTTGCCCAGGTTGCTGCCGAACAGGACGGTCGTGCTGTCGAGCAGCGAACCGTCGCCATCGCCGCGCTCGCCCAGGTCGGTCAACAGATCGTCGAAGCTCTCGACGATCTCGGTCTCGATCTTCTTGAGCTGCGCGATCTTCGCCGGGTCCTGGCCGTGGTGCGACAGGCTGTGCTGGTCGGAGTTGATGCCAGGCAGGTCGATCACGACTCCATGATCCTGGATCATCAGGCTGATGACCCGGGACGAATCGGTCTCCAGGATCAGCGGGATCATCCGGAACATGAGCTTGACGCGGCCGATCAGATCGGAACGGGAGGGGATGTCGGTGGGCGCCTCCGCGTCGACTACCGGCTTCTGCTTCTGCTGCCAGGCCTTGACTTCGGCCAGGTCGAGTTCCGCGGTCCGCACCGCGTTGTAGTACGCATCGAGCTTCGTCTGGTCGGACAGGCTCACGCGCCGCCGCAGCGCCGAAGTCTGCGACTTGAGCCGGTCGAGGATGCTGCCGCCGTCGTTCAGGCTCTGCTTCTCGCGTTCGACTTCCTCGGGCGTGCCCTGCAGGAACAACTGGCGGAACAGGTTCTCCGGGCTCGTCTCGGCCGGCACCATCGCGCCGCTCCTGGTGTAGGACTGACTCTGCGGCGCCGCGGTACCGAGCACGACCGAAGGGAACCGGGTCGTGTAGCCGAGATGGTTCGCGGCCACCTGGTCCATCGAGATCGTGTTGCGGAAGCCGTCGAGACCGGGGCGTCGCGCCGCGGTCAGGAAGGTGATCTCCGAGTTGTGGGGCTGCCGGCCGGTCTGCTCCTCGTGCGAGAAGCCCGAGAAGAGGGTGAAGTTCCGACGATGTTTCTCGAGCAGCGAGAGGTACTCCGTCGTCTCGTAGCCGGAGCCGGCGGTCTTGGGGAACCAGGCCTCCCTGTAGAGGCCGAGCGTGTTGCAGATGTTGACCATCCGCCGGGGCTCGGTAGCCGCGGCCCGGGCCAGCCCCGGGCTCATCGACTCGAGCATGGGCAGCGCGAGGGCAACGCCCGAGGCGCGCAGGAACGTGCGGCGGTCCAGAGGTTGTCTCAGGTTCATCGCTACCTCATCCTGAAGAGGTCGCTCTTCGTGACCTCGTGAATCATCGTTCTGAACGGGTATCCGTCGTCGCTCAGCTTCTCCACGACGTCCTCGACGCCGTCGCGGTCCGCGAACTCGATCTCGGCGCCGGTCGAGTAGACGAGAAGCTGGGAGACCAGGTGGCGGGCCACCTGCTCCACGTCCCTGCTGAGCAGCCGCTTGTACTCCTCGAATCCCGCGAAAGGCTCGCCGTCGGCGGTTATGCCGGAAGCATCGACCGGGAGCCCCTGCTTGTAGGGCATTCGATACTCGTACCCTTCCGGGGTCGTGCCCGAGCCGCCATCCGCCCGGTAGTGGGTGCGGAAGCCGCCGATCGGGTCAAACGACTCGAGCGCGAATCCCGGCGGATCGATCACCCGGTGACAACTGTTGCAGACCGGCTCGTTACGGTGCTTCGCCAACTGCTCGCGGATCGTCGTTGCGCCCCGCGTGTCCGGCTCGAGCGCGGTGACGCTCTCGGGGGGCGGCGACGCCGGCTGACCCAGCAGGTTCGCCAGCACGAAGTTGCCGCGCGGAATCGGCGAGGTGATCGTGCCGTTGGCCGTGATCTTGTGGATGCTGGCCTGGGTGATCAGCCCGCCCCGCGGACTGTCCGGCGGCAACGTCACCTTGCGCATGGTCTGGCCCTCGATCCCCGGGATGCCGTAGTGCTCGGCCAGGCGGCGGTTGAGGAACGTGAAGTCCGCGTCGATCAGACTCCCAACGCCGAGGTCCTCGGCGATCAGCTCCGCCAGGAACAGTTGCGTCTCCTGGGCCATCGCCTGGCCCAGGCGATCGTCGTACTCGGGGTAGAGCCCGGCGTCGGGGTTCGTCGCCTTCATCTCGTAGAGCCGGAACGCCTGCCCCGCGAAATCGACAACGAAGCGCTCCGACCTGGGATCGTCGAGCAGCCGCTCGACCTGAGCGGCGAAGACCTCCGGGTCGGACAGGCTGCCGTTGCCGGCGTGAGCCAGCAGCTCGTCGTCCGGCATGCTCCGCCACAGGAAGTAGGAGAGCCTGGAAGCGAGCGCGTATTCGTCGAGCCGGCCCGGGTCGCCCGACTGGAACAGGAAGGGCGGCGCGCTCAGAATGGCCCGGAGCGGCAGGCGCACCGCATCGATGAACGGCCGGCCGCTCTCGAGAAGGGGTTGCGCGAGATCCGCGTAAGCCTCGAGTTCGCCTTCGGCGAGCGGGCGCCTGAACGCGCGCGGCGCGAACTCGGCGACGACATCGACCACGTGCTCGTACGGGGCCTTGGTCAGGATGACCTCGCCGGCATCGTCGAACTCGATGCCGGCCAGCAACTTCCGGGCGCTCGGGGGCGGCCAGTCATCGAACAACGGTCCCTCGATCGTCAGGGTCCGGAGCGCGATCCCTTCCCCCTCGTAGTTCTCGACATTCCGGTCAGGAGCGTAGTAGTCGAAGTACTCGCCCGGCGGCGGATCCGCTTCGGCCAGCGACGGCGCGAGGAGATCGCCCGGCCGCAGGAAGGTCTCGAACTGCACCGTCCGCGGTTCCTCGCCGACGAGATCCCAGTAGGCGAGCAGTTCGTCGAGCGAGGCGGCGGCCGCCTGCTTCGAACCCCGGTACACGGTCAGGGTCACCGGTCCCCTGGGCTGATACACCCAGCCCTCGATCGTGGCGCGATAGCGACCGGCGTAGGGAACGTTGTAGCCCTCGGTCTCGCTGTGCATCAGGTACGTGGAGCCGCCGTCGACGAACATGACCGCGGCTTCGTCCAGCATCTTGGTGATCCCGCCGCCCAGGATCTCCGCCTTGCTCATGTAGGTCAGGTAGCCCGAGTCCGCGTAGGCGATCTCCCGCCGGCCAGTGGCGGGCCGCGGTCCGATCCTGATCGCCCGGTCGAGCGCCCGGTCCGCAACTTCGAGGTAGGCCCGAACGTGCAGGGGCGACATGCTCTGATTCGCCGCCACGGTGTCGAAGCCCCCCGAGTCGGCCTCAGCCGGCAGGGACTGGCTCAGTTCCATCGCCACCGCCTCGTCGATGGCGAGCAGGTCCTGAATCGTGTAGGCGTACTCAAGCCGGGTCAGGCGCCGGAGCGGAACGCGCTGGCCGCCACGGCTCTCGAGATTCGCATCGACCAGCGCGGTCTTGAGCGACGCGAGCGCAGCCTCGATCAGCTCCGGCTCGGGCCTGGGGGCCTCCGGAGGCGGCATCTCGCCGTTCGCCAGGCGATCATGGATCCGCTGCCACGTGCGGAACGTCTTCGGATCCGAGAGATCCTGGCTGAGACGCGGAATGCTGAGCGGCGTCGCGGTCCGGCCCCCGTGACAGCGGATGCAGGACCGGTCCACCAGGGGCGCCACACCCTCGAAGAACGATGCGGTGTCTCCCGGGCCGCCTTGGGCAAGGGCGACCGGTACGAAAACCAGGAGCGGCACGAGGCCGGCCGCAAGACTCTTGGGGACCATCGTTCTATCCTTCACCTTTGAACCTTGACGCAGTCCGGCTTTGGCCGCCGGATAGCGGAACCACAATCTCGTACACGACTTGTTCGGGCGCGAGTTTAGCAGCCGGTCGAGTTCCCCAATGCGCCAACGCGCCGGAGCAGCGTCTCACTCGAGCGGGAGCACGCCCCCGATGTGATCCCTGATCCACTTCGCGTCGAACCACTCCAGCGGATTGACGGGCAGACCGCCGAGCAGAACGGCGAAGTGGAGGTGGTCCCCGCCGGCCATGCCCGTCTCGCCGCTCAGGCCCAGCCGCTCGCCGGCCGCGACCTCCTGACCCACCTCGACATCGATCCGCGACAGGTGTGAATAGAGCGTCATGAGGCCGTAGCCGTGGTCGACCACCACGGTGTTGCCGTAGATGCCGAGGTACTCCGCAAAGACGACGGCGCCGGCGTTCGAAGCCGGAACGTCGTCCTGAAGCCGCGAGGCGAGATCGAAACCCAGGTGGTCCTGCGTGTCGACCACGCGGCCCTCGTAGAGATACTGCCTGCGGGCGGCGAACCGATCCATCACCTGGGTGTTCCGCATCTGCCGGAACGGTCCGCTCCAGAGCTGCCGCGACACGGAACCGGACGCCAGCTCGATCAGCCGCACGGCGTTCATCTGCCGCAGTTCGCCGTTCAGCATCAGGTAGTTCTCGAGCAGACCGCCGCGGTCCGCCAGCTCGGGCGTCTGCGCCATGATCGCCGGCACGACACGCGCCATGAAGCTGTCGCTGAGGCGGATCGTCGAGGAGTTGAGCGGCGACGGCTCGATTTCGCCCAGGAAGGGCGCCCTCGCTTCGTTGCCGAGGTCGTCCCGCGCCACCAGCCGGAAGGTCGACGGATCGGCGCTGTCGTACGGCACGCCGAAGAGAACGAATCGGTCCCCAACACCACCTCCGGGCAGGAGGTAGCCCGGGAACCAGTAGTCGCCGACCTCTACGCCGCTCTCCACGGCGCTGGCGCCGACGGTGTAGCGGAGCACGCCGCTGCCCGACTGCGTGGGCGTCGCCGTCACCCCGACCGACCCGAGCGTGGGCGGGCGCAGGCGGACCGGCAACGACAGCTCCGCGACCTGCGGAGGCGGCCGGCGAAGCAAGGTGCCCGGCCGCTCGACGGTGACCCGCACGACGCCAAAGCCCTCCAACAGGTCAGGCACCCTATCGCGACCGACTTCGGTCTCCAGGACCGCCTCCCGGACCGGGTCGCCGCCGAACGACCAGGGACCTGGAGGCGTGAGCGCGCGCTCTTCGAGCAGCTGCGATTTCCCGTCTTGGATGACTTCGACCCGGATCGAGCCGAGGCCGCGGCCGCCTGCCCGCGCCGTTGCCGTCACGATCGTGCGCGGACCGATGCCGGGCAGATCGGAGGTCATCGTGACTTCGGGTTCCGGGCCGACCCGCAACCAGAGGACCGCGACCGCGCCGAGGATCACCGTCGCGAGAATCGCGGCGGTGGCCGCCACCGGCAGCCGACGACGGCGGGGCGAACCCAAGCGAGCGGCTTGTCTGTCGCTGAGCGGCAAGTCCGCAGACTCGTCAGCCGAGTTGCAGCAGCTCGACCCAGTTGCCGTCCGGGTCCTCGATCATCGAGATCTTGATGCCTGGCCGAATCTCACGCGGCGAGATGACGACCTTGTGACCCGCTTCTTCCGCCTGGGCGGTGACCTCGTCCAGGTTCGAAACGGACAGCGTCCAGTACCGATAGCCGGTCGCTCCCGCGATGCCTCCCGGCGGCGCGGAAGCCTCCGGCAGCTTCGACAGGGACACGAGCTTGATCAGACTCGTGCCGCAAAGCAGGCGGTGCATCGTTCCGCCCGGCATCGGCATCTCGCCCTGGTCCTCGAGGCCGATCACGTCACGGTAGAAGCGCAGCGACGCCTCCGCGTCACGCACCACGATGCCCAGGTCGACCGAGTTCTTCGTCAGTTCTACGCCCACAACAGCCTCCTCCGGTGCCATCCGTTGGCGGCGTATGTTATCCGCATGCGGGGCCAGTTGCGGGACCGAAGGAAGGACGACGGCCGATCAGGGATCGAAGCGCCGCGACTCTGCCGCTTTCTGCCGCGAAACCACTCCCCGGAACAGCAGAAACAGGCCAACCGCCATCACCGCGACGGGCCAGAAGTCGAGTATCTGATCCGCCCACTCCCACTCCGGAAAACCCGCGATCACCAGGACGCCCCCGGGAATCAGCGGCCACCAACGATGAGTGCGTTCGTAGAGCAGGGAGACAACGTAGATCAGGAGGAACCCGACCCCGAGGCCGAAGGCGACGCTCTCGCCGTCCAGAAACGAGTCCGAGTACAGGTCGTCGTACGCCAGGCCGGAGCCGAGTCCGATCAGGATTCCGCCCGGGATCAGCAGTCCGAACGCCTTCTTGTAGAAGTAGCCTGCGGCGAAGACCCCGCCGACCAGAATGAGGAACAGATGATCCGGTGAGCCATCAAGTCGCTCGAGCGCCAGCAAAGCACCGCCGAGGACGATCAGGGCAAGACCCGCCGCAACCTGGCCGGCCAGCGTAGGCCCGGCGTCCTGTGTCGCAGCAGGTGGCGGCTCCGGCGGCCCGGAGGACGCTGCTGCCGATGATTCGGCTTCGGAACCCGGGGACGGCGCCGCGGTGTCTTCGTTCATCTCTTCATGTTCCATATCGTCCCCCGTGAGCCAACAGTGCGAGTCCTCCAAACACTCTACGCGGCTCGATACGCCCAGGTTCCATCGGGTTCGCGCCAGGTTCGCAGTCCGACCCTGCTGGTACGCTTGCTCCATGCCTGTGTTTGAACGAGGCGAAGTCCGAATCCAGTGGTGGGAAGCCGGCTCCGGCTACCCCGTGCTGCTGTTCGCGCCCGGAGGCATGCGCTCGGCCGCCGACATCTGGGGTGACAGCCCGTTCGACCCCCGCCGCGAGTTGGCTCAGTCCTTCCGGGTCATCTCGATGGACCAGCGCAATGCGGGCGAGTCCACCGCGCCGGTCAGGGCCGACGACGGCTGGCACACCTACGCCGGCGACCATCTCGCGCTGCTCGACCACCTGGGTATCGAGACGTGCCACCTGATGGGCGGCTGCATCGGCTCCTCGTACTGCCTGGGAGTGCTCGAGGCGGACGCCTCGCGGGTCAGCGCCGCGGTGCTCCAGAACCCGATCGGCCGCCACGAGAACAAGGACCTGTTCTACGGCATGTTCGACACCTGGGCCGAAGCGCTGATGGACGAGCGCGACGACGTCGACGCCGGGACCCTGCCCCCGTTCCGCGAGCGCATGTACGGCGGCGACTTCACCTTCAACGTCGACCGCGACTTCGTCGCCGGCATCGAGACGCCACTCCTGATCCTGGCGGGAGACGACGCCTACCACCCCCGCCCGGTGGCGGAGGAGATCGCCGCCCTGGCGCCGAACAACGAACTGATCCTCGAGTGGAAGAGCGAAGACGCGGCACCGGTGGCCGCGGCGAAGGTCAGAGCTTTCCTCGAACGCCACACGCCCCCCAGCAGCTAGAGGCACCAACATGATCGGAGCAACTCTCTTCGGCCTGCTTCTGGTCTTCGGCGCCCCGCTCCAGCCGGCCGCGACCCCCGAGGCCCAGCAGGACACCTCCATCGGCCGGGGTTTGGGCGACCTGAGCGACATCGTCGAGGTCACGGTCGTCAACGTGGACATCGTCGCCACCGACCGCGACGGCCAGCCGGCCCGCGATCTGACACAGCAGAACTTCCGCGTCTTCGACAACGACAAGCCGGTCGAGATCAGCTACTTCAGCCGCGGCGGAGGCAACGGGGACGGCTCCGCGGCGGGTCCACTGCAGGAACCTCTGTCGATCGCCTTCTTCTTCGACAACACCCACCTCTCCGTCGCCAGCCGCTCCGCGGTCCTCGACCAGATCAAGGACTTCGCACGCGGCCAGCTCGAAGCAGGAGAGGAGGCCG
>Ga0209544_1001799_pt1 | contig 21602 bp, 11 predicted proteins | sample MesohylPK_FD_187297 | JGI IMG/M metagenome (GOLD analysis project Ga0209544, IMG submission 187297) | Host-associated microbial community of the marine sponge Aplysina aerophoba from Gulf of Piran - sponge mesohyl, lysed by proteinase K... | ecosystem: Host-associated > Porifera > Sponge >...
ACGGCTTCCGGTACCGTTTTCGCGGCAACATAGGAAAAATCTTGCATAAACGGTATCTCCTTTCATTAATATAAGTGGAATTCACAAAGGGCTGAGGCGCGGAGACCTCGCCACAGAAATTGGTATCTATGAGATAGGTTTTAAAGATATTTATTTTGAACTTTACTATAGCAAAAATTCGGTTTTAAGGCAAGTTTTTTATCTCTTAGGAGGGTGTATCTCAGCAATCAATTCGTCCAAATTCATAAACTTAACCTGGATCCCATTGTAATTGCTTGTGAAAGAGCGATCCACATCGTGGGCTACAACGAAGTTTTCGCCATCTGGATATTGTCTGCGGAATGCAAGCACGGAACGAGGCGAAAATCCAGAGGCAGCCCACTTGCACTCGATAGCAATCGGTAAACCACGTGCGCGTGTGAGTACAAAATCGACCTCTTGCCCTCGCTTGTTACGCCAATAGCGAATATCGCGGGATTGTGTATGTGCCATAATTTCATTGAGAACAAAGTGTTCCCACAATGAACCGAGATCTTCCTGTCGCAGTTGCGACCAGCCCCGATAGTAACAGACGAATCCAGTGTCGAATCCATAGACTTTCGGCGCAGCAACAATCTCTGTTGCGCGATGAGAACTGAAGGGACGAACGACATGCACGACGAAGGTCGCCTCCAGAATGGAGAGATAGTTTGATATGGTAGTCCGACTCACTTCGCACGGACGTGAAAAACGGGAGGCTTCAAAAACCCCACCGCTCTGAGCCATAAGGAGTTCAGTGAATTTTTGAAAGGAGTAGCGGCGTTCAAGTCGAAAAAGTTCTTGGACATCTTTCGCCCAATAAGCATCTATCCATTCTTGGAAATCAGGTTCGGGAAGTTCTGCCTCAAGGAAAAACGGGGGTAGTCCGCCGTGCAACAGACGATGGTGAAGATCCATTTGGTTGAAATCCTCGAGGTCTGCCTTTATAAGGGGAGTCAACCACAATTCAGATTTACGCCCAGCGAGCGTATCCCTAAATTTAGCACTAGCACCGAGTGTTGATGAACCCGTCGCGACAATCTGAATCTGAGGATAGTGATCCGAGGCAATTTTTAATAATTCCGATGGATTCGGTAACCGATGGACTTCATCAAGTACAATCCGCCCAGTACCTACACTATCCAGAAATGCCTGTGGATCTTCCATCAAGCGTCTGACACGCGGCAGTTCACAATCAAAATATTCAACATTGGGAAGTGTCTGGCACAAGCATGTTTTTCCAACACGTCGCACCCCGGATACCCATACGATCGAACGGCGTTTCCAAGAAGCTTCGATTCGATTGCGCCAAAATTCTCTATCTACCATACATTTACATTAGCATACAGTGTACTATTTGTCAAGTCTGTTTGCATATAGTAGTACTATATGCAAATCTGTTTGCATATAGTAGCATTTTTTTGCTGCACAGCATGCGCGCGGGGATTTCAAAAAAACGATTCCCCAACGCCTTGATTTCAATTAAGAACTTCAAGAGACGCGCGCCGAATACAGTCCAACTCTTCAGCACTGAAAACGCCCGCTCGGTAGAGATTCCGATATTCCTCGGAGACGCTCTGACTGAATATCATCAGATCATCCGTGTTAATTGTCACCGATACACCGTTATCAAATAAGATGCGGATCGGATGTGAGGTGAGATCCGGCACAGCATCTAACATCACGTTGCTTGTTGGACACACGTTCAATTGTATCTGATTCTCCGAAAGCCAACGCATAACTTCAACTGATTCTGCCGCACCGATGCCGTGTTGAACCTCGTCTAATTCAAGGACTTCAACCGTCCGCTGGACTTCTTCTGCACCCCCAAACTCTCCAACGTGTGCCTTGAGTTTCATTTTCGCTTCGCGTGCTTTTGTGTATAAAGTCTTCACAACTTCAGGAGCACACGCTTCTTGATAGCTATACAGATCAATTGATTGAAATACACCCAATTCCACGGCTTCGTGTGCCAATGCCATCAACTTTGGATCGTTAGCATGTGTCCGAGGAAAACCGAGTTCTGGACGCAGATCAATCTGTGCCCCATATTGTTCAGCTAACGCCTCAAAAAACACCCGCACTCCGACTAATTCATCTGGATAGTATTCAGCCATCCGAATGTCAAAACTCATCTCGAGCATAACAACGCCATCTTGTATTGCATCGCGCACTCCTGAGGATGCGACAAACTTAAAACTTTCGGGAGTTATTATGTGATGGGATAAGACCTCGTTTATGTATTCCATCATCCCCTCAAGTCCTTTCATCTTAGAAGGAGGGTGCTTTAGGGGATGACCCACCCAGCATTCGAGATTCTCCAGTCGTGTGCTCAAGAATGCGTGGGAGTGAACATCAGTTTTAGGAACTGCCTTCATAGCCGTCAGATTGTCTGTGAACAGTGCTTCGACAAAATTAATAGACATACTATCAAAGCTCCCAAGAGAAATGTCATATTGTTCCAATACATAAAGACTGAAAGCAACATCCTCTATTTATTTTCGGATTTGACTACAAATAACGCAAGTTGCCTCTATTTATAGATATAGCACCCCTACGGGGGCAGTTGCCTGAACATAATATTTTCTATAGACATAGCACCCCTATGGGGTGAGAAAGTACTTGAAAACCTTATTAAAATCCGCAGAAAGGGAAACGCCCTATCAAAAACCCCAATATTGTTGGTAGCAACTTGGGTTATAAATATTTCTGGTGAGGTTAGGAAACCTCACCCCGCGGAGAAAGGACAGGCTAAACCTGCTCAACGCTCAGGGTTGCAGGCTCGCCATTCAATTTTTGGGCGACAATGAAAGCATTTTCACTCGGAGTGTCCACGACTACCGATGTGAGGGTCTCGTGGAGGATATAGTCCCGATGCGTCTGAAATGCCTCATCCACAAGCTCGGAAGTGGTATCGAGGCTGAGTTTAATCCGATCGGAGACGTTGAAATCGGCTTCTTTCCGCATATTCTGGATCTTATTGACGAACTCACGTGCCAAACCCTCCAACGTTAACTCGTGCGTTAACTCCGTTGATAATGCGACAAATTTTTTCGCGTCCATCTCTACAAAGAAACCGTCCCGATTCTGGGTCTGCACATCAATCTCGGACTGGTCAAGCGTGTATGTATTTCCCGATGCTTCAACTTGCAAACTTCCCTCGGCTTCCAACTCCGCTTTCAATGCTGCAGCGTCTGCGGAGGCGAAGGCTTTAGCGATGGCTTGCACGCCCTTGCCGTATTTGGGTCCCAATACCTTGAAGTTGGGTTTGAGTGTCACCTCTGCAAAAGCGTCCAAGTTCTCTGTGAAGGCGATCGTTTTGACATTGAGTTCATCGTGGATGAGGTCCGCCAAACGATTCACAGTCGCTTTCTCTGCGTCAGAGAGTCCACCGAGCGTGATCTCTGCCAAGGGTTGGCGTGTCTTAATGCCGGAACGGTTGCGAGCGGCATGTCCCATGCTAATCACATCGCGTGTGAAATCCATATCTGCTTCTAACTGAGCATCTCTGAGCGCGGCATCCGCAACTGGGTATTCCGCGAGATGAACACTTAAGGGTGCTTCAGTATTCAGCGAACACACTAAGTTCCGATAGAGTTCATCCGCCAAAAACGGAACGAAGGGTGCGGCGAGTTTCGCAACGGTTACGAGCACCTCATAAAGTGTGGCATAGGCGGCATGCTTATCAGGGCCAGCCTCCGCGCCCCAGAAGCGATCGCGGGAGCGGCGGACATACCAGTTACTGAGATCATCCACAAACGCCTCAATGGCGCGCGGGGCATTCGTAAGATGATAGTTTTCCATTTCGTCGCGGACCCTGTCAATGAGGGTGTGGAGACGAGACAGGATCCACCTGTCTACCGTTGCGCGTTCCGAAACAGGCGGCGCATCTCGCAAGACATCGACCTGCTCAAGATTGGCATACATGACAAAGAAACTATAAACGTTCTGAAGAGTTCCCATGAACTTCTTCAACGCCTCATCAATGCCCTCTGTTTTGAAAGCGCGGGGTGTCCACGGTGTGGTTGCGGTGAACATATACCAACGCATCGCATCGGCACCTTGCCCATTCAGAATTGTCCACGGATCGATTGTGTTCCCTCGGCTCTTGCTCATCTTTTGGCCGTCGGGTCCCATAATTAGTTCAAGACAGAGACAGTTTTTGTAAGCCGGTTTATCATAGAGGAGTGTGCCAGTCGCTAAGAGACTATAGAACCAGCCACGGGTTTGATCAATGGCTTCGGAGATGAAATCGGCAGGATACGCCTGCTCCAGCATCTCCTTGTTTTCAAAGGGATAGTGCCACTGTGCCGTGTGTGCACAACCAGAGTCAAACCAGCAATCAATGACATCTTGCACGCGATGCATTGTGCCACCGCATTTCTCACACTCAAGGGCAACGTCGTCTACATAAGGACGGTGGAGTTCGATATCATCTGGCACATCGGTACCGAGTTCCTTCAATTCGGCGATACTGCCGACACAATGCGGATGCCCGCAGTCGTCACATACCCAGACCGGCAAAGGGGTACCCCAATAGCGTTCACGGCTCAATCCCCAGTCGATATTGTTTTCCAACCAATTGCCGAAGCGTCCGTCTTTGATATGCTCCGGATACCAGTTGATTTGCTGATTGTGCTGATGCATCTGATCTCGGATGGCGGTCGTCCGAATAAACCACGATTCACGAGCATAGTAGAGCAACGGGGTATCACACCGCCAACAGAACGGATATTGGTGCGTATACTCGGCAGTTTTAAATAACAGCCCACGTCCGTCCAAGTTTTCAATGATTTTCGGATCAGCGTCTTTGACGTATTCACCTACCCACACGTCTTTAACTTCCGGGACAAATCTACCGTCGGGACCGACCAATTGTACGAGCGGCAAACCGTATTTCTGCCCGATGTCATAGTCATCCTGTCCGAAAGCAGGGGCAATATGCACCAAGCCGCTTCCCTCTGTTGTCGTTACGAAATCACCGGTGACAATGTAGTGGGACCTCTCAGGATGCTGTCCGCCATCAAACAAGGGTTCGTATTCCCAGTCTTGGAGATCACTACCCTTATAACTTTCGACGATTTGCGGAGGTTCATCTCCGAATAAACTGGGTAGACACTCCTTTGCGAGAATGAGGTGCCGTCCGTCGCCTTCTTCAACAGAAACGTAATCGTAATCTTCACCAACAGCAACAGCGACGTTAGAAGGTAACGTCCACGGGGTCGTTGTCCAGACGAGTAGGTAAGTATTCTCTTTATTTTTCAGTGGGAAACGGACAAAGATAGATGGATCGGCGACCTCTTGGTAACCGAGTGCGACTTCGTGGCTCGCTAAGGTTGTGCCACACCGATAGCAATACGGTTGTACCTTATGCCCTTGATAGAGGAGATCTTTGTCCCACGCTTGTCGAAGGACCCACCAGACGCTTTCAATGTAATCGTTCGACAGCGTGATATAGGCTTCATCAAGATCAACCCAATATCCGATGCGTTCGGTCATCCGCCGCCAATCCTGCTCGTATTGGAAGACGTTTTCCTTACATTTTTCGATAAAGTTCTGAACGCCGTAAGCCTCCAGTTCGGCTTTGTTTGTAATATTGAGTTGCTTTTCGACCTGATATTCAACGGGAAGTCCGTGCGTGTCCCAGCCTGCTTTGCGGTGGACGTAATGCCCTGTCATCGTCTTGTAACGACAGACAGCATCTTTCATGATACGTGCGAGGACGTGATGCACGCCGGGCGGAGCGTTCGCAAACGGGGGTCCCTCCAGAAAAACGAACGGCGGCGCGTCTTTGTATATCTCCATACTCTTCTGAAAGATGTCGTTTTCACGCCAGAACTCCAAGATCTGTTTTTCTTTTTCGGCAAACGTGAATTGGGATGATACCTCTTTAAACATTTTTTAAACTATTTGCCTCCTGGATCTGTTTCGTTAGGATCATTTAGAAGTCGGGAATCGGAGTTCCCTCCTACAGAAGCGCTAAATGCTCCAATCTGCTACCTACATTAAAAAAAAACACCACCACTGAAATCGTCTGCTTCAGTGATGGGCGTTGTAATAGAAACTTCTTATCTGTGCGTGATTAGCCCACCACAGCACGACGAATTGCAATAATAATGGATATGGCGCGCGAACCCGTGACAGCCCGAAGGTTGTCTTGATGTAGGGCGTTATAGCGCACAAGTTCCTTATATTGCAAGGTCGGTGTCGTAAGCGGTTTTTTGTCCATGTCTCGTTGAATGATGCGTTATGTCGTTGTAGTCGCAGAACCTTTCTCAGGCTCGGCTAAAACTTATCTCTATTAATTATGATACTATAATTTATGAAGGATTGTCAAATGTTTTTTGTGACGGTCCAGGACAGGTAATGTTTAGTAACTATTGTCAGAACCGGGATTTACAGGAATTAAAGGATAGACGGGATTGTAGAACTGTCGCAATTGAAAACTATGGGAATCCCTATTCGTCATCGCTGTCCAAATCTATGAGGTGAAATGGTGTTCCTTTCGCTCTCGCCTTTCGGTATTTATCCAGTGTTTTTAACTTTACATCCCCCGGCCATAGCACATATTCTGCTTCGAGAAAGTCGATGTATTCGTCTTCATCGCCCGGAAATATAAAGCCCCCAAACCATAACTTCGTCTCTCCCTTAACAACAATATCAACTTCTGGGATATCGCCATGCTGTTCGATTAACTCTTCTCTGTAGAGTTTAGCAAACAGTTCTGGATCATCCGTCTCACGCCTCAATTTTCTCTTTAGTAACTCTTCAAGAAAGTCCCGATTGTGCTTGTTGGGCCAGAGAAGATGTCGCGCCTTGGCAAAATCAATCATTTCATCGCTTGTATACGAGACGTAATCTCCCGATGCTTTTGCTTTCCTTCGCTCATGCTCTGCAACAATATGAACGGCTGGAATGTCCCCGAATTGTTTGAACAGGTGTGCATGGTAATATTTGGCGCGTAACTCAGGATCTTTCGTCTGATCCCAGTCTGTGGGAACATCTAACGTCATCAACTCTTGAATCTCTGCGTCGCTAATATCGTAAGTGAGTTCTCTGGTATCGTAAAGTTCGCTCGGTATCACTATTGAATCCGTATCTTCCCTATCGCCACAACCGATAAAGAAAGGCAGTCCCACGCACCAAGCGAGATAAACAAATACGCTCAGGATTTTGCTGTGTTTCATTTGCGAACCCTCTATGCAACACGTCAGGGAGAGATTTGTCATTTGAATTCAGCAATACATGTGAACACGTCAAGACTTAGGCAATTTGGACTGTACACGATCTGTTAAATTGCGAGCCGCTAAAAAATTAACACGAACACGGACACAAACTAAAAGTTTATGCTACAAAAGAGCAGCCTGTGTAAGTCCCATTAGTATAACATGCCTTGAAATTCTGTGGTAAATTGCCTCACCCTTCTTCAAAAGCATACGAAATTTATTGTCTGAATCGCGGATTCTCGCGGATTTTACAGATTTCGCGGATTTTAGGTTTCCTGTATATCTAACGCCTTTCGTGGTGCTGAGTTTACCTATTCGTTTTTCACAATACATTCTGGTGTGGTTTGGTGAGAAAATTTATAGCATCAGAAAAGCGTCAATTCACGGAGGCTTCACGGAGGTTTTTCTCGTAGCACGGGGCCCCTGGCTTCCCAGCATCGAAAATAGACGTTCTCCGTGAAAACGGATTTTTGGGATTAAAATGCTTGCGTAGAAAAACGGTTTTGTGGTAGAATTTACATATATGTTAACATATTTTAGTTATATTTTCACTATTATTTTATCATAAATAATAGTTGGGGTTACATCGCTATCAGTGAATGGAACGGAACTCCCGTTTTCTGAGGTGTCTACGGATTTTCAGGTTTTACGATCAACAATTCAGAAGGAGCACTTCAAATGAGTGGAAATTTAGTGGTACAGACGACGGACCTTGCTGAACAAGCGAAGCAGCTTCCCGTGGGTTGCGATTTTTTCAAAGAACTGGCGGCACTGCATAGACCGCATGCTGAAGCAGTAACTGAGGCGTTTCGGCAGGATTGGGTAGCCAAGTATGAATCAGGCGAGATTAAAATAGTAAGCAAAATTTGGACAGCGAAGGACGGGACAGAATATAAAGGCGATAAAAATGGCTGGAATATGACGGTTCCCTCGTGTATTGCGGATTATCTGGAGGAGTACCAAGAGAGAATCTATGATGAACTGTTTCCGCGTTGTGCGATGTTACCGATTACGGATACACATCGTGAGTTTATCGTGATTTGCCATGCGCGACGGTTGGAGACAGAGGAAGCCCTTATCGAAATGGTGAACTACTTTTCGGAGTTCGCATTCCTGCGCCAGGATATTGAACTGAGTGAAAAGAAGGTGAATGGCGTTTTGGTAGAAGTCGGGGAACCCGGGGCGGGTATTCTTCCAATTTTCAAGATTTGGAAGCGTGCGTTCTCTTATCTCCGTCCAACACACAGTCGTTGGCCGCATCAGAAGTATGGAGCGTTGTGGCGTGAAGCGAAAACGGCTTATGCGCAAGCACGAATGTTGGAATACTCGGCGACAACAGAGTCCGTGATTGCGGGGTTAGCGGAGGCGGTTCAGAAGGCACAGGATTTGGTTGCGTCATCAACGGAGCCTTACTTTAACGATCGAGTGCAGACATTGATCGCGTTATCAACGGCTTTGCATAAGATTTTGAACGATGAATAGAAGTCCTGAAAACAAGGGCAGGAATCGAAAGTGTGCCATACAGGGAACAACCGGTTGTGTTGTTCCCTTTTATCGCGTTTATGTTGGGTTGCGTTCGGAGCGAAATTATGAGTTTTGATCGTCTGAATCGCGGCTTACACAGATTTTACAGATTAACGCGGAAAGCACAAAATTAACCGGATTTTTACTTTGCAATCTGTGCAAGGTCTTTCGCTGTCTTTCTAACTGCATCCACGTTAACTACTTTTTCAGCAACATCTACAACACCTTGGACAACAGAAACGGCATCAAGAATAACAGGCATAGAATCTAACCCGTCCGCGTGCAACACATGTTCATAGGCATATAATATATGGAGATTGGCATACGATAAATGCCATGCCACATACTGTCGATACCAATCGCAATTTTTGATTTCATCGAGATCAACACATACTTGGCAATACTCAAATAGTTTCTTGGAATAAGCGGCACGTTCGGCAGAATCCTCAAAACATTCATCCACCGGCAGGTCGATTGCTTTTGATTGATAGAGAAGATTCATACCATACCTGAAACCACGTTCTGCTTGCCAAATAAACTTCTTAGCAATATCTATTAACGTAGTTTTGATGTCCGAAGGGTTAGCATTAGGATTCTTGGAAGTTATCAAGCTCTCACAGTGACTCATAAGATCCGAAGGGGAACCTTCAAATTCATCAATCACATTTGTCATCAGATGATGTGCTATCTTCCTATTTTCTGGAACCGTCTCGTTAATCCATCTTTCATCTGAAAAAACACCCCCATTTCCAGAAGGAGATAGCGTTTGTAATAAGGCATGAAGATGCTCATTCAAATCATACAGAAGCGGAAGTTCGCTTTTCCGGATAAGTTCCGCCCTCTCAACAACACGAATAAGGAATTCAAGAAAGTCTATGGCCTGCTGCAGAATTCCGGTGAATCCTTGTAGATTTCCCAACTTATTAAGATCGAAATACGTAACACAGTCTTGATACATAGTTGGATCGCAACCCTTTCGATGTGCTGTACTGCTGGATCGAAGATTCTGAAGTTTTCGCAGGAAACAAAGGTGATCCTGGGCATCTTCAATGCTGTGAAGTCCAAGCACGTGCTTAAGCCATGCAATAGTATGTTCGTCCTTAAACTGCTTGTGTTGTTTTTGGGGAAGCAAAGTTTTGAGATCGTATACGTTCAAGGAATCAATGAGGACTATTGTAAGGTTAGTAACCAACTCATCAAATTTCTTTTGCTCATCAGCGGACGAAACCCTTATACATTGCAAGCGGTACTCGTCATTAGACTCCAAAGGACAAAATAAATTCCAACCAAGATTTGTACTACACAACTGCCTTAGCGCAGAATAACGGTTCCTAAACCGGTGTTCCGGTCGATTTGACTCTGTAGGAATACCCCCGGGAACATAGCGGTCAAGATAAGTTTTGCTTGACTCTCCTTGGGGATGGATATTGTATATTCGCCAATGTAACAACTCCTCGTCAGAAAGAAGGGCAAGACGATCAAACAACACGCAAACTTTATCGTCGTGATCATCATCAATAGGCAAAAAGTGTTCAACGGTTCCGGTGTCATGCCAGATTAACGATAGATCTCCAACTATATATTTACTTGGGCGTTCGTAGTATCTGTCTAAAACATCTTTCTTAAAATGGACAAAGATAGGATTATGAGACCAACCTGAGCTATGGTACATAGCCCCTCTTAACTCACGAGGATCACGGCGAATTTCATTCCCGCGTTCATCAACACGGATGATGAATCCATCAATATTCATACTTTCATTGCTCCTAATTTTCTAATTTACGTATTCTTACTCGATGCAATATGCGAATCTGATAACTCATACAGGTCGGATGCTGCACACCTTTCGCTCCAGTGCGGCTAAGATAACGAGAACTGAACGCCCGTGTTTACTAATCGAGAAAGATTGTTTTTATTACAAATGAATTCATTTTATCATTACACCTCCATGTCTGTGTCATGATATGTCTGTTTGATCAGTTCAATTTCCGCATCGGTTAAACCATAGAGTTGATACACGATTTCATCTATCTCTCGTTCTATTTCACGGACACTATCGCTTTCAGGGTCCGCCAATATTTGATTAACAAGATCTGACAATTCTGCTCTTTGCGCTGCAGTTCGATCGGCTATCGGAAAAACTTCCATGCTTGTTTTCTTGAATTGTAATCTACCTCCCGCCCACGGATCATTGAGACTTTGAAATTCGTGGCGCGCATACCAATCAAAAAGTTTACTATTTAGGATAGCAAGCAGAGAAAGATCTTTGGTAGATATGAAGTACGTTGTTTTTAACCCAAATGTCTCAGTTGTGTCATAGCAACCGTATAGGGATTTTGCTGTCTCTGGATAGATAATCTTAGGTTTTTCAAATTCCGCATAATAAGCAGTGGTATCTTGAATTTCATACCACTTATAGTTCCCCTTTTTTCTTCCATATCTTTGCTCTGGACTCTTCTTTGGTTCAAGTTTCGATCGATATTGACTCAGATACTGTTTGATTGCCGGATATTGTTCAATGTTAATACCGCGGCGCGTGAAAATCAGATAATATCCAGTACGCTCCGTTCTCCACTTCTTGAGATGTCTCCCTCTCAACATCGGTTTTATGAGTTCGCTACTCCTCTCATCTGTAACTATTAACTGCTGGCGGACAGAGTCATCTATGACAAATGCGGGGTCATACCCTGTTACCACACCGCGATAGAACCCTTCATCCGCATATTCACCCAGCGGCGTTCCGATCCGTCTCAGTTTCTCGAGCAGCCTTAGAGGTTCTAACAACGCTAAAGTCCAACTATGTGGTGGCAAGTCGCAGACCTTCATGGTGAAGGAGCGTTCTTGAAATGCTTCGGAGAGGCGAGGAATATCGGCTTCGTCACAAAAAGTCGCGGCCAGAAAAGCCTCCCCATTAGGTACAACGTTTTCAAAAAGAACTATACAAGTATCCACATTTGCCTTAAAAACTGGAACGCTACCAAAATCAAGTAATCTATGAAGGCAAACTTTATCGCTAAAGAATTTTCGGAGTTTCTTACCAAACCCTACGCGCAGAAGTGTATTGGAGGAAATATAGGTAAGGATTCCCCCTGATCGGAGCAATTCCGTCCCGCGCTTGTAAAAATAAACGTACAGATCTGCAGTCCCTGTATAAACTTCTGGAAACCGCTGTTCTAAAGTAGGTTTAATTTCTAAGATACGCTCCTGCCGGACATAGGGTGGGTTGCCAATGACAATATCAAATCCACCCTCTTGGAATACCTCTGAGAATTCAACCTGCCACACAAATACATTGGTGTTCATTTGCCACCCCTGAAGGTTCTCTTTGAGTCCAGCAATCGCCTCCCGCAGTTCCTGTTTCCGAGCATCGGTGTGGGTAACCAAATAGTCAACTTTATGTTCCTGAATCTGTTGAATGAAGTGTTCCTCAAGACCGATCTGCTCATCTGATGGATCTGGCGCGGGACCGGTCAAACTGTCCCCTATAGCAACTTTATAATCCAAGTTGGGTAGCGGCTCTGGCACCTCACCCTCATAATCAACGGCGAGACTAAGCCATAAACGGAGCATTGCGATGTTGACTGCGAATTCATCCTTGTCTACGCCGTAGAGGTTCTTCTGAATGATGTCGAGTTTGCGCTGATACGCGGTTTTGGGATCGACATTCTTACTTTTGAAGAGTGCCTCTCGCAAACGGAGCAATTCGCTCATCATACCGAGCAGATACGCTCCACTCCCGCACGCTGGATCGCATATCAGCAATGTTTGCAACACCTGTAACACCTTCTCTGGATCCCGAATATTTGTGGCATCACTATCATCAACGAACTTTTCAAGACATTTCTCTGTTTCATTAGTTTTATTACCGAGGCAGATTTTCAAACTCTCTCGGCACATGAAAGAACTAACTGGACGCGGTGTGTAGTAACTACCAGTTTCCTGCCTGCTGGTTATGAGTTCTTCAAATACCTTTCCAAGCATCTCTGGATCAATTGCAACCTCAATATCAAGCGGGGTAGATTCGGTTACCGTGAAGTTGTATCGCTCAAAGAGTTTCAGAATTTCAGCAAATTTTTCGTTAGGGATATGGACATCATTGCGGGTATCATACTCCTGCATCTCAAAGAGTCCGCCGTTGAGAAACGGGACTTTTCCCCGGCGTTCAACAGCTGCTGTTGACTCCTCGGATAAATCCGCTGCATTACCGAGTCCATGAAAGAAAGCCCAAAAGAGCCGATCATTGAGAAAGTTTTCATTAGTTTCGGAAGCCTCCGTGGCATCAAAAAGTGAGCGTAGATAATCGCGTTTGCCATTGTAGATGAGCCATCCCTTCTTCTCAATGAAACGGAGGAACATTAGTCGGTTGAAAAGGCGTTGGGTGTAGAGTCGTCGTTCTTCCTTCTCGTCTTCAGGAATACCCTCAATAGCAGTCTCCACTTCAGCAAAGACATCTTGATATTCAGCAAAGAATTTTTTAGTAACTGCTTTTACACTAAACGCCTTTTGCCACTCTTGAAGCCACTCCTGATCGGTTGAAAAACCACCACTAGGAAAAGCGAGTGCGGGGAGGTTATACTCACAGAGTGTGCGGATGTGGGTATCACTTTGTTCCCAAGAGAAAATGGATAGCACGGCGCGTCGCCAGTTTTCGGTAGTGGCGGCAAAGTGTGCGAAGGCGAAGCGTTGAAAATCGGTTGTGGTGCAGATAAAGAGGAGATGGTCGTGTTCCCAAGCGGGAAGGCTTGCGTCTCGATCGCGCCTTTCTACAAGACCGCGGAGGACACGGCGTAGCGCGGTGCGATAGACCGATTCACTGTCAAATTGGAGAAAAAAGATGCCCCAGGGTTGAGGTTGCTCCAAAGATTCTATCTCAAGCTGACCTGTTGGGAAAGGTGGAAGCTGCTGGCAGTCAACAATTAATTCTTCGGTCAGTTCATCAAGGTCAAGGTCTTCAGAGGACCAAGGGAAGGCAATGTCTTCAAGTTCAACGTCTTCAGGGGTGTGCCAACCGAGTTTTTCTCGTAAGAAGTCTAAGAGAGTATCAAAATCGTGGATATTGTGAACGTCGTCGGGTGTTATGTATGGCATTCGGTTCTCTCTATTATAAATTGTGTTGCTTTTAGCTCAAGAGATTGTTGAGTTTCACATACGTTCAACCCAACCTGCGTGCAACGACTCAACATTAATCTCAGGAAATTTCCATCCATGCGATGAGTTTAGGCTTCGCTCCGATAGGTGCCTGTATCTGTAAGAGATACTTGCGTATGTGGCGTTCAATTTGTTTGCGTGTATTTGTGAGTCCTGCTGGTCCTTCTTCAGTCCAGCGTATTGTATCCTCACCACACCGGATTTTGGGCCAAATCTCCTCAACGTTATCAAGGACATCATCAATTTCAGCGTCATAGAAGTACCATTTAATTTCACCGTTAGGCATCTCATAACAACAAAAGAGTCCTTCGGAGCCGTGGCGATTAAGTGGAATGGTCTCGCCATCGCGGTTAAGGAAAGGTGGTGGTTCGTCGTCTATGCCTTTGCCGGAAAAGAGACGCATTGGCAAGTCTGGCAATTGCCGCCACAACTTAGGATGCGATTCAGTGATGCGTTGGCGTTCAAGGTTCATCAGTTCCTCAATGCTTTCTGTGCCCTCATAGCGTTCGTTGAAAAGGCGTAAGGTCTCATCGGGATCATCCGGTGAAACGAACTGTCCTTCAATACCGAGCGTCCGGCTGATACGGAGAATCTTGCCATCCACCCGTCTTCGGAGCCTGAGGATGTCATCAAGTTCCGCGGGTGGCAAGAAATTCCAGACATGAACGGTGGGATTTGTTCGGTTGAGTTGTTTCTCTATTTTCGTGTCAAGCCGTCGATCTAATCTACCAATGCGTTGCATGAGACGGACGGGATTCCAATGCAAGTCGTAATTAACAATAATAGACGCGTCCTGTAGGTTGAGACCTTCGGCGAGGACATCCGTCGTGATAAGGGTCTGAACTGGTGTGTCAATTTCATGTGGGGTTTTTCCATTGTAATAAGGCGAAAAGCGTTCAATAACCTCCTCACGGTTCACCTTCCGTCGACTATCAATTTGCTCGAGATCGCTGAAACCGGCATGCTGCAATTGGGTATAAAGATACCGAGCCGTGTCGCAGAATTCGGTAAAAATGAGTAACTTCTCATCTGGATGCTCTTGCAATAACTTTAGGAGCTGCTGGAGCTTATCGTCCTGTCTTGTATCCGGTTCGTTAGCCAACTCATCAGCATAAAAGAGTCGATAGATTCGACTGAGGAGACCCGTCAAGAAATTCATATCATCTACAACATCACTGAACAACCTATCTAAATCGTGGTTTTCTGGAATGAAATTGTCATCAGTTTCAACCGAAGCAAGATCATCCTCTTCTTCGGAAGGACTGGAGGCGACCGAGTTTAACAAGGTTTCCAAGGTATTCTGGGTTAAAATTCCATCCTCTTGGAGTCGCTCTCGAATGTGGTTCTGAACAACGCCCCACCACCTTGTATTTGTGCCTTCCCACATTCGGAAGCGTCCGGGCGCGTACCTTTCAAGCCACTCCGCCATTTTGATGAGTAGATTTTCAATGGTCGCTTCAAACGCTCGCCATGAGCTTTCCAAACGTTTGAGCACAAGGGTCCGAATGAGACCGACAATTTGTTTTTGACGATTTTCAATCTGTTTTTCCGGCTTTTTGTGGTACTTGACGGTATTGTAAATTGCCAGATTGAGAAACGGGTCGTGTCGGTCAAACGCATCTTGTAGTTCGCCGTAGAGCGTTCGATAGACCCGACGAAGTGAGTAATCTACTGTAGGTTCAACGACGCGCTTGGGAAACAGAATATTTGTGCCAGATGCTTGCTCTGCGTCCTTGATGTACTTTCGACTCCGTTGGATAAGTATTTGTTTTAGTACCGGATCCTGGCGCAGGAAGTCGTCTTCTTCAATTTGTTCGACAATGTCAATAGTTTCATTTCCATTTTCAAGTCGTTTTTCAATGTCGCGGAAGTGCTTACGGAAATCATGCATACCGATCTCAGCGAAGTGTCTCCTATTGTTCTGTGCGAAGTAGTTAATCAGATGATAGATATCATCAAGACTGTTATTGATTGGGGTAGCGGTAAGTAGATACAGTTTTTTGTCTCTGGCGAGTTCCATTAAAAGCCGACCGCGATTGGAACCCGGATTCCGAAAATGGTGTGCTTCGTCAATAATAATAACGTCTTTGTGCTCTCGGAAATACTCAAGATCGTCATCGCTGATTCCACCTTCGCGACCGAGGTCAGTATGCAGTTTTATATCGTAATGTTCGCGGAGCAGACGACCATATTTCGATCGGAGTTGGCGACTCACTTGACTGTTCCAAACGCTCTCTGCAACCGATTTGGGAGTGATAAGGAGGACGCGTTTGTTTTCCCTTAGATAGCGCTCAAGCAGCATTAAGCCGATGTAAGTTTTACCGCTACCGACACCGTCGCAGATAAGTGCGCCGTTCCATGTGTCCGCTATCTGGAGTGCAGCGTGGTAACCATCTTTCTGGTACTGAGAAAGCGAGCGATAAATTACCGATTCATTTTCTTCCCATTCATCAGCGGTTTTTTCGCGCCCTCCAAAGTAGGCATGGAGTGCTTTTGCATAGACAGTAAATGGGGGATACTGCTTAAGGTGTCGTTCAATAACACGAAGCAACTCGGCTTTGACTTCAGAGGCTTCCTCCCAGCGGGCATCATACCATTCACCGAGTTTTTCAATATGTGTGGCATCTGTGATGAAAGAATTTAATTCAACGTTTTGGGTGAGTCCGGGGTGTGTGAAGTTGGAGCTGCCGACGGTGGCGAAGTCAACTGGACTTGAATTTTGGGCGTGCATCAAGTTGAGTTTCGCGTGAAATTTGGCTTTGTCATACACGCGAACGGTAATTTGCCCACGGCGAATTGCGTCACGAACAGCGGCAAGTCCATGGAGGGTATCGTCCTTTTCTTTTACCGCTTCAATATTCTCATCGGTAACTTCTTGCAGAGCCTCAATGAGGTGTTCTTTTGTGCGTCGTGTGGTCTCGTCGCCCATCAGGAGACGGATGCCATCAAGGTGTTGCCATGTTTTCCCAAGCGATAGAAATGCCCCGATTTCAAAGGTTCCGGTTGCTATGTCTAAACGGACACTTTTTACGAGAAGGCTTTCGAGAACTTTCAGGAGGGTGTTGCCGTCTACATTGTCAATGAGTGTCGGAATCTGCATACTCGTGCAATTTTTCTTTCTATAGACTTTATGTGATTATATCATAGGAGAAGTAATTTTTCAATTTTTTTATTTTCTCGTAGGCAGAAGTCAGAGTCGCGAGCAGAGCTCGCTCCTACAGCTGGTTATCAGTTAACAGAAAGATTCGGAGAACTCCGTGCAGGAAAACAAACCTTTACATTCCGCTAAATAGCGTGTATAATTGGGAATAAAAAAGATGAAGGGGTGGAGTTCGCTCCGCTCTACTGGAGAAGATATTTTTTCAGTAACTCCAGCCTGAAGGCTGGAGATTGTAGCATATCCGCAGCCAAGCGGGGCCCCTGCAACGTGAGATACTGAATACAGTAACATATCGCAACACTGGCGGTGGCACGCTGAAAGATGATATTGGATGCTTCCCAAGTCTGTATCCTCTCTGTGTTGTGATCTGGATGGGGCAATATATATCCGTAAGGAACTTACAAACTATGTTTGTGCCAGTCGTAGATAAAAATCAAAATCCACTTATGCCAACGACACCTGCCAGAGCAGCAAAGTGGATTAAATCAGGTAAAGCAACGTCATTTTGGAAGAATGGCATATTCTGTGTGAGATTAAACGTAGAACCTTCTAAAAGATGGATACAAGACATAGCAATCGGTGTAGATCCTGGTAGTAAAAAGGAAGGTTTCACGGTGAAATCAGCATCTCACACTTACTTGAATATACAGGCTGATGCTCATACTCACACCCAAAAAAAGATCAAAAATCGCAGAGAATTAAGACGTGGCAGAAGATCCCGTAAGTGTCCTAATAGAAAGAACCGAACGAACAGGCTTGCTAACAGAAAATGCATACCCCCCAGCACGCGTGCGAGATGGCACTGGAAGGTTAGGATACTTGATTGGCTCTCTAAGATGTATCCAATCACACATATATGTGTAGAGGATATCAAGGCAAGAACTTGGAAAGGTGCAAAGAAGTGGAACCAGTCATTCAGTCCACTTGAAGTAGGTAAGCAGTGGTTCTATTCTGAAATACGTAAACGCTGGAAACTCTCAACGCTTCAAGGCCATGAAACGAAAGGGATACGGGATAGACTTGAATTAAGGAAGTCTTCTCAGAAAGTTTCAGAAACTTTTGATGCCCATTGTGTAGATAGTTGGTGCTTGGCATATCATACAATAGGTGGTAATTCTATCATAGATAATACAGATATATTCTGTATATCCCCTATCAACATTCAGAGACGATGCCTTCACAGGCAACTCCCACAGAAAGGCAATAAACGCCCTCGATACGGCGGTACAATGTGTCTGGGTGTCGTAAAAAATACTATAGTTAAGAGTGCCAAACATGGCTTAGCAGTCATATGTGGTCATAACAACGGATATTTGAACCTGCAATCTATAGAAGGCGGTAGACGTATATCAAGGTCTACTAAACTCTCGGATTGTAAGATACTTACTAAACTTAACTTTAGATACAAATCTATATCTAAACAACGGAAAGTTAAACAAGAATAACTTGCTATTCAACTAGCTTTCTTATAGGAGACGCAATTCCCTTCCACGCTAAAGCATGGAATCCCCTTGCGTAAGAATCAATGGAACTTTATGAAGCCGTCAGTCCACTGGATTTTAGGTACTATGGCAGCGATCCCGATTTTATGAAACGTTTGCTACCCTACGTTTCTGAGGCAGGATATGTCACATATCAGGCGAAGGTGGAGGCGGCATTGGTACGCACTCTCGCAAATTATGGGGTCTGTACTTCTGAGATCGCTGATGAGGTAGAGCAAGCGGTAGATATGGTAACGGCGGAAGAGGTCTATGAAGAACAGTCACGCATTCGGCACAATATCCGTTCACTCGTCAATGTGATTCGGCGGAACATTAGCCCGGAAGCACGTCCGTACGTCCATCTGTTCGCCACTTCTGCGGACATCCTGGATACCGCGACTGCATTGCGGTTCAAAGCACTCACCGAAAATGTCATCATTCCCGATCTGGTTGCTCTGGAACAGCAACTCATCGCACTGGCGCGCGAGCATGCAGAGACAGTGCAAATCGGTAGGACACACGGACAACACGCGGAGCCGACAACCTTCGGATATGCGCTGGCACTTTATGTGAGTCGTCTCGGCACCCGAATTGAAGAGATCCACAAAGCGGGACAAAACCTACGCGGACAATTTTCAGGGGCGGTCGGTGCGTTCAACGGACTCGCGCTGATTCACGAACATCCAGAGCAGATCGAGGCAAATTTTCTCGAACTGCTCGGTTTGAAACCTTCCGATACACACACCTCAACGCAGTGTGTGGAACCGGAGTTTATCTCGGATTTGGCGTATCAGATTACAGCGGCGTACACGGTGCTTGCGAACTTCGCAGACGATATGCGGCACCTCTATCGGACTGAAATCGCTGAGGTCGGCAGGAAGTACAACCCTCAACTGGTCGGCTCATCAACGATGCCACATAAAGTGAACCCAGAGGCTTATGAGAACATTAAAAGTTTATGGAAGGCGTTTGTGCCGCGTATGCAGACTGTCTTCATGGACAGCATTTTAGAGCATCAACGCGACCTGACGAATTCGGCATCAAGCCGTTTTGTGACCGAGCTGTTCACAGCATTCGATTACGCGATCTATCGGCTCCGGCGCGCGTTGGAGGAGATGGATGTCAAAGCGGATAACATGCAACGCAATCTCGCTCTGAGCGCGGAGGATACGATCGCGGAACCCATTTATCTGTTGATGGCGTACTACGGATTTCCCGATGCGTACGATCATACTCGGAAGTTAATCGGACAGGTGCATGAGACTGGAAAGAGTTTAACGGCGTTATTGTGGGAAGATGAAACGTTTCGTCCGTTCCTTGATAAGTTGACGGAGCCACAACGTGAGGCACTTCAGGATCCGACAAATTATATCGGTGCTTCGGTGCGGCGTACCCACGCAACATGCGATGAATGGGAGGAACGGATTTTAAATTTACCTTGCGGATTTTAAATTTACCTTGCGGAGGAACAGCGTAAGCTTGAACTCTGACGGGCGTTCCTTAAATCCGCACTCCACCGTTACGTGCTAATGAACGTCAAATCCGAGATCCCGCCTCACCGAACCGCAAGGAATAATTAAAAAATGTTTGATATTACCTATTTAGGGCGGCGGTGCTTCCGTTTCATCAGATGCTACCCGCGGACGTGGATAACAATCGGCTTTCTTTTAATTCTCGGTATTGGTATTTGGGCTGGCGTTTGGGTAGGTCGAACAAGTCCGCCTTGGCTTGAAAGTACAATCATTGACTCTATCCTGTCCGGTATCAATCCGGCGGAACGGAGTGATGTAACAAAATCAGTTGCGCGGGGAGTTGTGCACCGGCAGATACAAGACAAGGGAATGCTAACGAACATCCTTGCGGTGTCTCCTGATGTCGTGGACATCCGTCCATACCGAGCGTTGAGTGCGGGGATAGGGACTGAAACATTGGTGTCGCTTGCGCGGCGGCACGAGGCACTCGCGGCGATAAATGGCGGTTTTTTTGAGATGGTGGGTACGTTCCGTGGCGAGTCCGTCGGTGCGCTGAAGATTGACGGTGAATGGATAAGTGAACCAGAACAGGGCAGAGCGGTGATCGGACTCCGAACGATTGACAGGAAAATCAAAGCATCTATTGACCGGATTGCGCTGCGGCAGGAACTTGTCATACCGAGTGGAAAGAGGTTGCCAATTGATGGTATGAATCGGAATCGCGGCGAAAACGAATTGGTAATTTACCACCCGCATTTTCACGTCGTGACCTTGACGATGCCCGATGGCGTAGAAGCCGTTGTGAGAAATGGTGAGGTTGTCAGTATCCACGAAGGACAGGGAAGTTTGCGTATTCCTGCCGATGGTTACGTCTTGTCTGCGAGTGGCAAAAGAAGCGCAGATCTTTTGACTCATATCTCGGAAGGCGATACGGTTCAGATTCGTGAGACCATCATTCCTGAGCGCGTCGGGGACAGCGATTTGTGGGCAAGTTTCGCGCATATCATCGGCGGTGGTCCGTTATTATTGCAGGATGGAGTTGCCTCTTCAACGAAATCTTACGAGCAAGAAGGTTTTGATAGGGCATTTCACAGTTTCTGGCATCCGCGGACAGCAATCGGTAAAAAGGCGGATGGTACCCTCCTTTTCGTGACAATTACAGCGACAGAAGCAGGCGTTCGACGCGGTGTTATGCTGCCACGACTCGCGGAACTGCTTCTGGAATGGGGAGCGACGGACGCGCTGAATCTTGACGGCGGTCATTCATCAATGCTCGTAATTCGGGATGAGATTGTAAGCGTGAAAAAGAAAGATCCTGCCCGTGACAAGTCGCCTGATAAACTGGAAGGGAAAAAAGGACAAGTAGAGAAGAACACGAAGACTCCGCGCGGGAATCGTCGGATACGTCCAATGCCGAAGCAACAGGGACGCGCAATTTCGCAGAGGGGTTCAGTTTTAAGAGTTATCCATGGATGAGGTTAACTGCGAGTTTAGGAGTGTCAGCGAAGTGTCGTAGCGTTTTCGAGATTTTTGTGTATCCTGCGAATCGTAGGACGGAAATGGCGGTGTTTCG
>Ga0209544_1001802_pt1 | contig 21592 bp, 17 predicted proteins | sample MesohylPK_FD_187297 | JGI IMG/M metagenome (GOLD analysis project Ga0209544, IMG submission 187297) | Host-associated microbial community of the marine sponge Aplysina aerophoba from Gulf of Piran - sponge mesohyl, lysed by proteinase K... | ecosystem: Host-associated > Porifera > Sponge >...
TGTCCGCGAAGGGGCGCGAAGGGTCGCGAAGAACGGCAACTGCAACGGCAAAACCTTTTTCCACGGAGGACACGGAGGGCCACGGAGAAGGTCAACATCAGAACCTTTATCCACGAAGGGCCACGAAGGGCCGCGAAGAAGGTCAAGGGCAACACCTTTTTGTCCGCGAAGGGGGGCGAAGAACTGCGACTGCAACATCTTTTGTCCACGAAGGGCCGCGAAGAACGGCTTTTGCACGTTTTTGTCGTGGGTTGGATGGGTAGGTTGTGGTGGGAGGGTTGTTTGGGATGTAGGCTTGAGGGCTTTTTATTTGACATTCGGGCGGGATAGCTTTATCGTGATGGTGTTGCCGGCGCGTTGTGGGCGTGGGCGATATAGATTGGGGCTATAGCTCAGTTGGGAGAGCGCTACAATGGCATTGTAGAGGTCAAGGGTTCAAGTCCCTTTAGCTCCACCAGATGGGAGGCAGGTTGGTGGGTATTCCTGCGTTTTGGATGCTGGACCGCTATTTGACTGTTGGGACACTTTTTTGGTAAGCTGATTCTTCTGCGTTGGAGGGCTTGTCACAGAGGTAGCTTGGTGATAAGCCAGCGGTTTCGGGGCTGTAGCTCAGTTGGGAGAGCGCTACAATCGCACTGTAGAGGCCAGGGGTTCGAGTCCCCTCAGCTCCACACGGCAGGCGGGGATGTTATCTGACAGGGGGGCGGGCGGCGGCGGGCAGAATTGTATATTGGGGCTATAGCTCAGTTGGGAGAGCGCTACAATGGCATTGTAGAGGTCAAGGGTTCAAGTCCCTTTAGCTCCACCAGACACTGCGGGATCGGGTAGTTGTGCGCCGCGAAAAAAATATTGAGGTTTGGAGCGATAGTTTCGTGGAAGACGAGCGCAGACAAGAATTGACAGATCGGTTTGCGGAGTTAGCGGAATATCTGAACCGCCAGTTGCATACCGGCCGCCTTGACGAGTGGGAAGGTCTGGACATGACCATTCCCCAGATCAAGACATTGGTTTTGCTCGAGCGCGTGGGCCCGCTGCGAATGGGCAACATTGCGCTATCTTTGGGTCGAGCGCTTTCGGCCACAACTACGGTCATTGACCGCCTGGTAGAAAAGGATTTGGTGGACAGAGTTTCCGACCCAAGTGACCGGCGGGTCGTCGTTTGCAAATTGACGGACACGGGCGAAAAGGCGATACAACGGTTCTGGCGGATTGGGCGGGAGCGAATCGATTTATTGGCGGATCTGATGGACGAGGAGCAGTTGGAGGCCGTGGTGCGAGCAATGGAGTTGATTCGCTGGGCCGAAGATGAGCTTCAGAGAACGTTTGCCTCGATACAGTCCTCGGTTAAGGAGGGCCCCCCAAAGGCCTAACCCTGATTTCATGCAGGTTTCCGGCTGTCGATTTGACGGATCGGGAGACCGAATCGCAACCTCTTTTGCCCGGTTGATCCCAGCGAACAGATAGCCCCAGCGAAGTAACAGTCATACCAGCCGCGCGCGGCCCCTGGTCCCCCTTTCCGACGGGGAATGCTGGCTCGATTGGCCTGGTCGGAAAGACCTCAGCCTCCTCAACCTGTTGGCAGTCCGCGCAGAAGAAGACTAGAATGACCAAAACAGGTCCATTATGGTTGCTCAGACGTTTGCGACACCCCCCTTAGGAAAAACGAGTTTTCGATTCTGTGACTTGTGTGATACCGGATGCGATCGCAGCAGATCGGTTTTTTTAGCGCGTTCCTGTTGATGGGTGGGAACCGGCGGTGTACGAGGCGCTCAATTGACAAGGCGGCGGCGCGTAGTCGGGACGTGTACAAGCAATGCAGCGATAGCGCGTTGAACAGTGCCCGGCGCCAGTTCGCCGTCGCGACCGTCGACAGCGGGGCGACGGTTAGCCAGACCAAGGAGCAATATACCATGACGACGAAACGCGGATTCGGTCCTGTACTTCTGCATTGGTTCAGCCTGATTGCGCTGCTGATCCTGGCTGGCGCGTGTGTGCCGGTGGATTATGAAGCGCCCGCGCTGGGAATGGTGGTGGTGGGCGGGGGCGAGGAGATTCAGATTCGGGCGCTGGGGGCGCTGACGCGGGCGGGCGAGTTGGGTGTGCCCAGCCAGCGGGGTGTTGCGATGGCGGTCGCCGACTATGGGCCGATCAAGGGACATGCTGTGAGCATGGGTGCGGGTCTGGACTCGCTGTGCAGTGCGGCGGGGGGCGCGGCGGCGGCTGCGACGGCAGTTGGCGACGGGCGCGTGGTGGGGGTTATCGGCACGGCCTGTTCGGTGGCGGCTGCGGCGGCGGCTCCGATCCTGAGCGAGGCGGGCCTGGTGATGGTGGCGCCGTCGACGACTTCGCCGTCGCTGACATCCGACCTGCGGGGCAATGCGGGGTCCAACTATCATGCCGGTTACCATCGCGTTGCCAGCAACGATCTTTACCAGGCGGAGGCGGTGGCCGATTTTATTTACAACGAACTGGGCCTACGCAGCATGGCGGCGATCCATGACGGCGACCCGTATTCGTCGGGCCTGACGGCGGCTTTTTCGAAGGCGTTTGAACAGTTGGGCGGCACGGTGGCGGTGGCTATGGTGAACAAGGGCGACACGGACATGCTGGCGGTTCTTACTGAAATCGCGGCTGGGCGCCCGGAAGGTCTGTTTTTGCCGATATTTCCGGAGGAGGCGGAGCACATTTTGCGTCAGAGCAGCGAGGTGGACGGCCTGGAGGGGTTGACGCGCATTGGCGGCGGCGGCTTGCTGGTGTCTGACTTTTTGGCGTTGCCGGAGTCGGAGGGTTTCTATTTTGCGGGGCCGGAACTGGACTTTGGCAGCAATGTGAACGGGGCGACGGGCAGGAGCGGCGATGCGCTGAACGCCGCCTACCTGGAGAGGTACAATGCGCATTCGACGTCGGCCTACTTGTCGCATGCGTACGACGCGACGACGATTCTGCTGCGTGCGATCGAGGAGGTCGCGGTTGTTGAAGGCGATGCGCTCTACATCGACCGGGCCAGGCTGCGGGAGGCGGTGGGCGGTACGAGCGGTTTCAGCGGCATTATCGGCACCATTTCGTGTGACGAGTTCGGCGACTGCGGCACAGGCCGCATCCAGATATCGCAGCATACTGATTCGACGATGACCGACGTTGAAGCGCTGCCGGTTGTGTACCGCTATGCGCCGTGAGTGCGCTGGCCAACTGAAATCCATTCAGACCAAGGAGTGAAGATATGAGGAAGATCGACCGCTTTCGCAGTGCGCTGTTGCGCTGGCCAATTTTGGTGCTTGCGCTTCTTCTGAGCGGTGCGTGCATCCCTGAGAATATGGTGGTGAGCCCGCTGGGAACGGTTGTGGTGGGCCCGGGTGAGGATATCCAGATCCGTTCGGCGGCGGTGCTTTCGAGCATCGGCGAGCTTGGGTCTTCGACGCAGCGGGCGGTGGCGCTGGCGGTGGCCGATTACGGGCCGATCAAGGGGCACAATGTGTCGATGGGCGCGGGTCTGGACTCGCTGTGCACGCCGGAGGGCGGCGCGGCGGCGGCGCAGACGGTGGTGGGCGACCGGCGGGTGGTGGGCGTGATCGGCACTTCCTGCTCGGCGGCGGCGGTGAAAGCGTCGCCGATTCTGAGCGAGGCGGGGCTGGTGTTGATCTCGGCGACGAATACGGCGCCTTCGCTGACATCGGACCTGCGGGGCAATGCGGGGGCTGACTATTATCCTGGCTATTACCGCACATCCAACAATGACCTCTATGAGGCGGAGGCGGTGGCGGAGTTTTTCTACCACGACCTGGGTTTGCGCGAGATGGCGGTCATTCATGACGGCGATCCTTACACTTCCGGTCTGGCGAAGGCGTTTGCGGTTGCGTTTGAGCATGCGGGGGGTCACGGTCACTTTGGCGACGGTTAGTAAGGGTGACACGGACATGATCCCTGTTTTGACCGAGGTTGCGGCGGCGGGCCCGGATGGCCTGTTTTTGCCGCTTTTCCCTGACGAGGGCGGGCAGATTGTCCGGCAGGTCGACCAGGTGGCGGGTCTGGTGGGGGTGACGCTTATCGGCGGCGCTGCGATGGTGGATTTCGAGTTTCTGGCGATACCGGAATCGGAAGGGATTTATCTGGCCAGCCCGGAGCTGGACTTTGGAGACAGCGTGAACGAGGCAACGGGGAAGAGTGGAGGCGACGTGGCGGCGGCCTATCTGAAGCAGTACAATGAGGCGCCGGGGTCGGTTTACATGGTTCACGCGTATGACGCCACCACGATGCTGCTGCGCGCGATTGAGGAGGTTGCGGTTGCCGATGGGGATACGCTGTACATTGACCGGGCGCGGTTGCGGGAGGCGTTGAGGGGCACGGCCGATTTCGACGGCATCATTGGGCATCTCACTTGTGACGAGTTCGGCGATTGCGGGACGGGCCATCTTCACATTGTGTATCACACCGATGCCACGATCACGGACGTGGCGGAGCTGGATATTGTTTATTTCCACCTGCACGGTGCGCACGATCACGGGCATTAGGGGGATTGAACGGCGGTTCTTGGCAGTCAGTTTCTAGTTTTCAAGTAACTACAAAGCCACAGCAGTTGACCAGCCAGTCATCCTTGGAACCATGCAGGCTCTTGGTGACGCAACTGGTGTGCAGGCGCCGCCATACTCGCCAGCCGACACGTTGCGAAGAAGGCACACACCTGGTGAGGGATGGTTTTGTAGGGGGGCGTTGCGGGGGCGCGGAACGGCAGTTTTTGGTAGTCAGTTTTTAGTTTTTAGTGAACTGCGAACGGAAGTGGTCAGGGGTCAGTAACTTCTGCGGTTGGAGGTCGGTGGTCGGTGGGTTGAAGCGGCAAGTGGGGGAGTAGACTCCGTTCGCCAGACACGATGCTGGGGAAGTGTAAACACGGTCGGTGAGGCATGTTTTTGGAGGGGGGCGTTGCGGGGGCGCAGCCCCTGCACAAGGGAGGGCCGAAGGCCCGACCGCCCAGAACTGCAGTGGTCAGTGATCAGTGGTTAGTGGTTAGTGAAAATCGCTTTCGCTCGCCTCGTACGGGTTTGCGAACCAGTTGCGGCTGAGTAGTTTCGTTCTTAGTGAACGGCGCTCGAACGCGGCGCTGGTCTCGTTTCGGGTCGGGAATTGACTGTGGATGCATGGTAACGGATAGAGGTGGAATGGATGGGTGGATGTCGTAGATGAAAGAGGTGATGCTGTATACGGACGGTGCGTGCAGCGGGAATCCGGGGCCGGGTGGTTTTGGGGTGGTGCTGCTCTACGGCGAACACCGCAAGGAGCTGTGCGGCGGATATCGGAGGACGACGAACAACCGGATGGAGCTGCTGGCTGTGATCAAGGGGCTGGAGGCTTTGAACGGAAGGTGCAGAGTCACGCTCTACAGCGACTCGAAGTATGTGCTGGACGCGCTGACGAAGGGCTGGGCGCGCAGGTGGCGAGAAAATGGCTGGCGGCGCAACAGGAAGGGCGAGCCGGCGGTCAATCCGGATATGTGGACGCGGCTGCTGGAGCTGTGTGACAGGCACGAGATGCGTTACCAGTGGGTGAAGGGTCATGCGGGCGACGTGGAAAACGAACGCTGCGATGCGCTTTCGACGGCGGCGCTGGCGGGGCCGAACCTGCCGATTGATGATGAGTATGAACGCACTGAGCGGGGGACGGCCCCGTCTTTTTTTGGCGCGGCGCGCCAGGGCCAACGATAGCTGTCCATTTCGACCATTTGGGCTGTTTGTAGGCGGTGGGTAATGCTGAGAGGGTGGCGCCAGATGAAAAAGGTTCCCCTCTGCAGCCATTGCGCTGCGCAGATAGTATAGAATTTCTAACAATCTCGCAGATAGGGCGACACGTTGACGACCGCGCATGGCCGGCCTGCGCTGAAGTCAGAGGCGAATCAGTGCTATGACCAGACCGCCAATTCCCAGGGATGCGGAGGAAGTTACCGCCCAGTGGATGCAACAGGCATTGACCGCGGGCGGCGCGTCTGATCTTCCTCCTGTCAAAGAGATCGTTCTTGAAGATATCGGCGTCGGCGTCGGCTTCCTGGGCGCGTTGATCCGCTGCCATCTCAGTTATGACGAGCCGAAGGCGCCGGATGTCGCCGATCCGGGAGGTCCGGCGGCCGAGTGGAATTCCGCCGCGCCGGAAACGGTTATCGTCAAGCTACCCAGTCCGCACGCAAAGAACCGGCGCCTGAGCAAACGCCTGGGGTTACACAAAAGGGAATACGACTTCTACCGGCTGGTCGCGCCCGTGGCTCGGGTGCGGTCGCCGGCTCTGCTCTACGGTGATTTTGAAGACAGGAGCGATCGCTTTGTGCTCCTGCTGGAGGATTTGGGGGGCATGCATACGGTGAGTCATTTCGACGGAGCCAGCGCGGAACAGACCAGACGCGCCATCCGTACGATCGCCAAGCTGCACGGGGCCTTTTGGAACAAGACCGATCAGCCGCCCTTGAACGGCTACCACGACTTCCTGGCACCGAAGCGCGGAGTGTTGGTGCAACTCGTCTATCTGGCGAACCTTGCGCCGGCGCTCGAAAAATTCGGCAGTTTTTTCTCAGACGATGTGCGCCGCGTGGCCGAGACCTACTGTTCGCGCATCGCGGACCATATCGAGCGTGCCGCAGCCGGACCCAAGACCTTCAGCCACGGCGACTTCCGGCTGGACAATATGTTCTTCGCGGCCGACGCTGCGGACGATGTGGCAATGATCGACTGGCAGATAAGTGGAATCAACAGTCCCCTGTACGATGTAGCCATTTTCCTGGGGAGCAGTGTGACGACCGAGGTGCGCCGCCAGATCGAGCGGGAAGTGCTGGAAGAGTATACCGGAATCATCGGTGAAATGGGGGTGGAGGGGTTCACGTTCGAAGAGTGCTGGCGCCTCTACCGCGAGAGCGCGCTGGCGGGCCTCCTGGTCGTGGTCTTTGCCTGCGGCGGGTTGGACCTGAGCGACGAGGGCGGCCGACAGATGATCGAAGTCGGTTTGCAACGAAGCCTGGCCGCCATTGAAGACCTGGACGCGGGCGCATGCATGCCGGCGCCGGCGCCTTTTTTCAGCCGCGGGGGCGCGTTGGCGGCGTTTTCGCGCGGGGCGTATGGCGTGGTGAAGGCGTTGCGGGGGTAGGGGGTGGTATTGGCGCTGGCACAGGTGACGCTGAAGCCCTGTATTCGAAGCGTCTCGGTGCGGTCGCCCTAGGTCGGGGTCCAGGTATTGACACGGGAGTTTGTATTCCATATACTCATCAAGCACTGCATTACAGAGTCTCTATCTGGACACATATTCTGGTGGGCCGACTATGCAAGAAGTGAATGTGCAAGAAGCACAAACCCAACTGCCGCTTCTGCTGACGCAAGTAGAGGCCGGTGAAGAAGTTGTCATAACCCGTAATGGCAAACCGGTGGCGCGTCTCGTAGACTTTCAGCCGCGCGGGAAACGTCAATTCGGCGCATGGAAGGACCGTATTGCCGTCAGTGACAGCTTCTTTGACCCTCTGCCTGAGGATGAGTTGTCAGCGTGGGAGTCGTGAGCGGTGAGGCTCTTGCTCGACACGCACGCGTTTCTGTGGTGGCTTGCCGGAAGCACAAGTTTGTCACTGCCTGCGCGTCGTGCTATTGGAGATGAAGCAAACAGCGTGCTCATAAGCGCGGCGTCAGCTTGGGAGACCACGACCAAGTATCGGCTTGGCAAGCTCCCGGAGGCAGCGGCTGTCGCACTTGACTTTGGCGGCGCAATCGCAGACCAGGGCTTTGAGGAATAGGCGATATCGGTAGATCATGCATCACTTGCGGGGTCGTTGTCAGGTCCTCATCGCGATCCCTTTGACAGAATGCTGATTGCGCAGGCGCTGTCTGGCAGCCTGGTTCTTGTGTAAAGAGAAGCGATCTTCGATCAGTACGGCGTTCGCCGTTTCCGGTAACCCGGTATATGCCCTCTATTCGATTTGCGTCTGCCCCGCACGTCACTCCACGCGATCGTTTCCGTCTTCTTCAACAGCGGCAGATGTCTGACGCCAAGAGAGTTCCTTAGGATAGGGTAAAGCCGGCGGTGGAAAACGATCTGTGACCCATAGGAGGGTTGCAGTTCCTGTGCGCTGACGACATTCGTCTTGGCCCGGAATTCATGGTCCCGTATTCGTTGGCGAGGCCGCGTCGGTCTGATTGCTTGCTAGGTCTCGTAGACAATTGGCGAGGGCCGCTCAAAATTCAGAAAGAACGGAAAGCCGGCAGGCCTGATAGGGATTCTTCTCGCTTGAATGTTGTGATAATCAAAACCAATTGATCCGCGAAGTCACGCGAAGGGTCGCGAAGAACACCTTTTTGTCCGCGGAGGACGCGGAGGGACGCGGAGAACACCAAAGGCGTATCGGATTTTCTTTGCGCAGCTGCGCCGCCCTTCGATGATCAGCTGCAATTTGCACCCGGAAGTCGTTGTTCAGACAAACGTCAACTAACCCTAGTCGCAACTGTCATCATAAATATGTTATACTTGTTGCCACCAGACGACTGGAGGCGCGAATCATGCCGACCAATGGCAATGAAGAGAAAGGGCCTCGCACTGTCGAAGCGTCCGAGTTTGAGGTTAAGTGTCTCAAGTTGATGGATGAAGTGGCTGAGCGTGGTGAGGAGATCGTAATCACGAAGAACGGCCAACCGCTATGGCGGCTGTTGCCGTACCGGGAGGCGCCGCGGAATCCATTTGGTCGCGACCGCGACATTGTGCAGATTCATGGGGACCTTGACGAACCGATCGATGTGGAGTGGGACGCCGTGACAGGCCGGGGCTTCGGCCAATAGGCAACGGAAGGAGCGTACAGTGCCAACAGACAGCAGTGCTGCGACAGGCCCTCGCACGATCACGGCATCCGAGTTCAGGGCCAGGTTTCTCGAGCTAATGGATGAGGTGGCTGAAAGCGGTGAAGAGATTGTCATCACCAAGTACGGTCGTCCGGTTTCGCGGCTGTTGCCGTACCGGAAGAAGATGAGAATGGCATTCGGCCGCAATCGAGACAATATCCGAATCCTGGGCGACATGCTGGAGCCGATGCCGGCGGACTGGTTCGGTGCTGCGGACGATGCCGACGAGGGGCTACTTTGATCCTCTTCGACAGGCAAGGTCCGGCCAGGCAGGATCAGGGCGAACTCAGGCTGGAGCCGCAGACTTGTGGTGCGCAGCCTGCGTGGGCCAAGTCTGCCCCATTCCCCCCATATCCTTCATTCTTGCTACGTTTGGCACAGATCAGGTGCTCTGTGCACTCGCTCCCTGTTTTGCAGGCGGGACCACGATGCTAGACTTACAGACCAAACTCACATACGCCGACTACCTGAAGACGGCGGACGACGAACGGTACGAGCTTCTCGACGGCAAGCTGGTTACGTCTCCATCGCCTAGAGAGATACACCAGTACATCCTGGGGCGTCTTTTCCTGCGGTTGGGTGCCTTCATATACGGGCGCAACCTGGGGAGAATCTACTGTTCGCCCTTCGATGTCGTACTTTCGGAAACCGACGTGGTGCGGCCGGACCTGTTGTTCGTTTCCAGTGCACGTGCGAGCATCCTCACGGCGGATAATGTCCAGGGCGCACCGGACCTTGCAGTTGAAATCCTTTCCCCGGTCACAGCCGAACGTGACGGAACGATAAAGCTCGACCTCTACGCCCGGTACGGCGTGCGAGAGTACTGGATCGTGGACCCTGACGCCAGTACGATCTTGCTTCTGCGGCGAGTGAGGGGCCGATTTGAGGTGGGGGGTATCTACGGAGCAGAACAGAGTTTGCGTTCACCCACGCTGCGGGGTTTCAGTATCGTCCTGGAAGAGGTTTTCTGAAGCGAAAGAAGATGAGTAGCACATGAAGGGCGTCCACAAGGGGCCCCCTACCTGATTCGGGCAGTCTCACGACGTTTTGGCCCGATTCGATGAAAATGACCTGATACAGAAAGGTCCCGCTGATAACAGCGGGACCTTTGATTTGCTACACATGCTCTGTTTGGGAAGCGGTCGATGATGGTCGGTCAGCATGAAAGGCTGGCGGCGGCGACAGCTGCCAGCTAGCTACCCTTCGGTTCGGCCTGGGGATCCCTGCGAGAGAGCCGCCGGTGGTCTTCAGCAGATTGCGGGCGATCCAGACCAGCGAGCTGTGCCCGTGCAACCGGACCAGGAACCGGCTCTCGTTCGGAACAGTACCCTAGATGTGTGGCTGTGTCCCTTTAGGGAGTGCGGCGACAGTGTCGAAGGCCCGGGCCGGAGACGGTGTAGAGCGCGTGGGGCTGGGTTATGGCGGCAGGGGGTAGGGAGGTGTCGGGCTCGGTGATGTGGCTGACGTTCGCCAGCAGGCGGCGCCGAGGCAGGAGGGCGCGGACAGTTGTTCGGACTGAGATTTTTGTGTGGGGCAAGGGCCGTGCGTTCAGTGGGATGGAGCCGGCGCCGGTCAGATGCGGGAAGGGCCGGGAACTGCCGGCATTGGGGGTAGAGGGGATCAGAAGGGGGGGGTTGAGGTACGAGTTAACTCGTAAACGCTCGTACGAGAGTTGGACGAGCGTTTACGAGCGTTCACGGGCGTTTAGCAGGAAAAATTTTCCAAAAGGATGGCGGCAGAAACATGGGCGCTACGTAAGTGTAAGATGTTGATATTATGATATAATATTTATTTGAAATCTAGCTCGTCCCGCGATGGGGAGAAGAGGGGTGATGCGGTCAAATCAGCGCGAGTTTGCGGTTAGCCGGTCCAATGTATCGTCAACCAGTTCGTCTTCATAAAGCTCCTTGAATTCACGGGTAAGCATTTTCGTCTGCTGGAGTTGATCCTCGAGGATTTTTGCGGCTTGTTCGGCGCTGTCGGGGTTGGCGGGTGGCAGCGGGCCGGTTTTGACGCCGGCCGGCAGCCGGCTGAGAGGCTGGCCGGTCAGGGAATCGAGGGGCGGTGCGGGGTTGCGGGCGAGGTCGGCCAAGGCTTCTTCCATGGCGGCGCGCATTTTGGCCAGAGCGTCTCGCAGGTCGGGAATTTGACGCCCACTTATACCCCTCTCCATTAACAGGTATTTCAGGTTGTCGAGGTCCTCTTGTGTGTAGTTGGTCAGGCGCTGGTAGCCGAAGCGCCGTCTGCCTTTGTCCGTGAGGACCGGTTGGGCGGGTTGGTCGTTATCCTGCGATTGTTCGAGCGTAGCCAGGCCCTGATCGATGAGCGATTCGATCCTGTACTGGTTTTGCTGGGCGGCGATTTGGGCGGCGGCGTTGAGGATGGCGGGGTCGCCGTGGTCGCCGACGACTTCGATGGCGGTGGCTTCGGTTTCCTCGTTGCGGATCAGTTCCATTTCTTCATCGGCGAGCCGGTAGAGATCGGTCATCGCTTTGACGCCGCGGCACATTGCGGAGTAGGCGGCGGGGTCGAGATCTCCCGCGCGCACATCGAGGAGGCCTTGTTCGAGCGCTTCGATGGCCCCCCGCAGTCGTTCGGGTATGCGTTTGTCGGCCCTGGCGGCGGTGGAGGAGTTCTTGCCGCCGCGCGTGCGCCATGCGCGTGTTTTGTCGGCGGGGGCGTGGGCGATGCAGTAGCCGTCGAAGTCGGGCAGGCCATTTCCCCGGCAAGGGGTTCCATCTTTTTTGACGCCTTTGCAAGGTGTCTTGGGCATGTTCTCAGTCTCGTAGTGTGATGGCCGCAACGTTGCGGCGAAGTCTAAGAACTATTGTACTACACATCTCAGATATTGGCAACTCGAATACTATATGTTGTGGTACGGGAAGAAATATGGGCATATGTGGTCTGAACTGTGATTATTGGGATTCGGGGATGGGCTGTGATTGAAAGGCAGGGGCAGTTGCCTGCTATTGCGGGACGCGCCGACTCCACTCAGCATTCGGCACTTTGGGCAGTGCGAACGGTGAAGGAGAAGCGGCGGTCGCGTAATGGTTCAATGGGGCCGGGCCTTGCGGCCCGGAGAGGGGTTAGGCTGCCTCATACAATCTAATGACGCATATCCTTCAATTGGGTCTGACCGGCGGGCCCAGTGGCCTTTGACAATCAGAAAGTGCCAGGAAAGTTGGACTGGCCTACATTTGCCTATTGACAACCTTCGCTCTATGTGATACACTCCTGTTTATATGTGTGATTAGATTAACCATTTACTTTTGACAGTGACATTCTCAACAGATTTCGACGGCTAAGACTCGGGAGTCCATTACTCTGTCCTTTGATGCAAGCTACCCAAGAGGCTCCGAACAATATCGTTAAGTTTCTTACGCCACCTCATGAGAACATTCGCTTCAATACAGTTCCTACGTTCGCTACTCGATTGTAGCATATACCGAGAGGAGATATGAATCATGAAGATCGATCTGCAAACCTTGCAAGAAGCGGTTGGCGGGATCGCCGCCGCGTTTCGATGCGTGACCGAATACCAACCCGCGGGTGGGCCAGGAGACAAGGTATTCCCTCCTACCTACCAGGGTGGAAGGTACGCGACCGAAGATCGCGTCAATCCCAAAAACGGCGAAATTCGATCGTGTGTCTTGTTGGATTCTGTGCAGTCGCAGGCGAACCGTATGGAACTAGCTTTGCTGGAAGCGCATCGGGATGGCAGAGCACAACTTCCAATTCTGACGACACGATTCGATCAAGAGAACCTCCTTAAGAAGTTCACAGTTACTAGCCTGGAGGCTCCACACCGGATTGCTGACGCCCTTTTCCGGGATAGCCTGTTGGATGGAAAGATTTTCCGCAAGTCGGACACAGGTTCTGTCCTCGATAACTCAGACATTCGAAATGCAACAGGGCTATTTGGGCTTTGTCCGACGGCACTAATATTCGGACTGTGGGACTCTACTGGACCGCGAGGCGGTTTGGGTACCAAGTTCCAGAGAGCGGTTGTCTCAGAGATCATCGGATATGATTCAAAAGTGGGAGTAAAGACTGCAAGCCGCATCGATCCTGCAGAAATTCAACGGGAGGCAGGACCCCTTTATGAACGACGGTCAGTGAGCCACGAGGATCCAAAGTGGACACTGGAGGAGAAGTCTGGCGGTAGAAGGTTGGGGAAAGGACGTAATCCCACTGGTAGACCATCGGAAGCAAATCATGGCAATGTTGTTCCTACGATAGCGGACGGTGGGGTTACTATATCGAAAGCAGCCCAAACTACTGTCCTGTCGCTTTCAGTCTTGCGTCGGCTTCGATTCCCTCTTGACGGCGCGACCGACTCCATAAGGGAAGTTGATCTTGCGGCACGCACTGCATTAGCCGCGCTGGGCATTGCCGCCGGGACGTTGGCACGAACAGATACCGACCTTCGCTCACGCTGTCAATTATTCGCTGAGCAGGAACCAATGTGGGAGTTGCTTGAACGCCCTGGGCAGACTCCCAAAATATTCGTTGTAACGGCCGATGACGCGCTCGAGTTGCTGAATGCGGCCATTGCTCAAGCGAGAACGACAGGATTGCCTTGGGAAGGTGAGATCGAATTGACTCCCTCTCCCGAACTGGTCGAACTGGTCAGGCTCAGCCAGGAAATGGCGAGCGCATCCACAGAGGAGGAAGCCTGATGTTCGCGATTGGCATCTCCTACCTGAACGGGTGGGCAATGGCCGCGGCGGATGGGGCGAGGAAAGAACTGGCTGAGTGGCCTCCGCACCCGGACCGCGTTTACATGGCACTGGCAGCCGCGTGGTTCGAGACGGGTGAAAATCCTGGAGAGGGAGAGGCGCTGCGCTGGCTTGAAACTCTCCCTCATCCTGGCATAAGTGCCTCAGACTGCACAACGCGAAGAGCGGTTGTGAGTTTTGTTCCGGTAAACGATTCTCGTGTCAGCCGCAATGTTCCTCGCAGCATGGACTTGGGGGAGCTAAGAGATGCGGGGTTAGCAGTACTACCAGAGCATCGATCTCGTCAACCGCGAGGCTTTCCCGTCGCAATTCCCTACGACCCAAATGTGTACCTGATCTGGCCAGAGATCGAACTTGGCGAACATCGCGCTGCGCTGGAGCGACTGACCACCAAGGTGACTCATGTTGGACATTCCGCCTCGCTCGTTCAGGCCTGGGTTGAAGTGGAAGGTGAAATCTGTCCGACATGGGAACCGATGGAAGGCATTGCCACGCACCGCATGCGCGTATTCTCGACTGGTCGCTTAGAGAATCTCACCCTTGCCTATAACAGAGCAAATATCGTGGAATACGAGGATTTGAAAGCTCGCTCGGATGCTCTAAGGGGAACACGGAGAAAGGCAATGCAAGAGGAAAAGAAGCGAATGGACAGTGCCATTGCCGAACGTTTCGGTACACAAGCACCGGTGAGGCTGCGGCCCCTGCCAACTCGCTGGCAGGGTTATGGAAAACCAGTGAAGAACGACTTTCCTGATCGGCCTGCGTCGGTTTTTGATCCGAATTTGACAGTACTCACGGTCCGGGGCCGACGTGTCCCGTTAACAACGACGCTGAAACTAACGCAAGCTCTGCGCGGAGTCTTGATGGACTGTTGTCCCCAGCAGCCGCCTCCAGAGTGGTTCAGCGGGCACAAATTGAGTGGAACACCGACTTCAGAACCTCACATGGCCTTACTCCCGCTTCCTTTCGTGGGCGATCAATATGGAGACGGGCGAGTGATGGGTCTTGCGTTGGCGCTGCCTCGTTCTTTGGATTTGGAGGAGGCTGGTCAGTGCCTGGGCGCGTTTCTGTATGATACCAAGACGAGATTCCCGCGAGAGCACCGCTTGTTCGACGGACGGTGGTTCGAATGCCGAATTGAACTTGAGACTCGTGAACGGCTTCCGAAGAATCTGGATGTAGACACCTGGACACGGGCTTCTCGTACTTGGGCAAGCGTTACTCCTGTTGTCCTGAACCGGCATTTCAAGGGCAAGGACAAGTGGGCGCAGGCCGCTGAGAGCGTGAAAGATGCCTGCGGGCACATAGGTTTGCCGCGCCCGCGCGAGGTGATGCTGCATCCGGTCTCATTGGTAGAGGGAGCTCCTATTGCAAGGGAGTACCCGCAGCTGACTCGAAAGAGTGACGGTGGACGCCAGAGCCATGCTCACGCTGTGATGATTTTTGACGTACCCGTGCGCGGTCCTGTAATTGTTGGGGCGGGACGATTCCGGGGATATGGACTGTGTCGGCCAATGGACAATTGAGGTGACTAAAGTGACCAAGTCTGATTCCATAGATTTCGCTGAATTTTTTCGGACGTTGTGGGGCAATTCACCTTTTGCCTGGCAGCAGGAATTGGCGGACAGAGTAGCCGGTAACGCCACAGGGCTGGCTGAATGGCCGGATGCAATCGATTTGCCTACAGCTTCGGGCAAGACGGCGTGTGTGGACATTGCCGTGTTTGCGCTGGCAAAGCAGGCATCGCGCATGGACAGGGGCGAGCTCATAACCGCGCCACGGCGGATTTTCTTCGTCGTGGACCGTCGTGTGATCGTTGACCAGGCTTACGAGAGGGCACGGGAAATTGCTAAAAAACTGCGCCATGCAGAGAACGGAGTCCTCAGAATTGTGGCGGACAGTCTACGGCAGATCGCATTCGGCGCGACCTCTGGATATGACCGCGAGATACCTTTAAGGGCTTACGCATTACGGGGCGGCATGTTTCGTTCAGAAGCCTGGGCGCGCGACCCCTTGCAACCTACTGTGGTTGCTTCTACCGTAGATCAGGTCGGGTCCCGTCTTCTGTTCCGCGCATATGGACGCGGTTCTGGCACATGGCCCGTTTACGCTGCGCTGATTGCCAACGACAGTCTGATTCTCTTGGATGAGGCGCATTGCGCGCGGCCGTTTATGCAAACTCTTCAGGCTGTCCGCCGATACAGGGAATGGGCGCACGCTCCGCTGGGGCGCGCGTTTCATCCTGTTATCATGTCGGCAACCCCTCCGCGAGAGCTGAACATTGTATTCAAGGACAGATCTGACGAACGCTTCAGCCCTAACCATCCACTTGGAAGACGTCAGTTGGCGCACAAGCCAGCGATTCTTCAAAGGGTTAGCAGAGCCAAGGGGAAACGGGCGACGGTTGAGTTAGCCAAGTCTCTAGCCGATGCCGCGCTGGGTCTAGTTAGTGAACAGCTTCGCGCAGTTGTAGTGTTCGTCAACCGTGTCGCGACGGCCAGGGCAACTCACAAGCTGCTGAAAGGCGAAGAGGACATTGACATTGTGATTCTCACCGGTCGAATGCGCCCCATCGATAAGGATTGGGTAGTAGAACAGTATTTGAAAAAACTTCAGTCCGACTATTCGGAAGGGCGCAAACTTGAAAGGCCGATGATTGTGGTTGCTACACAAACGCTGGAGGTCGGCGCCGATCTCGACTTCGACGGCCTTGTTACCGAATGCGCTAGTCTCGACGCTCTACGGCAGCGCTTCGGGCGGCTTAATCGTTTAGGCAGGGATATCGAATCACGCGCAGTCATTCTCGTCCGTGAAGACCAATCCACACTCAGGAAAGGGGACGAAGGCGACCCGGTTTATGGAGAGGCGCTTACAAAGACCTGGGATTGGCTGAATGAAATCAAGAATGAGAACGGCGAAGTAGATTTCGGGATTGCTTATTTGGACAAAAAAGTGTCAGCAGGAGATTCTGTGGAGGCGCTGAACGCTCCATCGGTGGATGCTCCGGTGATGCTGCCAGCCCACGTCGATTGCTGGGCGCAGACCGCGCCGGAGCCTCGCCTTTCGCCTGAAGTGGCGCTCTTCCTGCACGGGCCACGAGAGGGTGCCGCGGATGTACAGGTTTGTTGGCGCGCTGATATTGATCTGGCAACATCGAAAGGGAAAGCGAATGCTTTGGAGGTGTTGAGGCTCTGCCCTCCCAGCAGCGGCGAGTCCCACCCTGTGCCCATTAGTGTATTCCGACGTTGGCTGTCTGAAGAGCATGCTGAAGACGACAGCAGTGATGTAGAGGGATCCGAGCAAGACACAGACCAGTCTGGTGAAGGATCGCCCAGTGAAGAACACTGTGTTGTCAGGTGGCGAGGAAGCAGAGATACACAAATGAAGGATGACATAACAGCAGATCCAAGGAAGATTCGTCCTGGTGATGTCATTATAATACCGACGAGTCATCCAGGTAAGTACGACCAGATTGGCGACTTTCCCTCGAATTCAGTCGGATCGGTTGACATAATGGATATCGGGGATCAGGCGCACATGGCTGCGCGGGCCAAGCCAATTCTCCGCTTGCACCGTAAATTGGTAGAAGCGTGGCCTTCGGAAGTGGCTACCGCCAAAGAAGAAACTCTCGATCTGCTCAAGGATATAGACGAGAACAAGAGGCACGAGCAAGAGCCAGAAGAAATTATCGACACCATTGGCAGGATTCTGGTTAATCTGGCAACCAGAATCCTGCCTGAAAACTGGAGTTGGCTATCGGAAGCGACGGTAGAGCTTGCTAAGGAGGTTAGCGGGACTAAGCTGCTTCCAGCATTTCATATTATAGGCGACAATCAGATCGTCATCGTCGGAAACCGAAAGATAGCCCGGCTCATCGGCGATGCCGATACGTTCACTGATGAAGACGACAGCAGCGCATCCGGTTTCTCTCACAGAAATGGTCAACCAGTCCGACTGGAGCGTCACCTTCGCGGCGTTGAGTCGTTTGTGCGACGCTATGCTGAAGGGTGCGGGCTGCCGGGCGAATTGACCGATGCTATGGCGCGTGCCGGCCTGCTTCACGATGTGGGAAAGGTCGACCCTCGTTTTCAGTCGCTGCTGCGGGGGGGTGTCCGCTGGTGGGAAGGAGAACCTTTGGCCAAGTCCGGTCAGATACAAAAGAGCAGAACAGCAACCAGAATCAGCACGGAACCGGAATATCCAAAGGGTGGTCGGCATGAACTTTTGTCTGTCCGTTTGGCCGAAAGCGCCCAGACTCTATTGCCGACAAACACAGGACTTCGCGATCTAGTTCTCCATATGATTGCCAGTCATCACGGCAACTGTCGACCGTTCGCGCCAGTGGTGCTCGATGATATGTACGTGAACTCAGAGTATGGATGGAACGGTGAGCGGATGCAGTGGTCTGGCCCCACAGACCTTGAACGTCTTGACTCAGGTGTGGCCGACAGATACTGGAGTCTGGTGCGGAACTACGGATGGTGGGGTCTGGCATGGTTGGAGGCGCTGTTGCGTCTTGCGGACTGGCGACGGAGCGAATGGGAGGAGACGCATAATGAGCACGAATGAAGCAGATACCGGGCTTCTGTTAAAAGGATTGGATGGTAGCAATCCGCTCGGATTCTTAGCAACAGTCGGCGTCGCGATTGCCGCGGAGGAGTCCTTCCCGGGACTTCGTATTGGATGGAAGCGGACTGGCAGTGGGTGGAGGCCTTCTCTACAGGAATGCGGGGTTGATGACAGAGCGTTCTCGGAGTTGATTTTGCAAACACTTAGAGGCGCGCCTACGACCGTCTTTGATATCGACAACAAAATGCCGTTTGACGCTGGCAGGTTCTCAGACGCTCTGAGAGCGGAACGGGAGCATTCGTCAATGGTGGACCGACGCAATGTAGATCTGCTTGCGAGCATGGGCACCGAACTATATCCCGACAAGAAGGGTGGGCAGTTTCAAGATTCAAAGTTCCGTATGGTCCGCAGCGGAGACAGCGCGGGACAGGGATTGCCATTCTATGCCAAAGCCAATCTCGCAAAACTGGATTTTGAACACGTTCATCTTACGCTTTTTGGCGTCTGGGATTATCGTGACGATGGCTACAGTCTGCGATGGGATCCTATAGGAGACCAACGCTACGCACTGCGCTGGCGCGATCCAAGCAAATCCAAGTTTCGTGATGGTCCAGGAATGATGCTCGCCGCGGACTGTTTAGCTATCGAAGCTTTGCGATGGTTTCCGACACTTCCTGTCGGACGCCAAGCGGAAACGACCGGATTCCAACGCATTAGCCGGCGGGAGTTTTACTTTGTGTGGCCAATTTGGACGCCAATGTTGAGTACAGACTCCGTTCGTTCTTTGCTGATGTTGCCTGACCTTACGAATGAACCCATTGACCACAGATCTTTATCCAAGAGGGGAGTTCAAGAGGTCTATCGTAGCCAACGAATTCAGCAGAATCAGTATTACAGCAACTTTTTGCCTGCCCAACCGATATAGGCTTACTTCTCGGTTTTGCCTGCCACCATGGACCGGGCATCTTTGTACGAGTTGACTGAGGCTGGGAGAGAGTAGATGGCGACAGCTGCGACTTCCTCCACCGACGCGCCGGAACTAGTTCCGGCGCGGATGCTGAACGAGTATACGTACTGTCCCAGGCTATGTTATATGGAGTGGGTGCAGGGAGAGTTCGCGCACAGCGCGGACACGGTGGACGGGCGGTTCCAGCACAGGCGTGTTGATCAACCCACGGGCGACCTGCCGGCGCGGGCGCAGGACGGCAAGTCGCCTGAATCAGAAGACGGGGACGCGCAGCCTGAGAGAATCCACGCGCGGTCGGTGATGCTTTCGGACGAAGGGTTGGGGGCGATCGCGCGCATCGACCTGGTGGAGGCGGAGGGGGATTGGGCGACGCCGGTTGACTATAAGCGGGGGACCGTGCCGGATATTCCAGGCCATGTGTACGATCCGGAGCGGGTGCAGCTGTGCTTGCAGGGGCTGTTGTTGCGGGCGAACGGTTATGCGTGCGAGCAGGGGGTTATTTACTACGTGGGGTCGAAGCGGCGGGTACACGTCGGTTTTGACGAAGTGCTGGTGAAGCAGACGCTGGAATTGCTGGGCGCGGCGCGGGAGATGGCGGAGGGCGGCGAGATTCCGCCGCCATTGGAGGACAGCCCGAAGTGTCCGCGCTGTTCTCTTGTGGGAATCTGTCTGCCGGACGAGGTGCGTTTTCTGAAGGGCAGCCGTTACGTGGTGCGGCCGGACGACGTGCGGCGCCTGATGCCGGCGCGGGATGACGCTTTGCCGATGTATGTGGTAGCCCAGGGCGGCATGGTGGGGAAATCGGGCGATACGCTTACCGTCAAGGTCAGAGGCAAGGTTGTTGCCAAGGCGAGGTTGCTGGACGTTTCCAGCGTGTCGATTTTTGGCAACGCACAGGTGACGGCACAGGCGACGCGCGAGCTATTGGAGCGGGGGATACCGATTTGCCATTTCACGTACGGGGGCTGGCTGAAGGGGGTGACCTGGGGGATGGCGCATAAGAACGTAGAGTTGCGTATGCATCAGTTCCGGGTGGCGGGCGACCAGCCGGCGTCGCTGGCGATAGCGAAGAAGATGGTGAAGGCAAAGCTGCGAAACAGCAGGGTAATGCTGCGCCGCAACCACCCAGAGGCGCCGGGAACGGCACTGGAGGAGATGAAGCGGTTGACGGCGATGGTGGAGGCGGCGGATTCATTTGGGACGCTACTTGGCATTGAAGGCGCTGGGGCGCGGGTCTATTTCGCCAAATTCGGCGACATGATCAGATCGGAAATTTCGGCGTTTGATTTTCGGACGCGCAACCGCAGGCCGCCGAAGGACCCGGTGAATGCGGTGCTTTCGTTTCTGTACTCGATGTTGATGAGGCAGGCGATGGTATCGGCGATGGCGGTTGGGTTTGATCCGTATATGGGATTCTATCATCAGCCCAAGTATGGACGGCCTGCGCTGGCGCTGGATCTTGCCGAGGAGTTCCGTCCTTTGGTTGCGGATTCGGCTGCGCTGACGTTGTTCAACAACGGCGAGTTGAAGGAGAAGGATTTTATTCGCCGGGGCGGGGCTGTCTCGCTGACGCAGGAGGGACGGAAGGCGGTAATCGGCGCTTTCGAGCGCAGGATGGATACATTGATAACGCACTCTTTGTTCAAGTATTCGATAAGCTACCGGCGGATTATGGAGGTTCAGGCGCGGTTGTTGGGCCGCCACCTGCTGGGAGAGCTGAGTAGGTACCCCAGTTTTACTACGAGGTGATGGATGCGCAACAGGTATATCGTGGCTTATGACGTAAGCGACGGCACGCGATTGCGCAGAATTTTCAAGAAGATGAACGGGTTCGGCGACGCGTTGCAGTATTCGGTCTTCGCCTGCGACCTGTCGTCGAAGGAACGGGTTCTTATGGAGGAGGCGCTGACTGAAATTATGGACATCAAGGAAGACCGGGTGATCATAATCGATGTTGGACCGGTAGAAGGGCGAGGCGGGGACGTGGTGCGTACTTTGGGCCGCCAAGTCAAGCCTAAGGAGAGGGAGGCTTTGATCGTCTGAGCGGGTTGTGGCAGACTGTGCAGGCGTGGGGCGGTTGTGTTTGCGGCCAGGGTGCGAGAGGTCGGGTGCCGTGCTCGTTGAAGGGGAAGCGCTCGCACGGTTAGGGGACAGAAAGGTGGAATTGTCAGGCCGGAACCACCAAATGAATAGCAGAACGGACGTTAAAACCTTGATTCGCGGGTGCAATTGGCACCATTTGGGCGGAAAATCCTGAATTTCCGCTGTATCCATGGCTGGGAGGTCATGGCTCCATTGAAGGGCTTGTTCTGCCAGATGAATAGAACAGGGTTGCTTACCAGGTATCCATGGCTGGGAGGTCATGGCTCCATTGAAGGCGGGATGCTGTCGTGGAGGCGGTGCTGGCAGAGGCCCGGTATCCATGGCTGGGAGGTCATGGCTCCATTGAAGGATGTACAGGACGCCGC